>Ga0181535_10001133_pt1 | contig 35989 bp, 33 predicted proteins | sample PEATcosm2014_Bin_44_FD_119774 | JGI IMG/M metagenome (GOLD analysis project Ga0181535, IMG submission 119774) | Peatland microbial communities from MTU Mesocosm Facility, Houghton, MI, USA - PEATcosm2014_Bin17_30_metaG | ecosystem: Environmental > Terrestrial > Soil > Wetlands > Peat | place... | reverse complement strand
GGGAAGTTGGTGTTGTCCTGCACGTCGTCACCGTAGGCGGCGCCCTGCGAGAGTCCGGCGAGCTGGGTACCGGAGAGGCTGGCGGTCCGGCCCGGTGCCAGCAGCGTGGTGCTGATCGAGGTGATCGACGGGTCCCACGCCGGGTTGGGGGTCCCGCCCGCCGTGTAGACCAGCATCTGGTTGCTCTCGTCATCGAAGAGCACCTGGCCGTTGGGCAGAGCCAGCAACCGCGTGTAGTACGGAGCGTCGTTGGCCGCGTTGGGGATGTCGGCGACCGGGCTCAGGGTGTTGGAGCTGGCGTTGTACAGGTAGAAGGCGAGTGGCGAGTTGTAGACGCAGGGACCAGCATCGAAGAGCACGTTGCCATCCGGCAGGATGGACGCCGGCCCGTCGGTCGCGTCGTACTGCAGGCCGCCGATGGTGGGGATCGCGGGACCGTTGAGCCAGCTACCGGCGGCGTAGTCGTAGAGCGCGGTGGAGGCCGGCGCATGAGTGGTGCAGGCGGCCGGTGGTGCGTCGTCAGAGGTCCCGGCCCCGACCACGAAGGTGTTCCCGCCGGGTAGCACGACCTGCGCTCCGATCTCGACCTCGGCGGTGTCAACCGGCGACTTCACTGTGTTCCCCGCGAACGACCAGCTGAGGCTGCTGGGGGTGAAGAGCTCGGTCGTCGGCGTCAGCCACGTGTCGATCGTCAGCAGCTGACCGTTCGGCTCGAGGTTCCAGCCCTCCTCGTCGTTGGGGTCGGTCTTGCCCTCGCCGGGCTGGACCAACCAGTCGTCGCCGGTGGTGTTGAAGAGCGCGAAGTCAGTGGTCAGGATCGGGTCGGACGAGGTGCAGTCCTGGCACGCCTGAGCCAGCATGTAGGTGCCATTGGAGAGCACGTCGCTCTGGGCATCACCGATGTTGGTCCAGCCTGCCGGCGGCGCGACTGACCGCCACCGGTTGGTGACCGGGTTGTAGATGGCACCCTGGTCCGACCACACCGCGTTCTCCCCGATGTACTCTCCGCCCTCCACGATCATCTGGCCGTTGGGCAGGATCGCGGACGCGAAATAGAGGGGGGTGTACGCGGACGGCATCGACGCGATCTGGCTCCACGTCCCATCGATGTAGCTACCTTTCGAATCCGGCGTCAGCTTGTACCAGGCGCTCGTACCCCCGGTGGTGTTGTTGTCCGGCTCATCGTGGACGAGCACCGTCCCGTCGCTCTCCAGCAGCATGGTGCCGGGCGTCCCGAACGGCGGCTGGTTCTTCAGCGGTGTCCACGGTGACGCTCCCGTCGGAGCCAGGTCCGGCGCCGAGGCGGCCGGCTTCGCCCGCCTGAGCGGGGGGCCGACGATCGGGTGGCCACCCTGCAGCGACGGGGCACCTCCGGAGGCGGTGAGTCCAACGGTGGCAAGAGTCACACCGTTGCCGCCCATCAGGCCAACAAGGGCGATCGATGCGACCACCCCAACACCCACGCGAGACCGGCTGCGCAAACCCATCCGAGTCCCCTCCAAACGCGTCCTTCACCCCTGCGGTGGGCCGCGGTCGCGGCAGGACTTCGATGCTATCGCCTCTGAACCGAACGCCGGCTCGGGGAATGGCGCACAGCCCGATTCGTCGGGTCGTCGGCGCGGGCGCGGCCCCCGGCTTCCCCGGTGGGGGCGCAGCGCACCGGGCGTCAGGGTGCGAAGGGACGCCTTGCCCAGACCTCGGTCAGCTGCCCGGGCGGAACCGCAGCGCCGACCACACCGCGTCGACGGCGATCTGCCGGACCGGGCGGATGCCCTCCCGCATCAGCTGCGCCGCGAGAGTGTCGCGCTTCAGGTCGGTGCCCAGCGCGCCCGCCTTCGGATAGACGACCCAGGCGATGGCGTCGCGGCGGGCGGCGTCGACCAGAGCCGCTCCTCTGGTCAGCAGGTCGTCCGACACTCGAACGAAGAGGATCACGGCATCGGCGGAGCCGGGGTCGACACCCGAACTCTGGGGAATGCCGAGATCGACGTCGCCCGGGACGTCGAGGACCGCGACCCGATGCGCGGGCTTCAGCTGCAGCTTGGCGGCGATCTCCATTCCCCGACTCTCGCACACGCGACCAGCCTCGACCCGGGCGATTCCGAGAGCGGCGCTCGGGTCACCGGCGCTTCGGTCGATGGGTGAGCATTCGGCGCGGCGGTGGACGGGTGTGACGGCCGGCGGGCGGCTACGCGGGCGGTGTCGGCGTTGGCGTTGGCGTGGCAGTTGGTGTTGGCGTGGGTGTTGGGGTGGCAGTTGGTGTTGGCGTTCCGCCCGGCGGTGAGGTGAGCACCACCACGTCCTGCGCGGTTGCCGAGATCTGGCTCGCGCCCTCTCCGCTCAGGACCTCCAGGGGGACGAGGACGGCGCTCTGCTTCACCCCGTTGCCCACCTGACCCTCGACGTCCCAGCCCCAGGCCCAGACGTTGCCGGCGCTGTCGATGGCGTAGCCGGTGGCCCCGCTCATGCCGATCTCCTGGTAGGTGACGCCCTCAGCGAGAACGACCTCGATGGGGAGGTTCTGGTTGGTCGAGCCGCCGTCGCCGAGCTGACCGTAGGTGTCGCTGCCACAGGCCCAGAGGGTGCCATCGGCGAGCCTGACGAGCAGCGATCCGTTGCTCGCCAGACTGCCACCCGCCGCCACCTGGGTCGCCGGAGAGGAATCCGTGAAGGGCACCTGCACCGGCACATCGGAGTCGGCGACCGTGGAGCCGTTGCACAGCTCGTCCTCGGCGTTGCCTCCCCATGCGTAGACGGCGCCGGCCGCGGTGAGCGCGTAGGAGTCCTCCGACGAGGAGTAGAGACCGACCACGGTCTGGCCGGACAGGTCCGTCACCGCCACGGGCCCCGTGCGCCCGGCGGTGCTGCCGTCACCGAGCTCGCCGAGGGAGTTGCCCCCGCAGGCGTAGAGGGTGCCCCCCGCTTCGTACAGCGCGTGGCCACTGGCCGATGAGATCAGGGTCACGTGACTGAGGGGCAGCTCCACCGGGGTCAGGTACTGGGTGTCGCCCATGCAGTCGACCCCGTGGACGTCCTTCCCCCAGGCCCAGACGTCGCCGTTGGTGTCGACCGCCAGAGCCCCTGCGTTGGGCATGACGTCGGTCGGCAGGCTGGCGATGGTGACCCCGGCGGGGAAGTCGACCTGGACGGGCGCGGCGGAGTTGATCGTCCCTCCATCTCCGAGCTGACCGGAGGTGCCCATCCCCCAGGCGTAGACCTGACCGGTGGCGGTGAGCGCGTAGAGCGTCGTGTTCGACGAGGCGACCTGAACCACCGTGCCGGGGATCGGCACGGCCGTCGGAGAGAGGTGTGGTTTGCCGAAGGTGAATCCCCAGTAGTACACGCCGCTGGTGGTGGCGGCCGGCGACACGGTCACGGTCATCGCCAGGATGAGGACCGCCGCGGCCCCTGCGAAGAGCGCCAGTCCCAACCGTCTCATTGATGATCCTCCGATCCCACGGCAGCAAATGCAGCATTGCGAGGGGCTGTGCCGCGGCAGTTGGAGTCGCCGTGCCAGCCTCCACCTCGAGGAGCTGCATGCCGGTCAGCAGTCTCGTATCGTCTCAACCGCCCCTATCCCTCTCACCCTCTGCCATCTGGCAGTTGGCCCGGCGCACTCTGACCGAGGTTTCGATCAGGATACCCGTCACCGCGGATTCTGTCGCGGAGGAAGTATCCCCTCCACACCGCCAGCGCCTCGGGCTCAGCCTTTCCCATGGGCCCGCAGCCGGAACGCGGGGTGGACGCCGCGTGGGCCCGAGCAGAAGAGCCTCTGGTTCCAGCTGCCGCCCGTCTGCTAGCATCACGAGCCGGAGGCGACATGCAGATCGTGGAAGCGGCTCTTCCCAGCCTTGTGCTCGTGCTCGCGATCGCGGTGATCGTGGTGCTGGCGCGCCATCTGTTGAATCGGGGAGATCGCCGTTCGTCCTGACGCAGGTCAGGGCGGCTGGAGGCTCCTGTTCAAAGGCGGCCTGGGCATCTCGAGCGAGCGGTGCCAGGCGATGACGTTCGCGGTTCGACAGTCCGGTGTGCAGCAATGGTGCCGAGGGTGGGAGTCGAACCCACACGGGGTTGCCCCCGGCGGTTTTTGAGACCGCTGCGTCTGCCATTCCGCCACCCCGGCGTGCGGCGGCTAGCTTCTCACGTCACCGACGGGGCGTGGGCACGTCCGCACCGCCGTCGCGCGCGAGCTCCAGGCCATCTCGGCTATACCAGTCACCAGAACTCAGGAGGATGCACGATGCCGAGTCCGGCCCACACCCAGCTCACCGAGGACCAGGTCGCCCTGCTGCGGGAGAAGGTCCTCGCCCACGTCGCCACGGTCATGCCCGACGGCTCGCCCCAGGTCACCCCGGTCTGGGTCGACACCGACGGCGAGGCCGTCCTCTTCAACACCGCCAAGGGCCGGCTCAAGCACCGCAACCTGAGCCGCGACCCTCGGATCGCGATCTCGATCACCGACCGCAGCGACGACTATCGGACCGTGGTCATCCGGGGGCGGGCGGAGCTGATCGACGAGGGCGCCGACGAGCTGATCGACAGGCTCGCCAAGAAGTACCGGGGGCTGGACCGCTACCCCTTCCGGCAGCCCGGCGAGGAGCGCGTGACCGTCCGGGTCCTTCCCGAGAGCATCCACCGGCGAGGCTGAGCCGGCCGTCCGCCGCAGCTCGTGGCCGGGAGTGACAGTCAGGCTCAATTGCCGCAGGTGCAGCCGGTCTCCTCGTAACAGCCGCCACAGCACCAGCGGCCGTCCTCCCCGGCATCGAAGCCGGCCCCGCCCTTCTCCCACCGGGCACGCGGCCGGCCACAGCCGGGGCAGAGCTGGACCTCGCGGGGCACCAGCCCCTCCTCATCCTCCTCGACGGTCAGCGAGAATCCCGGCTCATCGTCCAGAACGGTCATCACGACGCCTCCTCGAAAGCCGTCCGTGTCCACCCCTGGTCGCTGCCTTCCAAGGTACCACGGTGCGCCCGGCCGTTCCGAACCGGGTCCGGGGTGCGGATCGGGCGTCGGGAGGGGCCCAGAGCGAGTGATGCCGTTCGCGATCCCGGGGGCGTCGCCTGGCACAATCAGGGCGCCATGGCCACCCCCCTCCGCGCTGAGATCCAGCTTCCGCCGGCCCGCCCCGAGGAAGCGCCGCTCGCCTTCGACTACGACGACATCAGCCTGGTTCCCCGGCACGCCTCGGGGCTCCCGCACCGCTCCGACGCCCACCCGCGGGTGCGCCTGGGCGCGGTGTCACTGGAGGTTCCGATCCTGGCCTCGCCCATGCCCGACGTCTGCGGGCCGGAGATGTGCGAGGCGCTGGCCGAGGCCGGGGCTCTCGGGATCCTGCATCGGTTTCAGAGCGTCGACGAGGAGGTGGCCCAGTTCCACGAGGCCGGCCTTGGCAGCGGTCAGGCCGCCGTGGGCGCAGCGGTCGGCGTCACCGGCGACTTCCGCGAGCGCTTCGACGCCCTGGTGGAGGCGGGCTGCCGGATCGTCTGCCTCGACACCGCCAACGGCGCTCACGAGCAGGTGGGGGCGGCCCTCGTCTGGGCGCGGGAGCGCCGCGACGACGTCACCCTGGTCGCCGGCAACGTCGCCTCGGCGGAGGCCTTCGCCTGGCTCGAGGACCGCGGCGCCGACGCCATCCGGGTGGGGATCGCGGGTGGGGCCGTCTGCGAGACCCGCACCGAGACGGGCGTCTTCGTACCCACGCCGTACGCCGTGGCGGAGGCCGCGCGGGTCCGGCGGCGGGCTCTGATCGTCGGCGACAGCGGGGTGCGCGAGCCCGCCGACCTCTGCAAGCTGCTCGCCCTCGGCTCCGACCTGGTCATGGTCGGATCCGCGCTGGCCGGCACCGGGGAGGCGCCGGGGCGGGTGATCATGCTCGACGGCAAGAAGTACAAGATCATGCGCGGCGCCGCCTCCTTCTCGGTGCAGCAGCAGGCGGGCCGCGACGAGCCCGAGTACGTCGAGGGGGCCGAGACCATGGTCCCCTACAAGGGCCATGTCAGCGGTGTGATCGCGCGCTACCTGGCCGGGCTGCGCAGCTCGATGTCCTACATGAACGCCCGAACTCTCGAGGAGTACCGGGCCAACGTCGACTTCGTGCGGCTGCGCTGAGCTCCGGATCAGCCGGCGGCCGGAGCCTCCTCGTCTGAGCCCGGGACGGGCCGCACGGCCGCCGCGAGCCGGTCGACCTGCTTGACCAGGTCCATCACGGTCTCGCTCCCGCAGCGGCCGGCGCTGCCGGTCACCGGGTCCGAGGTCGGCTGGCGGTGCGCCGGCACCCCGGCGTCGACATAGCCGAGGCGGGCATAGAGGCGGCGGGCTCCGGAGTTGAGCGTGCTGACCGCGAGGCTCACCTCGCGTTCTCCCCGGGCGGCGGCGGCGCGCTCCGCAGCCTCCAGAAGAGCGGTGCCGATGCCGAGGTTGCGAAACTCCGGGACCACGAAGACGTCCTCCAGGTAGGGCAGCGGGTCCACCCGGTCCGCCACCCGCAGGGCGGGGGGGCGCCGGCGGTGGAGGAGGGCCTGACCCACCGGGCAGCCCCCCTCCCAGGCCACCAGATAGAGGCATTCGTCCCGCCGCTGCCGTTCGAGGCGGTCGGCGACGACCACCCGATGCCGGAGCGTGGAGGCGACCGCCTGGGCCTCGTCGACGCGCAGAGGGTGAACGTCCATGGCTTCACTCTGACACAGGGCCCCTCGGTGGTCCCCGCCGCGGCGCGGCCGAGCGATGCGGCGGCCGCGGGGGGAGGGCGGATCAGACCGCCGCGGACCCGGGCGGGGAACCATTGGCCGGAGCCCCGCGTATGTTGGGCAGATGGACGACGAGGCGCTCCTCGACCGCTGCCGCCGCGGTGACCGGGACGCCTTCACACCGCTCGTTCATCGCTACCAGGACGAGCTTTACACCATGGCCCTCCGCCTCACCGGCAACCCCGCCGACGCCGCCGACGTCGTCCAGGAGACCTTCACGCGTGCCTTCCGGAGCCTCCCGCGGCTGCGCGGGGCGACCGTCCGCGCCTGGCTCTTCCGGGTCGCGGTCAACTGCGCCCACGACGTCCACCGCCAGCGCGTCCGCCGGCCCACCGACCCGCTCGAGGACCCCGAGGGCCGGGTGCTGGACCTGCCCGACCCCGGGCTGGGGCCCGAGGCGACCGCGCTGCAGCGCGAGCGGGCCGAGGCGGTCCGCCGGGCTCTGATGACGCTTCCCCACGACTTCCGGGTGGCGGTCGTGCTCCGCGACGTCAACCAGCTCTCCTACGAGGAGATGGCCGAGGCGCTCAGCGTGCCCCTGGGGACGGTGAAGTCGAGGATCTCCCGGGCCCGCGTCCTGCTGGCCGCCAGCCTGCGGGGCTCGCCCGCCGTCTTCCCCGAGGCGGAGGCGGCGCGGTGAGCCGCCACGTCGGGGGACTCCTCTCGGCCGCCTATGACGGCGAGCTGAGCCCGGACGCACGGGCGAGCTTCGACCGCCACCTGGCCGAGTGCGCCGGCTGTGCGGCCGCCTTCGCCGAGCTGACCATCGCGGTGGACGTCCTGAGGGAGCAGGGGCCGGCCCGGATGCCGCGCCCCGTCCGCCTTCCCGAGGGCGCGCCGATGGCGCAGCGCCGTTTCGCGAGCCTGCTGGCCCGACCCGGCTGGAGCCGTGGCCTCACCGGGGGTCTGGCCGCCGCGGGGACGGTGGCCGCGGTCGCGGCCGTCGCCGCAGTCGTCGTGGTCGGGCATCTCAACCCGGGACTGGAAGCGCGCTCGCCGGCGGCGGCGCACGGGGCAGGGGGCTCCTACGCGCAGGCCGCGCCTGGTGGCGTGGCCGCTCCCATCAACCCCGCCAGCGGGTGCAATGCGGGCGGCTGTTCGGCGGCGCAGGTCCAGCCTGAGGCCACGCCCGCCGCCTGTGCCGCCACGACGCTCAGCGTCACCGCCTCCTCGGCGGCGCGGATTCCCACCGGCTTCAACAACCACGCCACCAACGACGACGGGTCCACGAAGGTGGTGATCGCCACCCAGGCCTCCAGCTTCACGCCCGGCGAGACGATCGATGTCTACGCCCGGGTCATCGATGACGAGACCGGCGCGGTCTACCTCCCCTGCACCTCCCTGGAGACCTCCGTCTCGGATGCCAAGGCCGCGCTCGCGCTCCCCAACGGGCCGATTCTCGCAACCCCCGCTGCCGGGATCGCGGTGGCGGGAGGGCCGGTCCTCCAGGTGACCATCCCGCTCTCGACAACGCCGGATCAGACCTACCAGATCGTGGTCGAGGTGCCGGTCGCCGCCGGGGAGGCGCAGACCCGCGAAGTGGCCCTCTCCATCCAGGTCACCTGAGCCAGGTCCGATTCATCGGCTGGGGAGGCCGGAGCGGGCGCTGAGGTGGGCGACGGAGGCGGCGGCCGCGGTTCCGCGTGCCGGCGGGTGTGACATCGGGACCATCCTCCGCATGATTCGTGACGAATATTCGTCACGAATTGTTCCGGATCGCCCGCCGATGGAGTGGAGCGCCGCCGCAGCCCCGATGGGCCGATCGCGGTGGTTGGCCCGATGGTGGTTCGCTCGGCATGGCGGATGGCGTGCAGACTCCGGGGACTGTGCTCTCCCGTCGGGCGGGTCTCGCCCTCCTTCTCCTGATCCTCGCCGGCTGCGCGGCCCCGGCCCCTGGCGGCTCCTCCCAGACGGGGCCGCTCCAGGGGGTGGTGGTGGTCACCGCCGGAGGCACGGCCCTGGACAGTGGTGCGGACGACGTCCCGCCCACCCTCGACCTCGGGCTGGAGGGCGAGGGGGTCACCTCCGCGGTGGTCTCGGTCACCCTCGACGGGCACCGGCTCACTCTCGCCGGCTCGAAACAGGGGCTCACGGCGCAGGTCGCTCCCATGGCCTACGCCAGCCAGCACCAGCTCTCCATCGATGTCGCCGGTCGCGTCCCGGAGGTGATCGACTTCCAGGTCGTCGACCGTACCGGGGTGAGCGCCGCCGCCTGGCTCGGGGGGTCCGGCCGGCTCGTCTGCGAGGTCGTCTTCGAGCGCGCCCCCGACCAGGCCGCGATCGCGGCGGCCCTCCCCCAGGCTCGGCTCACCTGGACCGATGACACCCACCTCGCGCTCAGCTGGACCAGCCCACCGGCGGCGCTGACCATCCCCGCCGGTCTGGCGGCGTCGCGAGGGTCGGTCCTCGATGGGCCGCTCCAGCTCTCGCTGCGGGGCCTCCAGTCCGGGCAGCTGAGGCGGGCCACCGTGCCGGCCGCGTCGGCCGCCCCCGCCGGCCTGCGACTCACGCTCTGGACGGACGGGACGGCCGCCTCCCACGCCTCCACCCGGTCGCACGCGGCGGCGGCCGCCATCCTCAGCCCCACCGGCTGGCAGGTCCAGGCGGGTGGCGGTCTCACCGGCTCGCCCGACGCGGTCACCCTGGCCGCCGCGGCGGCGGCGGACCGACCCGTCTGGCCGATCCTCGCCAACGATGACGCGGGTTCGGCGGGGACCGACCAGCTGCTCCACTCCGCCGGCGCCGCCACGGCGTTGATCGATGCGGTGGTCGCCCAGGTGCGGAGCCTCCGCCTCGCCGGGGTGAACCTGGACTTCGAATCCGTGCCGGGGAGCGACCAGGGCCTCCTGACCGCCTTCGCCGGTCAGCTCGCCACCGCCCTCGCTGCGGTCGGGGCGGGGCTCTCCATCGACGTCGTCCCGCACCTGGCCGGGGGGACGAACTCGGCCTCCGCCGCCTATGACGACCCGGCCCTGGCGTCGGTCGCGGACTACCTGGTGGTGATGGCCTACGACGAGTCCACGAGCCCGGGCGCTCCCGGCCCGGTGGCGGGGCTCGACTGGCAGGCGGCGGAGCTGGCCGGCACCATGGGCGGCATCCCGGCGGACAAGATCGTCCTCGGCATCCCCCTCTACGCGCGGCGCTGGTCGGGAGAGACGGTGACCGCCGGAGCCTACGGACCGATGGTCGCCCAGGCCCTCGCCGAACCGGACGTCTCCTACGACTACGACTTCCAGGCCGCGAGTCCGCTCCTCCTCAGCGACCCCGGCGGGGTTGCGACCGAGCTCTGGTTCGACGACGCGGACAGCCTGCTGCGGAAGATCAGCGCGGTCGGCCAGCTCGGGCTCGCCGGCATCGCCGCCTGGGTGGCGGGCGACGAGGATCCCGCCTTCTGGTCGGTGGTCTGACCCGCGCGGGCGACTCTCGTCGGCGGTCTGACCCGCCCGAGCGTCCCCGGTCGGCGGTCTGACCGGCCCGCGCGCCGTCGAGCCGGGGCCTACGAGGCCTCCGGGTTGCTGCCGAGGTCGGGGAGGTTCAGCTCATTGACCCAGTCGCGGACCTTGGCCATCCGCTCGTCGACCACCTCGTCCAGGTCGCCCGGCTCCCGATCGGCGTCGGGCTCCGGCAGGACCCCGGCCTTCTCGAGGACGTCGGGGGCCACGAAGATCCCGGCCCCGACCCGGACCGCCACCGCGATGGCGTCACTCGGGCGGGAGTCGATCTCCAGCCTCCGGGAGTCCACCCGGGCCAGGATTCGAGCGTAGAAGACCTCGTTGGCGAGCGAGGTGACCACCACCCGCTCGACACTGCAGTCGACGGCGGAGAGGATGTTGGCCAGCAGGTCGTGGGTGATCGGGCGCTCGGGGGTGATCCCCGTGATCCGGAGCGCGATCGCATTGGCCTCGTTGATGCCGATCCAGATCGGGAGGTAGCGCTCCGCCTCCTTCTCCTTGAGGATGACCACGTGCTGGCCGGTCGGCATGTGCACCCTGATGCTGTCGACGGTCATCTCGATGAGGTCGGCCACGGCTCGATCATAGCGCCGGCCCGCGGGGGCGGCCCTAGCCCATCCGGGTGATTCCCGCAGCTGCCCGGCATGCCAGGCGCCGCTCGGGGAGACGGGCGCGGCGCCTACCATCTGGGCCGTGCCCAACCACGCGGACGGAGCCGCCCCCGAGCGCCCGACCCTGCTCCTGATCGACGGGCACGCCCTCGTCTACCGCGCCTTCTTCGCGATGCCGGCGCTGACCAACAGCCGGGGGGAGTTGACCAACGCCGCCTATGGATTCACCTCGATGCTGCTGAAGGCCTTCACCGAGTGCCGGCCGGCCTGCGCCATCGCCGCCTTCGACCCGCCCGGCCCGACCTTCCGGCACCAGGAGATGGCCGCCTACAAGGCCCAGCGCCCGGCGATGCCCGCGGAGCTCCGCCCCCAGGTCCAATGGGCGCGCGACATCGTGGCCGCGCTCGGCATCCCCGAGGTCGAGATCCCCACCTATGAGGCGGACGACGTGATCGGGTCGCTCTCGGTCAAGGCGGTGGCCGCCGGCCTGGACGTGATCATCGTCACCGGCGACATCGACACCCTCCAGCTGGTCAACCCGCAGGTGCGGGTCTTCATCAACCGCCGGGGGATCAGTGACACCGTGGTGTACGACGTCGAGGCGGTGCGGGAGCGCTTCGGCTTCGAGCCGCCACTGGTCGCCGATTACAAGGCCCTCCAGGGCGATCCCAGCGACAACATCCCCGGCATCCCCGGCGTCGGGGAGAAGACCGCCATGGCGCTGATCCACGAGCACGGCCCCCTGGAGGCCATCCTCGAGGCGATCCCGGGGATGAAGGCCGGCCGGCTCCGGTCCAACCTCGCCGAGCACGCCGACCAGGCGCGCCTCAGCAAGCGGATGGCCACCATCCAGACCGACCTCGACGTCCCCCTCGACCTGGATCGGGCCCGGGTCGGCGGCTATGACCAGGCCGAGGTGCACGCGCTCTTCGACCGCCTGGAGTTCCGCTCCCTGCTTCCGCGGCTGGGCGAGGCGCTCGGCTACGGCACCGCCCCGCTCACCGGCGCCCCCGGCCAGGGCGAGCTCAGCTTCGACGACGCCGCGCAGCCCGCCGCCGACGTCGAGGTCGCCGCGAGCGCGGAGCAGGTCGGCGAGATGATCGCCGCGGTGCGGTCCGCGGGCAGGGCCGCGATCCGCACCGTGACCGCGGGGCCGGCCCGCACCGGTGCCGCGCTCGGCGTCGCCGTCGCCCCGCTCGGGAGCGCACGGGCGTGGTGGGTGCCCCTGCCCCAGCACCGGGACGCCGTCGCCGCCCTGCTCGGGGACCCGACCCTCGTCCTCGACAGCTACGACCTCAAGCGCGAATGCCTGGTCTGGGGGCCGGAGCTGCGGGCCGGCCTCGGATTCGACGTGATGCTCGCCGCCTACGTCGACAACCCGCGATCCCGGGTGCTCTCGCTGAGCGGGCTCGCCGCCGACCTCTGCGGGGCGCGCATCGAGACCGAGGAGGAGCTGCTCGGGAGCGGGCGGCAGCGCCGGCACCTGGAGGACCTGACCACCGCCGAGCTGGCCGCCCACTTCGGCCACTGGGTCGGACTGGTGGAGCCGGTCCGCTCCGTGCTCGGCAAGCAGCTCGCCGCGAGCGGGCTGCTCACGCTCCACGACGAGCTGGAGCTGCCGCTCGTCCCGATCCTCGCCGCCATGGAGCGGGTGGGCATCCTCCTCGACCGCGAGGCGTTGGGCGCCATCTCCGCCGAGATGCAGGCGCGCATCGCCGAGCTGGAGGGCGAGGTCCACGAGCGAGCCGGTCACGCCTTCAACCTGGGAAGCACCCAGCAGCTCGCCACCGTCCTCTATGACGAGCTGGGCCTCGCCGCCGGGCGCAAGACCAAGTTCGGCCGCAGCACCGACGCCGACAGCCTGGAGGCACTCCGCGAGGAGCACCCGGCGGTCGGCCTGGTGCTCGAGTGGCGCCAGCTGACCAAGCTGAAGAGCACCTACGTCGACGCCCTCCCCCAGCTCTGCGACCGGGACGGGCGGGTCCACACCTCCTTCAACCAGGCGGTGGCGGCCACCGGCCGGCTCTCCTCGGCGGACCCCAACCTCCAGAACGTCCCGATCCGCACCGAGTGGGGCCAGCGCATCCGCCGGGCCTTCGTCGCCGACTCCGGCTGGGAGCTGGTCTCCGCCGACTACTCCCAGGTCGAGCTGCGCGTGCTCGCCCACGTGACCGGCGAGGAGGGTCTGATCCAGGCCTTCGCCCGTGGCGAGGACATCCACCGCCGCACCGCCGCCCAGGTCTATGGGATCGACCCCGCGGCGGTGACCCGCGACATGCGCCGGGTGGCCAAGGTCGTCAACTTCGGGGTGGTGTACGGGCTCTCCGACTTCGGCCTGGCCCGGGACACCGGGATGTCCCGGGAGGAGGCGGCCGTCTTCATCCGAACCTACTTCGAGAGCTTTCCGGCGGTGACCCGCTGGCTGGAGCAGACCCGGATGCACGCCCGCGAATGGGGCTGGGTGGAGACCTTCACCGGGCGCCGGCGCCACCTCCCCGACATCCGCGCCGCCAACCGCCAGATCCGCCTCGCCGCCGAGCGGATGGCGGTCAACATGCCGATCCAGGGCGGCGCCGCCGAGATCATGAAGAAGGCGATGATCGACTGCGACCGGGCCCTGAAGGAGAGCGGCTCGGCCGCTCGCGTGCTGCTCCAGGTCCACGACGAGCTGGTCATCGAGGTGCCCCGCGCCGAGGTCCCGACCCTGGTGCCCCTGGTCCGCCGGGCGATGTCCGAGGCCTATCCGCTGGTGGTCCCCCTGGTCGTTGACGTCAAGATCGGCGAGAACTGGCAGGAGATGGCTCCCGTGGATGCCTGAGCTCCCCGAGGTCGAGACCGTGGTGCGCGATCTGCGCGCCGAGCTGGTGGGTCGCTGCTTCGCGAGCGCCTGGGTGAGCCAGCCCGGAGTGCTGCGCTTCCCGATCGCGGAGGTGTTCGTCGCCCTCCTCCCCGAGCACCGCGTCGACGCCGTCGAGCGCCGCGGCAAGTACATCCTCTGCCGGCTCGATCGGGCCGAGGACCTGGTCGTCCACCTGGGGATGACCGGTCACCTCCGCGTGCTGGACGCCGCCGCCCCGACCGTCAAGCACACCCACCTCCGCGCCGGCCTCGACGACGGCCGTGAGCTGCGCTTCGACGACGCCCGGCGCTTCGGACGGCTGATGCTGGGGCCGCAGGCGCTGCTGGAGGAGCGCCGCCTGCTCCCCGCCCTCGGGGTCGAGCCGCTCTCCGACGACTTCACCCCCGAGCGCCTGGACGTCGTGATGAGGCACACCACCCGCACCGTGAAGGCGGTGCTGCTCGACCAGTCTCGGATCGCCGGGCTGGGCAACATCTACGTCGACGAGGCGTGCCACCTGGCGGGGATCAGGCCCACGCGCCGGGCCCCCCGGCTGACCCGGCGCGAGCGGGTCGCCCTGCACGCGGCGATCAGGGCGGTGCTGGCGAAGGCGATCGCCAACCGGGGGACCACCTTCGACGACTATCGCGACCTCTGGAACGCCGAGGGCGCGCATCAGGAGGAGCTGCGCGTCTACGGCAGGGGAGGGGAGCCGTGCCTGGCGTGCGGCACGGTGCTGCGGCGCCGGGTCGTCGCCGGCCGGACCACGGTGTACTGCCCCGTCTGCCAGCGCTGAGAGCCGCTTGTGCTGGCCATCCCCAACCGGCATGGTTAGAGGCGCATGTACCCCTTCGAACACTTCACGGAGGCGGCCAAGAAGGCTCTCACCCTGACCCAGGAGGAGGCCGAGGCGTCCCGCCACTCGTACATCGGCACCGAGCACCTCCTGATCGGCCTGCTGCGCGAGGGCGAGGGGCTGGCGGCCCGGGCCCTCACCAATCTCGGGATGGGGATCGGAGGGCTGCGACGGGGGATCGCGTCGGTTCTCGGCGAGAACGAGCCGACCGTCACCCGTGGAATCGCCCCGACGGCCCGGGTGAAGCGGGTCGTCGAGCTGTCCTTCACCGAGGCCCGGCGGACCGGCACCATCCACGTGGGCACCGACCACCTCCTGCTCGGGCTGCTCCTCGAGGGCGAGGGCATCGCCGCTCACGTCCTCCACGACCTGGGTGCCGACCTGGAGGCGGTGCGGGCCGAGCTGGCCCGGGTGGCGGCGACCGGGATCCGCGAGGAGTTCATCGCGGAGGCGCCGCGATCGTTCCGGGCCGGGCTCGGCTCGCTCCGGGAGGCGGTGGAGATCCTCGGTGCCCCGGGGCTTGCGGCGCCCACCCCGCCCGAGCGTGCGGAGCTGGGCCGGCTCACCGCCGAGCTGACCGAGGTCGAGCGGCGCTGGCGTGCCGGCGGGGAACCGACCGCGGAGGGGCCGGGTCCGGGGGAGGCCGAGCCGTAGACTGGCCGGAGTGCCCCAGTTCCAGCTGACCTCCGACTTCCAGCCCGCCGGCGACCAGCCGCAGGCGATCGCGGGCCTGGTCGAGAGCCTGCGCCAGGGCAACCGGGAGCAGACCCTGCTGGGCGTGACCGGCTCGGGCAAGACCTACAGCGTCGCCCACGTCATCAACCAGCTCCGGCGTCCGACCCTGGTGCTCTCGCCCAACAAGACCCTCGCCGCCCAGCTCTGGGCGGAGTTCCGAGAGTTCTTCCCCCAGAACGCGGTGGAGTTCTTCGTCTCCTACTACGACTACTACCAGCCCGAGGCCTACATCGCGCGCACCGACACCTACATCGAGAAGGACTCCTCGCGCAACGAGGAGATCGACCGCCTCCGCAACAGCGCCACCCGGGCGCTGCTCACCCGCCGCGACGTCATCGTGGTGGCCTCGGTCTCCTGCATCTACGGCATCGGCTCGCCGGAGAACTACCTCGGCGAGTCGATCTCGCTCAAGGTGGGGGAGAGCTGGAGGCGGGACATCCTGCTGCGCAAGCTCGCCGACCTCCAGTACACCCGCAACGACACCGACTTCGCCCGCTCCCGCTTCCGGGTGCGAGGCGACGTGCTCGACGTCCAGCCCGCCTACGAGGAGCTGGCGGTGCGGATCGAGCTATTCGGCGACGAGATCGAGTCGATTCGCGAGTTCGACCCGCTCACCGGCGAGGTGGTGGCCCGGCGCGAGAGCGTCGTCATCTTCCCTGCGTCGCACTACGTCACCCCGGCCGAGCAGATGAAGACCGCGGTCGAGAGGATCGAGGCGGAGCTGGAGGAGAGGGCGGCGCTGCTCGAGGAGCGCGGCCGGCTGCTCGAGGCGCAGCGGCTGCGCCAGCGGACCGGCTTCGACGTGGAGATGATGCGCGAGACCGGCACCTGCGCCGGTATCGAGAACTACTCCCGCCACCTGACCGGCCGGGCCGAGGGCGAGCGCCCCTTCTGCCTGCTCGACTTCCTGCCCGAGGACGCCCTGATCGTGGTCGACGAGTCCCATGTCGCCGTGCCCCAGATCGACGGCATGGCCAAGGGTGACCGGGCTCGCAAGATCCCGCTGGTGGAGTACGGCTTCCGGCTCCCCTCGGCTCTCGACAACCGTCCGCTCACCTTCGCCGAGTGGGACCAGATGGTCGGTCAGGTGATCTATGTCAGCGCCACCCCCGGTCCCTATGAGGAAGCCCACTCCAGCCTGACCGTGGAGCAGATCAACCGCCCCACCGGCCTGGTCGACCCCACCCTCGAGGTCAGGCCCAGCGAGGGACAGATCGACGACCTGCTGGCCCAGGTCCGCCGCCGGGTCGAGCGCGGCCAGCGCTCCCTGATCACCACCCTGACCAAGAAGATGGCCGAGGACCTCACCGACTACCTCCGCGAGGCCGGGGTGCGGACCCGCTACCTGCACAGCGACATCGAGACCATGGAGCGGGTCGAGATCATCCGCGACCTCCGTCTCGGGGTCTTCGACGTGCTGGTCGGGGTCAACCTGCTCCGGGAGGGACTGGACCTCCCCGAGGTCGCCTTCATCGCGATCCTGGATGCCGACAAGGAGGGCTACCTCCGCGGCTTCCGCTCGCTGATCCAGACCATCGGACGGGCGTCGCGCAACCTCGACGGCCACGTGGTCATGTACGCCGACGGGGTGAGCGACGCGATGCGCCGCGCGATGGCCGAGACCGATCGCCGTCGCGCCATCCAGGTGGTGTTCAACGACGAGCACGGGATCACGCCGCAGACGATCGTCAAGGCGGTGTACCAGCTCGAGACCCATCGTGAGGAGCTCAGCTCACGCGCCGCCAGCTTCCAGGAGCAGGCGGGGCTGCCCCCGGACGAGCTGCTCCGCCTCGCCAAGGATGTCGAGAAGGAGATGAAGCGGGCCGCCAAGGACCTGGAGTTCGAGCGCGCGGCGGAGCTTCGCGACCGGCTCACCGAGATCCGGCGGCGGCTGGAGGACGGGGACGGCGCGGAGGCCGCGGCGTCGGTGGCCGCCGGCGCGGGGAGGGGCCGGCCGCGCGGTCGCGCCGGGGGACGGCCGGGGCGGCGCTGATCGGCCGCGTCCCGGGTGGCGCGACCAGGCCCGCGCGGCGCGAACCATGCGCCGGGCAATGCAACCGACTCGCGACAGGCGATCCGCTCCGCGCCCCGCGTCTCGTCACCGCATCGTCATAAGGCCGCCACGGCGGCGATTAGACTGGGAAACGTCCCGGTAACAGTGCGAGGTGATGGCGTGAGAATGTGGAGACGGCCGGCGGCCGGACCGTCGCCGGCGCGGCGGGTTCCGCCGCACACCTCGAGCCTGACCTGGGATCTCGGCGACCTCTACTGCTCGGCGCGGGGTTGCACCCAGAAGACCGGCCTCGCCTGCAGCTACATCGATCGCCACGAGCACCCCTGCCCGACCGGGTGGTGTCCCGAGCATCGCTACATCACCCACGGCGCGGTGTTCTGCCCGACCCACGGCCGTCTCCTCGACGGCACCGCCGGCGAGTTCCGCGAGTCGGTCCGGGTCGACCTCGGCAACGCCGTGCCCGTGGTGCTCTCCTGGATCGCCCAGGAGGTCGACGCCGAGCTCTCGGCGGCGATGCTCCAGCTGGCCATCGAGTGGCATCAGGCGCTGGTGCTCGACCCGGTTCACTTCGCCCTGGTGGGGCCGCACCGGGTGCGCACCTGGGAGCGGGCCTGGAAGATCTGCGAGAACCTCGGTCCGACGCTTCGGGTCTCGATCGTGGTCGAGGAGGCCGAGCCCGGCATCGTCGAGGCTCGCATCAACGCCCGGCCGGTGCTCCGCATCCTGGTCCCCTGGCATGAGAGCCACGGGTTCGGGGAGAGGCCGGCCACCGCGGAGGCGGCGGCGGCCGCGGTCCACAACTTCCGGGAGCGCCTGCTCGCCGCCCTCACCAGGGGCATCGGCGAGTGGCGGCGTGACAACCTCGGCAATCGCGAGGCCGAGGACGCCAGCCTCACCGGCATGGTCTGGCAGGGTTCCGCCGACTCGGCGGCTCCCTGGGGGTTGCGTCACCGCCGCTGACCCGGGGTCGCTCCCGAGGGCCGGCTGAACGCACATCCGTTCGGTATACTGGCCGGATGAGCGCGGGCAGTCGCGGCCAGCCGGTCAAGACCTTCGTCTGCCGCGCCTGCGGCTGGTCCTCGCCCAAGTGGCAGGGTCGCTGCGGGCAGTGCGGCGAGTGGAACGTCATGGCCGAGGAGGTCGTCCGTTCCAGCGGCCCCGGGCGGCCGGGCCCGCGGCCACGCGCCCTGCCCCTGGGGGAGGTCGGGACCCGGCACGCGCCGCGGCGGTCGAGCGGGATGGCCGAGACCGACCGCGTGCTCGGAGGTGGGCTGGTCGAGGGGTCGCTGATCCTGCTGGGCGGTGACCCCGGGATCGGGAAGTCCACGCTCGCCCTCCAGCTCGGCCACCGGGTCGGCACCTCCGAGGCCCCCGCCCTCTACTGCGCCGGGGAGGAGTCGCCGGCCCAGCTCGCCCTCCGGGCGGATCGGTTGGGGTGTCTCGACGACCGGGTGGTGGTGGTCGGCGAGACCGACGTCAACGGCTGTGTGGAGGCGATCGCCGCCCTCCGTCCGCCGCTCGCGGTCGTGGACTCGGTCCAGACCCTGCACGACCAGGAGATTCCCGGGCACCCCGGGAGTCCCTCCCAGGTCAGGTCGGCGGTGACCCGGCTGATGGCGTGCGCCAAGGAGACCGGGGTTCCCATCCTCCTGGTCGGGCACGTGACCAAGGACGGCGCGATCGCCGGCCCCCGCACCCTGGAGCACATGGTCGACGTCGTCCTCTACCTCGAGGGAGATCGGCACGGCGAGAACCGGCTGCTGCGCGGGCTCAAGAATCGCTTCGGCCCGGCATCCGAGCTGGGGCTCTTCCGGCTGGCCGAGGCGGGGATGGTGGAGATCGGCAGCGCCGGCCGTGCCTTCCTCGACGAGCAGAGCCTCAGCGTCCCGGGCAACGTCCTGACGGTGACCTCGGAGGGGTCGCGCGCACTGGTGGTGGAGGTGCAGGCGCTCACCGTGCCGGTCGGGCACGCCATCACCCGCCGCACCGCCTGGGGCTTCGACCCCGCCCGGCTCAACCTGCTGGTCGCCGTCCTGCAGCGCCGGGCGCGGCTGCCCCTCGGCCAGCGCGACGTCTTCCTCAACTGCGCCGGCGGGGTTCGCCTGGTCGAGCCCGGTGTCGACCTGGCCGCCGCCCTCGCCGTCTGGGGTGCGGAGACCAACGCCGGCTGGGACCCGGGGACGGTCGCCATCGGTGAGGTGGGACTGGGGGGTGAGATCCGCCGCGTGCGCTGCCTGGAGGCGCGGCTCGCCGAGGCGGCCGCCCTGGGCATCCGGCGCGCCGTCGTCCCCGCCGGCCAGGAGGTTCAGGCGCCGGCGTCGATCGAGTGTCACCCGGTTGCCGACCTGGCCGGGGCGGCGCGCCTCCTGGTCGCCGCCCCGGGCCGTGCCCGACCGGTGCGGGCGATGCCCCGCTGGATGGCGGAGGCGCCTGAAACCGTCGCGTGACGAGGATGCCCCGAGCCCGGCGGTGGTCGCCGGGCTGTGTTTCAATCGGCCCATGATTGCGCCGCAGACCCCGCGGGTTCGGCATGCGCGGATCCTGGCCCGGTTGGTCGGGGCCGTGGTGGGGATGGTGGCCGGGGTGCTGTACGGCGGCTACATCGCCGAGCAGTCATTCGGCCATGGCGCCCTCTCCGGTGGCGACGGCGCGGTGCTCGCCGTGCTGCTCGGCGCCGGGGTCGCGGGCGCCGCGGCACTCGCCCTGGCAGCCCCGCTGCTGACCGTCGAACCCTTCCTCTGGTTGGAGGACATCCTCGACCACGCGCCGGCCGGCGAGCTGCTCGGGGCCCTGGCCGGGGCCACCGCCGGTCTGCTGATCAGCGCCCTGGTCGCCATCCTCCTGCTGCCGCTGCCGTGGGGGATCGGCCTCGGCGTCTCCGGCACCGTCGCCTGCTGCCTCGTCTACGTGGGGATACGGACCGGCACGAAGCGCCGGGACGCCTTCGCGGACGCCCTGCGCCGCCGGGGGAGCTCGGCCCAGGCCGCGGGCGATCCGGAGCCCCAGGACGGGGTCCCGATCGTCCTCGACACCTCCGTCCTCATCGATGGCCGGATCTCCGACGTCGCCGCCAGCGGGTTCATCCAGGGGCGGCTGCTGATCGCCGGATTCGTCCTCGAGGAGCTCCAGAAGGTTGCCGACTCGGGGGACTCGCTGCGCCGCTCGCGCGGCCGGCGGGGCCTGGCCGTGGTCGAGGAGCTGAAGCGTCAGGTCCACGTCACCTGCGACGTCATCGACGACGACTTCCCGGGGACCCCGGAGGTCGACGCCAAGCTGGTCAAGCTGGCGCGTTCCCGCGAGGCGGCGCTGATGACCCAGGACTTCAACCTCAACCGGCTGGCCAGCGTCCAGGGCATCAAGGTCCTCAACCTCAACGACCTGGCCAACGCCCTGAAGCCGATCGTCAGCTCGGGCGAGGGCCTCGAGCTCACCATCGTCAAGGAGGGCAAGGAGCCTCTCCAGGGCGTCGGCTATCTGGACGACGGCACCATGGTGGTGGTGGAGGGAGGGCGCGACCACCTCGACCACCAGGTGCACGTCACCGTCACCTCGGTGCTCCAGACCGCCGCCGGGCGGATGATCTTCGCCACCACCGCGACCGACCTGCGGCCGGCGGTGGAAGGGCGGCACCGGCCGGCGCCGCGCCCGACCCGGGCGGGCACGCGCTGAGCGTCGCGGTCATCGTTCCGGCGGCCGGCCGCGGCGAGCGGGCCGGTGTCGACAAGGTCTGGTCGGACGTGGCCGGCCGCCCCCTCCTGGCCCACGTCCTCGAGCGCGTCGGGGCGGTGGCCTCGGTGGGCTCGGTGGTGGTGGTCTGCCCCGAGGCTCGCCACGATGCCGTCCGCCGCCTGGCCCGCGAGCTCGGGCTCGGTGGGGTGCGCTGCGTGCCGGGCGGCCGGCGCCGGCGTGACTCGGTGGCGGCCGGCCTCGGCGCGGTGGGGGACGCCGAGATCGTCGCCGTCCACGATGCCGCCCGTCCCCTGGTCTCAGCGCAGCTCATCGAGGCGGTGATCGCCGCCGCCCGGCAGCACGGTGCGGCCACGGCCGCGATCCCCTGCGTCGACACCATCAAGCGGGTGGAGGGCGGGATGGTGGTCGAGACCCTGCCCCGGGAGGCGCTGGTCGCGGTCCAGACGCCTCAGGCGTTCTCCACCGCGCTGCTCCGGCGGGCCCATGCGCTCCGCCCCTCAGAGGACGCATCGGACGACTGTCTGCTGGTGGAGTGGCTGGGCGAGCCGGTTGCGGTGGTCCCCGGGGAGGTGGGGAACCGGAAGATCACCCACCCGGAGGATCTCCTCTGGCTGATGGATCAGCTGCGATGAGCCTGCGCATCGGACACGGGCTGGACGCCCACCGCCTGACCCCGGGCCGGCCGCTCATGCTCGGAGGGGTGCTGATCCCCTCGGACCACGGGCTGGCCGGGCACTCCGACGGGGATGCGGCGGCTCACGCTCTCGCCGACGCCTGCCTCGGCGCGGCAGGCCTCGGCACCATGGGTGACCACTTCCCCTCGGCCGACGAGCGCTGGCGCGGGGTCAGCGGTCGCGAGTTCCTCACCCTGGTGGCCGCCAAGCTCGCCGCCGCCGGCGCCCGGGTGCTCAGCGCCCAGGTCGTCCTGGTCTGCGCCCGGCCCCGACTCGGCCCCTTCTTCGCGGCCATGGGGGAGGCGATGTCGGAGGCCCTGGCAGCCCCTCCCGGGACCGTGGTGGTGGGAGCGACCAGCGGTGACGGTCTGGGCGCGGCCGGGCGCGGCGAGGGGATCGTCGCCTCCGCGGTCGCCCTTCTCGAGGTCGCCTGAGGGCCCGGTCGCCGGCCTCCCCAGACCGGACGGGCTAACCGGCGGGCTCGGTCGCGACCATGACCGAGGCGTGCACCCCGGCGTCGCTGACCAGCCAGAGCCGGAGCGACCCCTCGTCGACCTCGGAGACGACGCGAACCTGGTCCCCCAGGTCCATGGGGAGGCGGTGCTCGCAGTCGGAGGTGACCGGCACCCGCCCGGGCAGGCGACGGACCAGCTCGTCCTCGACCGCCTCCCAGTACGCCGCGTTGTTGACGTGGCCGAGCACATCCAGGTCGGTGGCGCGGATCACCCACGGCCGGCCCTCGACGTGCGGAGGTGGCCCGGGGTGGAGCAGCCTGGCTGAGACCGCCCGCGCCCCGGCCCCCCAGACGCGGTGGAATCGCTCGGAGAGCTGGGCCGGCCGGCCGCTGACCGCGTCCACCGCGGCCCAGAGCACCGCCGTCTCCAGCCGGCCCCCGGCGCTCCCCCGCCCCGAGGTTCGCCGCTCCGCCCAGCGCGGCCCCGCGCCGGTGCAGAAGGTGGAGTAGCTGATCCGCTCCAGGTAGCGGGGCCAGCGCTCGATCCGCATCGCCGCCCGCCGCACCACCCAGAAGACGGGCTCCTCGCTCATCCCGGAGTCGGTGCTGTCGTCGGTGGCCACGTCCTGGAGGTGGCGGGCCAGCGCGTCGAGGCGCAGCCGGCCGCGCTCGTCAGCGTCCCCCAGCCGGACCGGACGGCTGGCGCCGAAGACGCGGGCGCGCGGGTCCGGGTCGAGGCCGGTGGAACGGAGCACCCCTCCCGGCTCGGCGTCGCTCACCGGGCCAACGTAGCGGATCGGCGCGAGCCCCCGCTCGCGCGGATATCCTTGAGCGCCCGTGAGCCTTCGCCTCTACGACACCCTCACCCGCCGGCTGCAGCCCGTGGCGCCGCTGGAGCCCGGGCATGTGCGCATCTACACCTGTGGGCCTACGGTCTGGAACCGCGCCCACATCGGCAACTTCCGGACCTTCCTCTTCGAGGACGTGCTCCGTCGCTGGCTGGAGCGTCGCTTCGAACGGGTCACCCACGTCATGAACCTCACCGACGTCGATGACCGGCTGATCCGCAACGCCACCGAGCGCGGCCACGACCTCGCCGAGGAGACCGCTCCCTGGGTCGAGGGCTTCTTCGCCGACGTCGACACCCTCGGCATCCGCCGCGCCCACCACTACCCGCGGGCGACCGCCTACATCGAGGAGATGGTCCGCCTCATCGAGCGGCTCGAGGCGGCGGGGGTCACCTACCGCAGCGAGGGGGGCATCTACTTCCGGATCGCGGGGTTCCCCCGCTACGGCGCGCTCTCGGGGATCCCCGCGGGGGGGCTGGTGGCGGGCATGAGCGGGCGCGTCGACGCCGACGACTATGCCAAGGAGGACGCGCGCGACTTCGCCCTCTGGAAGGCGGTCGAGCCGGGGGCGATCGGCTGGGAGACCCGGCTGGGCCGGGGCCGCCCGGGCTGGCACATCGAGTGCTCGGCGATGAGCATGGCCCTGCTCGGCGAGAGCTTGGACATCCACTGCGGGGGGGTCGACAACATCTTCCCCCACCACGAGAACGAGATCGCCCAATCGGAGGCGGCCACCGGCAGGACCTTCGTCCGGCTCTGGTGCCACGCCCAGCACCTGACCGTCGACAGCGAGAAGATGGCCAAGCGCTTCGGGAACTTCCTGACCGTGCCCGACCTGCTCGAGGCCGGCTACCGGCCCTCGGCGATCCGCTACCTGCTCATCACCGGGGCCCACTACCGGCGCACCCTGGATTGGAACGAGGAGCCGCTCCGGGCCGCCGACGAGGCGGTGGGGCGGCTGCGCGAGTTCCGTGACCGGGTGCGGGCCCTTCCCGACGGCGTCGGTGGCGAGGGGATCGGGGGGCGGGCCGCAGCCGCCACGGCCGATTTCGCGGCGGCGATGGATGACGACCTCAACCTCCCCGAGGCGGTGGGCCGACTCTTCGCCGCCATCCGGGACCTCAACCGGCTGCTCGACGCCACCACCCCCTCGGCGGCGGTCCGGCAGACGCTGGTCGCCATGGTCGACCAGGCCGACGACGTCCTCGGCGTGCTGCCGCTCGCCGATCGCGAGCGCGTTGGCTCGTCGCTCGGCGCCGAGGAGGAGGAGCTTCTCGCCCGCCGGGTGGCCGCGCGGGCCGGTCGGGACTTCGAAGAGTCCGACCGGATCCGCGCTGACCTTCTCCAGCGCGGCATCATCGTCGAGGACACCCCTCAGGGACAGCGCTGGAAGCGCGCCTGAGGGGCCGCCGAAGCAGCGCGATGGACATCCTCTACGGGCGCAACCCGGTGCGCGAGGCGCTCCGAGCCGGTCGGCCCGCCCGCAAGCTGGTGGTGGCCGAGGGCCTGGGCGAGGAGCCGCGCCTCCGCGAGATCCTGGCGCTGGCCGGCGCGCAGGGGGTCCCGGTTGAGATGGCCGGACGCGCCCGGCTCGACGACATCGCCCACAGCGAGCACCACCAGGGGGTGGCCGGCTACTTTCACGGCCGGCCCCCGCTGCACCTCGATCGGGTGCTCGAGAGCTGCCGGACGCCCGCCCTGCTGCTCCTGCTCGACGGCATCCAGGATCCCCAGAACCTCGGGGCCCTGATCCGCACCGCCGAGGCGGTCGGGGTGGACGCGGTGATCACCCCCCGGCATCGCGCCGCCACCCTGACCCCCGCCGCGGTCAAGGCGTCGGCGGGCGCCAGCGAGCACCTCCCGGTGGTCACCGTCACCAACCTCGCCCAGACCCTGGCCCGGATCGGCGAGGCGGGGATCTGGCGGGTCGGCCTGGCCGCCGAGGCCGAGGAGCGCTACGACCGGGTCGACTACCGGGAGCCGACCGCGATCGTGATCGGCGGCGAGGGGGAGGGCCTCCGCCAGCTCACCCGGAGGAGCTGCGACCGCCTGGTCGCGCTGCCGATGACGGGACGGGTGGCATCGCTGAACGCCGCCGCGGCGGGCGCCGCCATCCTCTACGAGGCGTTCCGTCAGCGGGGCTTCGCGGCCCGGTGAGCCGGCTGGTCGTCGACGGCTACAACATCATCCACGCCTGGCCCGACCTGGCCCGGAGCATGCGGGCGGAGAGCCTGGAGGACGCCCGCCGCCGCCTGGTCACCCGGCTCGCCGAGTACCGGGCCAGCACCGGCAACGAGGTGCTGGTGGTCTTCGACGCCCGGCGGCGCACGCCGGGCAGCCCCGGGCGGGAGGTGATCGAGGGGGTCGAGGTCTGGTACGGCAGCAGCCTGGAGAGCGCCGATCACGTCATCGAACGCCTCATGTTCGAGTCCTCCCGGCGTGGCACCGGGCTGGAGATGGTGCTCGCCACCGACGACCACCTCCAGCGCGACCTGGTCCGGGCCAAGGGGGTGCCGACCATGTCGTCGCGGGTCCTGCTCGCCGAGGTGCAGCGCGCCGAGGGGGAGCGGAGCGGGGAGATCCGGCGACGGGTCGAGGGTCTGGCCACCGGCGACCGCCTGGAGAGCCGGCTCGACCCCGAGGTCCGCCGCCAGCTCGAGGCCATCCGGCGCGGGGAGCCCGACAGCGCGGTGGGGGAGGGGGAGGGGCCGGCCCCGCCTGTTCCCGGTGCCCCGCCCCCGCCGGTTTCCGAGCCGCCCGGGGCGCCACCGGCCCGCCCCAAGATGCGCTGGCGTCGTCTACGCTAGGTCGGGTGGCGCGACCGCCGCGAGGTCGCGCCGGCCGGCCCGGCCGACGTAGCTCAACGGTGGAGCGGCGGTTTTGTAAACCGTAGGTTGGGAGTTCGAATCTCCCCGTCGGCTCCGACTTCGTCTTGGTTACTTCGGGTGCGGCTTGACGAGATGGCTTCCCAGGGGCTCCACAGCGGCGCAGAGCCTCATCCGGAAGGACGGGCCCATGGTCCCGGGGATCAAGGGACCTGTGGCGGTGGGACGATCCTTAGTATCTTTGCTCTACTTAGAGCATGGACTCTAAAGGGAGCCGGGGGCCGCAGAGACGGTCGGAGCTGACGCGACAGCGCATCCGCGACGCGGCCAAGCGGTTGTTCAACGAACGCGGAACCTCGGGGGTGACGACCAATCACATCGCCGCGGACGCCGGGCTCAGCCCCGGCGATCTCTACTACCACTTCGGCGACAGGCAGGAGATCATCCGATCGCTGTTCGCCGAGTACGCTGCAGCCCATGCGGCGCTGTGGCAGGTGAGCGCCGACGCACGGGAGAACCTCGCCGGGCTCGGCAGGAACATGGTCGCCGTGCTGGATCTTTCCTGGCAGTACCGCTTCTTCGAGCGAGAGATCCTTGGCCTCGCCCGCGGTGACGCAGAGCTGCGCGCCCAGTATCGGGAAGCCTACGAGCGTCGGCTCGGACAGTGGGTGAGCCTTGGCAACCAGCTTGCCGACCAGGGGGTGCTGCGGCGCCAGGCCTCGCCCACGGTGGTCCGGGAGCTTGCCCTCTGCATCTGGCTGATCGGTCAGAGCTGGGTCGCCTTCCTGGATGTGACCGGCGACGGCAGTGATCGCGAGCAGGTCGCGGGTGGAGCGGAGCTGATCCTCACCGTGCTCGGCCCCTATCTCACGGCCAAGGGTCGCCGGGCCCTGGGCACCTCTGATGTGCCGGCCCGAGCTGCCCAAGCATCGGCGGGTCAGGACGAAGAGGCGGGGCCAGATCCCGCCCCCGCCCGCACCTCGCGAGCGAGGCGCGGGCAGGTCTCTCGTGGGAACAGGGGCGCAGGGAGCCAACCGGGAGGACTCGATGATGAATGACATGAACTCAGCCGCTGACTCGGTGAATGTCCGCGCGGCGGCGATCAAGAGGCTGTCGGCGGTGCGCGATTTCTGGGCCCACGTCGTCACCTTTGCCGTCGTCAACCCCGGCCTCGTCGCCACCTGGTTCCTCACGGGGCACGGATACTTCTGGCCCGGCTGGATCCTGGGCGGTTGGGGCATCAGCCTGGTGCTGCACGCGTGGGAGGTCTATGGGCGTCGGCCGATCTCCGAGGGGGAGATCGTCCGGGAGATGAGCCGCCGGGGCGGTGCTCGCGCCTAGGCCTCCGAGACCGAGGGCTCCGACGGAGCTCCACCCATATCCGGCCGGCTCTGGTTTCTGAGGCCACTCCCCGCAGCCGGAGAGCCGGCACGCAGCGGCTGCGCTGGAGGTCGCCGCGCGGGAAGGCGGGCTGCCGCGGCGTCAAGCGGATTGGAAGAGGCCGGGCTCGATCAATCGACGGCACCGGCTGGCGCGCACCTGGGCCGATGGTCCCGCTGATCACAGGACACTTGGCAGTTGGGCTCTCTTTAGTGTTGGTGCTCTACTTAGAGCATTGACTCTAGATACAGCCCGATGAGCGCAGAGAGGATCCGGTCGAGGATGACGGGTCCTGGGCCGGGGCGGGGTGCCAGCTTCCGAGGCGGACCCGAGATGGGCGGACGGACTTACTGCGGAGGAGCGTAGGTGACCGGGATCTTGGAGCTGACGGCGGTGACCAGGCGGTACTCGGGGGTGGATCGGCTGGCCGTCGACAGCGTCGATCTCACCGTGGCGGCCGGGGAGTTCCTGGTGGTGATGGGCCCGTCGGGAAGCGGCAAGTCCACCCTGCTCAACCTGATCGCGGGCATGGACCGGCCGGACGCCGGAACCGTGAGCGTGGACGGTGCCGAGGTGTCGGCGATGACCGAAGCGGAGGCCGCGCGCTTCCGCCGCCGGCACCTGGGCTTCATCTTCCAGTTCTTCCACCTCCTGCCCACCCTGACGGTGCTGGACAACGTGCTCATCCCCGCGCAGCTGGGCGGTCGTGCAAGCGGGGCCGCAAGCCTGCGCGCCCGCGAGCTGCTCGCCGAGCTGGGCCTCGGTGGCCAGGCCGGCGCCTGCCCCGCGAGGCTCAGTGGTGGCCAGCAGCAGCGGGTGGCCGTGGCCCGCGCTCTCATCAACGAACCGCGGCTGCTCCTCGCCGATGAGCCGACCGGCGCTCTGGACTCGGAGAGCGGCGCCCAAGTGATGGACCTCCTGGGCCGACTCCACACCGCCGGGCGGACGGTGGTGCTGGTGACCCACGACCCGGCACTGGCTGCCCGGCATGCGGAGCGCGTGATCAGCCTCCGCGACGGGCGTGTGGTGGACGACACCCGGCTCACCCAGGGCGCCGCGCCGTCCGCGGCCCTGGTGCGGTTCGGCGCGAGGGAGCCCTCCGCATGAGCGGCGTGCTGGCCAAGTGCCTCGGCGACCTCCGGCGCCACCGCCTGCAGGCCGGTGCGGTGGCCCTCATTCTCTTTCTCGCTAGCGCCACCGGGATGATCGCGCTCTCGCTCATGGGCCAATCAGCCGATCCCTTCGACCAGGCCTTCGCCGCGCAGCGTGGCGCCCACCTGATGGCCTGGTTCGATCCCACCCGGGTGAGCGCCGGCCAGCTCCCCGCCACCACAGCGGAGATCGGAGCCACGGCCAGCGCGGGGCCCTTCCCCACGGGAAGCGTCGAGCTGGCGAGCGGCACCGAGAAGTACAGCCTCGACCTCGTCGGGCAACCATCGCCGGAGGGTGCGGTGGGGCAGCTTCGGGTCTTCTCCGGGCGCTGGTCGGAGGGCCCCGGCGAGATCGTGGTCACCCGTTCCTTCGCCCAGTTGAATGGCGTCGGCGTCGGTGCCCGTCTGCGCGTGGTCAGCCTCCCCCAAACGCCGTGGGTGACCGTCAGCGGCGAGGTGATCGACATCGACGAGGGCCCGGCCGATTCGGTGCTCCAGACCACCGCCTGGGTGAGCCCCGGCGCTTTCCAGACCCTGAATGGTCCCGGCAACAGCGCCAGCTACCTGATGCTATATCGGTTCCGGGGCAGCCCGAGCCAGGCGCGGCTGGACGGCGCCGTGACCGCGCTGCGTCAGGACCTGCCCGGCGGGGCGCTCAGCTCGACCACCACCTATCTCCAGACCAGGACCATCTATCAGCTGACCGGCAGCTTCGTGGCCATCGCCCTGCTGGGATTCAGCATCTTCGCGGTGGCGGTGGCAGCGCTGGTGGTGGTGAACGTGGTGGCCGGCACGGTGCTGGCCAGCTACCGCGAGATCGGAGTGATGAAGGCCGTCGGCTTCACGCCCGGACAGACCGTGGCCGTCTACGTCCTCGAGATGCTGGTCCCCGCGTTCTTCGGGTGCCTGGTGGGCATCCCCGCAGGTGTGCTGCTGAGCCAGCCGCTCGTCTCCGGCACCGCCGGCGCGGTGGGGCTGGCGGCCCAGTTCAGCTGGCCGGCGGGCACGGCTGCGATCGCTCTCGCGTCCCTCCTTCTCATCGTCGGCCTCGCCTCACTGCTCCCGGCGCTGCGCGCTGGCCGCCTCCGGCCGGCCGAGGCGATCAGACGCGGGACCGGCCCGGCGCGGGGCCGGAGCTCGCGGCTCGCCACCGTCGCCGGGTGGCTGCGCCTTCCTCGTCCCATGACCCTGGGCAGCCGCGACGCCTTCGCCCGGCCGCTGCGCGGGCTCTTCACCGTCATCGCCATCGTCGCCGGGGTGGCAACCGCGGTGTACGCCGTCGGCCTCGAGGTCCAGATGGGATGGGAAACGGGAGCTCTCGGCGGCACCGCCGCGGTTGCGGTCACACGCACCGACGCCTACTCGGATGCCCAAACCAGCGCGCTGCTGTCCGGGGAGCCGGGAACCGCGGTGGTGGTGGCGGAGGCGGACACCGACCTCACCGTGCCGGGAATCGCCGAGCCGGTGTCGACGACCGCCTTCCGCGGTGACTCCGCACGCCTCAGCTACCCGATGGTCACCGGCCGCTGGTTCTCGGCGCCGGGCGAGGCGGTGGCCCCCAAGGCCATCTTCGATGCCACCCACGTCCGGATCGGCCAGGTGCTCACCGTCTGGGATGGCGGCACCCCTGTGCGCCTGACCATGGTGGGTGAGGTCTTCAGCGTCGTTGGTTTCGGCCAAGCGCTGTTCACCGACTGGCCGACCCTGGCCCCGGTGAGCCCTGGTCTCCAACCCTTCACCTATGCGGTGGTGCTGCGCTCGGGCGTGAGGCCCGCAGCCTACGCCGGCGCCGTCGAGAGCGTGCAGCCGGAGTTCCTCAGTGTGAGCACCGGCACCCAGTTCGCCCTCCTCAACACCCTCGGAGGAGTGGGCTGGATGCTCGCCTTCATCCTCCTGGCGGTCGCCGCCACCGCCACCTTCAGCGCGATGCTGCTCACCGTGAGGGAGCGACGCCACGATCTGGCCACCCTCAAGGCCCTGGGGATGACCCCCTACCAGCTGGTGGCCATGGTGGCCACGACCGCCGCCCTTCTTGGTCTGATCGGCGGCGTGATCGGCATCCCCGCGGGGCTGGCCATGACCCGCGTGCTGGGGAGCGCAATGGCGTCGCAGGCGGGCAACGACCTGCCGCCGGCCGCCACCAACGCGGTCGGAGCCTGGATGATGCCGCTCTTCCTGCTCGGCGGGATGGCGGTCGCCATCCTGGGCAGCTTGCTCGCGGCCCGCTCCGCGGCCCGCACCTCGGTCGCCACCGTGCTTCACGGCGAGTGACACGCCATGGAGGAACAGCTTCAGCCATGACGGCCGGCTCCCAGATGGCCGGTTTCCTCTTCTCCTGCTGCTGTCACCTCGGCTCGGGGTGGACCTGACACCCTCCTCCTGCTGGCCGGCTCCACCGTGGTCTTGGAGATGCGCAGGGTGTCCGTAACGTTTCGGGCGTTTGACGCGTATCCATAGTGAAGGAACCCGGCCCCAACCCCCAGAGCTTGCAAGGGGAAACACCATGAACATCCGTCCTGTCCCCACCCTCGCTCTCGCCCACGGCTCTGCTCCGCGAGCTCTGCTGACAGGCCTGGCGCTGGCCTTGGCGGCCTGTGGCTCGACGACGCATTCCGCCGCCGCGCCTTCGAGCCCCAGCATCTCCGGCGCGGCGAGTCCCAGCCCCTCTGTCCCAGGTGGCGCCGGCAGCTCGCCGACCCAGGCGGCGGTTGTCGCCTGCCCGACAGGGTGGCTGTCGGCGACGAAAGGGCAGTCCAACGACGCGGCGGGCCACATCGCGTTTACCGTCGTTCTGACCGACATATCGGCCGAGACGTGTGGCCTCGAGGGCTTCCCGCTCGTTGAGATGTCCTATCCAGAGCCATCGGCTGCGACGGGTGCGACCCAGATGGATGGCAACCCGCCCGCTGGAGCACCGGAGAGCCTCACGCCGAGCTTGGTGATGCTGGCGCCTGGCGCCTCGGGCTCGTTCGTCTTCCAGTACCTGGATGTCCCGGGCGGTCCCCAGGCCTGCCCCACCTCGTCGGCACTGGTCATCACGCCGCCGGGCGCGACGGGGAGCGTCGCTCTCGCCGTCAGCGTGGCGCCCTGTGGAGGAGACTTCTACGTGTCTCCGATTCGTTCCGGCACGGCAGCGCCGTAGCGCATCGGTGCACCTCGGCAGGCCCAGCTTTCACGGTGGTGGGGTTGCCGGTCGGGGGTGTTCAGGAGGCACGGGCCCTGGTTCTGGGCGGTGGTGCCATGCGCCTTCCGTGAGTTCCGCACAGGCAGGTGCTCACGCGCCGCCGGGGGCGGGGAGTCCGCAACCGGACCTCCGCATCGTGGGCGTTCGTCGACCACACAGCTTTGGGGAGGTCATCGACCCGGCTCACTCGGCGTTGATCTCGCCGGCCGGGCAGTGCGGGGACCAGCCCGGTTCTCACCGCTACAATGGCCGCCGTGAGAGGCAGAGGGTTGCTGGCCGTCGGGCAGGCCTGGGCCAGAGGGCGCTCGGAAGCGGAACGCTCGATCGCCTACCTGGCCGACGGGCTGGCGCTGACGGCGGTCATGCTGGCCGTCTGCATCCTGATCCGCCCCGAGAGTCTCCGGGTCAACTACGGGGTCAGCTACCTGGGCGTGTCCACGACGACGATCGTCCCCTACGCGATCGGCCTCGTGGGTGCCGCCTTCTGCATCTGGCGCGCCTCCGACCTGGTGGCCGATCTCGGCCACAGCCTGATCGTGAGCCGGGCCATGAAGGTCATTGCCTTCCAGATGATCGGCCTGCTGCTCACCCCCTACACGCGATTCGACGCCGAGCACATCTTCTTCGGCTCAACCCTATTCCTGGTCCAGTTGGGACTGGCTGGTCTGGCCATCAAATGGCAGGGCGCCAGCGATCGCAACATCCCGCTGCTGACCGGCGTCATGGTCCTGAGCGGCGTCGCGGCCGCCTACTACCTGCCCCAGGTCCGCGGCTTTGAGCTGCAGGCGCAGCTGATCTTCCAGCTGGCCTTCTGGGTGCTGTTCATCCGCCTGCTGCGTGGCCTCCAGCTCGAGCCGGCCAACGCCGGCTGAGCGCGGCGGGCTGAGCCTCTGCCGACGCTCGCCCCGGGCCGGGCCCTGCCCACCGACCGGCAGACGGGCCCGGCGCAGGGCCGTGGCCCGCGGCCCCCTGACTCACCGCCCGGCGACGGCCGGCGCTCAGCTCGCGACCGCGCAGCTCGCGGTCCCAGCCGTGCCGTCCGTCTGCTTCGATCCCATGGTCGGAGAGGACTCGCTGCCCAGCGTCGGGGTGGCCGCCAGCTTGAGGTTGTTGGTCTCGGCGGTGAAGCCGTCGGAGATGCAGGTGGGTGCCGACGAGCTGGTGGCGGTCAGCTTGGTCACGGCCTCGAGCGTGTTGCTCTTGCCGAAGAACGCCTCGCTGCCGCCACCGTCCCCGAACACGCCCCACTCGGTGGTGTTCCAATTGGGGGCGAGGTCGACCTTGGAGTCCAGCCCGGTGGCGAGGGTCGCCTTGCCCGAGTTGATCAGCTCCACCTCATCGTTTCCGCCCGACGTGGCGCTCCCCGATAGCGAGAGCGTGGCGAGGCTCTTGGCGGTGAGCCCCTTGCCGCTCAGGAGGGTCGCGGAGCTGTTGGTGTAGCAGTCACCCGAGTCCGTGAACCAGCCCGCGGGGCAGGTGGTGTCGTAGTCGATCAGCCAGTACTGCATGAACACCTCGTCCGGGGAGGCGGTGTAGAGGAACTGCTGCCAGGCCAGGCACTTGGACGGATTGCTGGCCCCGGCGCAGGCCGGCGAGCCGCTGAAGAACTCGGTGTTGAGCTGCAGTGAGAAGACGTTGGCAAGCTTGGCTCCGGAGCCACCGTTCTGACCCTTCTCGCTGATCGTCGAGCTGACGTCGGTGAAGGTTCCGGTCGCCTTGGAGATCAGGCCCGACACCTCGGCCGCGTAGTCGACCCCGTTGCCGACCGTGTCAGGAGCGCCCGTCTGCGAAGTCGGCTGCACCGGCGCGAACGGCACCTCGGGTGCCATCACGCACTCGACGGCCTGCCACACCAGCGCCGGAAACGAAGCCTGGAAGCACCCGGATCCCACCGCGGGAACCTGCGCGATCTCCGCCTGCCAGGCCGCGGCGGTCAGCGGGGCCCTCGGGCTGGCCGCCGACGCCGAACCCACGCTGATGCCGGCGAGCGCCAGCACGACCGGCGCGACCACACCGAAGGACCTTGGGCTCCTGCGCATGTCTCCCCCCTCATCACTTCGCCACTCTCTCCGAGCGCGTGGACTCGACACCGGGTCCGTCAACCCCACCGCCGAGTGCGCCCCAGGATAACAGGCGTTATGCGGCCCGTCCAACGGCCTCCGCCTGGCCGACCCTCGACCCCGGCGCGGTGTCAGGCAGTCGGGGCTGAGCGGGAGGTCGGTGGCAGGGTCGGGCGTGGAGACGGCCCTTGCCGCTTGATCTCGCCACCACGGCGAGGCAGACGATCGCGTCGGCGAGCTTGTCGGCCGCCTCGTCGGCGGTTCGACGCTGCTCTGACGGGAGGAGCTCGAGGTCGGCCAGGCTCCACAGACCATTCAGGAGACGGTCTCGCGTCATCGGGTGGGTTCCCACCGGTGCTCGGTCAGAGCCGGGCGCGCTGCCTCGGTGCCGAGCGATGGCCGAGGTAGACTCGCTGGCGGGTGTGAGGCCCGCCCCGCACTGCCGTTTTGGCCGATGGCTTCTGCCGGCGTCCGGACGGTGGAAGCTTGGCGACACGCTCTGCGGCCCGGGTTCTCGGCTGGCGGCCCCTCTTCTAAGACCGGAGTGACCTCGATGAGCACGCGCCTCGTCCTGCCGCACCTCCCGACCACCGCGTCGGGATTGCGCCGCGTCTTCCTCACCGGCAGGCATGGCGCCACGGATGGCGACGGCATCCCCCATCTGGCCGCCCTCCCCACAGGTGGATCATGAGTGGCGAGCTGGTGGCCCTATCGCCGGAGATGGCAGCCGAGCTCGTGCCGCCAGCAGCGCGAGAGGAGCTCCTCTCCGTGTTGCAGGAGGCGGTCGCGCTGCTGCCGCTGGCGGAGGTCGTCGTGGCTGCCTGCGATGGGCCGGGGATCAAGGGGTCGGAACCCGCGAGGACGGCGGGGAGGGTCAGCTCGGCATACAGCCTGCTGGCCATGAGGGTGCGCCAGCTTGCCATCGACGTTCCGCTCCGCACTCGACTGGCGCAGCTGCTCGAGTATCACGCTGAGCTGGTTGGGCAGGCGCAGCTCGCAGCCTACGGCCACCGGAGCGAACGCACGGAGCGTGCCCGCGGAACTGGCGGCTTCGGACCGCCGGCGAGCGAGCTGACCCGGCTGGGGCGGACTCTCGATTCCGTGCTGCGCACCCCGCCGGCGACGGAGCTCGACTGACGCGAACGGCTGCCCGGGACCGCGCCCCCGGGGGCTGGGGCACCAACCGGCCGCGTATCATCCGTGGCCGAGCAGTGAAGCTTGCTCCTGAACCAACCGCCCCCTGGGCCAATGGCTTCTGAGTGATGCTGTGGCACGTGCGTGACGGCACGGGAGGATAGACGTGGACACCACCATTACTCGAATCCATGGACGCGAGATCCTCGATTCGCGCGGTAACCCCACCGTCGAGGTGGAGGTGGACCTGGCGTGCGGGGTCAGCGCTCGCGCCGGCGTCCCGTCCGGAGCGTCCACCGGGAGTCGCGAGGCGGTGGAGCTTCGCGACGGAGATCGGAAGCGCTTCGGTGGCAAGGGAGTCCTCCGAGCCGTCGCCGCGGTCGAGGAGACCATCGCTCCCGGGCTCCTCGGCATGGACGCGAGCGCCCAGGCGAAGGTCGACGCGGCGATGATCGCCCTGGACGGGACCCCCAACAAGGGCCGCCTCGGCGCCAACGCCATCCTCGGCGTGTCGATGGCCTGTGCACGCGCCTCCGCCGAGGCCAGCGGCCGTCCCCTGTACCAGTACCTCGGCGGTCCCGGGGCGACCCGCCTGCCGGTGCCGATGATGAACATCCTGAATGGCGGCGTTCACGCCCACCATCAGGGCGCGGACATCCAGGAGTACATGATCGGCGCCTACGGCGCTGCGGACTTCCGCGAGGCGGTCCGCTGGAGCAGCGAGGTCTATCGCGTGCTGCAGGGCATCCTGGTCGAGAAGGGGCTGACCGTGGGCGTCGGCGACGAGGGGGGCTTCGCACCCCATGTGAAGTCCAATCGTGAGCCCCTCGACCTGATTGTTGCGGCGATCGAGAAGGCGGGACTCCGGCCCGGGGCCGACGTGGGCATCGCCATGGACCCCGCTTCGAGTGAGTTCTTCCGCGACGGGAAGTACGACCTGAAGACCGAGGGCCGCCAGCTCAGCAGCGAGGAGATGGTGGGCTACTACGAGTCGATGGTGGCGGACTATCCGATCTGCCTTCTGGAGGACGGCCTGGCCGAGGGCGACTGGGACGGGTGGAAGGTCCTCAATCGCAAGCTCGGCGCGACCATCGAGCTGGTGGGCGACGACATCTTCTGCACCAACCCGGCCATCATCGCCCGGGGTATCGAGGAGGACATCGCCAACTCGGCCCTGATCAAGCTCAACCAGATTGGCACCCTCACCGAGACCATCGCCGCCACCCGGCTGGCCCAGTTCCACGGCTGGGGCGCCTTCGTCTCCCACCGTTCGGGCGAGACCGTCGACAGCTTCATCGCCGACATGACGGTGGCGCTGGACACCGGCCACCTCAAG
>Ga0181535_10001132_pt1 | contig 35994 bp, 28 predicted proteins | sample PEATcosm2014_Bin_44_FD_119774 | JGI IMG/M metagenome (GOLD analysis project Ga0181535, IMG submission 119774) | Peatland microbial communities from MTU Mesocosm Facility, Houghton, MI, USA - PEATcosm2014_Bin17_30_metaG | ecosystem: Environmental > Terrestrial > Soil > Wetlands > Peat | place... | reverse complement strand
CCCAGATGCAGAGGTTCATTGGCTCCCCATAGACGTCCAGACCAGCCGCGAGGATCTGTATCATATGCCGCCAGTCCATGAAGTAATAGGCGAGCGAGCCTGGTTGGCTGCTTTGGTCGAGTTCACATCGCGACCGCAGACAAGGATGCGCTTGAGGCAATCCATCAGTTCCTTGCGTTTCAGATCAACGACCATCGCACCGGCGACTCTAAGGCTGTCGAGCCACGGCGCTAGACGAGTTGCGCTTACCACCCTCAATGTCCAGGTTCCAGCTTATTGGGAAATCTAGAACTGGAACAACCAACTCAGTCGTTCGTTCTATGGCGCTAGTTGGCCGCGCGCGTAGTCCAGTGAGCGCAGGGACAATAGGTAGTCGTATCGCGCGTTGACTGCCTCAACTGCCGCCTGCGTGCTTTGCAGTTGAGCTTGGCTGAGTTCGACGATTGAACTGAGGCCGAGTTTGTATCTCGTTTGCGCGAGGGTAAGTGCCTGAACGGTTTGTTTCCGAAACTGATCGGCAACCGCAATGCGCCTAAAAGCGGTTTGTGCGTTCAGGACGGCGATGCGCACGTCGCGAGCAATAGAGTCGGAGAGATCCTGCGCCTGCTTCTCCGCAGCTTTCTGACGAAGGCGGGCCTCCTGCACCTGGGCATCGATGCGGAATCCAGTAAAGAGCGGGAGGTTAAGGTTCACTCCTCCAGCAGCGTACCAGTTGGGAACGAAGACTCCATCGGGAGCAACTGGTGTTATGCCTCCGATCGCCAATGCTGAGATGGTCGGCAGACGTTGGAGCTGCTGTGCGGCAGCGAACTTCTGGTCGGCTGCGGCGTTGAGGCGGAGAGCTTGGAGATCGGGGCGTTGGGCTTGCGCGCTCGCGTTAATGGAAGGAGAGCTATCGGGTGATGGCGGTGGCGGCGGTGCGTCCGCGGCGTCTTCAACGGCGTGATAGAGCGTGTCCGCAGGTGCGGCGAAGACAGCGGCCAGAGCGGCGCTCGCAGAGGCGACCCCGTTCTCGGCGTCGAGCTGCAGGAGTTGCGCCTGGGAGAGATCGGCGGATGCAATGTTGAGGTCGAGATCGCTCCTGAGTGCGCTCTTGGTGAGTGCCGAGGTAAGGTTTTGTACGTCGCCACGTGCTGCTACCGTTGCCTTGGCTACATCGAGCAGAGACTCTGCATTGAGCAAGCGATAGAATGCCTGGTCCGTCGCCAACAGGACATCCTGTTCGGTAGCGATTGCGTTCTGGTCCTGTGCCTTCTGCTGCAGTTTGTTGGTTGCGACAAGATCGCGTGTGTGACCGAAGTCAGTGATGAGCTGCGAGAGCGACCCACCGGTGCCGGCGTGCGTATAGAGACGCGAATCGGTGAGCTCACCGGCACCGATGCGGCTTCCGTCCTCGGCCTTCGCTGCGGTGATGGCGGCGGAGATCTGAGGTAGTTCGCCCGATCGGGTCTCACGCGTGACTTGCCCAGCTGCCAGAGCGAGCAGATGACTCGCGGTGATGCGAGGATTGTTCTGGAGAGCGAGGCGCTCTGCATCGGTTCGCATAATGGAGATGGCGGCGGTTGCGGGATTGATGAGAGGCTGCTGTTGATTTGGAGGCGTGGCTTGAGACTGAGATGAGCCCTGGTTCGCAGCTACACTTGCAATCAAAGCAGCCGATGAAGGCAACGGGGCGGCGGGGAGATCGGCAGCGCCGGCCTGGTTGCTGCTCTGGGCCAGCGCAGGCAGAGGAGCGATGAGTAAGAGACTGAGCAGAAAACTTCTCATGCGGTCACCACACTGGCTTGCGAGGAATCTCCAGAAGAGACGGTGCCGGCGTGCTCTCTGCGAGCCTCGATGCGGCGATGAATGAGCAAGTAGGCGCTGGGTACGAGGAAGACCGTGACGATTCCGGAGACAGTAAGACCACCGAGAATTGCCCGGGCGAGCGGTGCATATTGTTCGCTCCCGGCTTCGAGCGCCAGCGCCATTGGGATGAGCCCCAGCACAGTGGCGAGCGTGGTCATCAGAATCGGCCGCAGACGCACCTTGCAGGCGGTGATGATCGCCTCTTCCAGTTTGACCCCGTGCTCACGAAGTTGGCCCGTGAACTCGACGATTAGAATACTGTTGGATACGACGATCCCCGTCGTCATAAGGACACCCATGAGACTCATGATGTTGATTGTGGTGCCAGTAACTAGCAGGAAGAGGATCACGCCGGAGATGCCTGGAGGGATGGCAAGCAGAATGATCAAGGGATCGACAAAGGACGCGAACTGCGCCATCAGAATCAGGAAAACCAGCACAATCGATATGACGAGACCGATCGCAAAGGATTTGAACGAGTCGTTCATGTTGTTGACGGTACCTCGCACCGTCAGAACCGTTCCATGGGGCGGATTCATTCCTGCGACGATCTTGTTCACGTCTCCGCCGATCGAGGCAAGGCTCTCCGCCTTGGGCATCACATAGACGTCAAAGACCCGCCGGAGCTGATAGTGATCGACTTCGGTCGGTGTGTTGATTGACCGGATCGACGCAACTGTTTCCAGCGGTGTCGTGGTCTTGCCGTCGGCCGATCGCAGCGGGATCTGCTTGAAGTCATTCAGCGTTTGTACTTGTGTCTCCGGGTACTGGACTGTGAGCATATAGTTGTTGCCGGTCTTCGGGTCGATCCAGTAACTCGGGGCGACCATGCCGTTCGAGGTCATAGCAGTGATGACACTATCGACTATGGTCTTCGGAGTAAGCCCCTCGAGGCTTGCCCGTTGGCGATCGATGTCGAGGGCGAGACCGGGATAGTCGATGTCTTGAGGGATGAGGACATTGCTTACGCCATGGAGCGCTCGCAGCTTTTGCGCAAGCTGCTGGGCGACGGCATATCCTCCCTCCATATCGTTACTGCTGACCTGGATGTCAAAAGGTGCGGGAAGTCCTTGATTGACTATCGAATCGACGAGGCCCCCGGACTGAAAGTAGGTTTCGATGGATGGAAGATCGGCAGTGAGCTTGGTTCTTACTCGCTGCATGTATGCAAAGCTGCTCAGACTGTGATCTTCATTCAGGCTCACCTGGACAAACGCGGTATGCATTCCGGAGTTAGAGGTGTAGATCGCCGAAAGATCGGGTGTGACACCGATGTTCGAGACAATCATGTTGAGGTCTTTGGGTGCCACAACATCACGCACGTCCTGCTCGACTCGAGCGATGTACTGATCGGTGAGTTCAATGCGCGTACCGGTTGGAGCCTTGACGCTGATGACGAATTGCCCCGGATCGGTGCGCGGAAAATAGGCGCGGCCAAGAAGCGGAACCAGTGCGAAGCTAAGCACCACGAAGACAGAAAACACGATAACGACCAGTGCGGGCCTGTCCATGCAGTAGTGGAGCGACCGGTCATAACGTCGCTCAAGCCAACCGAAGCCCTCATTGAAGTAGTAGACGGTCTTGGCAAAGATGTTGATCTGACCGTGACCGCCTCGCATATGCTCGGGGACCCGATCATCCTTCTGAGCGGACTCATGCTCGTGGTCGTGTTTGGTGTGTTTGATAAAGCGAGAGCAGAAGAGCGGTACGACGGTCATGGCGACGACGTACGAACAGAAGAGTGCGATAACCACTGCAAGCGCGAGCGCCGTAAAGAGGTACTTACTAACGCCTGTGAGCAGGACCACGGGAAAGAAGACAATGGCCGTGCTGATGGTAGCCGCCAACACAGCGAGTTCAACCTCTTTGCCGCCCTCTTGCGACGCTTTGACCGGATCGGAGCCCATCTCGAAATGGCGAAAGATGTTTTCGAGCACCACGACGGAATTGTCGATGAGGCGGGATAACACCAGCGCCATTCCACCAAGCACCATCGTATTGATCGAGTTGCCCATTGCGTCCAGGATCAGGAAGGTTGCAATGCACGAGATTGGAATCGACAGGAGGACGGCAATCGTTGCGCGTACGTTTCCGAGAAACAGAAGGATCATGATGCCGGTGAGGCAAAGGCCAATTGAACCCTCGATGATCACGTTCTTGATCGCGGTTTTCACGAATACGGATTGATCGAAGACGACGGCGGTCTTGAGCTGTTGCGGGATATCGAGCAGATGGGCCGTGGCTTTGCGGATGCCGTTGACGATAGTGATGGTGTTGGAATCACCGCCCTGCTTGAGGATTGGAATGTAAACGGAGTGCTGGCCGTCAACGCGCACGATATTGGTCTGAAGCTGGCCGCCATCGACTGCATGTCCAACGTCGCCCACTAGGATAGAAGCGTTGCCAACTGTCTTGAGCGGGATGCTGTTCACGGCGTCGGGCGTCGGCACCTGGCTATTGGCGTAGATGTTGTAGTCCTTAGGGCCTATGCGAACGTCTCCTGCGGGCAGGATCAGGTTTGATTCGTTCACTGCCTGGACGACGTCCATGATCCCGAGCCGCGAAGCTTCGAGCTTCAACGGATCGACGTAGATCATTATCTGCCGGTAAGTTCCCCCATAGGGCTGAGGGACCGAGGCGCCTGGAACATTGGCCACCTGGTTTCGAACGCTGAACTGTGCGACATCTTTCAATTCCGTCTGATTCATCCCAGCGCCTTTCAGCGTAATCAGACACACCGGAAGATTCGCTGCGTCGAAACTGAGTACGACAGGCGGCAGAGTGCCCGGAGGCAGGCGGCGCAGGTTTGCCATGGCCAGGTTCGAGATGCCGCTGACCGCTGCCGTTGGATCGGTACCGGGCTGAAAGTAGATCTTGATGAGGCTGACGCCGGACATCGACCGCGATTCAATGTGGTCGATATTGCTCCCCAGCGTAAAGAAGCGCTCGTCGCTGTCTGTGATGTCCGATTCGATCTGCTGAGGTGGCATACCGGCATAAAAAGTCGCCACGACCACGACAGGAATCTTGACGGGAGGAAAGAGATCGACGGGCATGCTTGTGATAGCACCTACACCGACCACAACGACAATCATGCAGGCCATGAGAATGAAGAATGGGTAACGAATCGCAAAGAAGGACATGGTTATCGGCCGCCCTTCTGATTCGTTTGCTGATAGTTCTCAAGGTCGGTCTTCGCAGGCTGCGGTGTAACTTTCTGGCCGGGCTGTAGCTCCGACTGATCCCCGATGATGACTCTGTCTCCCGGCTGAAGTCCTGAGTTAACTTCCTGAGAGTTTGCGCTGCTGATCCCCAGCACAATGGGCCGTTTTTGCACTCGATTGTTGCTATCGACAAGCATCACCGAAGGTTCATCGCCCTGGATGATGGCGCTTGCGGGAACAATAAGCGCGTCGTTTTTCTGCTCCAGATTGAACGTCACATCCGCGTACATTCCGGGGGTGAGCGTTAGATCTGGGTTTTTCACATCTACTTCAGTCAACATGGTTCTCGTCGAATTGGACACGTCCCGCGTGTAACGCACGATTGTTCCCGGGAACTGCTGCCCCGTCGCCTGCACATGGACCGAGACTTGCGAACCGACGTGCACGAGAGGCACATCCCGCTCGGGAACCGGCATGCGGAGACGCAACACATCGCTCTGTGCAAGCCTGACCACCGCCTGGTTCAACCCCTCCGCGGTTCCTGCGGGAATGAGTGCGCCAGTGTCCGCATACCGCATGGTCACGACACCGTTATAGGGAGCCGTAATGGTTGCGTATTGCTCCATGCTGGTGACCCTGAGGTTCTCAGCTCGCGAAACGCCCAACTGTCCTTGCGCCGCGGCTACGGCAGACTTGGCCGCATCTACTTGTGAGGCCGCCGACCTGTCTTTCGCCAGAGCATCTTCAAGCTCTTGTGCCGCAACCAGGCCGGGCTGTTCGTCGGATGCTTGCTTCAAGCGCGTGTAATTGGCATGAACGGCTGCGTAGGTGGCTTGCTCCCGGGCGACTTCATTTTGCAGACGCGATATGTTTTGCTCTGTCTGGGTTATGCCCGCCTGCGCTCCAGCAACTTCAGCTTGCAGTTCCGGGACTTCGAGCACGGCAAGGGTCTGCCCCTGATGTACGCGGTCGCCAATGTCCACATAGATGTGCCGGATATAGCCAGAGACTTTTCCGTGGACGTCGATCTCCTGAAATGCTTGGAAAACTCCGGCGACCGTCAGCTGATTCGCAATCAAGCCGATGTGCGCTGTGGCAACCGAAACGGCCGGAGAGGCTGCCGGCGTATCCGTGGCAGCTTCCGTCCTATGGTGGGCATGCAGAAAATAGAACGATAGCAAGATTGCGGCAAAAACACAGGCAGCAATCAGGAGCAGACGCTTGGTGCGCATCAGAGACCTTCCTTCGAATGGACGTCTAATTCATCCGCAGAAGGGTCTTATCTCCAGCGGCTAATCGTGAGAGCGGCCTTCGTCTGGTGGTGGTCGAAGATAGAGAATCGGGGCACGACTGAGTGGCCACATGTCGATGACCGCCTCATCGCGCAGCCGAGCTACGGGATAGTCTTCAGTTGGTTGGAGATGAGAGAAAAGAACCGCCATGCTGAGAGGTGCGCGAGCTACGGTACGGCCATCTGCAGCATCGTCTAATGCGCTCTTTGCAGCGTCGCTGCCGCGTGTGCACACTTTAGCCGGGGTACTTTCATGTCCGCGGTTGTAGAGCGACAGCTTATAACTCGTACCCCACGCGAAAACCAGGAAGGCAAGGATGAGGCAGAGGACACCGTAAATGGAGAGCAACCCCTTGGATTCCGAGATCCGGATTTTAGAGATGCGTTTCACTTCAGCTCTCTCTTAGATTCTACTGCATTGCGATTCTACTGGCTTCCGCCCGTTCCTTTGATTGGCGGTTGCAGGTATTGGTTGCTTCTTCTTTGGCAGCGTCGTGTCTCCCTTACCGCAACGGTCTGAGGCGACGGGCCGTTCGAGGCCGAAGTCGCTGGAGCGTGGCCTATATGCAGAGGAACGGCGAGGCGGGTACTACCTGCGGGGTGAGCGAAAGACGGGCCACACTGGATGCCGGAGCGGGGCGGCATAGGAGGATGGCACTCCCAAGGCTGACGATTGCGGTGGTTCGCCGTTCGAGAAGTTCCGTGATTTCTGGAGCATCCCATTCGAGCTGTTTTCAACCGACGGGAGCGGACAACCGGCATATCTTCGGAAATTCCGCTGGATTCACGCATAATCGCCAAAGCGCGAATCCACCCCGCGAGAGCCAAAGTCTGGGGTCCCGGTCGAGTGACCGCCAAAGCGGAAGTTGCATCATTTTTGGTAAGGTCCGGTTGGCCCACCACTTGGGCGCGATCTGGAAAACTGCTGAGAAAGGCATTACGCTGGGTGCGACGCAAATGCACTGGATTTTAATCGCGACGGGGCTTGTGGCCATCATTGCAGGCGTGCTCGGCAAAGGGTTCACCGTTGCCGACGTGACCTCCCTGGCAGAGTTCAAGCCGCCAAAGAAAAGCTCGACGTGGTCTGGTAAGGCCGTTTTTATAGGGGTTGGAGTTTTTCTGATCTTGATCGGCATCGCATTGCGTTCCGCTGATGGATAGAATCATGGTGGAATCACCGACCACTCAAAAAGCGGGTTACTCTGTTTGTCCACGACACAGTCGTGATCCGCAGATGGTATATTCCATCCCCATGATGAGCCTCGAAGACACCCGCTGGTCGGAGATGACGGGAGGATACAGAACTCCGCTCGATCCGCGTCCTTTGCTCAGAAGACTTCAGACGGACAGTGACACTACCGAGGTCTGGAGGAAACTTTGGGATGAACTCCATCACCAAGGCGACGTTGGTGAAGCATCTTTTGCTTCGGTTCCCTTTCTGGTCAAAAGCTATCAAGAGCGTGGAGCGTTAGACCGGAACACGTACGCGATTGTGGCGATCATCGAACTGGCTCGCAATGAAGGAACAAATCCAGATGTACCGCAATGGTTGGGGACGGACTATTTCGACGCGATTCGGCAACTAGCGGAAATCGGAACTACCGAGGTCATGAAGGCCGGAAGCCCAGAGGATGTTCGCTCAATACTGAGCATCATCGCCATCGAGAAGGGTCTCCGAACGCACGGAAGGTTTCTCGTCGATTATTCGGAGGACGAACTGATCGATCTTGAATCCAAGTCTTGAAATGGCAGCATTGCACCATTTTTGGTTATTGACGAGTTGTCCACAATCCAGACACAACTTCACTTCTGGACGCTAGCGCGGACTTCGTCACTGATCCACTCGAAAACCCAAATTGAAGCTGCGTGAGCCGCTTTGCCTTGTTATGGTTCAGTCATTAACCACTGATGCTCTGAAACCTTTACTAAGGTCAGGAATAAATGCGATGGATGATCCGAAACAACTGATCAACAGATTCGTGCAGGAATTATGGAATGAACGCCGTTTGGACGTGGCGGATTCGATTTTCGCCAAAGACTGTGTAACGCATCAACTGCGCTCGGGCGTGCCAGCTGATGCGGTGCCGCGTGGCCCAGAGGCGATCAAGGAGCATGTCGCTGGCTGGATTGCCAGTTTCCCCGATCTCCACTTCAACATCGAACAAATGGTGAGCGAAGGCGATCGCGTCATGACTCAGATGCTGATGGAGGGCACACACCAGGGCGCATGGCTGGGTATTCCCGCGAGCGGCAAGAAGATGCAGATACGGATGTTCACAGTTCACCGCGTTGTGCAGAGCAAAATTGTTGAGGACTGGGTGCTGGTGGATTCGCTCGGCGTGTTTCAGCAACTTGGAGTTGTCCCAGACACATCGGACTTACTGGGCAATTTCATGCGTCTGCAAGGCAATTGAGAATGGACGTTTGCGAGGTTCTCCGAGACGTGAGAATTGATCGCGATGAAATGCAATTTGAACCGCAGCTTTGGAGTTCCGCGCGAATTACCGCCAATCCGGACGTAACCCAAATCTGGTGCAGACCGATGAGGGGAAGTCTCGGGTCACAACACGACCGCGTGATTGCAAACCAGGATGGCTCGGTCTACTCCACGAGATGTTCGGCCGCATACGCAGTCTACCGGGAGGACCAATGGCAGAGACGTTCGAAGCATACCGAACTCGAGTCCTAAGCTATCTTGGCGATGAGGAGCCCATCGGTGTACAACAAGCCACCCCATCGCAACTCGATCGGCGTCTGCGCGATGTCGCGGCCGAGGAGTTGATCCGGCGTCCTGCACCTAAAAAGTGGTCAATCGCCGAGATCGTAGCGCACTTGGCGGACGCGGAGCTGGCGATGGGGTGGCGATTGCGAAACATGCTGGCGAATCCGGGCGTGGCCTTAACGTGGTGGGATCAGGCCGTATGGGCGGAGCGCTTGGGTTACGCGCAGCAAGATGCGAGTCTTTCAGCAGGGGTCTTTCGGGCGCTGCGCGAGTGCAACCTGCGACTGTTGGAGTCGGTCCCGCGCGCACGGTGGGTGGAGTGCTATGGGGTCCACGAGGTACGCGGACGGCAAACGGTCGAGGAGTTCGTCCGCTTGGAAGCGGCACACGACTTGAACCATCTTCGGCAGATCGACCGCATCTTGGATAGGCGTAAGTAGTGGTAGCCGTTTGGCTGCCAACGCCTCGGCGAGCGCACTCAGTCAGTTGTGACTTCATCCGTTGCCAGCAGCACGCGCCACCTTCACAGCGAGACCGGTGTGCCGTGAGTCTCGTTGCGGTCGAATCACCGTCAACACGGACATTACCCGATTTTGCGGCATAGCAAAGAGAGTGGAAGATCTCCTGCAATTCCCTCCACTCTCCCACATTCCAGAGAACCTCATCGCTCCCAGAACGGAGGTGGCTCAATCCCCAGCGCTCTCAAGTACACATATCCCTGCCCCCGATGGTGAATCTCGTTGTCGATCGCGTATTGGATTGTATCTATGCCCCGACCTTCCCACTGCCCGAAGGCCTTGTCAACATCGCCGAAACGGTGCGGCGGAATCTGCGCGAACACTGCGTCAAGGCGCGCGGTGTGTTCATCCCACAAGCGCAGAAGCTCACTTTTCGTAGTTGCCTTCGGTGCCTTGAACTCCTGCCACTTCCCCGAAGCCACGCCCTCCGCAATCGGCACCGCCATGCGGATGAACTCCCATGCTAGGTCCGCGAACGGCCGCATCTCGCCCACTTAAAATCCGAAAAGCTTGTCCTCAGGAAACGCCTCGATCACCCTGCGCGTAAGCCGCCGGTGTCCCTGCCAGTTCTTCAAAAGATCGCTTGCCGTCACAACGCTCACTTCAGCCACTGCGGTCGCCATATTTGTTTCCTCCGGCCCAAATCTGAGCACAGAATCAAGACTACGGATCATACATGACAATGCATGTCATATTTCGCAAATATGTTTTTCGCAGGCCGAACTTACGCTTTATGGGCGTCAACCCGGATGTGACCAAACGCTGGTGCATTCCCAGGTCACTTCCGGAGCGGCCACAACTCGATATCGATGAATGACTTGCGCTCTGCCTGGTCAGCGCGAATTCCCAACTGCTAGACTCAATGGCGGCGAGCGGAGGGCTGTAGGTGCGGGTACTAACCGTTTGCCATAGCTTCCTTGTTATTCTTGTCCTACGCTGCTCCCTCGGACAAACGCCTTCCAACCTGGTTATAGTTCACGTGAATGTTGTTGATGTTCGCACAGGGTCCGTGGAAAGCGATGCGACCGTAGTGATCTCGGGAAGCAAGATCAAGGCAGTCCTATCCGCCAAGGCTGCCACGGCTGCCACCGGCGCACGGATCGTAAACGCTCATGGAAGCTTCCTGATACCGGGCCTATGGGACATGCATGTCCATTCAGAAGGCGACAGAGATGTGCTCCGCTTGATGCTCGCATCTGGGATCACCGGCATTCGGGATATGGGTGGAGAGGTCCACAAACTCGCGGAAGCCAGACGCCACATCGAAGCAGAAGAGTGGGACGGTCCACGGCTTCTAATCGCCGGGCCGATGCTCGAGGGGCCACCAAGCGAATCGGACGATGACACCTGGATCATACGCACCCCGGAGGAGGCACAACGAGCGGTGGCATCGTTGGCGGCATTGCACGTGGATTGCCGCTTTTGCAGCAGCCCACGGGAATGATCACTATGGTCAGATGGTGGAGTACCTACGGATGAACGGCATTGTGCCGCCGGCAAGCGCCAAGTAGCAGCTGGTTAGCGAGTCGGCAAGATGCGGCCCGGGTCGGGCCGCTTTCTTTGATTTTTGGAGAGACTTCCAGCGAATCAACGCGTCCTGAATCACCGAGCCCTGATTGGGGAATGCACTAGTAACGAGACGGCTTGTGTTTACCAAGGGCTTTCGTTCAAGTGCACGAAAAACGCCCCAGTCAGCTTTAAGGAATTGTCTTAACCACGGGATCTCGCGGAGATCTGATGTGTATGATCGTTCGCCTTCTCAGATTTGGTGGTTCTATTCCACTTACCGACTAGAACAAAAGGCGCCCAGCAGTAGGATGAGACAAAACTGAAGACTCCCCATCGGGAGTTGCGTCTTCCCAGTCAGGTCCCGATCCTATGTGTTGCTCGTTGCCACGAGGTTTCCGTGCAAAAGGTCCAACTGCGCCTCGCGCAAGCTTCAGCATTGATCGCTTTTCCTCCGCCCTGCACCCATCGCCTGTAGACGCCTGCCATCAGTGCGGCTGTATCATCATCTCGGCGCCCCCAGCCGGTAACCATCCCGAGTACGGACATGGTATTTCTGCAGGTCATTGCCAACTAGCTTGACCTTGATCGAGCGCCAGCCTCGGTTTGCGTTTGGTTGCGGATAGTAGCTCAACGTATATAAGTGAACAAGGTCTTCGCGGATAGAGGAGAACGCCTTATTCTCGTCTCGCCAATTCCTCGCAAAGTATGCTTTTCCACCCGAAACCCTGCTCATGCGTTCAAATGCGGCGGCGGATACGGGATCGTCCTGCGCCTGGCGGGTACTGATGATATAGATGATGGTCCCAGTGGATTGGGCCAACTCTGCCACGTCTTCCGGCGGAACCGCGCTGGCGTTGTCGGGCCCGTTGGAAAACACCACGATTGCCTTTCGTCCCTTCAACGGAGCCGCATCTTTCACCGTCAATAACAGGCTGTTATAGAGCGCTGCGTCGTCACCGGCGACCGAACTGCGCACGCCGTTGATGACGCGGAAGTGGTCGGACGTGAGTTGAATGGCACGTGAAAGATCGCGGCAATACGAGTAGAACGCAACTCTGCTGGCTTCATCCATTGAGCGAACGAAATCCGCAATCGCATCCTGCGCAAATACGAAACCTCGGTACATGTAGTTACTTGTGTCAAAAAGGACGAATACGCTGGCGCCGCTCATTTGCGAGTTCGAAATGTTTGATTCCTCTGCGGGTGTTAGTGGCTCGCGATCTGCCGTATCGCCGGCCTTCGGAGGATCCACCGGAGGCGGCGCCGTCACCTCATTTGCCTCGAGAGCTGCTTGGCCGCTCTCTTCAAACGAAGATATCTTCTCCGGTATCTTGTCCTCGGTCACCGCGAAGTCTTCTGGACGCAGGCCATCAACGTAGTTTCCTTTGCTGTCAGTCACAGCCACATTGAGTTCAACCAGCACCACGTTCACGCGCAGATGCGTGGGCTCTTCCTGGGCAGCCGGCCGGAGATCGATAACGGACCCAAGTACGCAGGGCAGAATGCCATAGCAAAGTAAGGTGATTTTTCGCATTCGGTTTTGATCCCTGGTCCTACGCTACTGCGAGGACGTTGTGAGTGCTGCCCGGAACGTGATCTTGCCCTGTCGAAACTCGTTCCCGGTCTGTTGCATCGCTCGTAGCAAGGCATGCCAATCGTCGATATTACTGGCGAAAATATTGGCGACCATATTGCGCGTTAATTCTGGAACAAGAAGATTAAGCTCTGCGGGTGAATATCCCATTTCGTTTGCAAGCCGCGCCCAATAAAGGTTGTTGGACTCCCACGACTCCGCAAAGATCATGCCGCCGTTTCCGATGATTGTGGAGATGGCCTTCACATTGAGAAGGGATGAGGAGTCGGTTTGACTGAAAGCTGGATGAGGGGACCCGAAATCGGCTGATAACCTTTCCAGACTTCCATCGGAAGGATACCGTTGGCATAGATCTTCCAATTCCCGCCCCGCCGGGCCCCAGTTGGCACTTTGGCTGGGATACCTCTTCCGATATTCCACAGCAAGGTAGAAGACGTCTGAGGGCAGCATCTGAGAAATCAGGCTGTTCGGGTCTTGCGATTCCTGCAAAGCCCGCTCCATCGATTCCAATCGCACCGCAGACAATCGATCGGAAAATATGCCGGTCACTTCCCCGCGAAGCTCTGGGTTGCGTGCCGAAGCGACCAGCAACTCTTCGCCCATCTGCTGGTACAGAGCTGCAAGATGTAATTCAGTCTTACTCACCTTCCACCAGCGCGGCATTGTCGCGCCCACCAGGAGGACCGGAACAACCTCTCGCCAAATCAGGGCCTGCACTTTTCTGGGAACAATGAAGTCGGCCTCCGTCGACGCCAGCGCGTAGGGCAGATCGGCGAGTGAACCCAGAAGGTACGCCCCACCGCCGGCGGTTGCGCCCACTCCCACCAGTTGCGGAGGACCCCAAATCTGTCGCACTCCTTCAACCGAAATGGAAGAAAAATCGTGCGACCTCACGAAGATCGGGTTATTGTGCAAAACCTCGGCGCCCGGCGGCTCGTAATACGCGTAATTCAGACCCACAAGCGTGTCTCTTAGGAAGGGAGTGAGTTGACCTCGTGCCGCTTCCAGTTGCGATGGCGATGCAGCAGATTTCAAGGTCCTGGTCAAGTCCGTCCTCACTTGCAGCTCTGCATGCCTGCTCGTGTAAACGATGGGCGCCCAGTTGCTTCTTTCGCTGCCAGTGAAAATGGGGCGCGGCATTTCGAATTCTCGAAGATTCTCAGCGAGCGCCAACAGTGAGGCGCCAACCGGAGCCCCATGGGCCATCTCGGCCATTCCGTCGTAGAGACCGAAAAGTGTGTCGAGGGAGACGAGCCGTTGGTCATCCAGCACCGCACGGATCCTGGCGGCTATTTCGTGGTGGACGCGCCGGCTATCGGGATCATCGATATTCGGCCCGCCAAGCAAGTCAATGATCTGGTCCTGGGTGAGCGTTTGATTGCCGGTCGCGGCTTGCAGAGTCGCCTGCAGCGACTTCCGAGCCGCATCGAAAAGTTGCACCGATGTCTTAAAACTCTGAAACGGCTGCACGACCTGGAGCCAGGACAAATTCAGATAGTTATTGGGGATCTGGCCCTGGCGGGCAAAGATTCGCCAGAGGCCAATCTCAGCCTGAAAAGTTCCCAGCGCATTCGCACGCAGAGACGGGTCTGAGATGCGGTCGATTTGGTCTGCTGCGTTCACAAATCCGGCGATGGCGGCATCGTCGAGAGCTGGAAATTCCGCAAAGATCGGAAACCAATGATTGAACTGCGCAAACCGGCGTGCAACCAGCTCCTCTGCCTGGTTCGATAGCTGGCGATCCGCGGGCCTCGCAGAATCAATAGCATTCAACAGAAGGAACATCTGGTCAGGGCCGCTCTCCGATTGATAGCTCGACGCGGCGATCAAGGTCTCAAGCAGCCGCCCCGATGTATTCCATTCGTGAGTCCGACCGATCCACGGGCGCATTTCTCTGGACTTGGCGGCGTCGCTGAGGATTTCGTCCCAAACGGCAAGATCTCCGGGAATTGCAAAATCGCCATCTGGCTTCCATTTCAATGATTTCAACAGAATGAAGAGCTCACCGTTCGACGGGTAGACGCCTTTTGATGCGTCTGAACGGATCGCCGCTGATCGATACGCACTATAAAGTCGCTGGAGCCGGATACCCTGCGTGAGCTGAGCCTGCTCGGTCGGATTCAGGCGGCTCAGGACGTCAAAATATGCCGCGAGCCATCCACGATCTTTCGTAAAAAGGCCGGTGACAAATGCTTCGGGCGAATCCGCGCCAGCCCCGACGAGCTCTTCCCATGCATTTCCCGCGCCCGGGACCATCACCTTTCCGGACTTAATGGTGATCTGACTTCCATAGAGATCGACACGTGCCGCGAACGGTACAAGTTTCTTAAGTCCTGGCGAGTGGTCCAGAGCGACCCGTGTTCCTGCGTCGCACTTCTCCAGGGCTGCGTAGAGGCGATCCAGATCCTGATCGTGCAAGAGCGTGTCGAGGAGGGTAGTGCCCGCTTCGCGTTTCCAACTGGTAGCCGAAAGCCAGTCCTGCTCGGGGAGAGAGATGGGAACCGTCGTGCCCCGGAACGAATAGCTGAAGGGACCATCCTTCGCAAGCGCCTCTTCCAGCGTCGTTAACGGGAAACCGGAATCAATAGTGAGGAATGCTCGCTCGGCATTGGCAGTCCGGAGGGCGGTGTTTCGGTGGCCGCAATCCTGCTGAAATGCGTATCCAAGAATCTCCAGCAGCTTATCTGCGTCCCTGCAGCCAGTGATACGGATCGTGCCATTGGCATTCGTGAGACTCTGAAGCTCCCGGGCAAAGTGGAGATACCTATGCAGGAGCAAGAGATATTCTGTAGGCCTTCCACCATCGAAGCCCCATAGGGAGACATTTCGGGCGAGCATAGGCACGACATCGCTTGCAGGCGCCTCTTGGCTGACCCCGGCCATGCGAAGAAACGAACTCAATGGGCCGGGAATTTCGACTGAATCACCCGAACTCACTGCCGGCAATTCATTGTTCGAAGGTGCGGCTTTTGCTGCGGAAGGTGCGGCGTTTGTTTCTGAGAGCGCGGGGGCAGAAACTGCGCAGAGGGCTGCGAAGCGAACGAAACCCGTTATCCAGACACGCGGACGGCGAAGGAACCTCATCTCAGACATCCCTCGAAAACGTTGAAACCGTGCTCGATGTGTTTAGGGAAGCGTTGCGCGAGTGTTCAGTGGGGTCCTGCGTCGCCATTGGGGGAGCGGTGGCGTCAGAACTCACGCTGGTTAGCGAACCATCATCGCAGAGTTTTTGGTGAACCGGCAAGCCGGTTCTCGGTTTTATTTCTGAGTCAGGAATGAAGAGATTCGGCCATGAATCGCTCCATCCAGCCGGCTTCTTTCGCAGATTCAGATTGTTGCGCGATAAAGACCCTATCCGATTCGGTCATTTGCGTATGCTTGACGCTCGCCTTGTCCAATGGCTTTCTCCTGCCCGTCAGCCGCTTGGCAATCCTCGGATGCGTCGCACTTATAGCTTCGGCCGAATCGATCTGCCTGGCTTCTGATAACCCGTCACAGCAGTTGCCAGTGCTCACAACGGCTCGCCAGGTTCACGATCTCAGCCCCTACCAAGCATCGTTGGGTTATCCCGTTCGATTGCGCGGCGTCGTTACTTTCTATGACGCGTATCAGGAAGGCCACAGAGCGCTCTTCATTGCCGACAGGACAGGTGAAGTCTTCATCGCGCCTGGTTCTGCGCTCCTTCTTCCCCTGCACGCCGGTTCGGTCGTTGAGGTCGTCGGCGAGACTGATCCGGGTGGATTTTCACCCATCGTTTCGCATTCGACTATTCGCATTCTTCCCGAATCGCAGGCGCTCCCGACCGCTCCTGAGGTCACAGTGCCGCAGCTCCTCAGCGGCGGAAAAGACTCTGATTGGGTAGCCCTGAAAGGGGTTGTCCACGCTGTGGAATTCGACGGAATGCACGTTGTGCTCACCGTGGCCACACCAGACGGCACGCTTTCGGCAACCACAGATAAAGAGGACGGAGCGAACTATCCTGCGCTGATCGATTCTGATATCGTCATCCAGGGCATAAACGCACCACTGGTCAATGCGCGACGCCAATTGACCGGAGTCCGTCTTCTATTTCCAGGAATCAAGACCATCTCCGTAACGACACCTGCTCCTTCCGATCCATTTGCACTGCCCACTCTTGCGCTGAGCAGCCTGTTGCAATATTCGCCGCACGCCTCCAGTTCGCATCGCATTCATGTCCGCGGTCTCGTAACACTCTCTTGGCCGGGGCAAACCGTATGCATTGTGGACAAGACCGCCGGGCTCTGTATCCAGACCGCCGATCGCACCCCGCTGAAAGAGGGGGACCTGATCGATGTCGCTGGTTTCCTGGAGAGGAAAGACTATCTCCCCAGCATCACCGCTGCGGCCCTGAAACGTGTGGAAAGCGGCGGAACGGTGGCGCCGATCGAAATCTCTGCAGCAAACGCCTTTGACATGGGCTACAAACATTCCGGCACGGTTTCGTCAGCCGCGCATACTGATATCTCGGAGGCAAACTCCTTCGACACCGACCGCAACGGAGAACTCGTTCGCATTCAAGGCAGGCTGGTGGGAAAAAATCGAGGGTTGAACGGCTCGACACTGCTTCTCTCGTCCGATGGAATCGTGTTCCCTGCCGTGTTACCTGCAGATGCAATAAAAGATGAGAAACGACGGAACTCCTCGTGGATTGACGGAAGCACAGTGGCAGTGACTGGCGTCTTTATCGGAAAAGTGGATGAACGCCAAGCCGTCCGTCAGGAAGGCATCGCGCGCATAGAATCGTTTCAAATTCTATTAAGATCGCCGGAGGATGTGCTGGTCGTCAACACTCCTTCCTGGTGGAATGGCAAACATGCCCTCGACGTCCTTGGCTTCGTTCTTCTCACCATGATTGCGGCTCTCGGCTGGGTTGGAATTCTTCGTCGGCAAGTCCACGAGCAAACCGCGATTATCCGTCGAAGTGAAGCGCGTTTCCGCCATATGGCCGAGCACGACAGCCTCACCGGACTCCCCGTGAGAAATGTTCTGCTGGAACGGCTTGAACTGGCATTGGATGAGATCAAGCGGCAGGCAAACTCGATGGCTTTACTGATGGTCGATGTCGACAATTTCAAGCACATCAACGACACCATGGGGCATGCCGTGGGCGATCAAGTGCTCATTACGATCGGGACTCGACTTCAAGAATCGTTACGACCGACCGACACCGTCGCGCGTATGGGTGGGGATGAGTTCACTGTGCTCCTCACGGGCTTGAACGGTCCAGAAGAGGCTCAAAAGCTCGCTTCAATGCTGGTTTCAAAGATATCTGAACCCATGGTGCTGCAAGGGATTCGAGTTGAAGTGTCGGTGAGCGTTGGCGTCGCGACCTATCCTGAGGGTGGGAGCGACGTGAAAACACTGTTGCGGAATTCTGATGCAGCGCTCTACCAAGCGAAAGCGAGAGGACGCAACTGCTACCAGATGCATTCTACTAATGCATATATTTCGGGTCTAAGACCGGCGTTTCCACAAACTCGGTAGGCGTACCAGTCAAGTTCGCTCTGCCCAGCAGATCCATTATGCTGCAAGAGTGGCCGCGCAACTGCCTCGACTCTTTCGCCCTGACACTATGCGAGGGAATCCGCGGTCTCCTACGCGACAGGGCAGAGGTCTGCGGAGAACTCCAAGTGGTCGAAAAACCGGCACGTGTCCCAGTTGGCTTCGTTCATGTGAAATGCATCATCGTCAAGACTCTGTTGTGCATCCTTGCGTACCCAAGGCATGCACCTCGAAGCATCTGTGGGGCTTTTCCGCTCGGTCCCCCAGCTCCCTCACAATCGGTGAGACCTAAGAAGTAGAATTTTGTTGTCGCTGGTGAGGTTGTCTGCACGACAGCGTCGAGACAACTTGAAGGGACCGGTAAAAAGCGAAAGCGGGCGGACGCACCTCTGGTGACGCGCGACGTGGGGACCGAAGATATCTACGCCTTGACCCTTGAAGAGAAATGAATGATGCCGGAGGGCCTGAGAGCGGGTGATGAGTTTGTGATGGCGAGTAAGTCTGCGGTTTTCAGATTCGGAGACGTGGAAGTCCGCGAGCGCGAGTTTGCAATCGTTAGGGTGGGCGAGGCTGTGCCGGTCGAGCCGAAGGCGTTCCGGGTCCTTCTGTTTCTGTTGCGCAACCCGCAAAAACTGATCACCAAAGAGGAACTGCTCGATGCGGTATGGGGCGATACCGCAGTCTCAGAGAACTCTCTGGCGCGGAGCATCGCGCTGCTTCGCCGCCTGCTCGGAGATGAATCCCGGAGCCCGCGCTACATCGAAACCGTGGCCACGGTGGGTTACCGCTGGCTCTGCAAAGTCGAGGTTGCTGAAGACGCTGCGGGAAGCCTTGAAGCGGCCGATAAGCCGACGGCAGAGGTTCACGACCTCTCTGCGAACTCTGGGACGGCGACGGAAAAAGGTGTCGTCAACGACCAGCGGCCGCGCAAGGACGGGAGCCATCTGGGACTGGGAATCGCGGTCGGCTCAATCGCAGTTCTGCTGCTGATTGGTTTCGCCATTTGGAAAAGCTGGCCGCGCCTGCCGACCGTCACCAATATCGTTCGCATCACAAATGATCGCAAAGCCAAAAATCCCATGAATTCGCCCGTTACAGACGGCGTCCGTCTTTATTTCGTCGAAGGAATGCCCTGGGGATCGGGTTCCGAAATCGCGCAAACTTCAGAAACAGGCGGAGAGACAACCTCAATTACGACAAACTTGAAGGAAGCCCTGGCAATCGCCGCTATATCTCCCGATCGTTCAAAACTGATGATCCCTTACGGATCCGGCGCCAATGGAGACTCTGCAACTGAATTCTGGGTTCAACCGCTGCCGGCGGGTGCGCCCTACCGTATCCGAAACATCGTGGCGTCCACTGCAATTTGGACTCCGGATGGCACCCATATCCTTTATGCCTATAAACACAAAATGACGATCGCGAACGAAGATGGAAGCGACCCCCATGTGCTCGCAGATGTGCCCGGAATTGCTTTCGGGGTTCGATATTCGCCCGACGCACGAGTGATTCGATTTCATGTATTCCAGCCGCAAGGAGAGGCCAGCTCCCTCTGGGAAATGCGAGCGGACGGGACAAATCTTCATCCGCTCTTACCGGACTGGAAGGAGTCGCCTGATCAATGCTGCGGCACCTGGTCGGCCGACGGGAAGTACTACTTCTTCCAGGCGGGCTATGGAGATGAAGAGACCATCTGGGTAATGTCTGAGCAACATTCTCTGCTCCACCCGAACCCTGGGCCAAGGCGCCTGACAGCGGGCCCCCTGCGCTTCACCGCTCCTGCGCCCAGCCGCGACGGCAAGAGACTGTTCGTCATCGGCGATGAGACGCGCGTGGAACTCTTTCGCTATGACCCGCAATCCGAGCGATTCGATCCTTACCTCGGGGGACTATCTGCTGGCCCGGCCGATTTCTCACCGGATGGAAAGTGGATCGCGTACGTTTCCTATCCGGATATGACTCTCTGGCGCAGTCGACTCGATCTGAGCGAAAAAATGCAGCTCACGTTCCCACCAGTGAGAGCCTATGGGCCTCGATGGTCGCCGGACGGCACCCGGATTGCGTTCTTGGACGTGCAGTTCCATCATCCCTGGAAGATCGGCGTGCTCTCTGCGTCAGGTGGAGACCGGCCAAAGCAGATTGCCGAGTCCACTAAGGACGATGCCGATACCGACCCGACCTGGATGCCGGACGGAAAATCCATCGTCTTCTCAAGAGCCAGCGCTGCCGGCGAGGGCAAACCGGCAATTTATCGTGCGGACCTGAGCAACGGAAGTCTTGTCCTGATTCCAGGTTCGAATGGGCTTTACTCGCCCAGGCTCTCTCCCGATGGGCGCTTCATCGCAGCGATTTCGGCCGACGCGAAAAAACTGATGCTTTTCGACCAGAGCACGAACTCCTGGTCGAGATTAACAGAAGGTGAACAGTTGGCTTTCAACGAGTGGTCGCACGATGGAAAAGACGTCTACGTGCGCGAGAGCGAGGGAGGATTCGCAAGGATTGTTCGCGTGAGAATCAAGGACCGGAATTTGGAAGACGTCCTGAGCCTTAAGAACTTCCCTCAACTTGCAGATATATTCGCCAATTGGTTCGGGCTAACTCCGGACGGTGGAGTGCTCCTGATGCGTGACAGCAGCGTCCAGGAAATTTACGCTCTCACACTTGAAGAGAAGTAATTTGCTCGTCGCTGCTTCAAGTCGTCCAAACGTTTAAGTTCTGACAAAATCTACTGAGTCGGCTTACAATATCCTCCCAAAGCCAAAGGCCGCGCTGGTTCTCCCCAGCGTTTCTAACCTTGGAAAATCTATCGTCGTGAGCTTTGACTTCTATTTCACTTACCGCGGGCTTTCAACGGCGACATGCATGAAGCGAACTAAGAAGGCTTGATGGGTCCCAAGGAACTTGAGATTTCGCAAGCTACAGTTGCTCCAACCGGCGGTGGCAAAGGGCCTGGCGCATCAATCGGAGAATCAAGAGGTCTTGCCCTTTCAAACGGAGGTCGGATGAGGTGTCCCGGCAGATCAATCAGGCCCTGGCGATATGTGTTGCCTTTGATATTTACATTGGCGTGCACGGGTGCGTTCGCGCAGGCTAACTCCGAGCTCTCCGGCATGGTGACAGATCAGACCGGCGCCGTGATCGCAGGAGCGAAGATCGTTCTCACCGATCCTGCCACCGGAATCTCAAAGACGGCCAAGAGCGGCTCGACTGGACTCTACGACTTCAGCGGCCTGAACCCCTCAAGCTACGAACTAAAAGTCGCCGCAAATGGCTTTGGGACGTTCGTAGAGAACGGCATCTCCATCAACGTTTCCTCGACCGCCAGAGTCGATGTCAAGCTGATTGTCGGCGCCGAGTCGCAAACAATCGCCGTAGAGGCCAGTGCCCTAACTCCGCAGGCCGATTCAAATGTGATCAGTACAGTGATCAGCTCAGAGCAGATCAGCGAAATCGCGACGGAAAACCGCACCTTCGGCGCACTGGCCGCACTGGGCCTCGGCGTAAGTTCCGCGCTGCCCGACAACAATACGCCGAGCGCCGCCTCTGCCAGCTACTACCTCAGCATGAACGGGCTGCGCCCCAGCCACAACATCTGGATCATCGATGGCGGAGAAGCCGATGACCGCGGCGGAGGCGGCGCCATGAACGTGTTGCCGTCCCAGGACGCAATCGCGGAGTTCACAGTTCTGAGCTCCAACTATCCGCCGGACTACGGCATCTCCTCCGGCGCCACCATGAGTCTTTCGCTCAAGAGCGGCACCAAGAGCTTCCACGGCGAGCTCTTCGAATTCAATCGCAACACGGCCTATGACGCGAACAGCTACTTCAACAAGCTATCCACCCCGGTGACACCGCGCGCCACCGTCAACTACAACATCTTCGGCGGCAACATCGGCGGACCGCTCATCATTCCGCACCTCTACAACACCAGCAAACAGAAGACGTTTTTCTTCTGGAACGAAGAAGGGCGCAGGCTCGTTAACAGCGCCGGAACCAACGTGGAAAACACCATCGATCCAGCCGACATTCCCAGCGCCGGCCGGAATCTGACCTATATCCCTCCCGGATTCGACCCAGGCGCTTTCATTGTGGTCCCGAACATCTCCACCTCAACTTCGTATTATCAGAAGAAGTTGAAGCCGCTGGGCCTGACTCCGGGCCGCTGTTGGAATGGCCCGACACTGTTCGACTCCCAGGGCAACGTCAGCGGATGCCAGCAACCGCAGGTCATTCCTGCATCGCTCTTCGACAACGACGGCATTCTCTATTTGAATTCCCCGGTTTTCCCGAAGCCCAATGTGGCCGGACAGGATAAGAACATCACCAGCCTTTCCGTTCCGATCGACGTCAGGGACGACATTGTTCGCATCGATCATAAATTCAGCGACAAGTGGACGATCCTGGCCCACTACATCCACGACACGGCCACCCAGGATTCCGCCGGGCCGTTCTTCGGTTTTTCGTGGGCAAGCTACAACACCGTCACCAGCGTACTGGCCAACCCATCCTCCTCGGCTGCCGTCAAGCTGAGCGGCATCATCACTCCCAACCTGCTTGTCGAAGCCAGTATCAACTATGACGGCAACATTATCGATATCACCAACAACCCCGACAGCAAACTACCCGCGGGCTGGAGTATCGCTCCCGTCTCTCCGGCTTTCGCCATTACTGGCAACTCGCTTCCGAGTATGAGCCTCATGGGGCCTTACGGCGTGGTCGAACAACTCGGCACCACGCCATGGCACAACGCCGCCGAGGACTACGAACCTAAGATCGATGTCTCATGGACCCGCTCCAAACACACCATGAAGTTCGGCTTCAGCTACAACCGCTACACCAAAAACCAGCAGGTCTTCGGCAATCAGGAAGGTTCATACACCCCGAGCAGCACCACCAACGACAGCCTCATGGACATCCTGCTCGGGCTGACCGCTAACTACTCGCAGTCCCAATCCGCTCCCATTCGCCACTACGTCAACCAGACGCCATCGCTCTATGCGATGGACAACTGGCACATTGGGCCACGTCTCTCCCTGCAGCTCGGCATTCGGTTCGACGCACTGCCGCACGCGTGGGAACGCAACAACGACATCGCAAACTTCGATCCCGCGGCCTATCAGCCGTCGGCAATTCCCATCTGGACTGCGGCCGGCACAATCGATCCCTCAAGCCCCAGCGTCTCAATCGTCGACACAGTTCCGTACTACCTGAATGGAATCGAACTCGCCGGAGCACACGGCGTTCCACGCGGGCTTGTCGACAACAACTACTACACTTTTCAGCCGCGCATCGGATTCTCGGACGACCTCTTCGGCAACGGCAGGACCGTTCTTCGCGGCGGCTTTGGTACCTTCTACGAACGCACACAGGGCAACGACATTTACAACGCGGCGACAAACACTCCCTTCTTTCCCAACCTGAACATCGGAACCACTTACCTGAGTTCTCCAGGAATCAACTGGCAAACCGGGCAGAGCGCGGCTGCGCAGGCCTTCCCCATCTTTCCCGCCAACCTCGCCAACCTCGAGCCTCATATGTACGCGCCGCCCGAGGTGGCCATGTACAGCCTGGGACTGCAGCGCGAACTCGCGCCTTCAGCCATCTGGGTATTGCAGTATGTCGGCAACTCAGCGAGGCACCAGTGGGACGATCGTCAGATCAACAATATCTCCAAGACATACGGCAACGTGACGATTCCCGAGCCCGATGGAACTTCAGCCTCAGTCCCGGTCACGTGCCTCGCCGGCGATCCGGGTAACCACTCTCCATTTGGCGACGATAGTTTATGCCAGCCCGCTTTCCAGTCCTTCCCAGGCGGGATGAACCAGTTTGCCCAATATCCGGGCTATGGCCAAATCCAGCAGCAGGAGATGGCCACCAACGCAGGTTACAACGGATTGCAGACCGGTGTTCGCGTGCAGAACAGGCGGGGCCTGAGTGGCGAGGTCGATTACACGTGGTCGCACGAAATCGACATCCAATCCGATGACAACAACTGCTGCGTGAGCAATCCCTGGGACCTCAAATACGACAAGGGCTCCGGCGGGCTTGACCGGCGTCACATTCTCAGCATCGACTACGTCTACCAGCTCCCGTTTCTTGCCAAGAGCAGTGGGGCGCTTCACGCTATCGGCAGCGGATGGGCGATCGCCGGGACCGCAATAGCTGAAACGGGCCTGGTCCAGATCGTAACCGGTGCGGGAGGCATAAGCGGCAGCGGCAACACATACGACCCCGTCGGCCTCGGCGGCGAATACATCGTCCGCCCCAACGTCAGCGGTCGAATGAATTATCCAAAGAAGTGGGGCCAGTGGTTCAACACCTCCAAGTTCTCCAACGTCGTGCCTGTGTGGCAGGGTGGTCCCAACATGGGCTTCGGCAACGCAGGCAAGGACGCAGTCCTCGCGCCGGGTCGCGCGAACTTCACTACCTCGGTCTACAAATCATTTGCCATCACCGACCATTCCCATTTCGAATTGCGCTTCGAGTCTTTCAACACCTTCAACCACTCCGAGCCCAGCGGAGTGAACACCAGCTACAACCCCCAAAATGGACCTTTCAGCACCAGTCTCAATCAAGGCAACACCTTCGGGCAGGTAAACGGCACGTTTGATCCGCGCGCTCTCGAACTGGGCGGCAAGTTGATCTTCTAACCCCTAATCAAATTTCGTGAAAGCAGCACGAACGCAACATCGCCGGCGCCGCGATCTTCAGCTTCGGGCGTCCTTGAGTGGCCAAAACTGGTTGCACGATGCTTTGGCCCTTACTTCTCTTCCAGCGTCAGCGCATAAATGTCGTCAGTCCCCACATCGCGCTGCAACAACGGGGCATCGGTCGGATCAAGGTCCGACCAAAACGAAGACAATCCCATGATAGGCCAATCTTTGAGGTCGACAACACGCTCCACTTTGCCCCCAGTTGCGCGGATTCGATACACACCCGGGTCGCCGTTTTCGCGGTGCGAAAAGTAGATGTACCTGGAATCGCTGGACCACGCGGGGTATCCGATGGAATTGCTCACCGGCAAAGTCGACAACCGCTGCGTCGCGACGTCGAGTACCTTCAAGCCTTGCACCTTGTTTGAAATTGCGGCAATCAACTTGCCGTCCGGCGACCACCGCGGCGACCACAAGCCATCCGACCCTGGAACAGGGGTGACCTGGCGGGTTGCGAGGTCAAGGGCCGCTAACTCATACTCCCCCCCTCTGACTCCGTTGCTTCCAAATACGATCTTGCGTCCGTCCGCCGACCAATTGGGATCATCCTGATTTCCACGGTAAGCCGGCAGCCGTTCCGGGATGCCGCCCTGCGAAGAGACGAGATAGATTCTGTTAGCCTCTAGCTCTTCGTAGTCCCCGAACACGATCTTGGAGCCGTCGGGTGACCAGCGTGGATCCATCGGGTGCAAGGCTGGAGTACTAAATCGCACGGGGTTGCTCCCGTCGCGATTGGCCTTCCACAGGATGCCGTCCGGGAAAGAAACGTAAGCGACAGACCGACCGTCTCTGGAAAATGAAACATCCTGCGCGGAAATGCCCCCGAGAAAGGGCTGAAGCTGTTTCGTCTTTGGGTCGAAACGGTAGAGCTCGACGCGAGAGGTTTCGCCCGTGGAGAAGATTCTGTCCATGCCCTTTCCGGGGACGGGTTCACCCCAGTTGATCGGACCGGTCGTTAGTTGGACCGGATCCGCGGACGGATGGTGAAACAGACCGCGCCGCTCATCGAGAGCCCAAATCATATGCCTTCGGTCGGCCGGCCCCTGGCTCGTGAAGATATAAAACTTCCCATCGGGAGTCCAGCGGCCATAGCATTCCGTCCCCTGATTTCGCCAGCCTGGGAGCACCTCATGGAGGTTTGATCCATCTGCCGAGATCTCCCACAATGCCACGTCGCGGAAAAAGCGGATGACTTTGCCGTCCGGCGACCAACTGACACTCCCTATGTTTTTTCCAGGAGACGCGAGTTTGTGCCCTCCCGTTCCATCGCTTTGAGCCAGCCAGAGATCGCCGGGATCGGTTGTGTAAACAATGGTATTTCCATCCGGAGAAAAGGCTGCGCTGATGCTGTGGCCTATGAGGCGGGATGTTCCTCCCAGAACCCGCACAATCCACAGAGACTTCTCGCCGCTATTTGCCTCCAGTGAAGTGACCAGCAGACTGGAACCATCCGGCGAGATATCGAGTATCCAAAAGAAGCCTGGCAACGCGACCGGAATCTGCGCAACTTCCCCGCCCGCTACCCCAACCTGGTTGATGGAATTCGGCTGCGCCTGCGTGAAGTAGAGCCTGCTACCGTCTGTTGCCACGACCCATTTTTTGTGCCCGTCGTTGGTGATTAGGGTATACCCCGTAATTCGCGGTGGCGGCAGTGGGCGGTGCAGATACCAGAGGGTGACGCCGAGGACAGCAACGAGCACGACTGCGCCGATAGCCAATCGCATCGCGCGTCTCTTATGCGCGTTCTGATTCCGATGCTCGCTCGTCGATTCGCTGACAACTCGCCGGTTGTCCGGTTCGGGGATTATCGGGAAGGCCTTCGTATCCGTCGAGCTTCCCGGCGTGTCTCCGGTTGGCTTCAACACCCCCGAAGTATCCTCGGCAACCTCGACCTTACACACCCACCGGTAGCCGACCGTTGCTACGGTTTCGATGTAGCGCGGATTGCGGCTTTCATCTCCGAGCAGACGCCGCAGCAGAGCGATGCTGCGCGTCAGCGAATTCTCCGTAACCGCTGCATCGCCCCACACCGCGTTCAGCAGCTCTTCCTTCGCGATCAGCTTTTGCGGGTTGCGTAGCAGGATGAGCAGCACGCGAAACGCCTTCGGCTCGACCGGCAACGCTTCGCCCGCCTTGATGAGCGAGAACTCCCGCTCACGAACCTCTGCATCGCCAAATCTGAACACAAAGGACTTACCCGCCATCATCGTCCCATCACAACCTCATCAGCAGCGTTCAGGAATCGATCAACCGCGTCCAGAAACAGATCAGGAGCCCGTCAAGACCATGTAGAAGCACACGCCCAGAGTGCCTTCAGCCTACCCGGCTGAGGAGCACTCGCAATGACAAATTTCAAGGGTTTCGCTTCACTGGTTCTTGCAGCAACCATCGTCTCCATGCTTTCCGCAGAAACACATTGCCCAGGGAATGTCGCCAGTGTACCTTTCCGTCTCGTCAATCGCCACCAGATCATCGTGGCCGTCTCCGTGAACCACTCCGGACCCTACAGTTTCCTGTTGGACACCGGAACCCAGATGACGATGATAGATCCTTCACTGGCCAATGAACTTCATCTGAGCAGTGAGGGCAGGGCTGAAGTCGCAAGTGTCGGAACCCATACATCGGCTTCCTTTGCGCAGCTCGATCAGCTTGCAGCCAGCTCCCACGCTATCACCAACCAAAAGGTGCTGGTATACGACCTGCAGAATCTCCAGGCCACCGGCATGAACATTCAGGGCGTAATAGGTGAGGATTTGAAGAACGCTCTCGATTAGGTCCAAGTTCCTCCTGATGAGCCGATGCCTAACGGCTTCCCGGTACTGAATCGTCGACACCCAACTTCTCGGCCAATCGCGGTCTGCATGAACCGCAATTGCATCTGTGATGACCGCTTCCGAGCTTAGCCAAATGCGACTCTATGCAAAAGGACGAAGCGAGGTCTCGGCCAGCTTCGTCCTTTTGCCTTCCGATCTACTGCCAGTGTCCTTCCCGCAGCTCCCAATGATCGCCCCGATGAACCCACCTATGCGCAACCCAATGCTGGTGCTCTTGAGGCGGACGTTCCCATCGACCGGGGGTCAAGATGTAGTGGTCGCCTTCATAACGGTGGTACCCGGAGATCCACACGTAGCCCCGGTCAGGAGGCGGACGCCGGTGCTCGTAAACCGGCGGTTTAGCGTTTGGGTCACAGGAGGTTCAGCGGTCGCGATGGAAAGCACGCTGCCTGGTCGCTGGCAAAGAAATCTGGTCAGTGCCCCAAACCAGCTGTTACGATCGAAAAAATCTTCCACCGATGATACGAAACCCGCAGCATTCTTGTTATCTAGAACAAGCGGGCACCACAGACTTGGAGTGCCGCTATGAATCGGGCGAAGGGGGAACAGCAGATGAATGCGAAGAGACTGGCACTATTCGGGGGGACCGCGGTTGTATTGGCCGGGGGCCTGATCTATTCACTCGGCATCTATCCACCGGCTTCGGGACGCGACGGACAAGGCGCCATCGGAGAGCGCAAGGTGTACCGTGCTGAGCAGCCAGCGGACGCATCCGTCACGCCGGGCGCCGCGCCGGTCGCAATGGCCGCCACTGCTGAGGCGATGAAGAATCATCAGATCCCAGAACTGCAAAACGGCCAGATCTTCCAGTTAAGTAACGGCGATATGTTTCAGCTGAAGGGCGGCAGCTTGGTGCAATTCCAAAACGGCGCGATGCTCCAGTTGAGCAATGGTGTCAAGTTCCAGTTCGTCAACGGCAAGCTTTACGAAATGAATAACCAAATGCGTCAACTTGCGCCCACCGGAATGTATCAGTTGGCGAATGGTCTAAAGCTGCAGTTGCGGCAAGGCATGGTCGCCCAGTTAAATAACGCCCAAATGTTTCAGCTGGACGGCGGCCGAATGTTTCAGATCACGAATGGCAACCTTTTCCAGCTGAACCAAAACCAGCTTTATCAGTTAAACGCCGAGCATCTTCAGGCATTGCTTAAACCTGAATGAGCATTGCTACCCGCAAGCGCCCTTGACAGCTACGGTTTACCCTCCCCCGCGCCCCGGCAGTGCTCGAGATGGATGAATGGATCAAATTCCCGTTGGGGGCAGAATCAGGCCCCCAGGAAAACCAAGTGCCGCCGGCGTCATTTACCTACTGATGCTCTGCATGGCGCTATTCAACGGCCTCTGGGCTCGAGCGCAGCCACGCCTCTACTCGCAGGAAACTAAACACTTTCGGATCGTCTACTACTCTCCCGCACACGAATATCTCGCCCCCCTTCTGATCCGCTCGCTGGAAAACGCCGCGCAGTTTTACCGAAAACAGTTCGGATACCAGCCGAAGGGCAAAATCACCGTCTTGATCCAGGACTTCGATGACTCCGGATACGGAGGCGCCGGGACGGTACCCACCGATTTCATTCAGATAGGCATTGAGCCATTCAATCTCGTCTTCGAAACTCTGCCTTCGGCCGAGCGCATGGGGCTGATGTCGAAGCATGAACTGATGCACATCGTCATGGGCGACGAGACCGCCCCGCGCGATGCGACGTTTCGGAAGATTTTCTTTGGGAAGATCATGCCGAATACCGACGATCCAATTTCGATTCCCTTCAGTTTTTTAGGCAGTCCGCGGGTGTACTCCCCGCGCTGGTTCCACGAGGGCGCGGCCGTGTTCATGGAAACCTGGCTGGGCGGCGGCTTTGGGCGCGCGCTGGGCGGCTACGACGAGATGGTGTTCCGCGCGATGGTGCGCGACCATCGATACATCTACGATCTGGTTGGTCTCGAGTCGGAAGGGACATCTGCGGATTTCCAGGTGGGCGCGAATTCGTATTTGTATGGGACGCGCTTTATGAATTATTTGGCGACCCAGTACGGTCCAGAGAAGCTCACCGCATGGATTGTCCGCACCGATAAGGGCGATGCCTATTTCGAGAGTCAATTCCGCAAAATCTATGGAGACTCGCTGCGAGACGAATGGCACAAATGGATTGCTTCCGAGCGGGAGTGGCAGGACGCAAATCTGAAGACAATCCGGCAGTATCCGGTCACCCCGGTCAAGGCAATCTCGCCAAAGATCCTGGGATCGGTCTCACGGTGCTACTACGATTCCAAGGCAAACGTGATCTACGCAGGGGTCCGGCATACCGGTCCCATGCCTTATCTCGCGGCGATCCATCTCGACTCTGGACGGGTAGAACATCTTACCGATGTGCGCGGCGGTGCGATTTACGATGTGACGTCGCTCGCTTTCGATCCCGACGGCCGCCTGCTTTACTTTACGACCAATAACACGAGCGGCATGCGCAGCCTCAACGTGTTCGATCTGAACTCTCGCAAGAGCACAATGATCGGGCGAAACCTGCGGATGGGCAACCTTGTCTTCTGTCGCAAGGACGGTTCTCTGTGGGGAGTGCGCCACAACAATGGTCTTTCGAGCATTGTCCGCCTCGGGGCTGATCACAAATCGCTAAGCACGCTGTATACCCTTCCCTACGCCTCCGATATTTTCAATCTCGATCTCTCCCCAGACGGTTCCCAACTGACCGGGGCGTTCATCGATGAGACCGGAACGCAGCGACTTGTCCGGTATCAGACGGAAGATCTGCTAGCGGGAAGAACGAATCACGAAGTCCTGTATGACTTCCAGTTCAACTCCCCAGACAGCTTTGCCTTTTCGCCGGATGGAAGGTATCTGTTTGGATCCTCCTATCTGACGGGTGTATCGAATCTGTTTCGTTTCGATTTGGAGACGAAAAAGCTTGATGCGCTCACCAATTCAGAAGCCGGGCTCTTCCGGCCTGTGCTGCTACCTGACGGCACTCTGAGTGCCTTCGAGTATTCATCGAGAGGCTTCCGGCTGGTGAACTTGCCGGTTCATGTGATCAATGACGTAAACGCGATTCCGTACCTGGGACAATCGGTGATTGAGAAATACCCTGAACTGAAATCGTGGAATCTGCCTTCGCGCAACAACATCGACGATCTCCGCCTGCGCACCTACGCGGGCTTCTACCGTCCATTGCGCCATATTGAGCTGCAATCCGTTTATCCCATCCCGCAGGGCTATGAGAACCAGAAGGCCGGGGGGTTGCGCTTCGACTTCGGAGACAGCCTGGGACTCGGCCACATCACAACCACACTGTCTTACTCACCTGGGCCACAAGCCATGAGGGACCGATTCCATCTTGGCTTCGAAGCGAAATACTGGGAATGGATGCTCTCCGGGTACTTCAACAGAGCTGACTTCTACGATCTATTCGGGCCTACGAAAGTAGGACGCCGCGGATTTGCTTTGATAGGCGAGAAGAAAAAGTCTTTCATTCACGATCCTGGTCGAACGCTCGATTTGACTCTCAATCTGGCGGGCTATTCCGGCCTGGATCGACTGCCCGAATATCAGAACGTCACCGCAACGCATACGAAGTTCGTAGGCGCCACCGCAGGGCTTAGCTACTCAAATACGCAAAAATCTCTAGGGGCGATTGAAGAGGAGATCGGAGTGCAGTGGGATGTGAATGGCCAGGTGAATGCCACGTTCCCCAGTCTCTTTCCTCAAGTATGGGGGGAATACGCGCGAGGATTCCTCCTCCCGCTCAGAAACTCATCACTCTGGCTTCGTTCTTCGGCAGGTGGTGCTTTTGGCAATGCAAGCGATCCTTTCGCGAATTTTTACTTCGGCGCTTTCGGGAATAACTGGGTCGATAAAGGCGACATCAGCCGCTACCGCGAATACTACAGTTTTCCGGGTACCACGATTGATCAGATCGGAGCAAACAGTTTCGCGAAAGGTCAGGCCGAATGGGACCTCACGCCGCTGCACTTCCGCGATCTGGGAACCACAAAACTCTATAGCAATTGGGCAAGGCTGGCGCTTTTCACCGGGGGTCTCGCGGCGAATCCGGCAAGCTCTGACCATAGCGGCTATGCGGACGCCGGCGCTCAGCTCGATCTCCGGCTGGTGCTGTTCTCTCAGGTGAAATCGACCTTCTCGACCGGCTTTGCAATAGCGCATGACCGGTCGGACCATACCAGAACCGAGACTATGTTCTCGCTGAAAATCTACTGAACACGTCGCGAACTTCGTGTGCGGGAGGCCTCAGTGCCGGATCACGATCGAGCATGCGAAGAATTAGGGAATCAATCTCCAGAGGTATGGCGGGCTGCATCGCAGAAGGCGCTGCCACATTCCGGCACTCGATGGCCTCATAGACGTCCAGCGGAGTTTCGCCCGCAAACGGATGTCGCCCGGTCCACAGCTCGTAGAACAGTGCACCCAGCGAGAACACGTCAGAGGCACTGCTCGCTGTCTCGCCACGAAGGATTTCAGGAGACATGTAGAGCAGCGTGCCTGAGAGCGTGCCGGATATCGTTCCGGACGCACCCGTCGAATGAGGTTCTATGCGCACGGGACCGGCAAGCCGCGCCAGCCCGAAATCCAGGATCTTCACAACCCCGTCTTTTCGAAGGATGATGTTCTCCGGTTTGATATCCCGGTGCAAGATATCCGCAGAGTGGGCAGCGGCAAGTGCGCTCGCCGCCTGTTCTCCCCAGTCAATGGCATCGCTGATTTCCGCCGCGCCAGCGGCCATCAGTTGGCGGAATGTCGGTCCCTCGACCCATTCCATCGCGAGGAACAGGCCCGCCGGCGAGTCTCCGGATTCGTAAACCGTGACGATATTTAGATCATCGAGCGCCGAGGCTGCGCGCACCTCTGTTTGGAAGCGGTCGACTGCTTGCGGACTCGCGACTAGATGGCGGCGCAGGATCTTCAGAGCGACCGGACAGCCTGATTGATTGCGCGCCAGGTAAACTTCGCCCATTCCGCCGACCGTGATCAGAGATTCGATTTGGTACTTCCCGATGCGCTCGCTGGTGGAAAGAGCGCTTGGCTGGTCGAGCAGGTCTGCCGCCAGACGATCAGGGCGCGCGACAAAAACTGCCTCGTCTTCTGTCTTGAGGAGAGATTCAACCTCCGCCCTGACCGAGGCACTGGCAGAGGCAAGCAGAGCCTGGCGCTCCTTTACCGGAAGATCGACCGATTCGTGAAACAACCGTTCAATCTCAACCCAATCCGCCTTCAAGGTCATGACTGCTCGCCGTTCATCTCGCGCATCAGCCATGTACGCGCCAATCGAAAATCACGATTCACAGTGATAATGGAAACACCCAGGGCCTCTGCGGTTTCTTCGATACTCAGACCGCCAAAGTAGCGCATTTCGATGACTCTACTCTTACGTTCGTCAACGGCCTGCAAACGCTCAAGCGCATCGTGGAGCGCAACCACCTGGGCAGCTTCCTGGTGCACTGCCAGCTGCACATCGTCGAGCGAGACGGGGACTCGACCGCTGCCGCGCTTTCCTGCAAGGCGACTGCGGGCATGATTGACGAGGATCTGGCGCATCGCTGTGCAAGCGACAGCGAAGAAATGGCAGCGATTCTGAAACGATGCATTTTCGACGTCGGCGAGCCTTAGATATGCCTCATTGATCAGCGCCGTAGGTTGCATAGTGTTGCCTTGATCCTGGGCGCTCCATGCGCGACGCGCCATTCGATGTAGCTCGTTGTAGACGAGCGGCATCAGTTCATTCAGCGCATTTTGGTCACCTTTACCCCAGGCAACCAGTAGACCGGTCACCTCGCCTTGAGGATCCACGGCGTCCGACCTCCCAATTCAATGACAGCATACGCGGATTATGCAGCACCGTCCCTGCCCGCGAATTTGCTGCTTCCGCGCGCTTCCACCAGCCGATGCATCTCCCAAAGATCACGTGGAGTTTGAGAGAGGAGCGGCCGGATAGCCAGCATTCCGGTAGGTCCGATGCTTTTCTGAAGATACTTCAGCTCCACGAACAGGCCATCCAATTCGGAATCAGGTTCAGCTTCGAGGCCAGCCTCCCGAAGGAGCAGATCGCCCTTGGCGCGCATGCTGAGCTCGCTGGTTAGCTGCAGGAGAGACAACATGTCGCCGCGCACTGTCGGCGAGAAACTTTCCTGCAGAGCCATCAGATAGGCACCGACGCGGGTCTGCTGGAATTCCTCCGAACCAATTTGGTTGAGCATGTCGATATCGCTGTCGAGTTTGCCCCCCAACCACTCGCGCAGAGATTTTTCGCTGAAGTAAAAAACGAATCCCAGGATCAGTGGCAACCCAGCGGCCGCCGCAACCGTGGATGCCACGGGAGACTGAAGACTCTGATTAAATAACGAGTGGAGCACAATTGCTGCCGCCACTCCTGGCACAAATAAGGGTGCGCGCGACCAGTTCCGGCTCTCAAGCAGATAGGCGGAAAGAGTTGCCCCCAGCGCTGCAACGCCTCCGTGCATCACGGCTGTGCCGAATCCGCGCAAAATCCAGACTCCAAGCCCTCTTCCTTCAAGCAAGTGAAGGTAAGAGATGTTTTCAACCAGCGCAAATCCCGCTCCCACTGCGAATCCGCAAATGGCTGAATCTGCCATGAAGGCCGCTCTCGCAGTGGCGATCAGAAAGATCCAATAGACAGCTTTGGCGAGTTCTTCCACGACCGGAGCGCCGAAGCGGGCGTACTGGTCCTCATGACCAGGAAACTGCCGAAAAATAATCGAGTTGAAAGCGAAGCAGAGCAACGCTGCCAGGGCCCCGGACGCAAGGGATGTGAATACTGTGCGCACCGAGATCAGTTTGTAACTGTCAAGCGCTCGAAGGGCGGCAAGGAATAACAGCACCGGCACCAATGCCAGCACGATGCGAAGCACGTCGACGCTATGAATCACGAATTCGCTGAGATCCCGAAGCTCAGTCGGTTCCAGCCTTGTTGGCGGCGATAATTCAGCGAACTGGCGAAGGACTTCAGCAGAAAGATTCCCAGACCTCCCGCGGGTCTTCGAGATAAATCGGGCGTCAGGTCCGGCGGATCAGCAGTCAACGGATCAAATTCAATACCCTGATCCGCGACTTCGACTTCCATCTCTTGCGGTCTGGGAACAGAATAGGTGATGACGACCGTCCCCGGCGCGCCCTCAGGATAGGAATATCGCCAAACATTGACCAGGATCTCTTCAATCACTAGGTCGAGCTGACTCATATGCAGTTCCGGCAAATTCGCTTCCCGTGCGCCTATTCGAACAAAGTCTGTCACAGGGGCCAGCGATTCGGGTATTGCGATCAGCGTCAAAGATTGCGATATTCCTGGCAAGACTTTGCTCAGCCTCCCAACGACGCCGATTCCACTGATTCGTACATCGGAAATACGTGGTTCAGCCGGGTAATTTCGAATACCTGCCGGACGAGGCCGGTCAGACAGCAGATTCGGAGCTCTCCACCCTTATTCTTCAGCTTCTGAGCAATCCCGACGAAAGAGCGCAAGCCCATGCTGCTGACATAACTAAGATCGCCCAAGTCGACGATGAGGCTCGTTGTGCCCTCTGAGATACATGAATCGCATTGCCGCTCAAACTGAACAGCATTTTCGGCATCCATGCGGCCAACCACGTGCAGTACAACTTTGCCTCCAATTTCAGAGCAATCAATTGTCATGGTATCCCTAGGGTGCCTGAGGCCGCGGCGAACGTCAATTATAGCGACCGACTTCCTGTAGACCTCTTGAGTACGAAAAATCGGATTCTCAGCAGTGATTGTCAACCCGACAAGAAGCGCGTTCATCGTTATCGATCCCATCTGAGCTTCGATATCGATCGTAGTGTTCGCCTGTTTTCTTTCAAGCCAGTCGATGAGCGACTCGGACTGTCATCGCGATGTTTAGACCGACTGCTGGGGATTCCTTCACCCTCGCCGACTAGTGAGGACTAATCCGCCGTCGATGAGTGCTTTGGCGGTCATGCGCTCATCGATGACTGAAGAAACCGAATCGTCTCAGCCAACCTGGCGGTTCCCCGTCGATTGCTATTGCGACGCTCTCTTTCGCGTGAAATGACATTTTCCGTTGTCGGCCAATGAACTTGATGACAAGATTGCCAGTAATGCTTCCCCGCAAAGCGTTCCGCCTGATTCTCGGCTTCCTGGCCGTCTCAATGCTCTGTGGCGCGCTCGCTGCGCAGAGCTTCGATCTTGCCGCTCACGGCCGTCAGATTGTGGCGCTGGACGGACTCATGCGTTTTCATCCAGGGGACGATCCGACCT
>Ga0181535_10001131_pt1 | contig 36024 bp, 39 predicted proteins | sample PEATcosm2014_Bin_44_FD_119774 | JGI IMG/M metagenome (GOLD analysis project Ga0181535, IMG submission 119774) | Peatland microbial communities from MTU Mesocosm Facility, Houghton, MI, USA - PEATcosm2014_Bin17_30_metaG | ecosystem: Environmental > Terrestrial > Soil > Wetlands > Peat | place... | reverse complement strand
TGAGTTTGGTGTCGGCGAGGGCATCGATCACGCGCTTGACGTAGGGACGGGTGTAGGTTGCGTAGTCGGTGACGGAGCCGAATTTGCTTTCGGCGTTGAAGACGCTGACCAGCGTGCCGGAGGCGCCGATCTTCTTCGCGTGCTGGATGTGGTTGATGGTGGATTGCGTAATGGCCTCCATGGCGCGGTGCCAGCCGTCGGGGTTGGACTGCTGAAATTCATGCAGCGCGGCAATGGCTTCGTCGCGAACTTCGTCGGAGTCGTTGCGTCCGGCGAACTGCGGCTGCGCCTGGTAGAGGATCATCGCGGTCATGTAGGGGCCGTACAGCGTGTCGATGAAATACGCGTCGTCGTTGAGGGCGTCGCGGACGATCTGGAGAGTCTTGAGCTGATCCGGATAGGGCGAATCGACAGGATCGAGTTCCCACCATTTGCCGGTCGTTGATTTCGGGTAGTCGAAATCGTTCATCACTTTGACGATGTCGGTGTCATACGCACGATGGAAGTCGAGGTGGTCCTGCGCTTCGAGTTGCGGCGTGGGTCGTTTGTAGTGGTGGTAGAAGGTGAAGGGCGGTCGGTCGAGGTCCTGGCCGCGGAGGGCGCGATCGACTCTTTCTTTGTGGGTCAACTTGCCGGTCAGCGTTTTTCCGAAGGCGGGTTTCGCGAGGGTGAGGCTGGCGGTGGCAGCGGCGGCAGAGCGGAGAAAATGGCGGCGATCGATCATGATTCCCCCCTTCGGAAATCGATTGCGGGTGCTACAGAAATAGTGACAGTAGCGGGGCGCGGACGCCAGCGCCGCGATTCTCATTTGCGCTGAACAATTTTTGCGGATTGCGCCCGGCCCGAGGGAGTGCTAGTGTACCGGCCATTGGCGGTTGTTGAGCGAAGGCGAGAGGAGCGGGGAAGATGCAATCGCTTCGCAGGGCGGCAGTGATGCTGGGGCTGGCGGCGGTGGCTCATCTGGCGGCCGGCCAGAACCTGATGGGGAAGTGGGTGGGGTCGGCGGCGGTGAACGGGGAACGCATCGCGTTCACGATGACCATCACGGCCGGCAACCACTATATTGAGACGGCGCAGGCTGGGACGCTGATGACGACCCAGTCCGGCACGTTTGTTTTCAGCAACGGGTTGATGGTTCGGACTGTGATCGACTGGAATCCAAAGCAGCAGCTGGTGATGGATCCTCCGATGGGCAGCCATTACGTGCCGATGGCGAAGCCGCCGGGCGGGTCGTGGAAGGTGACCTTCCCAAACGCCAACACGATGGTGCTGCAGGATGTGAACCTGAAGGGGACTTTGACTTATCAGCGAGTACAGTGACAGGCTACAGGCGACAAGTTGCGGGTTACAGGTCATCGGGCTCGGGCTCACGAACGTATACTCCGCTGCAGCGCGGAAAAGGAATTGAACCCACATTTCCTTTTTGAAGTTGAAGTAAGCGGTCCTATGATCGATCTCACGCCATCCTCTACCGCGCCAACGCAGAGCTCCCTTTTCTTTGTCAAGGGGGCGAATCTTGTCAGAAACCTCCGGCTCCTTGCCGATCGAACGCTGCCTGGTACGAAGGCAACGGTTGTGGCTGGATTCGTCGCCGGCCTTTTGCTCTCGCCAAAGCTATGGGTCAGTACGCGCTTGTATCCCCTGGTTGCCATCGTTCACGGCTTACCCTCTATTCCTTACCCACTGGACTACTTCTGTTATGGCATTTTGTTGGTTCTTCTTTTGGCAATCGCGTTGGCAACCAGGCCGCGTATCTATATTTTTGCGTTTGTGGTCTTCATCGCGATGTACTCGCTCTGGGACCAGACCCGATGGCAGCCCTGGGTTTATCAGTATTGGCTGATGCTTATCGCCCTGGGGTGCTTTTCCGGTAAGCCGGAGGACCTTGGGGGGCAGCGGGATGCTCTGAATATCTGCCGGCTCATCGTGGGTTGCACTTATTTCTACAGCGGCCTGCAAAAGATGAATCATCGATTCATTGCCACAGGCTTTCCGTGGGTACTCAACACTCTGCATATACATTTCCATGGGTTAAGATACCTGGGATGGGCCGCCGCCTGCATTGAAGTCACGATTGGCCTAAGCCTGCTTACACGCCGTTTCCGCAAGCTGGGCCTGGTAAACGGTGTGGTGATGCACCTGTTTATTCTGTATAGCTTTGGACCTTTAGGGCGTAACTGGAATAGTGTAGTGTGGCCCTGGAACGTTGTCATGATCGCGCTGATCCTTTTCTTATTCCGGAATACAGACGTCACCTTTGCCGACATCGTCTGGCGGAACAGGTTTGTCTATCAAAGGTTCGTGCTCGTCTTACTGGGAGTGTTACCAGCACTTAGCTTTTTCGGGCTGTGGCCGTCCGATTTGTCGTTGGCGCTCTACACGGCGAACTTGACCAGGGCCAACGTCCAGGTGAGCGAACAGGTGAAGCAGAAGGATCTTCCGCCTTTTGTTCAGCGCTATGTGAAACCTGTTCAGGGGCATCTCCAGCTCAGCGTTCGAGACTGGTCCCTGGGTGAGATGAATGTGCCGCCTTACGCAGAGATGCAAAGTTATATGGCGGCATTATCCGCGGTCTGCCGGTATGCCCATAACTCACCTGACGTCGTCCTGACCGGCTCGGAGAAGAACACTCTCCTGGGGACGGGAAAAGAGATACGAAATACGTGTGCCGGCGCGTTGGCCGTCGATCACCGCTAACTACTTTTCGTCGTAAAAAATGACCGGTCCCTGCCCATACGCGCGCTTACCCAATAAAGCGCTCGCGCTCTTTTCGGGCTTTCTTCAGGAGATTTGTGGTGGTCAGAGGGCCTTCCATCGCGCATGAGCGGGTTCAACCGAGGGGGTTTCCTGCGAAGTTCAGGCCAGCGTGGCGGGAGTGCAGCACGGTCCTCGGCGATGAGAACCGCAGGAAATGGCCGCGAGAAGAGGGCAAGAGACGGGGCAACGAGGGGCATCCGAGGGCGTTACGAGAATGTGCTGGGCAGGTTACGAAGAATCGTGGCAGACTACCTCAATTTCATCGGCATGGCTGGAGCGAAGGTGACGGGCGAGCGAATGCGATTTACGAAACGTACGCGTCTGATCCTGGCGGTTGCGTTGACAACGGGTTTCTGGGCCGTGGTGATCCCGATGTGCTGGCCGTGAGACTGGCGAGGGAAGCAAACCGCGTTCGCGGTGGATGGAGGGGCCGGAATGAAGCACGAAGCGAAGGCGATTGACTTCTGGGCGCTGATTGCGGTGCTGGTGCTGGGGATGATCTTCGGCACGTGTGTGCTGTCGGCATTCGGAATGAAGACCGTGGACGGCCAGCCATCGGCGCATTGTGAGCCGTGAACCACCGCGGACGCGCAAACGTAAATTGTCTGCATGAGACCCTGGTTTCATGTCCGGATCCGTGCGGGCCTGCGTCTTGCAGGGATGGCCGCTGGCGCGGCATTCGGTGGAATTGTTCCAGGCCGGTGCTTCTCATTCGCAGCTTTGGATCGTCGAAGGAGCAGCGCACACCGGCGCGGTGGACGTGAATCCCGCGGTGTTTGAGCGCCGCGTTGTGGGCTGGTTCCAGCAGCACGATCCGCCGCGCTGATTGACAGTCCGCCCGGGTAAGCGCCGCGAACGCACGCGCGACGGCTCGTCCCATTACTATGGAACTGGAGGTTCTCCGCTCGAATGGTTTCCCGAAGGGTTTTGCAGTTCTTTTCGGCTCCTTTCCTCGCTTTTCTTTTTTGTTCTGCGGCACAGGCGCAGAATGCCCTCAGGAACGACGAGGTTTCTGTCGGCGGCTTTTATCAGTTCACGTCGAATGCGAGCGGGAACGGCATCACCGACACTACCACCACCTCTGTCGGCGGAGAGGCGAGCTTCCGGCACAGCTTTCACTGGTATCTCGGCTATGAAGCTTCGTATGACTACTCGCGGTTCACCGAGAAGTACACGGACCAGGCTTTCGGATACCAGCACAACCTTCACTCCTTTAACGGCTCGTATTATGTGCGTGGGCCGAAGGCGCTGGGGCTCCAGCCGTTCGCAGTGGCGGGTATCAGCGCGGTGATCTTCTCGCCCTCGCTGAACGGCGGACAGAATGTGCCATTTCAGGTGCGGCCCGGAGCGAACTTCGGCGCGGGCGTGGACTATCCGCTGCTGACAAATAATTTCGGACTGCGTCTCCAGTATCGCGGGCTCTATTATGAAGCGCCGGATTTTGGGCTGGCGAAACTTTCCACGGGCAGCTACCGCCTGACGTCGGAGCCCCTCGCCGGCGTTTATGTTCGCTTCTGAACGGGTGGTGATCCGATGAGCGCGGACTGCATTTTCTGCAAAATTGCCGCCGGCGGTATTCCCGCGAAGAAAGTACGCGAGGACGATGCGTTGCTGGCGTTTCACGACATCGATCCCAAAGCCCCGACGCACATTCTTGTGATCCCGAAGAAGCACATCGCGTCGCTCGCCGATGCGAAGGCCGACGACGCCGTGCTGCTGGGCCGACTGCTGCTTGCTGTGGCCGAGATCGCGCGGGAGCAGGGACTCGGCAAAGGCTATCGCGTGGTGATCAGCACCGGCGCTGAAGGCGGACAGACGGTCGACCACCTGCACGTACACCTGCTGGGCGGGCGGCAGATGCACTGGCCGCCAGGCTAGCGCCGTGCGCGTTGCCGTCGTATCGGACATTCACGGGAGCCGGACTGCGCTGGAGGCGGTGATCGCCGATTTGCGCGGCACGTCGCCCGATGCGGTGCTGCTGGGTGGCGACGTCGCGGACGGAGGATCGAGTCCGGTCGAGGTGCTGGACCGGGTTCGCGATCTGGGCTGGCCGGGCGTGATGGGCAATACCGACGAAATGCTGATCCGGCCGGAGGCGCTGGAGGATTTTGCAGCAAGGTCGAAAGCTCCAAGCCTGTGGGATGCGGTGCGGGAGATTGCAGCGGCGACGCGGTCGGCGCTGGGCGAGGAGCGGTTGGCCTGGCTGCAGGCTTTGCCGATGGAGTTGGTGCGGGAGGATGCTGGGCTGGCGCTGGTGCATGCGCGCCCCGGGGATTGCTGGCGCGCGCCGGCGGGCGATGCGAGCGATGCGGACCTCTCGGCGATGTATGGCGTGCTGGGCCAGCCGATTGCGGTGTATGGGCACACGCATCTGCCTTCGATTCGGCGGCTGACGGGGACACCGAAGTTGCTGATCAATGCGGGGAGTGTGGGGCTTCCGTATGACGGCGATCCGCGCGCTTCGTACGTGCTGATCGAGGACGGGGCGTCATCGATTCGGCGCGTGGAGTATGACGTCGAGGCGGAGCTGGCTCTGCTGGCTCACTGCGGATTGCCGGGCGCGGCATGGACAGCGAAGATGCTGCGAGCCCGTGGGCCTGCGATGCCATGAGCGGTAGGAAAGCGGGGCATCATAAATTGAAGGGAGTAAAGCAGCGATGGCTCGCGCAATTCTGACCAATGAGATCCCGACCCTCGAAGAGTTCGGGGACAGCCTCGGTCTGAACAAGTCGCGGCAGCGGTCATTGATCGACATTGTGCGGAACGGCGCGAATGGACGACCCGCCGGCCGGACTCCTGCTCGAAAAACTGTGAAGCGCGAGACGCCGCGTCGGAAGACTACGCGTGCAAAAGCCTCGTAAGCCCGCCGCCGTATTCCTCAACATCCCTTACGACGATCGTTTCCGGTGCCTCTACCTCGCCTACATCACAGGGTTGACGCAACTGGGACTGGAGCCGCGCGCGACGCTGGGAATTCCTGGCGGCGAACGGCGGCTGGATCGCATCCAGGCGCTGATGGAGAGCTGCCCTTATTCCATTCATGATCTGTCGCGGGTCCAGCTGGAGGTTCGTGGGAGTCATGGGTGTGAAGGCGTGGTGGGGTTAGGCGGGGTCGCGAGGCAGGCTTCGATGGCCTTTTGCCATTCCGGGCCGCTGTCGCGGTCGCTGTTCCCCATCGCGGTCACATCGTCGTTATGGATGGCTGCGAGCGCGGTGCGGACGTAGGTGACTTCGACGGCGGTGTGCAACGTGTTGACCGGGGTGAGGCGCACATCGATGACGCTGATCACTGCGTCGGAAATAACGGCGACGTATTGCATGCGGCCCGCGTCGAGGTCGAAGACGGTGTTGACCCAGATGCTGGTGTGCGGACCGTGCTGGACGGTGAAGACTGCGCCCTGGATGTCGCGGACTGGCTCGCGCGCCGGCTGACCCGGGAGCGGCTGGGGGTAGAGGAAGTGCGGATCCCAGTGTTTGCCGGCCCAGCATCGTTCCCCCTCGGGGCCGAAGAGGGGCGCGGCCTGGGAAAGCGGGACGGTGAGCTGGAAGCGGAAGGTGTTGGCGACGTGGGCGACGGGCGGTGTTGGAGGCATGGGAGTCTCCGGTTGCTGGGCGGTGAGGAGCGGGAACAGGAGGGCGAACAGGATGGGTGTCTGAATCGAAATCATGGGCGTCCCTTCGATACGGTTCCAGAAGTGCGCTCGCGCAGCTGGTGGCTGTCGGCAGCGCCGAGGGTGAGTCCGTAGAGTTTTTTGAACTGCTCGATTTCTTTCAGGGTTTGCTGGGAGAACGCGGCTTTGCCTTCGAAGGCGTGGAGGACAATGCCTTCGAGCAGATCGCCGAGGGTGAGGTCCTTTTGCTCAGCGACCGCTTTAAGGACCTTGAGGATGCGTTTTTCGATGCGGACGCCGGTCTGTACGCGTTCGACTTCGACGGGTTCGCCGTGTCTTGAGTCGTGGCCGGGGTGGGCGTGCGCTGGGTTTCGCGACATTGGTACTAATGTACCACTGTACATTGGTGTGTCAAGCGAGACGATGCCTGGACGCTGCGAATCAGGGCAGCCTGGCTGCTTCGGCGATGGGGTTCCAGCGGTCGGATCCGGCCAGGAAAATCTCGGGGCGGAATTGCCTGGCGTCTTTCTCCGGGAGCTGGTGCGACCACGGGGCGCGCAGATTGGCGTCAGAAGAAGCGCCTGGGCCGGTGTTGCGGAACTCCGCGAACCACGCGGTCTTTTCGTTGGCGGGGTTGTTCCAGTTGTTCCAGCCTTCGGGGCGGATCGCTGCGGGGAGATCCGTGTTCATGACCACGACGCGGGCATAGGGGCGCCAGGGGCGGCCGAGGTAGATTCCGGAGCGATGCGAGTCGGAAGGCGGATTCGCGTCGAGGCTGGCAGTAACTTTGCTGTTGAGGATCACATAGCCGGTGCGCTGATCGGCGGAGGTGCGGGACTGCGCGGTGAGATAGCCTGGGCCGATTGCGTGAATCTCGGTGCGATCGAAAACGGCCGCGGCGTTGCCGAAGATGAAGTCGACAGCGCCTTCGATGTACGAGTCGACGTAATACTGGCGGCCGTAGTCGGCGAAGAGCGTGTCCTGATAGCCGAGAAAGCGGCAGTGTTTGAACACGGCGCGGTCCGCGCGAACCGCAACGGCGACGGCCTGGCCGGTGTTGCCGGCGGAATTCTCGAAGGTGACGTTGTCGGCCTCAAATCCTGCGCCGTTGACCTCGACAGTTTCGGTGAAGAAGGTGCCGCCGGCCTGCTTTGCGTTCAGGCTGTTGGTGATGACGGCGTCGTCGGGCGCGTGGCCCATGCCGAGCAGCACGATGTTGGGATGGTTTTGCGTGATGTTGAGGCGCTCGTGATACGTTCCGGGCGCGATCTCGATGATGACACGCCCGCCAGGCGGGGGAAGGGGATGGTGGTCGAGAGCCATCTGGATAGTGGGAAATTCGGTCGTGCCCTCGATGCCGGTCTTCACTTCGGCCGAAACGCGGACGTGGACATCGCGAGGCGGGAGTTGTTGGGTCTGGAGGCTGAAAGCGAGAAGGAGGGTTAGCGAAGCGAGGAAACGCATCCGGAACAGTGTGCAGCGAACGGCGTCGAAAGACCACCTTCCCGATGGGCTGCCTGGGGAACGGGGTTGGAAATGGAGGCAAGGGCTGTGCTCAGGGACGGATTAACAGTTGCATTGTCCACCAGCGGTGGAACCGGTGGCTGAATTTCCGACGGACACGCAGCCTGGACCAGGAGGGTCGCGGAGCGATCCCGAGGCAGCCGCGGTGCTGAGGCCGTTGTCCATTGCTTGCATTGGATGCGGGCAGAGAAGGCAAAGGGGACCGCCGTTGGAGCGATCCCCTCGCAAAGTTTGCGCCAGGTTCGGACGCAAAGGTGAAGAATTTACTGTTTCAGGTCCATATAAAGCTGGTTGACCCACAGAGAGCCGAGGCCGGTGGTGTAATCCCAGCCAGGCAGTGCGCAGTAGAGTCCGTCACAGCCGAGGGTGAGGTCGTGGAAGCCACCGTTGGGATAGCTGCCCACTGGCCCGGTTCCGTCATAGAGGCCGTAGTACGCGATGGGGGCGAAGCCCAGGTTCGCGTTCGCCGAGAGCATGCGCGCCCACACCCCGACCGCCAGTGGAGACGACAGGCTGGTGCCGCCGACGCCTTCCCACGCGCCGTTCACATAGACGTTGGCGCCGGATTCGGGATCGGCATCCATCGCGATGTCGGGAATGCCCCGGGCCGAGTCCGCAGAGCTGGGGACGCCGGCCGCGGTCTGCCAGTAAGGCGAATACTCGAACTGGCTGATGCCGCCGCCACCCGCATTCCATGCGGTCTCGATATCGTAGTTGCCGTCTGCGTTGGTGACCAGGGTGGTTCCGCCAACCGCGGTCACGTACTGCGAGGCGGCCGGATAGTTGACCAGCGGAACGCCGGCAGGGACGCCGTTGGTGCCGACGCCGACCGGGCAGAAGGAGCCCGTGTCGCCGGTGGAAGAGAACAGAGTCTGGCCCTGCGCAGCGCCCTCGGCGAAGACTTCATCGTCGACGAGCATGGAACCGTCGATGTAGGGGAAGGCCTCGCACTCGCCGAAGGAGGCATTGGCAACCTGCGCGACGTCGTCGGTGACCCAGCGGCTGAAAGCCAGCGCGAGGTCGGAGTCCGTCATCGAAGTCGCGTCATAAAGGTACAGGCCCTTCACCAGGCCGCCTGCCATGCCGGTGGAGTACTGCGTGTCGAGGTCCCATTCATCCGCGCCCGAGGTATCGGTGCTCGCGAGGCCAACCGGAACGACGGTGACGGGGAAGGACGGGAAGCCGAAGGTCGCTTCCGCGGTTTTGAAGTCGCTGAGAACGCCGGTCAGATTGCCTTCCGCCATGATGGCGATATTGGTGTTTGCCGCAGCAGGAACGCCGTTGGCGGAATAAATCTGCCAGAAGTTCTGCGGCTCGTAGCTGATTGCATACTGCGGCACGCTGGGTGTGGCCTGCGTCACGATGGAGGGCTTCATCTTGCCGATGGTGTTGAGACCCAGCACGGCGCCGACGACGTTGCCGAGAGCGGCAGGCACCTGCGCCGGTGAAATGTTTCCGTAGACGATGTCGCCGAACTGCGCGAACTGCTCAACGGATGTGTTGAACGCAGCCGAAGCCTGAGCGATGGTGGCATTCGCGCTGATGATAAGGTGATTGGGCTCGACGGCGATGTTCTCAAAGCCCTGGCTCTCGAGATAGCTGACCACCTGCTGCACCTGCGCGCTGGTGGGCGCGTACGCGGCAGTGAACTGCGCGGGCGTTAGCTTTTGTCCGTAAAGCGCGTTGCCTTTGGTGTTGATGCTCCTGATATAGCTGACGAGCGCCGGCTGATTCTGCAGCTTGAGGCCGACACGGACGGTGATGGCCTGGCTGGGATCGGCCGGACCGTAATCGGACGCGGATGCGAGTTGCGCCAGGGAAATACCCTGGGTTGCGGTGTTGGTCCAGGCGGACTGGGCGCTGGCGGATATGGTGAAGGTGGAGGCGAGCGTCGCGGCAAAAAGCGCGGCCGCAAGGGCTTTTGGGGTTTGCATGCGTTTGGTCTCCTCAGGGTAAGGTCGGACTACGTTGGCCGAACATATGCAAAATGCGGTTTGGGCAGTAGTTGGTTGTCACTGGAGTGCGGGAAAAACAAGAATTTTTCTGTGTTTGACAGCGTTTTCCGGAGAAGAAGCAAATTCGTCACAGTGGCGATGGCAGAAATTGCCGAAACGCGGGAAAAGTTGCCCTGATTGTTAAATTCGCGAAGAAAACAAAAACCGATGGTATTGTCGCGGTGAAGAGCGATGCCGTACTCCATCACCCAGAACGGCTGCACGCATAGCTTTGCCGACCTGAAAATTTTGCTGGCGAAGGCAACCCCGGCGCGCTCGGGCGATGCGCTGGCCGGAATTGCGGCGGAAAACGAGGAGGAGCGCGCACTGGCGAAGATGGCGCTGGCCGAGGTGCCGCTGGTCCGGTTTCTGGAAGAGCTGCTGATCCCGTATGAAGAGGACGAGATCACGCGGCTGATTGTGGACACGCACGATGCGAGGGCGTTTGCGCCGATCCGCGGATTGACGGTGGGGGAGTTTCGCGAGTGGCTGCTCGATCCGGCGTCGGACATTGAGACGCTGGAGCGGGTGGCGGCGGGCATCACACCAGAGATGGCGGCGGCCGTTTCGAAGTTGATGCGGAATCAGGATCTGATTCTGGCGGCGCAGAAATGCCGCGTGGTGACGCGCTTCAGAAATACGTTGGGGCTCCCCGGGCGCTTGTCAGTGCGGCTGCAGCCGAATCATCCTGCCGATGACGTGCGTGGCATTGCGGCGTCGATGCTGGAGGGATTGCTGTATGGCTGCGGCGATGCGGTGATCGGGGTCAACCCCGCGTCGGACAGCCTGCAGGCGGTGACGCGGCTGCTGGAGATGATGAACGCCTTCCGCGAGCGCTACGAGGTGCCTACGCAAACATGTGTGCTCGCGCATGTTACAAATACGCTGCGCGCGATGGAGCGCGGCGCGCCGGTGGACCTTGTCTTCCAGTCGATCGGGGGGACCGAACAAACGAACCGGAGTTTTGGGGTTTCGCTGGCGCTGCTCGAGGAGGCGCGGGCAGCGGCGCTGGACCTGAAGCGCGGGACGGTCGGCGACAACGTGATGTACTTCGAGACGGGTCAGGGCAGCGCGCTTTCGGCGGGTGCGCATGCGGGCGTCGATCAGCAGACCTGCGAAGCGCGGGCGTATGTAGTGGCGCGGCACTTCAAGCCGCTGCTGGTGAACACCGTGGTGGGATTTATTGGTCCGGAATATCTGCTGGACAGCAAGCAAATCATCCGGGCGGGGCTGGAGGACCATTTCTGCGGCAAACTATTGGGGCTGCCGATGGGCTGCGACGTTTGCTACACAAATCACGCCGAGGCCGACCAGGACGATATGGATACGCTGCTGACGTTGTTGGCGGTGGCGGGGGTGAACTTCGTGATGGGCGTGCCGGGCGCCGACGACGTGATGCTGAATTACCAGAGCACCTCGTTTCACGACGCTCTGTATGCGCGCAGCGCGCTGGGGCTGCGGCGCGCGCCGGAATTTGAGGTTTGGCTCGAGAAGATGGGAATTTGTAACGAGCAAGGGGCCTTATTGGGGGCGAGCGCGGAGCGCAGGCTGCTGCCGGGAGCAAGCGAGTGGCTCGAATAGAGGGAAAAGCCCGTCACGTGGAGCGCGGGTCCGATGTGTGGGAGCGGCTGCGACGTTTCACGCCGGCGAGAATAGGGCTGGGGCGTGCGGGCGTCAGTGTTCCCACGAAGGCGCTGCTTGACTTTGAGCTGGCGCACGCTCGTGCACGCGACGCAGTGCAAGCGGCGTTCGATGCGGAGGCGCTGGCCGATGCGTTGCGAGAGGCCGGGTTCGGCGGGGCCGTGGTGGTTGCGAGCCAGGCTCGGAATCGGATGGAGTATCTTTTGCGGCCGGACCTGGGAAGGGCGCTCGATGAGGGTGGCCGGAAGAGATTGTCGCGGCTCCGGGATGACGGGGGCTCCGGCGGATTGGTGGTTGTGATCGCGGATGGTCTGTCCGCGGTGGCTCCGGCGCGGCATGCGTTGCCGCTGTTGCGGGAACTGCGGACGGATCTACGAAGCGAACTGCGAGAACATGTCACCGTCGTGGTTGCAAATTATGGGCGGGTGGCGCTGGGCGACGAAATTGGCGAGATTCTGGGCGCGGAGGCTGTGGTGGTGCTGATCGGCGAGCGTCCTGGACTGAGTTCGCCGGACAGTTTGGGGATTTATCTGACGTGGGCGCCGCGCGTGGGGCGCACCGATGCGGAGAGAAACTGCATTTCGAACGTGCGGCCCCAGGGGCTGCCGTATTCTGAGGCCGCACGGCGGCTGGCGTATCTGCTCTGGGAAGCGCGGCGGCTGGGCCTGAGCGGGGTGGCGCTGAAAGATGACAGCGAGGACAGCGAGCGGATAGCGGGTAGTGGGTAGCGGTCAGCGAAAGAACGTTCAGCAAGGCACCCGGCAGCTCAAATCCGGTTGGGTCTCTGCGGTAATCCAACCTTTTCCGTAAACAACCTTTTGACCATGGCAGCGTCAGCAAATGGTGGGTGTGGAAGTTCCACGCCGTTTTTCCGGCCAAATGCAGCCTAAAATAGTAACTGATATGGCAATCCGTTGGTTTCGTTTTCTTCTTGCAGTGGCGGTGTCTCTGGTGTCTGCGGCAACCGTGTGGGCCGACCCGGCTCCGTTCGATTTGGCTGGTCCGAAGCTTGAGGTAAAGGTGACGCGCGCGGGCAAAACGCTGCCCGTTTCCGAGGTGCCGAATCTCGCCGTGGGCGATCACGTGTGGATCAAAGCCGATTGGCCGCAGGGTCAGACCGCGCGCTACTTAATGGTGGCGGCGTTTCTGCGCGGGTCGACCAATCCACCGCCGGAGAACTGGTTCTTTAAGCAGGAGAGCTGGGGCAGGAAGGCGGGCAGCGAAGGGCTGACGGTCACGGTGCCCGACGGCGCGCAGCAGGTGGTGATTTTTCTTGCGCCGGAAACCGGCGGCGATTTTCACACGCTGGTAGGCGCGGTGCGCGGCAAGCCGGGATCGTTTGTGCGCGCGTCGCAGGATCTGAACCAGGCGATGCTGGACCGCTCGCGGCTCGATACGTATTTGGCGGCGGTGCGCGAGATCAACGCGAGCGATCCGGCGAAGCTGAAGGACGCTGCGCCGCTTCTGGCGCGCAGCCTCGGCATGAAGATCGACGACAAATGCCTCGACCGGATGCCCGATCTGCAGGCCGCCTGCCTCACCCAGGGGCAGGAGGCGATGATCCTGAACGATGGGCACAGCATGTCGATCGTGGAGGCGCTGACGGCGGGACCGGCCGGCGACCTGGCGATGCAGCTGAGCTTCACACCGCAGGCGAACTACGGATTCTATGGTCCCTACATCGGCTCGGTCATGGATATCGCGCGGATCCTCGACACGTTTCACACCGCGCAGTACCAGTACCTGCCCGCGCTGGCGACGCAGCAGGGCGACCGCATCGCGCTGATGCTGAACACGCCGCCGTCGTTTCATAATCCGAAATCGGTGCTGGTGACAGCGCTGCCGGCGGTTGAGGGCGCGCAGCCTCCGCCGCTGCATCCGGTGGATTCGAAGCAGAATTATTGCGCAGAGAAAAATTCTCTGGTGCTGGCGGTGGACGGTGCGCCCCTGGTTTTTTCAACGGGCTACACGCACGAGATGACGCTGCGGCTGAAGAAGAAGGACGGCAGCACCATTGACGAAACCGTGACGCCGGATGCGGTAAAAGGGGGGCTGGAACTGGAAGCAAAGGATCTGAGCGCGAGCGATTTTCCCAACACGATTGACGCGTCGCTGCACGGCTACTGGGGATTTGAGAAGTACGATGGGCCCGCGTTCAGGCTCGAAAACACGCACGCGCAGCACTGGGAGCTGGCGGCGGCGGATCGCGAGGCGCTGATTGTGGGGCGCGAAGACACGATCCATCTCTCGACCGACGATGCGAGCTGCGTCGACACGATCCTGGTGAAGGATTCGGCGGGCAAGGAGCTGAAGGCGGACTGGAAGGCGACGAGCCCGGATCAGCTGGAGGTGAAGTTGCCGCTGAAGGAAGCAAATCCTGGTGCGCTGCAACTGGAGGTGAAGCAGTACGGAACGGTGACAGCGCAGACGATTCCGCTGCGTGCGTATGCGGCGGCCGGACATGTGGACAGCTTTACGCTGCACGCAGGCGATGCGCAGGGAGTGCTGAAGGGCAGCTCGCTCGAGGACGTGGCGAACCTGACTCTGAACGGCGTTTCGTTCACGCCGGGCAAAATGAATTCGACGATGGGCAGCGACGAGCTCCCGATGGTGGCGAAGGATGCGAAGGCCGCGGCGAAGCTGAAGCAGGGCGAGAGCGGCAAGGCGGAGGTGACGCTGACCGATGGCCGCACGCTAGCGGTCGAGGTGGCGGTGGGTGCGCCGCGTCCTGATGTGGAGCTGATCGGCAAGAGCGTGCAGACATCGGCGTCGAGCGCGGGCAGCAATATTCAGTTAGCGAACCAGGACGAGTTGCCGCAGGATGCGAAGCTGACGTTCAGCCTGCGCGCGCAGACGCCGGCGTCGTTTCGGCGCGGCGAGCAGATTGAAGTCGCCACCGAGGACGAGGCGTTTTCGACAACGTTGAGTCTGGACAACGGCGGCATGACGCTGGAGAACACGAAGGTGGCGCTGGCCACGCTCGATCCGGCGAAGGCGTTTGGCGGATCGGCGTTCGGGCCGCTGAAGTTTCGCGTCGTCGATAGCGGCGCGGCCGGAGACTGGCGGGCGCTGGCAACACTGGTGCGCTTGCCGGAGCTGCACGATCTGAAATGCCCGGCGGGCGCGGATCAGGAATGCAGGCTGAGCGGATCGAATCTGTTCCTGGTGGATTCGGTGGCGAGCGATCCCGAGTTTGCGCATCCGGTTGAAGTGCCGGATGGCTTCCCAGGCTACGTGCTGCCGGTGCCGCATCCGGAGGGTGGGCAGTTGTATTTGAAGTTGCGCGACGATCCATCGGTGGTGAACCAGGTGACGCTGGCCGCGGAGAAGCTGCCGCCGCCGCCGGGCGAGCCGGCGCATCATGTGCGCGCGGCGTATCGCGAAGGCGAACCTGCGCCAGCGGCGGGACAGGCGGGGCCGACCGGCACCGCGCAGAATTCGCCTGGCCCCGGTTCATCGAGTGAGTCTAAACCGGCAACCCAGCCGTCCACTCCTCAGCAACCGGCGACACCACAGACGCCGCCGCAAAGCGGAACGGGGCAGCCGCCGCAAGCGCAGGGCGCAACGGGATCCAGTTCTCAGAACTCGCAGCAGGCGCAGAGTGGTCCGGGTTCCAGCCAACAACCATAGGTCATCCCGCCGCGCACGCCGCCGTCGCATCTGACATAATGGGCCGCGGCTGGAGTCAGGGGGAGTGGCATGTCTATCGAGTGGAGCAGGGTGTTTCTCGTTCTTGCGTGTTGCGCGGCGAGCGCGCTGGCACAGAAGCCGCTCGATGTTCCGCCGGTGTCCGCGCCCCCGCCGGCGTCGACGACGGGTCCCATCACGCTGGATGTGGTGGTGACGGACAAAGCTGGGAAACCGATTCGCGGGCTTAAGCAGGAAGACTTCAACGTGCTCGATAACAAGCAGCCGACGGCGATCCGCTCCTTTCAGGCCCACGAGATCGAGACGCAGCACGACGATGCACAGGGGCTGTTTCTGGTCGTCGACGACGTCAATGCAAATTTCACCACGGTGAGCGTAGTGCGCACGCAGATCGAGAATTTCCTGCGCAGCAACGGCGGCCATTCGCCGATGCCTGTCGGTATTTTCATGCTGACCGATCGCGGACTGGAACAGATCACGAAGATCTCGAACGACGGAAACGAGCTGGCGAGCGCGCTGCACGACCAAGAGGGGGAGCTGCACGATATTTCGCGGTCCTCCGGGTTCTACGGCGCGGAGGAGCGCCTGCAAATTTCGCTGCACGCGCTCGCCACGCTGGGCGAGTATCTGGGCAAGGCAGACGGCCGGAAGCTGGTGGTGTGGATCGGGCCGGGCTGGCCGATTTTCGACAATCCCAACATCATCATCGGTCAGCAGCAGCAGCGCAGTTTGTTCGGGGAGATTGTGAACCTCTCCAGCATGCTGCGCCAGGCGGGCGTGACTCTCTATTCGGTGGACCCGCTGGGCCCGGCCGATGCCGCGAGCACACGCACATTTCTGTGGGAGGGCTTCACGAAGCCGGTGACGAAGCCTGCGAAATCGGACCCGGGCGATCTCGCCCTGCAGGTGTTCGCGGTGCACAGCGGGGGAACGGTGCACTCGGGCAGCAACGACATTGCGGGCGAGATTGCGAAGTGCGCCGGCGACGCGTCGGCGTGGTACTCGATCGCCTTTCAGGGGCAGAAGCCCGATTCGCCGGACACCTGGCACGATGTTGAAGTGAAGGTGGACAAGCCGGGCGTGAAGGTGCGCACGGACAACGGATATTATGCGCAGCCGTGAGTGGGCTGGCACACTGAATGCATGATTGAGGGACGCCGCAGCCGAACAGCGGAGCGCGTGGCGATGCGGCGGGCGGCGCATCAGCTCTACGATCGGCCGGCGATTTTTGAAGATCCACTGGCGCTGAAGATCCTGAGCGATGAGTCGGCGGCGCGGGTTCGCAGCAGCGCCGAAGAACAGACGCCTTTCGCGCGGGGATTTCGCGCCTACATAGCGACGCGGGCCCGCTTTGCGGAGGAGGAACTGGCGCGTTCCGTCGAGCAGGGGGTTCGCCAGTTCGTGGTGCTGGGCGCGGGGCTCGACACCTTCGCGTATCGCAATCCGTTTCCGGAGTTGCGGGTGTTTGAGGTCGACCATCCTGACACGCAGGCGTGGAAACGCCAGCGGCTGCACCATGCGGGCATTGCGATTCCGGAGTCGATGCGCTTTGCTCCGGTCGATTTCGAGCGCGACACCCTGGCGCACGGACTGGAAGCCGCGGGATTCCAGTGCGAAAAGCCGGCGTTCTTTTCCTGGCTGGGTGTGGTGCCGTATCTGACGCGCAATGCGGCGTTCGCGACGCTGCGCTTTATCGCGGGTCTCCCTCGCTGCAGCGGCGTGGTCTTCGACTACACGATTCCCCGCGAGTTGATGAATGAAATGGAGCGACGCGCCTTCGAGGTTCTCGCCGAGCGCGTGGCGCGGGCGGGCGAGCCATTCCGGCTATTCTTCGATCCGGTGAGGCTCGCCGCCGATCTGCGGGAGCTGGGATTCAATAAGGTCGAGGATCAAAGCGCCGCGGAGATTCGAGCGCGCTGGCTCGGCGAGGATGGCCTGCTGAAGGCGAGATCGGGGCGGTTGTTGTGCGCGCGTGTGCAGGCGCAGCGCGACGCGGCTACCAAATCCCAGGCAACAGACGCCAGCGCGTGACCGTGGTGGCGTATTCCTCGTAGCCGGGAAGTTCGCGGCGCAGCATGCCATCTTCGAATGCGGTGCGGATAACCAGAAGCAGGGCCATGACGGCTCCCATTGCGAGCGCCCAGATCGACCCGAGCATCAGCGCAACGGAAAAGTACATCAGGATCATCCCCACGTACATGGGATGCCGCACGATCCGATACGGGCCGGTGCTGACGACGTGCTGGCCGCGGTCCGTTTGAATCCGAACCGTAGCTTCGGCCCAGAGGTTCAGCGCCATCGGCAACGCGATGAAAAGAATCCCGAAAAAAAAGACGGCCAACCCGGCATAGATCGTCCAGAACGGCATCGACGACCAGCGGAAGCGAACGGCATCGAGCGCGGCAATCGCAGGCTGGGCAATCGCGAGCACAAAATAAATCGGGAGGATGATTTTGTCGAAGCGCCTGGTGCCGCGGGTTTGTCTCCACTTGGCGCGCGCGGCGATGAGCCCGGGATTGACACGCCAGAGGACGATGCCGACCGCGAGCAGGGTGACAATATAGGAGACTGTGCAGATCCAGCCGCGCAGCCAATGCAAGGTTCCCGCGGAACCGAACAGCAGCGCGATCCAGAACACCCCGAAGACGAGGCCCTGAAGGAGCCTGTCGACGCCGTACTTCCGGAGTTTCGATTCTCTCTGGATGGGTTGTACTTGAAGGGTTTCGGGCATGGCGCCTCCAATCTGCGCTCAGAGCCGGCGCGGCAGGACATCTCCGGCTTAGCCCGAAAAAGACGACGTGTCAGTGACGGCAGTCACGGCCGGACTTTTCGGGAATATTGGAAGCCCAAAAAGTGAGAACGAGCAGCCGATTACATATTGGTATGGCCAGCGCGCATCTCCTCGTTGAACGTGGGACGCGTGACGGCGAGCGCTGCGTGGAGTTTCGCGTGATACTCATCGGCACGCTCCAGCAGCGCGGGGGTGGCAGAGGCGTATTCGCCCTCAAGCGCAACCAACCCCTGGCCCGACAACTCTGCCGCCATGCGGGCGAGCTCAGCGGCGGTCGTGTTCAGGTACTGCGCATCGCGGGGGTCGGGGATCCACACCGGCTGATTGCCGCCGAGAACACCGGACAGCCAGTAGGTCTTCAGCGCGAGGAAATCCATGCGGCTGCGGTCGTCGGTATCGGTGAAGAAAAATTTCTTCTGCCAGCGGCTGTAATAGCGCGTGGTCACAGGGACGGGCTGCCGGTTGCCGCTCTTGAGCAGCTCCAGCTGGCCGCGGTCCAGCGTCTTGCGCACCGCGTTGTAGATGAAGGTCTCGGCGTACGGCTGCTCGGGCGCCGGGACGATCTCGGCGAAGGTGACGGTCATGCTTGCCGAAACCAACGTGTGCAGCGGCGACTGCGTGCCGTCTTCCAGATGCAGCGTGCCGTGGACGATGAAGGTGTCGGCGCCGGAAGTGGAGGTGTGGAATGGCCATCCGAATTGACTGAAGCTCACGGGCAATCCGGCGAGCGTGACGTACGCATCGGGTCGCGGGTTGCGCAGCCGGTTTGCGGACTCGCGCAGGTGGGTCGTCATCTCCGGCAGCATTTCGGGTTTGCTGAAGTCGAAGGCTTCGCTCAGCTCGAGCAGCAGCGTGCGCTCCGGGGGCGCGTCGGAAGCAGTGGCGAGGCGAAAGCGCGTGGTGGGATGGCCGTTGAAGTCGGATCCCGTGTCGATGGAGAGGACGGCGAGTCCCGCCTGCTGAGCGGCGGTCTGGAGATTGGCGGCGAGAGTGGAGTCAAGATGGGCGGTCATTGTCTCGGAATTATCTCGCCATTGTAACGGCTGGGTCAGGCACGACGAAACAGCGGTCCCACGGGTGACGGAGTGGACACGGGTTACACGATATGCCACCAGAGTGGGAGCGACCTGCGCGCGCCCGATTTGTATCATCTCTGCGACGTTGGGCACCGGCGTGAAGGCTCCGCTGGACCAGCCGCAACTTTTTGGGCCACAGGCCGTCTAGTTTGAAATGCACCAGCATCGTGACAGGGAAGGCAGGGATTTTTCCGTGCACAGAGTTCGACGCACCGCCCTCGCGGCACTCGCTTCGGTCGAATTGGTGGTATTGCTCGCGGCATTAGCCAAGCCCGCATACGGCTATGTGGATCCGGGCTCGGGTCTGCTGGCTGTACAGCTGGGTGGCTCGATGCTGGCCGGAGGACTGTTCGTCCTGCGCTCAAAGATTCGGCGCTTCTTCCGCATGACCTCGACCGAGGAGAAAATCGAAGCCGAAACGAGCGCACGCCCCGAAGCGAGCGAATAATGGCGTCGGCCGAGCTTACGCTCGAGACCTTTCGCGATCCCGCAGGCTCGGTGCGCATCGACGGGGACCGTGTTGTACGCGAGGCTCGTCGCGGCTACGCCGATGCCGCGCTGGAGTTCCTGCGGTCACCTGCGGCGCAAGAGTGGGTTGCGCACGGACGCCTGATTGAAACCCGTTTCGTCAAAGAAGCCGATCATGCGGTCACCCTGGAGCATCCTCACGTCTTCTTTCCTTCCTATCCATGGGAGTGGACGCCGAGCGCGTGGATTGCGGCGGCGGACCTGACGCTTGACCTGTGCGAGGAGTTGCTGGGGCGGGGTTTGATGCTGAAAGACGCGACTCCGCTGAATGTGCTGTTCCGCGGAGCGCGCCCGGTTTTCGTGGACGTGTTGTCGATCGAGGAGCGCGATCCGGCGAGCCCGCTGTGGCTTGCCTACGGACAATTTGTGCGGGCATTTCTGCTGCCCCTGGCGGCGTATGCGTGGCTGGGCTGGCCGCTGGCGGCGTCGATACAGAAGCGCGACGGATACGAGCCGGCCAATCTTGCTCCGCACCTTGGTCTCTTGCAGCGATGGCGCGAGCCCTTCCGCTCGCTCGTCACGCTGCCACTGATGCTGGAGACGAGCGGCGGCAAGAGCGGGCAAAACACAAAGGTGCAGCAAAGCCCCGATGTTGCGCTGGCCGTGTTGCGGCGCAATCTGCGCGGCCTGCGGAAGCATCTGCGGCACATCGAGCGGCGGATGCACTCACAGCGGACGACCTCGCGCTGGAGCGGCTACGCCACGTCAGCGGATCACTATAGCTGCGACGATCAAAAGCTGAAGCGGCGGTTCGTGCGCGACGCGCTGATGGCCTCGCAACCGCGGCAGGTGCTGGACCTGGGCGCGAACAGCGGTGTGTATTCGCGCATCGCCGCCGAGTGCGGTGCGAGCGTCGTTTCGTGGGATACGGATCTGCAGGCCACGGAACAGAACTGGCGCGAGGCGCAGGAAAAGAAACTGGAGATCACGCCTCTGCTCGCCAATCCGGCGCGGCCCACTCCGTCGGCAGGGTGGCGCAACGCGGAGAGCCTGGCGCTGCTGGACCGCGCGCGCGGGCGTTTTGACTGCGTGCTGATGCTGGGGCTGATCCATCATCTGCTCCTTTCGGAGCAGATTCCGCTGTCCGAAATTACAGCGCAACTCCGCGACCTGACCAACAGCTGGGCGATCGTGGAGTGGGTGCCGGCGACGGATCCCCGCTTTGTGGATTTGCTGCGTGGGCGCGACGCGCTGTACGGGCATCTGGATGAATCGGCCTTTGCGCGGGCCGCGGAGGCGCATTTCACAGTGGTGCTGCGCGAAGCGCTGCCCAATGGCCGTATCCTGTTCCTGCTGCAGGCCAGATAACGGCGAGTCAGGATAAACGGCGAGGCGGGTGCGCGCGGAATCGACAAAGGCAGGCCGGAGCTTGTGGGCGCGCTTCTCGATAGAAGGCGCGGGCGCGGCCCTGCTGCTGGCGCCGGGACTGATCTGGAACCAGCTTTCCGGGTCGCATCTGGATTTGTATCACCGTCTGTTACCGATTACCTCGGTGGTGCGGGTGCAGGTTCTCGATGTCGCGGTGTTGTGGATGTTCGCTGCGCTGGTGCTCCGAACTCTGGAGTGGGCTGCTGGACGCGGCGGCACGAGCCCGCCAGCACGCCGCGATTTTCGGATTCTCGTCTGGGCGCTGTGGTTCGGATTGCTTGCGGCGAGGACCATCGCGGGGCTGATCCTCGCGCAGGTGCTTTCGTGGCAGCAGCTTTCGGCAGGCCGCGCCTTCGTTCTTATGGTAGCGATCCTGTTGGCAATGTGGCTGATCGCTCCACCGGCGTACGGGCTCGCGATTCGCGGGCTGCGCTTTGTGATTCTGCTCTTCGGGTTCAGCATCGTCTGGGTGCTGCCGGCACTGGTGCTGGCCGGCTTCGCTCATCAGCCGCACGACCAGGCTGCGTTTCGAAAGCCAGCGGCGGCGGCGAAAGACCCGCACCGGCGCATCGTCTGGCTGCTGTTCGACGAGATGTCGTACGACCAGGTGTTCGACCATCGCTGGCCAGGACTGGCTTTGCCGAATCTCGATCGGCTGCGCGCGCAGAGTGTGGCGTTTTCCGGCGTGCAGCCGGACGGCTACTTTACCGAGCGCATCATTCCCTCTCTGTTTTTGGGCAAGCCCATCGCGGATGCGCGCAGCACCGAGGCAGGCGATCTTCTTTACCAGACGGCGCGCGGAACACCGTGGACCACGTTCGACCCGAACGCATCACTCTTCGCGGACGCGCAGCGCAATGGATGGACGACGGGAGTTTCCGGCGACTACAACCCCTACTGCCGAATGCTCGAGAACCAGCTCGACTCGTGCTCGATGCGATTGATCGTCTTCGGCGAGCATCTGTCACGGGACAAAACGACGTGGAGAAATTTCATCGCGCCGGCGCAGGCGGGCTGGGCGCGTGCGATGCATGAGCGCTTCGAACCGGCCCCCAGCGAAGCGGAGATTTTTGCGGGCATGATGACATCGGTGCGCGAGCTGGTGACGGATGACCGCATCGACTTCGCTTTCGCGCATCTTTACCTGCCGCATCCGCCGGGTTTTTACGACCGCAAGACGGGAAAAGTGGCGATTGGCGGAAGCTACATCGACAATCTCGCGCTGGCCGACCGGTCGCTTGGGGATTTGCTGCAGGCCCTCGCGCAGACGCCGTCGGCGAGCGCGACGACGCTGATCGTTTCATCGGACCACAGCTGGCGCGTGGGCCTCTGGCGCAACGCTTTCGGATGGACGCGCGAAGATGAGCTGGCGTCGGGGCATGGGCACTTCGATCCGCGGCCGATGCTCATCGTGCGCTTCCCTGGAGAGACTGCTTCGGTAGAGATCGCGCGGCCAGTGCCGCTCCTGGCCATGCACGATATGATCGGGCGCATGATCGCCGGACAGATGAGCGATGCGCAGCAACTGCAGGCGTGGGCCAATAAGCAATAGCTAGGCCCGATTCAGGAAGAAGGCCCGCACCTTCACCCGCAGCAGAAGAAACAGCAGGAGCGCGTCGATGAGAATCCCCGCGAGGCCTCTCGGCCAGTCTCGGGTAAGCACCATCCCCACCAGATCGCCGAACGCATTGATGCCGAACAGTGCGATCGAGAGCAGCCAGGCCCATAGGCGTCCGCGCAGCAAGCCCCCGCCCGCCGCCGCGGCGAGAATGCCAACCAGAAGCAGAATCGTCCCCATGTGACCGGCCTGCGCAGCAAAGGCTTCATGCGCCGCGGGGTTGAGGTTCCACATGCGGTCAAGCGGAGTGCCGGGAACGAACAGCGAGAAGCTGACGACCGCCGCGATGGCAGCCGCGGCAAACATCAGAACCACAAGGACCATGACCTCGGCTGGACGCTTCTTCATGGCCCCTCAGGGGTGCAGGATCGCGGGCGGCGCACCCTCGGGCCGCTTCCAGTGCGCCGCAGGCCGGGCGACGGCATACATCTGCTCGGCGATTTCATCCATCATCGCGAGTCGGTCGCCGTACTCTTCGTACAGGTCGAAGTGCGTGCGGTTGTCGCGATACGTGAAGTGTGGATCGCCGCCCAGCTTGTTCAGCACCGCTTCAAACCTGTGCGCTGCGCCGTCGAGGTAGAACGTGTCCGCGGTGCCGACGACCAGATGAATCCTGCCTTTCAGATCGTGGCCTCGCGTGGCCCAGTTCGCCTCGACGAGATGCGCGAGGTCGTAGTGGTCGTGCCAGTACGCGACGACATCGGGATTGACGTCGCCGGTCACGCGATCGAACATTTGCAGCGGCCGCCCGTCCGGGCCGCGCGGCGAGAAGACCCACTCGAAGGACGCCACCTGGCCGCCGTAAGGGCCGAGCACCGCTTCCTGGTGGCCGAACTCCTCCCAGGTCGCGAGCACCTGCTGATGATCGCGCACAATCGGCCACGGTGTTCCGTCGGGCCGGCGATAGACGTTGGCGTGCGGCGCGTAGAGGTCGATCTGGCTGAAGTCGTGGAAGTCGCTGGGGTCGGGCGATGTGGACCACGTGCCGCCGAATATCTTTGGATAATTCACCTGGAGCTGCAGCGTCGCCCATCCACCGGAGGAGTGGCCCTCGAGAAAGCGGCCGCTCGGCTTCGCGTCCATGCGGTATTTCGTTTCGATCCAGGGAATGAACTCCGCGGTGAGCGCCTGGCCCCAGGGGCCGTTGTTCACCGAATCGGCGAACTCATGCGTGCCCGTGGCGAGCGACTCGTCGAGGAAGATCCAGATCATCGGCGGCATTTTGCCAGCGGCCATGCGGCTGGCGATCATGACGGGGTAGGGACGAATGGTGTCGAGTCTCGCGCCGAAGCCGTGGGTCCAGTAAACGGTGGGGTAGCGGTCGCGCGGATGATCCGCATAGCCCGGCGGCACGACGATCCAGCCGCGGATGTGCGTGTCGCGCCCGAAAAACGCACTCAGCGCGGGGCTGATGAAGTCGATCGGCGAGGTGGCCTTCTCCGCCGCCGCGAGAGCGTCGGGGGCCAGCGGCAGCGGACGCGGTTGGGGAATCTCATCGACGCGGTTCAGGACGAAAGCCGGTTCGACGCCGGATCCCGGCGTCCAGTCCGCCAGAGCAACGACCGCGCTCTCGATGTCCCCAGGCACCGGACCGGCGTAGGCATAGCTATGAGCAACATCGAGGACGGCGTGCGCCTGATAGGTACCCGGCTTCAGGGACGAGAAGGGCGCGGGAAAAGCGAGGTCGTCGACGTCGACGTCGACCGACGCGCCGGGCTCGAGGCCTTCGACCTCTTTCGCGGCGACCGACGTGGCCGAGGGCCTGAACTGGCTCATCGGGGTGTGCGATCCTGCAGCGCCTGGTTCGAGAAAGATGAGCAGGCGGCCGGAAGCGGGCTTCATGCCCGGATCGAGGGTCACGCGAAAGTAGAGATGCCGCGGTGCGTTCTGGGCGCAGGCGAAGGAGACGAGCAGGGCGAGCGGAAGGGCCAGCGGAAGCAGGCGAAGGGCTTTCCTGGAGATCATGCCCGCGAGTCTATCAGCGGAGCGCGCCGCCCGGGAACCCGCCGAAAGATGGAATGATGCGCGCCCGAGCTCGGATCTATGGATGAAGGATGCGCGCCGGGCCGCCGGTCGCGTTCTGCACTTTGATCTTTTTCGCCAGCCCCGCAAGACCAAGCAGCCGAATGCCCCAGTAGTTGAAGTCCAGCTCGTACCAGGCCATGCCGTGGCTGGCGGAGACCGGATGCGCGTGATGATTGTTGTGCCAGCCTTCGCCGCCGGTGATCAGTGCGACCCACCAGTTGTTGCGCGAGTCGTCGCGCGTCTGAAAACGCCGCGCGCCCCACATGTGCGTCGCGGAATTCACCAGCCACGTGGCGTGCAGGCCGAGCGTGATGCGCAGGAAGATGCCCCACAGCAACCAGGACCATCCGCCGATGAAGAACAGCGCAATGCCCACCGCCGTGATCGGCACCCAGTGCCAGCGGCTGAGCCAGACGTAGAAGGGGTCGTTGGCGAGGTCGGGAACGTAGCGCGTCAGCAGCGGATTTCTGTTCCTCAAAGACCCGTGGAGGATCCAGCCCATGTGCGACCACCAGGCGCCATCGCGCGGCGAGTGCGGATCGCCGGGGCGGTCGGTCAGCTGATGATGCATGCGGTGCACGGCCACCCAGTAAATCGGGCCGCCCTGCAGCGCCAGGGTAGCACACAGTGCCATCGCATATTCCACCCACTTCGGCGTGATGTAGCCGCGATGCGTGAGCAGACGGTGATAGCTCATAGCTATGCCGACGTTCTGAGCAAGGACCCACAGCACCAGGAAGACGGCGAGCGCGCTCCAGCTGAAGAAGAAGAACGCCGCGATGGCGCCGAGATGAAAGATGGTCAGCGTGACGGCGAAGATCAGGTTGAGCTTCGTCGTGCGCGTTTGTGACAGCAGCTCGGAGTCGGCGCGGACAGTCTCTGCGGGGATCTCGGCGAGGGTGGACATTTGCAACAATTCTCCATCTTTACCTTAAAGGCAACAGCGACAGGACCAATGTAAGACTTGCGTAATGTCGCCAAGCCCGGCCCGATCCGTGCGGCCCGGCTACCGTAGTCTCAGGCGTTCGAAGCTTCCGCCGTGGCGCGAACCGCTTCAGGGCGCGAGCCATCGTCGAGGCGCCCGAAGATCATCTTGCCCGACGCAGTCTGCAGCACAGAGGTGACGCAGATCTCGACCGAGCGCCCGATCAGCCGGCGCGCATGATCGACGACCACCATGGTGCCGTCGTCGAGGTAGCCGACCCCCTGGTCGAACTCCTTGCCTTCTTTCATGATGACGACGCGCATTTTTTCGCCGGGCAGAACCACTGGGCGCAGCGAGTTGGCGAGGTCGTTGATGTTGAGCACCGGCACGCCGCGCACCTGCGCGACCTTGTTCAGGTTGAAGTCGTTGGTGATAATTTTGGCTTCGAGTTGCCGGGCCAGTTCGATGAGCTTCAGGTCGACTTCTTTGATGTGCGGGTAGTCTTCCTCCACGATCTGCACGGTGATGTTTGCGTTGCCGCGCATACGCTGGAGGACGTCGAGGCCGCGACGGCCGCGCTGGCGCTTCGACGAGTCGGAGGAATCGGCGACCATCTGCAGCTCACGCAGCACGAACTCGGGAAGGATGAGCACGCCCTCTAGAAAGCCTGTCTCTGCGATGTCGGCGATACGGCCATCGATGATGGCGCTGGTGTCGAGCACCTTGGTGTTGCGCCTGCCGGGGCGATCTCCGGCGAAGAGGCCGCCGAGTGCGGCGAGGTTGAGCAGGTCACCCTTGCTGGCGCCGACCACCAGGCCGATGTAGGTCATCAGCAGTAAAACGGAGAGCTGCAGAAGACTGCGGGTGCGGCCATCCGGCAGGCTGTTGCGCAGAACCAGCGAGAAGAGGAAAGCGCCGATGATGCCGAGCAGGCTGCCGATCACGGCGCCGAAGAGGCGGCGCAGGCTGAGCGCACGAACGCGCAGCTCAAAGAAGATAATGAGTCCGGACAAAACGGCGCCAATGCCGCTCGCGGTCCACTGATTGATCCCGAAAGGGCGAAAGAACCAGCAGGCAACCGTAAAGATGAGGACAAAGAGCAGACGAAGAGCAAACAAATCCATCGAGGCCCCCGACGACTAACCCCGGCGAACGCGGAACGGCTCAGAAGGGGGAATGAAAAATGATCGGCATTGCCAGGCAAACGGAGTATACGCGGGGGCCCAGGGCAGGCCAAGAGCACCTTTTTTACACGAAACGAACGAAATGAGTATTGACAGAACGCAGCCGGCAGCCGGTAGCCCGTAGCCCGTAGCTGGTAGCTGGTAGCTGGTAGCTGGGAGCTGGGAGCTCGGAGCTGGGAGCTTGAGCATCCGGGCGAGGTGCGGAGCGAGGCTACCCCATCGGTATTTTGGCGATTAGTATTTTGGAACCCCGGGGTCGATCTCGTTCGACCAGGCCGTGATCCCACCGGCGAGATTGTGCACCTTCGCAAAGCCGTTCTTCGCCAGGAATTCCGCCGCGCGCTGGCTGCGGCCACCGGACTTGCACTGGACGACGATTTCCCGCGCTGTGTCGAGCTCGTTTACGCGCCTGGGCAGATCGCCGAGCGGGATAAGGTGGCCGCCGATTTGGGCGATCTGGTGCTCGAAGGGCTCGCGCACGTCGAGGATGAAGAGGTCCTCGCCCGCGTCGAGCCGCTGTTTCAGCTCCTTCACGCTCATTTGCGGGATGCCATTTTGTACAGGCGCCATTTTTGCCTCCGGAACAATACCGCAGAACTGCTCGTAGTCGATGAGCTGCGTCACCGTCGGATGCGTGCCGCAAACGGGGCAGTCAGGATTCTTACGCAGCTTCAGCTCGCGGAACTTCATGTCGAGCGCGTTGACCAGCAGCAACCGCCCGATGAGCGGCTCGCCTTTGCCGAGGATGAGCTTGATGACCTCCGTCGCCTGGATCACACCGACGAGTCCGGGGAGAATGCCGAGCACGCCGCCTTCCGCGCACGAAGGCACGAGTCCAGGCGGCGGCGGTTCCGGATAGAGGCAGCGGTAGCAGGGGCCGTGTTCGGTGGCGAAGACGCTGGCCTGGCCCTCGAAGCGGAAGATGGAGCCGTAGGCGTTCGGCTTGCCCGTGAGCACGCAGGCGTCGTTGACCAGGTAGCGCGTGGGGAAATTGTCAGTGCCGTCGGCGACCACGTCGTAGTCGCGGATGATCTCCAGCGCATTCTTACTGGTGAGCATGGTCTCGTGCTTCACGACGTTGAGGAAGGGATTGAGCGCCTGGAGTTTTTCGGCGGCGGAATCGATTTTCGGCCGGCCGACATCCTTCGTGCTGTGGATGATCTGGCGCTGCAGGTTGCTGGAGTCGACGACGTCGAAGTCGACCAGGCCGAGTGTGCCGATGCCGGCGGCAGCGAGATACAACGCGAGCGGCGAGCCGAGCCCACCGGTGCCGACGCACAGGACCTTCGCGGCTTTGAGCTTCTGCTGGCCCTCCATGCCTACTTCGGGCAGGATGAGATGCCGCGAGTAGCGCGCGACTTCCTCGTTCGACAACTGCGGCAGGGTGATGGGTTCGGTGATGGTGGCCATGGGTGTTCCTTCTAAGGATGCTGCTGCGGGGCGTCTCGACGCAAGGTCGAGGTTCCGGGGACTTCGGCGCCGAAGGCGCGTCCGCCCGTGCGGCCAGCACCGCCGGCGATCGACGGGATGATGGAGAGCGTGTCGGAGTTTTTCACCGCGGTGCTTTCGCCCTGGGGCAAGTAGCGGATGTCTTCGTCGTTCAGGTAGAGGTTGACGAAGGAGCGCAGCTTGCCGTCGGGCGTGTAGAGGTGCTTCTTAAATTCCGGATAGCGCGTGAGTAGCGCGGAAACGGCATCGGAGACGGTGGTTCCATCCACAGTGATCGCGGATTGATTGGCGGTATAGACACGCAGAGGCGTGGGGATTTCGATGGTCATGGCATTGGCTTCCTTGATCGGGCTGCGAAGTTTAGTTCAGCGGGGACGAAGCGGCGCTATCGGCACGACGGGCGTCGTGCCATGGTACAGAGACCTGTACAAGGCGCATGCTGTTGAACGGCCTGGTTCGCGTGATCGGATGCGTAAGCCATCTTCACCTTCTATTGTGCAACAAAACCCTACGCGATGTCCTTGAGCTCCGGTTCGAGTCCCGGGTCGAGCTGCCCGGTGACGTGGATGGTCTCGTTCGCCAATGCTTTGTCGTCTTCGGTCGTGCCGGTCAGCAGGAACGAATTGGTTTGCCGCGCCGCGCCCTTCTCGACAGCGGTGATGACGTAGCTGCAGCCGAGCCAGTGGGCCTCCGCGAAATCCGTCGGCGACCACTGCGCCGGGTGATCCGGGTGCGAATGATAGAACCCGACGATGTCGAGCCCACGCTCGCGGCCGGTGCGCTGGATCTTCACCAGCTCCTGTGGCGCGATGTGATAGCGGTTGTGCGCCGAGTCAGTGCGCGTGTTGTCGGCGCGGATGGCGTCCTCGACTTCGTTGACGGACGCGCCTTCTTCCGTCTTGAACCGGCCCAGCAGCACCCCGCAGCACTCGTGCGGGTACGTCGCCTCGCCGTGTTCGCGAATCGCGTCGTAGATTTGCTGGCTCAGGCGCAGCACGTTTATTCCTCCCAAAAGCGTTCGCTGAGATATTTGTCCGCGGCATCGGGCAAAATTGTAACAATCACTGCTTCATTTCCTTTTGCGGCCTGTTCTTCGGCGATGCGCAGCGCGGCCACGACGGCAGCCGCGGCCGAAATCCCCATCAGCAGGCCCTCGGTGCGGGCCAGACGCTTCGCCATCGTGTAGGCGGCTTCGGTCTCCACTTCGATGTTGCTGTCGGCAAGCCGCGGGTCGTAAATCGCCGGCACAATCGCGGTCGCCATGTGCTTCAGCCCTTCGAGGCCATGAAACGGCGAGTCCGGCTGCATGGAGATGCACTCGATCTTCGGATTCACTTCCTTCAGCCGCCGCGTGACGCCCATAAACGTCCCGCTGGTGCCCAGGCCCGCGACGAAGTGAGTGATGCGGCCGCCAGTCTGTTCGAGGATCTCGTTGGCTGTGCCCTTATAGTGGGCGCGCCAGTTGGCATCGTTGCTGTACTGGTCGGCATAGAAATACCGCGGATCGGCGGCCAGTTCGCGCGCCTTGCGAATCGCGCCGTCGGAGCTTTCCGCCGGGTCGGTCCAGATAACTTCGGCCCCGTAGGCGTTCAGGATGCGCTTTCGTTCCGGCGAGACGTTGGAGGGCATCGCGAGTGTGACGGGGAAAGCCAGAGCCGCGCCCAGCATGGCGTAGGCGATGCCGGTGTTGCCGCTGGTGGCGTCGAGCAGGCGGATGCCCGGGCAGAGTTTCTCGTGGCGCATCGCGTCGAGCACGATCGACGCAGCGGCGCGGTCCTTCACCGAGCCGCCAGGATTGGTCCACTCGGCTTTGCCGAGAATCTGCACGCCGGGCAGATCGGCGGCGATGCGCTCAAGGCGTACCAGCGGCGTGTTGCCGATGCGGTCGAGCAGCCCGTGACCGAGCGCGTCACCTGGCTGACGGGTTTTGGTTGCGGCCAGAGTCGCCATCGCAGATCCTTGCCCCATTACCAGCGGAACCAGCGCTTCATTGCAGCGCGGGCGTGCATGTGCGACCCTGAGAATGAAGGCCGCAGCTACTGTTCAGTGTAGCGGCTGGCCGGTTTCCCGGGGAAAAAGCAGCTATGGTCAAAAAGCCGCGACCGCGCACGTGGGACGGCGTTCTGAGCGAACTTCGCCGTCGTCAATTCGATGTTCAGGAAGTTGGCGAAGACGCAAATCAGCGGCGCATCGCGAAGAATGGCTGCGCCATCGTGCTTGAAAAGGCGCAAAACGAAGCCGGTTTGCGGATGGTCGTGCGCCCGGGCGTGGCGATCAACGGCGAAATCGCGCAGCTGGTCGATCGCGGCTTCCAGAAATTCTTCCGCACTGGTAAAGCCGAGTTTCCCGCAACCGCCGATCGCCTGAAGACGCTGCACAACTTTGTCGAGGAGCTGAAGGAAGTCACCGGCTCGGTGACTCTCTACAACGAGGCGCTCGGCACGGTGAGCGACGCTTATCTCTACGACCGTGTGAAGGGGCGCGATCTCCCGGTCAGCGAGCGCCCGACCCCAGCCTGGGAGCAGCCGGAACACTAAGTCTGGCATTGCGCTTTTCCGGATGTTAACCTCAGCCCATGCAGGTCACCGTCGAAATTCCGGATGAGTTCGCAGGCGACATCGTTCCCGCCGGCTCCGATCCCGCGCGCCTGCTGCTTGAGGATGCCGTTGCCGCGGCCTACAGGGATCACCGCCTGACCATGGAACAGGTGCGCCGGATTCTCGGCTTTGCCACCCGCATGGAAGTCGACCCTTTCCTGCAGAAGCACGAGATCTACGACTACTCGGTTGAAGACCTTGCAGAGGATATCGCCGCCTATGATCGCCTGCAAAACAAGAGGGCGGGTTAGGCCGGTTCAGGCATCGACGTGGCTATCGAAATAGCATCCTTCCACCAACTCGTTTGCGTCTCGAAGAGTTCCGGCTAGCTTTACCGCATGGAACGCTCGATCATTGTCGTCGCCGATACCAGCCCTCTGAACTATCTCGTTCTTCTCGGTTGTCCCGACATTCTGGTTCGCCTTTACGGGACAGTTCTGGTTCCACCAGCCGTCCTGAAGGAGCTCGGACATCCCAATTCTCCAGCCGAGGTCCAGGTCTGGATTGCGAATCGCCCGCCGTGGCTGGAACTGGCCGTCGTCGGCTCGACTGATCCCACCCTTTCCGCGACACTCGGCTCTGGTGAACGCGAAGCGATCAGCTTGGCACTCGAAAGACGCGCCGACGCTATCCTTATTGACGATGGCCCTGGGCGGTCCGCAGCAAAGGCGCGCAACTTGACGGTGAACGGGACCTTGTTTGTCGTTCTGGAAGCTGCGCTTCAGGGCGAGCTGGACTTCGAATTGACTCTCGCACGGCTGCGTCAAGTGGGTTTCCGCTTCTCTCAGACTGTAGAAGACGAGATGCGTCGACGCTATCTGAAGCGCAAGACTCACTAAGGCCAATGACTCAAACAGCAGCGGCCACCCGAGGGTGGCCGCCTTCATTTCCGGTTCGGATCAAGTTAGGCAGCGATCTTCTGCGCCCTCAACTCCGCCATCTTCCGCACCAGCACCGGCACGCCAAACGCCACTGCGGTGATCAGCGTGGTCGAGAGCAGGTCGTTGCGATAGAACGGCAGCGCCGCAACGTAGCACGCGCCCAGGCCGGCAGCCGTGTGCGGATACAACCACGGCATCGTCATCCACGCCGCGTAGTTGGTGATCAGGAAAAATGACGTCGACGCGATCACCGGCGCGCCCAGCACCCGGGCCACCGTCACGCGCTTGCTCAGCAGGATTCGCCCAAGCACGACCATCGCCACCCAACAAGCCCATTTGATCAAATACTCACTGGTGTGCCACGGATAGTGGTACGCGAAAACCGTCAGGTAGACGTCGGTGCCCATCAGCGCCAGCACCGGGAGAACTATCTCGCGCAGCGGGCGGCGCGCTCCGAAATACAGCAGCCCCGCGCCCACGGCGGTGAAGTTCATCCCCGGAAACGGCACCACCCGGCTCAAAACCGCCAGCACGATCAGCAAATATGCGGCCATCAATCCCTCAATCCAGTCAGAGTAAAACCCTGTTTCCATTCTGCGGACCCGAGCGGGTCCGGTCAAGGCAAACTTGCAGTCTCATCAAGCAATCAATTGACGCAGCCAACAAAGCCGGCGCGAAAGGGCTACGCGCTACAGGCCACGGGCTACAGGCTTACCGTTGTTCACGCCCCTGCATGTAAGTTCCTTCGATCTCGCCGCTTTTCCCGACGTACACCCATCCGCTCAGCGGCGCGCTCCGCCCATCGCCCATGGGCCAGTAGCCGAACCGCAAATCCTGGAGCTGTACGGTGTGCCATCCCGGCTGCGGTGCGTCGGCCCCCGGTATCGGGACCTCGGTGCCGTGATCCTCGGTCACCGGCCAGCGCGCCCAATCGAGATAAACGCGCCCCAGGTACGACTTCTTCGCCGCGACGACCGCCGCAGTCACGGGCGTCTTGTAGATCACGTTGGCGTACTCATCGGTCTCCACCAGATCGCCAATGGTATTCACCTCAGCGGTCTGAAAGTAGTCCTCGGTTTCGAGAATCATGTGCCAGCGGAACGGGTCGAGGATGTTGGGCTCGGCCGCGGCACGAATCAGCGGCTCGCGTGTGTAGGTACCCGTGCGAACCAGCGCGAGTGCGTGCCCACGCTCGGCATTGCGCAGCCCCCAATACAGCATGATGAAAACCAGGGCCGCTATGGCCCAGGCTCGCCCGCGAAACACCTTCTTCCGCGCGCCAATCTCGCGATCCGCGAGACCCAGGATCGCCGGCACCACCAGCGCCAGAAACAGCGCCAGCAACATCCAGGGATCCACGATGAAGACAATGCTCCACGCATACCATTTCGGGTTGAAGGGGAAGAATGGCCGCACGCCGTAGTTGACGGTGTAGTCGAGCAGGATGTGGCTGAGCGCTGCGATCCAGGCAAAGACGAAAATCAAACCCCACCGAGGCGGGATGATCGGTTCCTTGCGCCGCCATCGGTGGATCAGCCACACCAGTCCCAGCGTCGCCAGAGCTACCGCCGGTGCGCCGATGAGCGTATGCGTCCAGCCGCGATGATGCTCGAGCCCCGCGACCGGCCCGCGAAAGCCCCACACCACGTCCATGTCCGGCGCCTCGGCCGCCAGCGTCATGGCCAGCGTGGCGTAGGCCGTTTTGCGATTGAACCCGGAGCGTCCAAGGCACGCCCCGGTCAAAAAATGCGTTACAGGTTCCATGCGTTCTTTCTGGAACTCAACTTCGCAAGCGGCCGGCTACAGGCCACCGGCCCCCCTAAAACCAGGCGTCACTCTGAAAGTTGCGCCCACCTGTTCCCTATTCCCTGTTCCCTGTTCCCTACTGCCTGTTCCCTGTTCTTCCTCAGACCAGCTTCGCGTCCAGCGTGATCTGCGTATTTCCCTTGAAGAGCCGCGAGATGGGGCAGCCGTTCTTCGCGTTCGTAGCCGCGGTTTCGAAGCTCGCGGCATTCGCGCCGGGCACCTTCGCCCGCGTCGTCAGATGAATCGCGGTGATCGCGAACCCGTCGTCGGTCTTCTCGAACTTCACCTCGGCCGTCGTCTCCAGGGATTCCGGCGTGAGGTTCGCATTGCCGAGTTGCGCGCTCAGCGCCATGGTGAAGCAGCCGGCGTGCGCCGCGGCAATCAACTCCTCGGGATTGGTCCCGATGCCGTTTTCGAAGCGGGTCGAAAATGAATACTGCGTATCCTTCAATACGCCGCTCTGGGTGGAAATGGCGCCTTTGCCGTCCTTCAGGCCTCCGCGCCAAACGGCGCTCGCGGTGCGTTGCATACGTCTCTCCTTCTGTTGTGGCTGAGATTCCCCGGACCGTATTGATCAGGATGCCGCGCAGCGCGAACGCTTTTGTCAGCACACGCGAGGCATCGCCCGCACCATGATATGCGATTTTCGCTCGCTCGGGCCTCCGCGCCCCGCGGGCGGTGCCTTCGCGTCCCGCCATGCGCCGAGGCCGACGCGTATCATGAACATTGTCGCCACCCATGACATCCTTCTCCATCGGAGTGGACCTCGGAGGCACCAACCTCCGCGTCGCCGCCGTCACTCCCGCCGGCGAAATCCTGGACACCATTCACTTGCCGACGCGTCTCAGCGCCGGGCCCCACGCTGTTCTCGACGATATGGCTGGCGCCATCGCGCAGCTCATCGGGCAGCAAAGCGGAGAGTTTCTCGGCATCGGCGTCGGCAGCCCCGGTCCCATCGAACTGCCTCTCGGCGTTTTGCATCACCCGCCCAACCTTATCGGATTCGACGGCCTCAATCTCCGCACCGAACTGGAGCGCCGCCTCGGCCGCCCGGTTCACGTCGACCACGATGCCGGCCTCGCTGCCTATGGGGAATGCCTCTTCGGCGCCGGCCGCGCCCACGGTGTCGATTCGCTTCTGATGTACACGCTGGGCACCGGCGTCGGTTGCGGCGTCATCCTCGATGGCCGCATCTGGCACGGCATGCAGGGAGCGGCCGGCGAATCCGGCCACGGCCCCATCATTCCCGACGGGCTCCCCTGCCCTTGCGGCGCGCGTGGTTGCCTCGAGATGTACGCCTCTGCAACGTCCATCGCACGGCGCGCGACTGAGCTCGGCATCGGCCACGACCCACCCGCGCACCCGGCCTCTGCCACCGGCAACGACACAACGCACCTCACCGCATCTGCGATCGCCCAGCTCGCCACCAGCGGTGACGAGCGCGCTCTCAGGGTTTTCGACGAAGTCGGCTACGCCCTCGGCCTTTCGCTCGCCCACCTCGTGAACGCACTCGATCTCCCGCTCTACGTCATCGGCGGGGGCGCCGCTGCCGCCTGGCCGCTCTTCGCGCCGCGCATGTTCGCCACCCTGCGCGAAGGCAGCTATGTCTACCGGCTTTCCATGCCGCGCGATCCTGGCGTCTTCGAGCCGGGCAAGACTCACGTCGCACCCGCACAGCTCGGCGGCGAGGCGGGCATTCTCGGCGCGGCCTTGCTGCCAACGGCCGCGCACGCCACTGCCTCCGCCTGAGCGAAAGTTCATGATCCTCCACCAACCCCGCACCCGTCCCGTTCCCTGGTCGGAGCGCAAGGCGCGCACCCGCCATCGCTGGCTCATTCCGCTCTTTGCTGTCGACTGGGCCTGGGAGTGGCTCGCCTTCATGCTCAGCAACTGGAGCTTCCTCGAAGTGCTCGAGTACCTCGGCAGCTTCTCCATCCTGATCGGCGTGATCTTCTGGTTCAGCGAATCCGGCGACCGCATCCAGCAACGCCACTATCAGGCGTGGCAGGTGATCAACACCGCGCAGGGCAAGGGCGGCAACGGCGGCCGCATCGAAGCCCTCGAGGAACTCAACGCCGACCGCATCACCCTCACCGGCGTCGATGTGTCTTCCGCGTTTCTCCAGGGCCTGCGGCTTCCCCGGGCCAGGCTCATGCGCGCCAACCTCAGCTCGGCCGATCTGCGCGACAGCGATCTCGACCACGCCGACCTCGCCTGGGCTAATCTGAACGGCGCGAATTTCCGGAATGCCGACTTGCAAAACGCCGTCTTCGACCACGCCACCCTGCGCGACTGCGATCTCGCCGGCGCCAGCCTGGCGGGCGCTCATTTGGACCAGGCCGACCTCACCAACTCCGATCTGCGGGGCGCCGATCTGCGCGGCTTAGCGTGGCAGGGCCTGGCCGGCGCGGTCCAGGCGAACATCGCCGGCGTCAAAAACGCCCCCGAAGGCTTCGTCGCCTGGGCTCTGCAGAATGGCGCGGTCGAGAACACCGGCGATCCCTGAGGCGCCTGCCACCGCGACCGCCCCATCCCGCTCCAGCCGATCCTCGTTAGCCACTCCCGCGCTCCTCGTGCTATAACGCCCTCACCCGGCATCTC
>Ga0181535_10001130_pt1 | contig 36024 bp, 28 predicted proteins | sample PEATcosm2014_Bin_44_FD_119774 | JGI IMG/M metagenome (GOLD analysis project Ga0181535, IMG submission 119774) | Peatland microbial communities from MTU Mesocosm Facility, Houghton, MI, USA - PEATcosm2014_Bin17_30_metaG | ecosystem: Environmental > Terrestrial > Soil > Wetlands > Peat | place... | reverse complement strand
TCGGGGTGATTTCGAAGACCGTCCCACCGGAGTTGGCCCCGCCATTCCTGGCTGTCCCGTAGAAGTCCCCATTGGCGCCCTGGACCAGCCCCGCGAAAGGGTTTGCGCCGTCCGCGCACCCGCTTTGGGAACAGAAGCTGTATAGCGTCGTCAGCGTGCCTCCGGGTGTGATTTTGAAGACCGTTCCATAGCCCAACCCGCCACCGTTGGTTGTCCCGTAGAAGTCGCCGCTGGTGGCCTGGAGGAGCCCCGCTTCCGGGAGCACGCCGTCCATGCACCCGCTTTCGGAGCAGAAGTTATAGACCGTAGTCAGCGTGCCGCCCGGGGTCATCTTAAAGACCGTCCCCGCGCCATTGGCCCCGAAACTGGACGCTGTCCCGTAGAGAGCCCCATTGGTGGCCTGGATCAGCACCACGCCGGGGTTTGCGCCGTCCGTGCTATCAAAGCTGTGCAGCGTGGTGAAAGTCTCCTGTGCAGGCAGGGCCATCGCCGTCGCTGCGCACAGCGCGAAAATCGTCTTGAGAGTCATCGTTTTGTTCCCGCTTTCTCATTTGCTCGGATGAACTGAATCCATTCCACCGGGTAATGCGGAAAATCGCGGGAGGATTTTCTAGCAATTCGCATAAGGATCGCTTTTCCCCTTCCCGGCGTCCGTTTTGCATCCCCCCGTCGATCGGCTTTCGCCAGAACGTGCAGCCTGCGCCGTGTCCATACCGGCCCCGATGAGCTCGAGTCGGCATGCTCTTTGGAGTTGCGCCGGGAATCTGCTGCGGGGCGAATCGACATCCCGGCGGAGATCGGGGTTGTCCCCGCACGCGCCTTCGAGAAGCCGATGCTGTTCGGCGGACGGCAGGTCGCTGGCCCGTGAAAAACATTTCCACGACCGCTTCCCAGCCATCCGGTCCGCGTCCAACTCGGAATCTGCGGCTTGGGCAGGGTCTACGGCAGATCCAAGTCGAGCGCGTAAAGGTCCGAATTGCTGCGAATCACCGAAGCGACCGGCGCATCGCCGGGCGCCAGGCCGGCGAGCACATAACCGGTCACATTCGATTGGAGCAGTTGCCGCGAGCTCGCGATGCGCTCGATTCTCCGATTGCCGATTCGCACGCGGAATACTGGCTGGTCGGCACCTGCATACGCATCCTGATAGTAGACGTATCTGCCGTCGCGGGACCAGAAGGGGGGACCCAGCCCAACGCCAGTGGCCAGCGGGGTCCACCGCCGAGTGCGGAAGTCGAATAACATGATTCGCGTTCCTTCCGCCCTGGTGGCTGCAATATAGCGCGGATCGGGAGACCAAGCCGCCCGCGAAAGCCCCTCCGACCCCGGCAGCAATTCGATCTTCCGGGTCTTCCAGTCCATTACATACACCGCGGAAGCCTGGAACATGCCGCGGGAGAACACCAGCGAGTTTCCGTCGGGAGACCAACCCGGCTCGCCGTCTTTGCCAGGAGCGGCGATGATGGCCTCTGGAACCCCGCCACCGGACCGGCTCACGTCAATCACATATACTTTCACGGGTTCGCCGGCCCAAGCTCCGGAGAAGGCGATCCGTGTTCCGTCGGGTGACCAGCGCGGCTTGCTCGCGTGCAACGGCGCGGGTGTCAGCGGCGCCCGCTCGGTACCGTCGGGCCGGCTCCGCCAGAGGCTGTCGTCGGTAGCCGTCGTGTAGGCCACCCATCGGTCATCGGGCGAAAAATCGACCCACCGGCCCGCGACGCCGGAGAGATACGTCATGAACTGGCTGCGTCCGGCGTCGTAGCGCACCAATTCCCTGCGTTCCTGCCCACTGGCGAAGAAGACCCGCTTGCTGTCCGGACTCGGAGCTAGCGATGGGAACGCCAGCGGAGTGGAGTAGATCTGAACGGGACGCCGGCCGAATGCCTGCAACCAAGCCCGGTTCTCACGGATGGCCCAAAGGCTTGCCGTACCGAACTTGGATCGAATAAACAAGTAATACTTTCCCGACGGGATCCAGCTTCCGCCGTAATCACTGTCCGCGTCCGGCACCGGACCTCGCAGCAAAGGATGCAGGGCAGTGCCGTCCGCGGCCACCTCCCACAGTGCGCCCTTCCATGTGTCATGGTCATGCAAACAAAAGCGCAGAGCTTCCGGCCCAGGTGCGGGCGCCCAGCGGACGGCGTCCACGCCTCCGTTCCGGGCGTCCATGAGCTTGCGGCAATCCGTACCGTCGGTGTTGACCCGAAATAAGGCCGAGCCACGGGCAAAGACGATCCGCCTCCCATCCCGGGACCACGCACCGGCGCCGCCCAGCACATCGCCAATCCGGCGCGCAACTCCACCCGCCACGGGAATGATCCAAAGAGGCCGGTTGTCTCCATCTCCTCGTTGGCCCGACACCAACAGGCTGGAGCGGTCCGGCGAGATATCGAAGATGTCTGGCTGGAAAAGCGATGGCGTCACCGGGAGCGGCGCCGGTACGCCCCCTTTGACCGAAACCCGGGCTAGCGACCACTGGCCGCCCGTCCGCTCGGTGAAATAGATCTGGGAGCCGTCGGTCGCAACGCCGTTGCCGATGGCGGCCCGGCCGGTTTGAGTGAGCTGCAACACCTGCGAAACGCGGGGGGTACGCGCGAAAGCGCCGAGCCAATACTCCAGGGCGAGTCCGCCGGCGAGGGTGGCGGCAATGAGCGCGCTTGCCACCACGGCAAAGCGGTTGCGTCGGATGAATTTGGCGGAGCGATAGGCGAGCGTATCCGGGCGCGCCATCACCGGACGCCCCTCCAGGTGGCGCTGAATATCGCGCGCCACGAGGCCGGCCGAGGCATAGCGGCGTTCCGGCTCCTTCCGGATGGCCATGCGGACGATGTGGTCCAGGTCGCCCGCAAGTTGCGGCTTCAGCCGCGCAGGCGCGGCCGGCTCCGTTTGGCAGACCACTCTGGCGATGGCGTCCGGCGTGTAGCCGGACACCGGCTGGGCCTTCTTTCCGGTCAGCAGCTCATATAGAATGAGGCCCAGCGAGTAGACATCCGCCGCGGTCGAAGCCGGCTCGCCGCGCACCCGTTCCGGTGAGGCGTATTCCGGCGTCATCACCAGGCCAGTCAGCGTTGCCGCTTCTTTCTCCGCGCCCGGATCCAGCAGCTTGGCAATCCCGAAATCCAGCAGTTTGGGCGTGCCGTCCTTGGTCACCAGGATGTTGGCGGGTTTCAAGTCGCGATGCACCACCAGATCGCCATGCGCGAATTCAACCGCATCGCAGACCCGCAGAAAGAGCCGCAACCGATCCTCCACGCCGAGCGTATGCCGCTCGCACCATGCCGTGATGGACTCGCCCTCGATGAACTCCATCACCAGGTAGGGCACGCCCTCGGGCGTGGATCCGCCATCCAGCAGACGGGCGATGTTGGGGTGCGACAGGCGGGCCAGGATCTGGCGTTCCTGCCGGAAGCGCCGCAGGGTATCGGGCGACGCGGCCGCCGCGCGCACCAGTTTGATGGCTACCTGCTGGTGAAACTCGGCATCGTCGCGGGAGGCGCGGTAGACCGCGCCCATGCCACCGTGGCCGGCGATGGCCTCCACTCTGTAAGGTCCGAGGCGCGTACCGATCAGCCGCTCGTCGGGATCGGGCTCCTGCGCCGCGGCGGCTGCCGCCGATGCAATTGCCGCGTCGGCCGAGGCAAGCTGCTTGCCGGAATAATCCAGCAGGGACGCCACTTCCCGCCGCAGATCCCGGTCCGGGCATTCGCGCTGCAGGTAACCCGGGAGCTCTTCCGGCCGCAAGTCCACGGCACCCATGAAGAGGCGTTTGACTTCGTCCCACTGGTCCGGGTTCAGTTCGGCCATGCCGCACTCCCGGCAGGTTTACCGGCCAGTGCGTGCTCCACAGGCGGCCGGCAGGCCTCGTGGATCGGCGCAGTCCGGTGCGGCGTGCTCTCCGACCGTTCGTTGCGCATGAACGATCATATAACGATACGCGTACCTTCGGGCATGCTAGCGGTGTTGTCACAGGTTGGCATTGGGGCGCTCCCGCCGTGGCCAATCTCGCTGCTCACCAGCCGCCGCGCCCCGTGACGGTCTGGGTTCAGGCTCTACTTGCCCAGGCCAAGAGTGGGCCGCAGCGTCGCCGGGTCGGGCCGCTCGGGCGCTAGCGCGGGATTGGCCGTGTTGCTGAACGCGTAGAAATTATGGTCTCCCGAACCGACGTAAACCGCCCCATTCACCACCGACGGGGAAGAGACTATGGCGCCGCCGGTGAGGAATTGCCACAGGTTGGCGCCGGTGGTGGCGTTCAAGGCGTAGACAGTGTTGGTGTATTCGGAAGCGACATAGACCACCCCATTAGCCACCGCCGGGGAACCCGTCCCCGGAGCGGTCCAGAGCAAGGCGCCTGTGCTGACGCTAAGGGCGTAGACATCGCCGTCGAGTGAACCGACGTAGACTACTCCGTTGGCCACCGCCGGGGAAGACACCACGGCCGCCCCCGTGAAGTAATCCCACAGGTTGGCGCCTGAACTGGCGCTCAGGGCATAGATATCGTTGTTATCCGAGCCAACGTAGACCACTCCATTGGCAATCGTCGGGGAAGAGTCCACCGCCCCCCCAGCGGTGAAACTCCAAAGCATGGCGCCTGTGCCGGCGTTCAGAGCATAGACATTGTTATCGTCCGAACCGACGTAGACCACCCCATTGGCCACTGCCGGGGCAGAGTACACGGCCGCCCCGGTGGCGAATTGCCAGAGCAGCGCGCCTGTGCCGGCGTTCAGGGCATAGACATTGTTGTCTTCCGAACCGATGTAGACCACCCCGTTGGCCACCGCCGGGGAAGAGTCCACGGCCGCGCCGGTGGTGAATTGCCACAGCTTGGAGCCTCTGCTGCTGTCCAGGGCATAGACATTGCCGTCTTCCGAAGCGGCGAAGACCATGCCGTTGGCCACCGCCGGGGATGACGTTACGGCTCCCGCGGTGGCGAATTGCCACACCAGGGCGCCGGTGCCGGCGTTCAGGGCATCGACATTGCCGTCGTCCGAACCGACGTAGATCGCTCCATCGGCTACCGCCGGGGAAGAGTACACAGCGTTCCCGGCGAGGTAGCTCCAACGCAGTCCGAGAGCGGGCGCCGTAGATCGGTTAAGAACATTTTCGCGCGGGTTCAATCCGCTGTGGCTAGATGCGAAATGGAACTGCGCCCAGTTGGTTCGCACGTTGAAGGGTGCCTGCGCGGCATCGCCAGTCACAAGCGCCACCGCCCCGGTAACCCAATTGCGCCCCGGCAGCGCTGAAGCCGGCACCTGGATTTTGACTCCGGAGAACGAGCCGGAGCTGTTCGTAACAGTCAGCGCCAGGTCGGTGGTGTCAAAATAGATGTTAACCGCGGTAGACGCCGGGAAACCGCTGCCGGAAACGGAAAGGTCGCTGCCCGGCGGCCCAGCCGGCACCGAGAGCGTCACGGCGGGCTGCGCGAAGCACACTCCGCCGAGCAACACCACGCTGAGGAACATGCCGGCGATTCGTCCGGCCGATTTCAATCTTGTTTTCATATTGGATCTCCTTTTGCTTTTCAGTTTGGGTATGCCAAGCTTGGCATCCCACACCTGTAATGCGTAAAGGAGCGGAGGGCTTTACGGAAGAATTGCGGAGGGTTCGGCGGATCGCGCCGCAGCATTCTGCCCGCACACGCTTCGGGAGGTGCGGCGAACTTCAACTCGCCGGCGCCCCTTGCGAACCGGGCGCGGGTTGGTCCATTTCCCGTTGCAACCAGGCTTCCGCCAACCGGAGTTGGCGGCGGACCCCGCCGATTTCCAAGTTCAGGGCGGCGCTGGATTCCTCAGCCGTCAGGCCGCCGAAATACCGCATCTCCACCAATCGGGCAAGCAGCGGGTCCTTCTCTGAGAGCGCCGCGAGCGCATCGTCCAGCGCGATCAGGATGGAGGGGCGCTCCACGGAGCCGTCGCGCTCTTCATCGATGGCGAACTTCTCGTGTCCGCCACCGCGCTTGGCGGCGTTGTGTTCGCGCGCGTGATCGATCAGGATCCTGCGCATGGCGTGGGCCGCGATGGCCAGAAAATGGGCCCGGTCGCGATAGCCCGGCTGCTCCTTGCCCACCATGCGCACGTAGACCTCGTGGACCAGCGCGGTGGGCTGCAAAGTGTGGCCCCGACGCTCGCGCCTGAGTTGGCCGTCGGCGATTCGGCGCAACTCCTCGTAGACCAGCGGCACGAGGCGGTCGAGCGCCCCCTGATCGCCGTCGGCAATTTCCCGAAGTAAGAGAGTGACCGTCCGCGCGTCGGACATTGGCAATACCGGATTGCTTCCAGCATAACAAAGCCGGCGCCGCGCGGCGCGATGGATCGCAGGCCCTTTAGTGCTGCACGACCCCCATTTTCATCGGTCCCAAAATCCCCAGCAAATCGGCTTTCTCCTTGTCGGGCACCTTGAGCTTATCGAGGGTGGCTACCAGGTCCTCCACCACGGCATCGAATGCTTCGCCGGTGACGCCGCTCCCTTTGTGTGCCGTTACTATATCGGGACCGTTGTACTGGCAGGGTCCGCCGGCGCCCTGACACAGGAAATCGGCGAGTTTCCGTTTGTACGCCTCCGCGTTTGCGGGATCGGAAGCGGCGTGCGCAAACCACTTGTTGACGCGCTCGTCCGCCAGAATCCGGCTTACCAAGTCGTCCACGACGGCGCGGATAGCGGGCATGCCGCCGAGCCGCAGATAGAGACTCGCGTGCGGTTCCGCGGCTGCCAGGCCGGACACCGTAATGGCCGCCAGGACGGCCGTCATAATTGTTGTCTTCCAGTTCTTCACTGAGGTTCTCCTTGGTAGGTAATGCGCAAAAGCGCCGTGCTTTTTGCAGGCACGTGTGAAGTTCTTTTCGTAAGCCGGCCGCTTCAGCCGTGCAGTTCGGTAATGCCCGGCTCGCCCGCATGGTCCAACAACTCGGGGTGCAGATAATGGCCCCGGTCGGCCCTATCCTGTTCCACTTCCACGGGAATGCGATGCACCTCGGCCCAACCGTCCTGCCGGATGCCGGTCACATGCCAGGAAACTTCCGCGTTCGGTTTGTCCGTCCGGATGGCGAACATATCGGTGTCCAGCGGGTGATCGATCTTGAAAGAACCGCCGCCCTTGAGCGGCCGGAATGGTTCGAAGCGCCGAACAGCGACGTCTCCGGAGAATATCGCCGCCACGCTGTAGCATGTTGCCAAACCACTTATCGAACTAGTGGTCACAGCATAGATTCCCGCGCCAATGTTGTAGCCGGGGTAAGCCTCGAGTCCATCCCGCCACCTTGCGCCGTGGCGCCAACAAAAACCGCTGGGGAAGATGATTCTCCGCCGGCGTTGGGGCACGCACACCACGTGATGCGTCAGTTGAAATGCGATGGGCTTCGATGAAGCTCCGACATGGTCCTCCTCGCCGCTGGTCATCAAGCCACTTGAGGAGGACTCCTGGAATGGTCAAGCCTGTTCAAGTCTCACTGGTCGAACCAGCGGCTCGCTCAGCGAGTGACTGGCGCGTCCTGGCTGAATCCGAAAGTCACTGGGCCGGCCACAATGGACGTAGTATTCGGGTTGTTATCCAGCGGCTCCCAGCCGGAACAAACACTCCCGCTACAGGGCGTCCCGTTATACTGAAAGATCGCGTGGCCTCTCATTTGATAGACCGTGCTGGATCCGGCAACGGGTGCCCCGGTGAACGGGTGGTCGTCGATTTTCACCCAGCCGGGGCAAGTGCGCCCGTTGCAGGGTGTACCGGTGTACTGCCAGATCGAAACCGCCGTAGGGTCGGTAGAAGAATCCCTGCGCTGCTGGTACAAACCGCCCCCTGCGGCGATGCTATAGGTGTCTTGGTTGTCGTCGATTGTCTGCCAGGCGTAGGCGATCGGCGACGGGGTATACTGCCTGATCGCGCCTGTCTGCCGGAAGTCGTATAGAGTGCTTGCCCCAACTGCGAAGGAGTAGACGTTTGTATCGATTTGTCCCCAGTTGTTGTACGCCCCGCCGAACCGATATAGATTCTCCCCGGACGCGGCGATGTTCCCAAAAATCAAGAGAGAGGCGTTGGCGCCGAAAAAAAACCCCTCAGGATCTTGGACGGGCTGAGGGCCGCTCAATTCCGTCCAACCGGGACAGGAGCCCCCGGTGCAGATTACGCCGTTCCACACCCAGAGCGAACCGTCTTGGTGCAGCTCATAAGGATAGCCATTGCTCCCAGCACCGATCGCCGCATCGAGTTGGTTGTTATCGAGTTCCACCCATCCGGGGCAGAAACCCTCGCTGCAGGCTGGCCCGACATACCACCAGATCGACCCATCGCCGTGCATCTCGTAGAGCGCACCCCCGCCAGCGGCGATCATGAACATATTTGGGTTGTTGTCGAGTTCGATCCATCCGGGACAGGAACCCATGCCGCAGGGTGTCCCTGTGTACTCCCAGATCGATCCATCGGAATGTGTCTGATAGAGTTCCTGGCCCCAAGCCATCGAAGCCATACTCGTCGAGATGCCGGCCGCCAGCAGCGCGATCCTCTGCCATTGCGATATCTTCATTGTCATAAAGAGATTCTCCTTTTTGTTTTGTGTTGTGCCGCCCTGCGGCAGATCGGATGAATTGAAGTCCATCCACCGGGTAATGCGGAAAATCGCGGGAAGATTTTCGTGTAATCTACACAGACGGTTTTGCTTGGCCGTCCGGGAGGATAGTCATGGCTTCTGGCCAAGACCGCCGCCGTGCGGCATGTCTGCCGCGCAACGATTGGAAGATCGGCCCCAACTGCCGGCGGGGTATGGCCGGAGGCGATTTTTCGCCGGCGTTGGGGCACCAACATCAGGTGATACTTGCAGTCCCGTTGGAGGCGAACCATACTTCCGGAAGGGTCCAGCCTGAGTCTCACTGGTCGAGCCAGTGGCTTGCTCATCGAGCCGCTCAAGACCGGAGACGTCCTCCTAGAATATGAAACCCAATTGGAAAGTCATTGGGCCGGCCACAATGGACGTAGTATTCGGGTTGTCATCCAGCTCTATCCAGCCGGGACAAACAGTGCCAAGACAGGGCGTCCCGGTATATTGCATGATCGAGACCTGTCCCGGTGAAGGGGTTCTCATCTGGTAGACCGTGTTGGATCCGGCAACGGGCACCGCTGAGGTTGGGTGGTTGTCTATTTTCACCCATCCGGGACAAACGCTCCCGTTGCAGGGTGTACCGGTGTACTGCCAGAGCGAAAACGTCTGAGGGTTGGTAGAAGAGTCCCTGCGCTGCTGGTACAAACCGCCCCCTGCGACAATTCTATTGGTGGTTGGGTTGTCGTCGATTGTCACCCAGCCGGGTTTGGTCGGCGACGCGTTATACTGCCTGATCTCGCCCGACCACAGCCAGTCGTACAGGGTGGTTGCCCCAACTGCGACGTACTTGACGCCGCTATCGATTTGCCCCCAACTGTTGTACGCCCCGCCGAACCGATAGAGATATTCCGGTTCGGCGTTTTCCATAATCAACATAGAGGCATTGGCGCCGAAAAAGAACCCATAAGGATCCTGCCCGGTTTGAGCGCCACTCAATTCCGTCCAACCGGGGCAGTAGCTCCCGCTGCAGAGCAGGCCGTTAAACTGCCAGAGCGAAAGGTCGGTGTGCAACTCATAAAGGATTGCTTGCCCCCCAACACCAATCGCCGAAGCGTTTGGATTGTTATCGATTTCCGCCCATCCGGGACAGGACCCCCCGTTGCAGGGTGGCCCAATGTACCACCAGATCGACCCGTCGGTGTGCATCTCGAAGAGCGTACCTCCGCCGGCGGCAATCATGTTCATCTTAGGGTTGTTGTCGAGTTCGATCCATCCCGGACAGGAACCCCCGCTGCAGGGTTTCCCCGTGTACTCCCAGATCGATCCGTCGGAATGTGTCTGATAGAGGTTCTGGCCCCAAGCCGTCGAAACCATACTCGTCGAGATGCCGGCCGCCAGCAGCACGATCCTTTGCCATTGCGATTTTTTCGTCGTCATAAAGAGATTCTTCCTTTTGTTGTGTGTTGGGCCGCCATGCGACAACCCGGATGAATTGAAAACCATCCGCCAGGTAATGCGGAAAAATGAGGGAAGATTCTGTGTAATCTAAACAGAAGTTTTTGTCTGGCTCCGGACGGATAGTCGTCGCATCCAACGGTGCTGCAAATGCGGAAAGCGCGACGGACTGGAATCCGTCGCGCTCCTCACGTGCGGTTGTGTTTTGCAGAAGGCCCGGCCAAAGACTACTGCTGCTGGCGCTGTTTCGGACGGGGATGGTGCAGTTCGGTAGTGCCCGGTTCGCCCGCATGATCGAACAACTCGGGGTGCAAATAATGTCCCTGGTCGGCCTTGTCCTTCTCCACTTCCACGGGAATGCGATGCGCGTTGGCCCAAGCGTCCTGCCGGATGCCGGTCACCTGCCAGGAAACTTTCACGTTCGGTTTGTCCGTGCGGATGGCGAACGTGTTGTGATTGACCTCCGATGCCACGATGGCGTGAGCAAACTGGCCGATGACCGTCAACTGGTAGCGGAAGTCGCTGTTCAGCGCTTCGAACCAGTCGGGCAGTGCGACCGTGGCGTGGCCCCCGCCGTCGGTGACGATGTTGCCGTCGTAGATGTTCTTCATATCCGGCGATTCCACAAAGGAGTGGTAGAGGTACTTGTTCGCTGGGTCCAATGGGTGATCGATCCGGAAAGAACCCCGCTCTTGGAGATGTTTCCCGAAACTTGGATGTCGCCTTCGAATACTGCCGCCACGGTGTTCAATCCGTTGCAAGTCTCTCCACACATGCTTGTAGCGTAGATCCCGACCCCTGTATTGGATCCCGGGAAAGTCACGACTCCGTCCCCACCCCCCACCGGCTCTTGGCCGAGGCTCCCCCCGCCGAAGAAAAAGCCGCCAACGCCAGCGGTGCATTGGACGCAGCCCGCGATGGTATTTCCTCCCTGCGCCGAAATACCAACGCCGCCTTCGTTGCTCTCCTGATCGTTATCGCCATTCCCCCCAATGGCATTGATGCCGTTACCACCGCTCCCTTGAATCCCGGCAGTTCCCCCGGTTGCGGTTACGCCCACGCCGCCATACACACTAGAACCGCCGGTTACATCGATGCCGTCGCCGCCATAAATGGCGCCGATTCCACCGGTGCCGGAAAGAGCTGGGCCACCGGTCGTCACGCCCGACCCTCCTCCGCCCACCGCGAGAACACCAGCTAGGGCAGTGCCCCCTGATACGCCCCCTGCGATCGTAGCGCCGTACCCGCCGTAGCCCAACGCACTAATTGCCGTCCCGCCCGTGTTGCTGACGGCGATGGCCGGAACATTGGTAGCAGCGCTGCCGCTGAATGGCAAACTGAGAGGAGGCCCCTGAGCGCCCTGGGGGCCTGCCGGGCCCGCCGGACCTGCTGGACCCGCGGGACCCGCCCCCCAATCGTTAGGTCGAAGTTCGCCGCGCCTATCGCGGTTACCGCGAGGTCGTAGCTGCCAGGCTTCAGGCCTGGGGGAAGCGACGCGCTGATTTGTGTGTTGTTGAAGCTCACAACCGATAGTACGTGACTCCCCAACGAGACCTGCGGCGAACCGGAGACTGGCTGCAGCGCCCTGCCGTTGATCGTGATGCCGGTGAGATTGGAATTGGCCGCCGCGCTCAATACCACGGTCTGCGCGTAGGCTGCGCCGCCCAGGGTCAGCAGCGCGCACAGCGCGATGCCTCTGCCCAGCGGGACAAGACGTCCTTTGCCTATTTGGTGTGTCATCGTTTTATGTTCCTCTGTGAATTCATTTCTAAGTCCGGTCTACTGCTGTTCGCGGCGCTTCGGACGGGGATGGTGCATTTCGGTAATGCTCGGCTCACCCGCATGGTCGAACAACTCGGGGTGCAGATAATGACCCTGGTCGGCTTGGCTTTCTCCGCTTCCACGGCAATGCGATGCGCATTGGCCCAGGCATCCTGACGGATGCCGGTCACTTGCCAGGAGACCTTCACGTTGGGCTTGTCGGTTCCGATGGCAAAGTTGTTTCGGTTGACTTCGGAGGCCACCCAGGCCCGCGCCGGCTGGCCGATGGCGGTGAGCTGATAGCGGAAATCGCTGTTGAGCGCCTGGAACCAGTCGGGCAGTGTCACAATGGCATGACCGGAGCCGTCCGTGGTCACATTGCCGTTGTATACGTTCATCATGTCCGGCGATTCCACGAAGGAGTGGTAGAGGTACTTATTGGCTGGGTCCAGAGGATGATCGATCTTGAAAGAGCCGCTGCTCTTGGAGAGATATCCGCTGACGTTGACGGTGCCGTCGAATTCGCCAGCCCAGCCGTTGGGGCTTCCTCCTACAGCATAAACACCCTCCCCACCTTGAAATGAACTCCCACCGCCAGCGAAATACCCGCCCGCGCCCCCGTAGCAGGTGGCGCAACCACTAACAGCATCGCCGCCGTGCCCGGCCACTCCAGCTCCGGCTATGTCGCCAGTCCCTCCAAGGGCATTAACGCCCGGACCGCCGGTTTGTAAGGGTCCGGCGGCCCCCCGGTTGCGCTGACGCCCGAGCCGCCCTCATATTCATATGAGTACGAGCTGGTGCCCACGGCTGCGCCTGTTACGTCGATGCCGTCGCCGGGAGTAATGCCAATACCACCGGTGCCGGAGAAGGCTGGGCCGCCGGTAGTCACGCCGGATCCTCCTCCGCCCAACGCGCCTATAGCTTGCTGCCCAACCCCTCCTGTAACGCCGCCGAGGACGCCCACTCCCACCCCTGCCGTGTTGACGACTGTGAAGGCAGCGCCATCGGAAGATACGGTACCGATGAATGGCAAACTGATCGAAGTTCCCGGCGCACCCTGGGGACCCGCCGGACCAGCCGGACCCGCGGGGCCCGCCGGACCGGCCGGACCAGTCGGGCCATCAGATCCGATCGTCACATCGAAGTTCGCCGCGCCGTTAGCGGTCACCTCAAGGTTGTAGGTGCCGGGTTTCAGGCCCGGGGGCAAGGCAGCGACGATCTGAACGTCGTTGGAATTGGCGCCAACCCCGAGTGTGTACCCCCCTAACGAGACTGTCGGCTTGCCGGAGGGCGGCTGCAGCCCTGTGCCTTTGATCGTGATGGTCGTGAGAGTGGAATTGGCTGCTGCGCTCAATATGTCGGTTTGCGCGTAGGCCGCGCCAGCCAGCGCCAGCAGCGCGCATAGCGCGATGCCTCTGCCTAGCGGGAAAAAGCGTCTGCATGTTTGGTGTGTCATTGTTGTTTTAGGCTCCTTTGTCGATCTCGTTCTTGAGTCTTCTAAACCCACTACTGCTGCTGGCGCTGCTTCGGACGGGGATGGTGCAGTTCGGTAATGCCTGATTCGCCCGCATGGTCGAACAGCTCGGGGTGCAGATAATGACCCTGATCGGCCTTTGTTTTCTCCGCTTCCACGGGAATGCGGTGCGCGTTGGCCCACGCGTCCTGCCGGATGCCGGTCACTTGCCAGGAAACCTCCACGTTGGGTTTGTCCGTGCGGATGGCGAACGTATTGTGGTTGATTTTGGATGCCACGATCGCCTGGGAAAACTGGCCGATCACCGTCAACTGGTAGCGGAAGTCGCTGTTCAGCGCTTCGAACCAGTCGGGCAGTGTGACCGTGGCATGGCCCCCGCCGTCGGTGGTGACGTCGCCGTTGTAAATGTTCATCATGTCTGGCGATTCCACGAAGGAGTGGTAGAGGTACTTGTTGGCTGGGTCCAATGGGTGATCGATCTTGAAAGAACCGCCGTTCTTAGAGAGATTTCCGTCGACGTAAACGTCTCCGCTGAACAGACCCGCCACGCTGTTATAACCGTTGCAAGGTGGTGTCCCAGCCGCGCAGACGCTTAGGGCGTAGATTCCAACGCCGGTGTTGGAGCCGGGGTTAGCATGGACACCGTCCCCGCCAAATGTCGATCCATCGTTAGGGTTCCCTCCGCCTTGAAAATATCCGCCGGCGCCAGTCGTACAGAGACTGCAACCCGCGATGGTGCTCCCTCCCGTCGCGAAGATGCCATTGGCGCCGGATGGCCCGCCGTAAGAGCTATCGCCGCTCCCAGCGTAGGCGGTAATGCCGTTACCGGCGGACCCGTTGATTCCGGCCGCTCCGCCAGTTGCGGTGACACCCGCGCCGGCTTGCGCCTGATAACCCGTGACGGCGGCGCCTGTTACATCGACGCCGTCGCCGCCACTGTTGGCGCCGATACCACCGGTGCCAGAGAAGCCTGGCCCACCGGTAGACACGCCGGATCCTCCACCGCCGACGGCGAGAACACCGGCTAAGGCAGTGCCCCCTGACACGCCCCCTGCGATCGTAGCGCCGTAACCACCGTAGCCTAGCGCACTAATCGCCGTCCCGCCTGTGTTGCTGACGGCGATGGCAGGGTCATTAGTAGCAACGCTACCGCTGAATGGCAAACTGAAGCCTGGTCCCGGAGGACCCTGGGGGCCTGCCGGACCAGCCGGACCAACAGGACCTGCCGCGCCAATCGTCACATCGAAGTTCGCCGTGCCATTCGCGGCCACCGCTAGGTTGTAAGTGCCGGGTTTCAGGTTTGCGGGCAACGCCGCGGTGATTTGGACGTTGGTGAAACCGCCAACGGTGAGTGAATAGCTTCCCAGCGAGACAGTTGGGTTGCCTGAGGGTGGCTGCAGCCCAGTGCCTTTGATCGTGATAAAGTGCAGGTCGGAACCGGCTGCGGCGCCCGATATGGCGGTTTGGGCGTGTGCCGTGCCTGCCAGGGCCAGAAGCGCGCCAAGCGCGATCGCTCCACCCAGTGTGAGAGAACCGTTTTGTTTCATCATGGTGATATTCCTTTACTCTTCAAAAGTCTTTGAGTGACCTCGCGTCTATTTGCGAGGGCGCTAATTCGGCGATGGGAAGACACCCAGGGTGCAGATGGTGTAAGTGAGGCCGTTGGGCGCCACACCGCGAAGATCCGGAATAGCGAACGTGGTGACGCCGTCGCCGCCGTATAGATTGCCCAGGAGCGTGAACAACGGGGTGTTACCGGCGATCGGCAGTAGCTGGCCTGTGGCGGGAATGCCGTTGGCCACAAATCCCGCGGTCAGCATGACCTGCCCAACCGTACAGAGCGCGCCGGTGCCCGCCGCAGCCAAGCTGGTGTTGGCCCCGAAGCGCGGGTCCAAAGCGACGACGAAACCGCCGATTAGGCCATTGTTCACGGTGAGCAAGTAGCTGGCCGCCGCTAGCCCTGGCGGTGTGTCAGCCACGATCACGCTGTCGCTCCAACTCGCCACCGTCAATAGGCTGCCTCCGAGTTTGACAGACGGCGCGCCCGCGGCTGGCGTAAAGCCTTTTCCGACGATAGCGATCTGGTTGAGGGGCTGATTCAACGTCGCGCTTGCGATGCTGGGCTTGACGGGTTGGCCCCATGCCACGGAAACCATGCTCGCCGAGATGCCGGATGCGAGCAGTGCGATCCTTTGCCATTGTATTCTTTTCGTAGTCATAGCGATCTTCTCCTGGTGTATGTCGTGCTGCCATTGCCTGCCGCTGGAGGCTGTCCGGCCGCTTGGCCTTCCTGCCTCCGGCGGGCAGTTCAGATGAACTGAAATCCATCCAGCAGGTAATGCGTAAAATCACGGAGAGATTTTCGTGTAGTTTCACTTGGGATCTTTTTTTCTCTCGGCGTCCGCTCTGCGCCCCGGCGATAGGCTTGTGCTAATGTTGAACGCGATCCAAGAGCCATGCGCTCAGACTCCAGGAAGTTGTGTGTCAGAGACGACGAGAATATCAGCGGCCAGTGCAGGAATTCCAGCTCGCCGCTTTCACGTCGCTTGACGATGATGGCCTGAAACTGCACCGTGCCCTGGATGCGCCGGCTTCTGGCCAACGGGGATGCCTGGGGGCGGGTGGCTCAGCTTGGCCGACTGGACGTTGCCTCCATCAGTAATCCGCAACGGTGCGCCCACCTCCGTCTGGGGCTGAGAGGTATCGCAGGTGGCGATGTCGTGGTAGATCTGCGTGACGTGGTCGAGCAAATCTCGGAAGAGCGCCGGGGAGCCTTCCGGCAGATGCCCAGCTTTAGCCAGCGAGCGCCCCGCGGCGGAGACCACAGCCATGCCAGACAGCAGGACGCGGGCGTGGCGGCAAGCAAGGTGGTGCGCTTTGCGTGCGAAGGGTTTATCGGGAGTTGAATGTGACCGCCGGCATGGCACGAAGAGCGGCAACGCCATCGGTCGGCCAATGCGTATCTTCGACCGGTGTGAGGTGTTTCGGTTGCGGGAATCCGGCTTGTCCATCCAGAGAATCGCCAAGGAAATGCCCAGGCTAGGCCTTGTATAGACACCGTGCGATACGAATGGATGAAGCAAGAACCGGCGGAATCAGCAAAAACCGACGGCATCTCATTTGAGTTGTTCGGGACCGCATAGACGAAACCGGAGAGCAACGCTGGCACACGATCGAGTCGGTGCAGATTGAGCCCGAAGCCGGCACCGCTAGGGCGAAGAAATCACCCGGATACCATCACGTTTTGGGGAACCGCCGTGCCCTTGGCCCTGCCGGTTTGAGACGCGAGCCATCTCGGGCGGGACTGGCTTCCGCCGGCCCTCGCGGCGTTGGTGGAAGGGCGTCGCTGACAAAGAATAGTGTCCGTTAAGGGGGCAACGCCGCGATTCCGGTAAACGCGCTTCGTGATCGGAGACGAAACGCTGTCCAGGACAGACGCGTCAATCGCTGCCACTCTGTCGTTTTCTCTATTACAGTTGACTCATTCATTCTACGCCCCTTAATGGGCAATATCGGTAGCCATGAAGACCTTACCTCGGGGCGGCTGGGGAAAGCCAACAGATCTCTACAGAAAAAAATCTGAGGGGTTACACAAAAAGCTCCCACGATTTCCGCATTACCTGGCGGATGGTTTTCAATTCATCCGGGTTGTCGCATGGCGGCCCAACACACAACAAAAGGAAGAATCTCTTTATGACGACGAGACTATGGCAATCGCAACGGATCGCGATGCTGGCAGCCGGCATCGCGATGAGTATGGTTTCGATGGCTTGGGGCCAGGAGCTCTATCAGACACGGTCCGATGGATCGATCTGGGAGTACACGGGGACACCCTGCAACGAGGTTACCTGTCCCGGATGGATAGAACTCGACAACAACTCAAATATGAGCATGATCGCCGCTGGCGGAGGTGCGCTCTTCGAGATGCACAAAGACGGCTCGATCTGGTGGTATATTGGGCCGGCCTGTAGCGAGGGTTCCTGTCCCGGATGGGTGGAACTAGATAACAATCCACTCGCTATCGCGATCGGTGCTGGGGGCAATGGCACTCCCTATGAGGTGCACCAAGACGGTTCGCTCTGGGAATATAACGGCGTAATCTGCACCGGGGGCACTTGTCCCGGCTGGACGGAACTGGAAAACAATACCATTCAAGGAGGTGAAGCAGGTGCGTACTATGGCGTCAACGGAGCTATCCTGGTCTGGCAGAGCATCCCAACGACTTGCAGTAACATCGGCATTTCTCTCTCCCTGTTCGGCGGGACGCCGAACATTTGGACGGGAATCGATGAAAGCAACAACGGTTTCGCAGTTGGGGCGACTGCCCTGTACGAAATGACGTCGAGTGGCGAGGTCAGGCAGTATAACGCGTCGCCGATCACCTACGACTGGCTGACAATCGATAACAACCCACGCGTCGACTTCATTGTCGCGGGGGGCAGCGGTTTGTACGAGCTGCGAGCTAATTCCACGGCAAAATACTCGGTCTGGGAGTACACCGGTACACCTTGCGACGGGGCTACGTGTCCCGGCTGGGTGCATATCGACAACCACACGTCCGAAGTTTCACTCGTTGCTGGCGCCGATGTTGCCGGGTCCAAGACGGTCTATGAGATGAGATACCCTTCAGCCGGTGGGGTCTCGATCTGGCAGTATAACGGGACGCCCTGTGATGAGAACGTTTGCTCGGGCTGGGTGCCGCTGGATGCCAACGCGAAGACTACGTCCATCGTGGCCGGCCCGGTGCCTTTCCCGACGTATCCTGGGTGCGCGGGGTTTTAAGCGGGCCGCCTAAGACAATCGCCATTCCGGGGCTGTCCCAGGCATGAAGCAAAGAACCGGCGGAATCAGCAAAAGCACGACGGCATCTCATTTGAGTTGGCGGCGCCGGTCTTTGAAGGCCAGCGCTGCCTCGTTGTTCGGGACCGCATAGACGAAACCGGAGAGCAATGCTGGCACGCGATCGGCGCGGTGCAGATTGAGCCGGAAGCCGCCGTTGTTTTGCTGGTTGTTTCACGCATATAGGGAGGACAGCTATGGCGAAGAAATCACCCGCATCATCTCAGCCCGCAGGGCTGAAAAGCATGAAATCCGAAGACATCAGGAACAGGCAATGGACTGAAGAGGAACGTAGCGCGCTCCGCCGCGCTGCCGCTCGCCAGGCAGCTGGAGACGATTCGCACATTAACTTCGAAGACATCCCCGCCTGACTGCTGAGCACTGAAATCCAAGGGCGCAGGTCACCTGACGCGCATCAACGACATCCTCACCAACCTGATGGAAGCCGAACGCAGAACGGGCTAAATCACGGGTCCGTCGGACCGGACGCTGCGCCTTCCAAAAGGCCCCCGCGTAGACTCCTTCAAAAGCGTCCTTTCGGCAGGGCTGCGTAACGACAGCCGTCCGAATGCTAAAGATTGACAATCTCTGTTATGCCGGCTAGAGTTAGAAGGAGGAACAGGCACCCCATGAACGTCTCGCTCACCCCCGAACTGGAGAGGTTCGTTAGCACGAAAGTCGAATCCGGCCGTTACAATTCGGCGAGTGAAGTCGTCCGCGAGGCCCTTCGCCTCCTGGAAGAGAACGACGCCGCGCGCGCCGCCCAACTGGCGCAATTCAACGACGAACTCGGCCGCCGTCTCGCCGCCCTTGATCGAGGCGAATCCGTCGATCCGGCGGCGGCCCGGGACAGGTTGCGGCGTAAGTCAGAGCAGCGCCGAAACCCGCGCACGTGAGTAATTACATTCTCGGTCCCGATGCGGATCTCGACCTCGACGATATTTGGGAGTATATCGCCGCCGACAGCATTGACGCCGCCGATCGGTGGATCGCAAAGGTGTTCGATGCGTTTGAAGCCATTGGGCGCATGCCGGGCATCGGCCACAAGCGCGAAGACCTCACTGCCTATCCGGTTCTGTTCTGGCCAGTCGGCTCCTACCTAATCATTTACCGCACCCGCGCCGACCGGCATGCAGTCGAGATCGTGGCGGTCACGCAGGGTTCACGCGACATCCCGGCGTTCCTGCGGCGTCGCCTGCACTGACAAATCACCATCGGCCACGATGCCTTCCAAAAGGCTCCGGCATAGATCCCTTCGGAAACGGCGGTTCAACAAAGTTTTGCCAGGCCTGCCAGAGCCTTCCAAAACCATCAGGTTTTGGAAGATCCGGCCAATCGGACGTTCAGCATTCCTTGAAGCGCCGGCGTCCGCGATTGGCCCAAACCTCAACTTCCGGATGCGCCGTAACACAGGACTTGGTTTGCCCCTCGATCGGCTCAAGCCGGATTAAGCCCTTGGGTCGCGTTATTGCCGTACAAGAACCCGCCAAGGTTTTCCGCGCGTTCTCCTGACAGAAACCTGACACGACCCTGATCGAACCCTGACGAAGAACGGCGTATACTAACTCCACAGTGCGTCTCCAAGCGATCAGCCCGCTCTCCGTGCGCCGGAGCTTGCCCCTGTTTCTGGCCATCGTAGTCGGCCTGGCGATTTGGCAGGTTTGGCTCACCTGGCGCTTGATGGATCAGGACCGCAATCTCGCGGCGCAGCGCTCGCGCGAGCGCCTGGAACAGATCGCCGGACTGGCCGTGGCGCAGCTCTCCAGCGCGCTTGGCGGATGGGAACTCCAGTTGCGGGAGTTGGACGCCTTGCCGCCGCCGGTTGCGCTGAAGGCGAAGCTGCCTCCGAACGTGACCTTGGTCCTGCTCGCGCATCAATCCGTAGCCGTTTACCCCGCCAAATCTCTGCTGTTCGTGTCCGAGCCTCCCGCGGCTGTTCCTCTTCCCCGTGGGTTCGAGGCCGCCGAAAGGCTCGAATTCCGCAATCAAAGCTACGAGCGGGCGATCGAAGCCCTGCGGCCATTGACCGAGCAGCCGGCCACGCGCGCGGAAGCCTGGCTGCGCATCGCACGCATAGAGCGGCGCCTCAACCACCCGGATGAGGCACTGGCTGCCTACGACCGCTTGTCGCGGGAAACCGCCGCCAGCCCCGCCGGCGTGCCCTACGCGCTGTGGGCGGCGGGCGCACGCTGCGAGTTATTGCCCGGGACGGCGGCTGCGGAGCAGTTGCGCGCGGCACTGCTCGCGGGGCGCTGGCCGCTGCAGCGTGAGACTTTCGAGTATTATTGGTCCGAAGTGAATCGCATCCGTCGCACGGCGGACAGTGCTCCCAAAGACTCGCTGGAATTCTCGTTGCTCGTCTCGCGGCTGCACGCGCAGTGGCAACAGACGGTACGGACGGGCTCGAATTCCAGCGGCCGCCAAGTTCAGCAGGACGCGTCGTTGCTCATCTGGTATGCCACGCCCCAGCGCCTCGCTGCCCTGTCGGCGCCCGCCGGCTGGTTGGGCGCCGGCCTGACGCTGCCCGTCAACGCCGCCGACATCCGCTGGCGATTCCAACCCACTGGCGCGCCGCCCCCAGCCGAGCCGCACGTGTTGCGGTCCCTAGCCGAAGCCCAACTCGCTGGCCAACTCGAGTTCTCCACCGCCGCCGTCGAGAATCGGGGGACCGTCCGCGCGCTGTGGCTGGGCGGCGTGGCGCTCATGCTAGTGCTGGTGCTGGCGGGCGCGTATGCCATGAATCGCGGCGTGAGCCGGGAACTGCGGGTGGCGCAGCTTCAGTCGGATTTCGTCGCCGCTGTTTCACACGAATTCCGTTCCCCGCTCACCACGCTCCGGGGCATCGCCGAACTGCTGGCGAACGACCGTCTCGCCGACGAATCCCGCAAGCGCCAGAGCTATGTGTTTCTGGAGCGCGAGACCGGCCGCCTGCAGCGCCTGGTGGAGGACCTACTGGATTTCGGGCGCATGGAATCCGGGCGCAAGCAGTACCGCATCGCGCCGCACGATGTATTTGTCTTGGTGCGCGCGGCGGTGGCGGAGTTTCGGGAAGAAGCGCTGGCCGGCGGCTTCCAGGTGGAACTGGACCTCGATGCGCGCGCGGCTACCATCCAGGCCGATGAGGAAGCCCTGCGGCGCGCCATCCGCAACCTGCTCGAAAACGCGGTAAAGTATTCGCCGGAGTGCCGTACGGTGTGGGTGGAGGGCCGCGTGAATCACCGCCAGGTGGCGATTTCGGTGCGCGATCGCGGCATGGGGATCGATCCGCGGGAGCAGCGCCCGATCTTCCACAAATTCGTGCGCGGCTCGGCCGCCAAGAAGGCGGGCATCAAAGGCACGGGCATCGGACTCTCGATGGTGCGGCAGATCGTTGACGCTTGCGGAGGGGAGATCCGCGTGGTGAGCGCGGCCGGCGAGGGCAGCACCTTCACCATCCTTCTGCCGCTGGCGCCGCTTACCGGAGACGGGGAGGCACGCGCATGAGCCGAATTCTAATTGTGGAAGACGAGCCGGGCATCGCCTTCGCTTTGGAAAACGACCTGCAAACGGAAGGCTACGAGGTCGCCGTGGTGGCCGACGGCGTGGAAGCCGTGATTCGCGCCCGCTCCGAGCCTTTCGACTTGATCCTGCTGGATGTCATGCTGCCCAACAAAGACGGCTTCGACGTTTGCCGCGAGTTGCGCCGCGGCGGCTTGCGCACCCCCATCATCATGCTGACCGCCAAGACGCAGGAGGCCGAAAAGATACTGGGCCTGGACCTGGGCGCGGACGATTACGTCACCAAGCCGTTCAGCCCTCGGGAGCTGCGCGCGCGCATCCGAGCCGTGTTCCGCCGCGGCGTGGCCGAGGCGGGCGGCGAAGTGCATCGCTTTGGCCGCTGCGAGCTGGACCTGGCGCGTTTCGAGCTGCGCCGCGACGGCCAGCGGGTGGAGGCCACGAACACGGAGCTGAAGCTGCTGACCGCTTTCGTGCGCGGCCGGGGACGCGTGCTGACGCGCGAGCGCCTGCTTGAAGAAGTGTGGGGCTCCGGCTTCTATGTGAGCGACCGTGTGGTGGATAACCATATCGTTGCCCTGCGGAAGAAGATAGAAGACGATCCCGTTGCCCCGCGGCACTTGATCAGCATTCGCGGCGTGGGATATCGGTTCGAAGGGTAAATTGGCATGTGTCAGGAAATCCAAACCAAATTCATGCAGTCTCCTGACCGAATCCCGCTATGCCGCAAACATTACTGCGGCATTCTGGATTCGTACCCAGGAGGTGCATCATGAAATTCGAAAAAATCGAAAACGTCGCGTTAGCATTTACGGCCGTCTTTTCCATCATCCTCGGAGGAACTGCCGTGGTGAGCATCGTCATGCTGGCGGGCCTGCTTTCGGAGTTTGCCGTCGTGCCATTGCATGCGCAAACCACTCCCGCGGTCGAACTGCAGGCGGCCATGACCAAGGAACAGGTGGAGGGCGACCTCAAGACCGCCATGGCAGCCTATCAGAAGATTGCGGCGGACAAGTCCGCTCCGCGCGACGTGCGCGCCAAGGCGCTGCTGCACCTGGCGGGCTGCTATGAGAAGCAGGGGCAGCAGGCGCAGAACGTGTATCGACAGATTGTGCGCGACTACGCCGACCAGCCGGCGGCCGCGCAGGCTCGCAATCGGTTGGCGGCGTTGAAGCAGGATGACCATCCGGCCGCGCCCGCAACGATGACGCAACGCCAAATCGAGAAGGCCGGAAGAGCTTTCGGCGCGGGCGATACGGATGGCCACCGCGTGGTCTATCTGAACGACAAGACCGGAGAGTTGATCTCCGGCGATCTTGCCGGCAATAGCAAACGGGTCATATTCAAGGCGAAGCCCGGTGACTCGCCAGGTTGGTCTCCGACCAGGGATTTCTCGATGGTCTTACTGCACCTCAACTCGAAGCCCGGCCAGGCGCAGACTTTGGCAGTCGTCAACACCGATGGCACGGGTTACCGCGAGATCGCCAAGCTGGAAGGCCAGCCTTATTGCTGGCCAACATGGTCATGGGACAATCGCTATCTGCTTTGCACAGAGTCTCAAGACGGTAGCAGCCGTCTGTTGAGGATCTCCGTTGCCGATGGCCAAACCCGCGAACTGCTGAGCCTGAAAACCGGATCGGAGAGGGCCAGTTTTTCTCCGGATGGCCGTTTCGTGGCATATCAAGTGCAGCCGACCTCCGAAGCGGATCCGGTCTCACGGATCTTCATCGTGCCAGCCGAAGGCGGAGAGCCCCAATTGGTCTACGAGGAGCGCCAAACCGGTAAATTTATCCGATGGCTTAAGCCGTGCAAGCTACTCGATTGGACCGCCGACGGACGCTACCTGGCCATTGGCAGCGAGCACACCGGGAGGGGCGCGCTGGATCTCTTGCCAATCAGAGACGGCAAACCGGCCGGCGCGCCGATTTTTGTCAGGAACGGCGACTTCGAACAGGGCGCCGCGACAGCCGCCGGGAGTCTGGTTTACTATTCGGTAAAACCTGGCGGCCCCTGGGCTGTCTACGTCGCATCCCTGGATGCCAATGGCCGGCCGGGCAATTGGAAGCGCCTGGATCTCCGCTTTGGCAACAAGACGATACACCTTTACCCCCGATGGTCTGCCGACAGCAATCAAATCGTCTATGTTGCCGACAACGAAGATGTGGGACAGTCCGGGGAAGAGGTCCATTTGTACAACCTCACTACCGGAGAGAATCGCGATATCTATCATGCGCACAGTCTCGCCTCCTGTACCTGGGCGGCTCAACAGCCTAAGCTTTTCTGTACCGAACACCGAGCGGACAAAGAGGACATTTTTACGATCGCGGCCGACTCCGGCCAAGTCGAGCGCCTTTATACCCTTCCGGGATCGCCGCTGTTTGTTGAATACCCCAGCCGCGACGACCGGGCGCTTTACCTGATCCGAGGCGGTAACGGCGACAAAGAGGAAGAAGTGCTGCGATGGGACATTGCGACCCAGCGGGAGACGCCACTGGAGAAGCTCCCGCTAGACTCCGTCGGATTTGTGTCGCAGGACGAGCGCTGGCTGATGGGGATGGACAAGCAAGGCCTCAAGATACGCCCCGTGTCAGGCGGCGATTGGAAGCCACTGGTTTCCCTCGACTTCACCATCCAGCTCAACGCCACCCCCGATGGCAACTGGATTCTCTACCATGGCGTCGATGGCGCGAAAAAACACGGCCTGTTCCGCATTGCGACGGCCGGCGGCCAACCCGAGCGTCTAGGCGATTTTCCAACAAACAGCCTGGAAGGCGCCTTGGAGATCAGCCCGGACGGGCGCAAGGTCATGGTCTCCGCCGACGATTATGAAACCGGCTACGAACTCTGGTCGCTGGAAAACTTCGAGCCTCCCGCGCCGAAACCCTGATGTGGGGGCAGGTTGTCAGTTGTCAACCTGCGGGCCGATTGTGAATCGGCCCTTCCCTCGCGGCCGAAATCATTGCAAAGGCCATACAATTCCGTGACAACCTCCCGCACGGGAGGCCTTAGCATAATCCGCAGTTGTGAGATATGGCTTCTAAGCAGTAGCTTGGCAGGCATTTTAGAAAAGGAGACGGATATGTATCGCACAAGATCAATCACTTTGAGAATGACGATGACGATAGCAGCGGCGATGGCGCTCTGTGTTGGCGCCCAAGCCCAGACGATGCCGGCCGGGTCCGCCCTGCCGAGGCTGATGAGATTCAGCGGGACAGCCAAGGACACGGGAGGCAATCCCGTGACCGGCGTCACCGGTATCACCTTCGCGCTCTATGCCGAGCAAACCGGCGGCGCGCCGTTGTGGAGCGAGACGCAGAACGTCCCGGCCGGCCCGGGCGGCCATTACACGGTGCTGTTGGGTGCGGCCAAATCCGAGGGCCTGCCAGCCGATCTATTCACTGCCGAGCAGGCCCACTGGGTGGGGGTCTCAGTCGAAGGGCAGGCCGAGCAGCCGCGGATACTGCTGGTGAGCGCGCCGTATGCCCTGAAGGCGGGCGATGCGGAAACCCTGGGCGGACTGCCGCCCGCGGCCTTCCTGCTGGCCGCGGCGCCCGGTTCCGGGGGCCATGCGGAATCGGCCAGCGCCAGTCCCGCGGGCTCACCTGCGGCCATGCCTACGGTAGGCGGCACCGGAACGGCCGATTACGTGCCTCTCTGGACCGACAGCTCGGGAGACTTGGGTGACTCCGCGATGTTCCAATCCGGCTCGGGCAGCACGGCCAAGATTGGGATCAACACCACCACTCCCGCCAGTACGCTGGATGTCGCGGGCGGCGGGACCATTCGCGGCGCGCTCACCTTGCCGTCAATCGGCAAGGCCACGGCTACCGCCGGCGAGAATTCCGAGCCGCTGATTTTGTCGGCATCCGTTTTCAACAGCGCCACCAGCAACGCGGTTGCGCAGACATTCCAGTGGCAGGCGGAACCCGTGGGGAACGACACCACCAGCTTTTCAGGCAGCCTGAATCTGTTGTTTGGGAACGGGAAGGCTACGCCCACCGAGACAGGGTTGTCCATCGCCAGCGACGGGCAGATCGCCTTTGCCGCGGGCCAGACCTTTCCAGGGGCAGGCACAATCACAGGCGTGACCGCGGGAACCGATCTGACCGGCGGCGGCGCCAAAGGCGCGGTCACAGTGAGTTTGGATACCACCAAGGTTCCGCAGCTCGCCGCCAGCAATACCTTCACGGGCAATCAGACCGTAAGTGGGACTGTGACGGCCACGTCGTTTTCCGGCGCCGGCGCCGACATCACCGGCGTAAACGCCAGCGAGCTTGGCGGCTCGGCCTCCAGCGCCTATGCGCAACTGGCCGCCGCCAACATATTCACGCAAAAACAAACCATCAACAACACCACGATCATGAACGGGACCAGTTCCGCAGGAGTCTTGCAGGTGACCAACACCACCACCTCCGGCCAGGCGCCTGCCATCGTCGGCATCACCAACAGCAGTGCCGCGTTTGCGGTCAAAGGAATTGTGACGGCTACCACGGGCACGGAAGCGGGGATATTCGGCTCCACTGCCAGCACGTCAGGCTATGGCGTGTACGGGCAAGGCCCATACATCGGTGTCTCCGGAACCGGGGCAATCGGCGTCAGTGGGGTAGCAAACGTCGGCGGGTTGTCTGGTTGGTTCCGGGGTGGTCCGCTGTCGGTTGCCGGAAACGGCAGCAACGCTTTGACGGGCGACCCGGGGTGTGGTTCCGGTTACGCGGGCATCGGATTCACGACCACGAGTCTGTCGGGATGTACCAACTATGCCTTGATCGGCGGTCCCGTGGGCGACACATATGTCAACAGCAGCGGCACGGCAAAGATTCACTTCCGCAGCAACAATAACGAACTGGCGACCATCGACAATTTCGGGAATGTGAACGTCATCGGGCAGAGCGGCGGAGGAAACCTGACCGTCGCGGGCCAGGCCACGATCTCGACGGCCAATTCTAACGGCGCACTGAACGTGACCAATACTTTAACCTCGGGCACGGCCCCCGCCGTGGTCGGAACGACCAATAGCTCCGGTGCTAACGGCATCAAGGGCATCATCACGGCTACCTCGGGAGCGAATGCGGGTATCTACGGCCAGACTGCCAGCCCGAGCGGCATTGGAGTATATGGAATCGCGGTCGCCGGAAGCTCCTCAAGGTCCCAACTGGTTTCGAACGCGAACGGAGTGGCGGGCGATACAAACCAAACCGGTGGCAATGCCGTGGTTGGCACCGCCGATAACGGGACCGGCGGACTCTTTGTCAACAACAGCACAACGAATGATGCGCTCATCGCTATAAACCTGGCGGACAACAAGAGTATCGCTTTTTGGGCGGGCGGTGGGCCGCCGACCTTCGGCCTTTGCTACATCGACACCAGCGGCGATCTGCTTTGCTTTGGAACAAAGTCGGCTGTCGTGCCGGTCGACCACGGAGAGCGCCAGGTGGCTCTCTATGCCGTCGAGGCGCCTGAAAACTGGTTCGAAGACATGGGTTCGGGGCAACTCTCCAACGGCGCGGCGCGCGTCGGCCTGGACGCCGTTTTCGCCCAGACCGTGAACACCGGCATCGAGTATCACGTCTTCTTGACCCCCAAAGGCGATTGTAAGGGGCTGTACGTCAGCAACGAGTCGGCCGACTCGTTTGAGGTGCATGAGCTTGGCGGAGGGACCTCCAGCGTCGCATTCGACTACCGCATCGTGGCCAAGCGCAATGGTTACGAAAACGTCCGTCTGGCGGATCATACCCAGACATTTGAAAGGCTGCAGGCCCAAAGCGCACAAATGTGGCGTGCGGCGCATAAGCAGGCCGGCACTGCGGAACCGTTACCGCACCAGGCCAATGCGGCAGGGAGAAAACCATGAACATGCGGGCCAGGAGCTCCTGCACTTCGCGAGCCGAAGAGTCGATGCCGGTGTCGTGCGTGGCCGCGCAGACCCGCACCGGCTGACCCTGGTACCGGCGGCGGCGAATGCTCCCTGCACTTGCTGGTGGCTGCCGATCGGCGACCCGCCGATCTGTGGGGCAGGTTGGCAACCTATGTGCCGATTGTGAAATCGGCCCTTCCCTCCCGGCCGGAATCATGCAAACGCCAGACAATTCCATGACAACTTCCCGCGCGGAGGCCGTACAATGATCAGCAGTTGTTCCGATGCACGTCACCCGCTACAAGCGACAAGTCTTCCTGTTCCTCGCCGCCATTCTGGTACCCGCGGCGGTCCTGGTCGGATTGGCCAGCCGCATCCTGTACCAGGATCGGGAACTCGCCGCCAAGCGGGCCGCCGACCAGCGGCGCATCGCCCTAGACCAGTTGCGCCGGGAACTGGACGCGCACCTGGAAGCCATCAAGCTGCAGGAGATCAACCGGCTGATTCGCTCGCTCCATCTGAACCCTGCGCAAGATTCCGGCAACCCGGCGGTGATCTTTACCGCGAGAGTGGAAGGTGAACACCTGGTCTTCCCTTGGGATGCGCCGTGGGAGACCGCAGGCGCGAAAGATTCCGCGGCATTTGCCAAGCATCGCCAGGAAGGCGAGGCCCAAGAGTTCATCAAGAAAGACTATGCGGGCGCGGCGGCGGCTTATCGTTTGGCGCTGGCGTCCGCGAGCGGCCCCACCGAAATGGCGGAAGCTCGCTTGTTGCTGGCGCGATCGCTCGCGAAGGCCGGCAAACCCGAGGAAGCCTCCAGGCTATACCAAGCTTTGTTGAACGCTCCCCCGGATGCCAGGGACGAACAGGGAGTCGGCTACCGCTTCTACGCCGCCGATCGCCTGCTGGGGGCCGGGCGCGATCCGGCTTCCGTCTTAAGCTTCCTCCGCCAGGAAATAAACGGCGCAGGGCGGCTCACGCTGTCCGAACTCTATATGATCCGACCGCTGGTGGGCGCCGGCCCGAAGATCTTCGAACGAATCGCAGAGATGGAGCAAGCCGCGGCGCTGGCCAAAGATTTTGCGCGGGTGCGCGCGCGGATTGAATCGGGTGGCGGACCGGCTTGGGTCCCCTACGGCAGCGAGCCTTGGCTGGTTACCCTCACGTCTCCGCAGCCGCCGTTGCCGGGATTGGTGCTGGCCGTGTCGTCCACCAAGGTTGCCCCTCCGGGCGTGAAGCTTCGCACGCGCGCGGCCGCCGGTGACGCTTTAGGCGACGAGTTCCCGGGTCTGCATGTGGAATGGGCCGATAACCGGTTACTGGAAAGCGTCCACTCCGGGTTGCCGATCGGCATCTGGATCGCGGGGCTGGCGCTTGTTCTGGGCGTCGCCGTGTTCGGCGGCTATCTGCTCTTGCGCGATGTCAACCGCGACGTTCGCATGAACGAGGTGCGCTCGCAGTTCGTGGCCAGTGTCTCGCACGAGCTGAAGACCCCGTTGACGGCTATCCGCATGTTCGCCGAGACCCTCGCGATGGGCCGGACCGGCGACGAGCGCACCAAGTCCGAGTATCTGGAAACCATCGTCAATGAGAGCGAGCGCCTGGCCCGGCTGGTCGATAATGTGCTTGATTTCTCGAAGATCGAACAGGGCAAGAAGATCTACCGCCTCCGGCCCACCAGGCTCGAGGATGTGGCCGGATCGGCCGCGCGCGCCCTACAATTTCCGCTGGCCCAGCAGGGATTCCAGTTGCATCTTACCGTCCAGGATGAAATGCCCGGCGTGCAGGCCGACCCCGACGCCATCCAGCAGGCCATCCTGAACCTGCTTACCAATGCCATGAAGTATTCCGGCGACGCCCGCGAGATCGATCTGCGCCTGGGCGCACGCAATGGAGACGCGGTCATCGAGGTGGTGGATCACGGGCTGGGGATGGCGCCCGATGAACGGAAGCGCGTCTTCGAGAAATTCTATCGCGCGCCTTCGCACGAGAGCCGCTTGATTGCGGGAACGGGCTTGGGGCTGACGCTGGTGGCGCATATCGCCCAAGCCCACGGCGGGCGTGTGGAAGTGGAAAGCGCGCCGGGAGCGGGAAGCACCTTTTGCATCTTTATCCCCATTGAGGCGAGCGAATGACAACGGTTCTGGCAATCGAGGACGATCCCGCCATTCTGCGCGGACTCTGCGACAATCTGCGCTTCGAAGGCTATGACGTAATCGCCGCGTCGGACGGCGAAACCGGCTACCGCATGCAGCAGGAGCGCAAACCCGACCTGATTGTGCTCGATCTGATGCTTCCCCGCATGAGCGGATTCGAACTCTGCCGTAAGCTGCGCGGCGAAGGGATTCAAACGCCTATCTTGATGCTGACGGCGCGCAGCGAAGAGCCGGATCGCGTGCTGGGCCTGGACCTGGGCGCGGACGATTACGTCACCAAGCCATTTTCCGTGCGCGAGCTGATGGCCCGCGTCCGTGCGCTCCTGCGGCGCAGCCAGCCGGGCCCGGAGGGCGCTCTCGATCTGCCGGACGAGCTGCGCTTCGGCGACGTGGAGATCGACTTCCGCAGTTACGAAGCGCGCCGCAACGGAGAACCGGTGGAGATGACGCGCAAGGAATTCGCCGTGCTGCGTTTCCTGGCCGCCCGCGCGGGCCAGGTGGTGACGCGAGACGATCTGTTGAACGGGGTGTGGGGATTCGAATCGTATCCTTCCACGCGCACGGTGGATAACCACGTCGCCGGGCTGCGCGCCAAGCTGGAGCGGGACGCGCCGGAGCCGGGGCACATCCGCACGGTACACGGCGTCGGGTACAAGTTCGTTCCATAATTTCATGACATAAATTTTGCATTGTCTTTGCGCCGTGCGTGGATCGCCGTGACGACTCCAGCGGACCGAAGGCGCATTCTGGGAGGCGAAGGAGATTTCACATGAAGCTGACAATCTTAATTGCATGCCTGATGTTCGGAACAGCCGCGCTGGCCGCCGATGCCGGAGCGGAGCTGTTTCAGAAAGCCGTCACCGAGGAACGCGCCGCGGGGAACCTGGAAGAAGCCATCAATCTCTACCAGCGCGTCGCCAAGGAATTTGCATCGGACCGCGCGCTCGCGGCCAAAGCGTTAGTGCAGGAAGGCCGATGTTACGAGAAGCTGGGCCAGGATAAAGCCGTAAAGCTGTATGAGCAGGTAGCGCGCGACTTTAGCGATCAGCGCGAACCGGCCGCTCAGGCGCGGGTGCGGCTGGCGGCGCTTAGACAGGATGGACATGCGGCTGCGCCCGCGACCATGACCCAGCGCAGGATCGAGATAACGTACCCCAACGTTGGCCCAGGCGATACCGATGGCCGCCGCGTGGTCTATGAAGACAGGGCGACCGGGGAGCTGATTTACGGCGACATTGCAGGCAATAGCAAACGGGTCATATTTAAGGCCAAGCTCGACGACCTGCCCGGTTGGTCTCCGTCCAAGGATTTTTCGATGGTCTTCCTTAACTTCAGCCCGAAGCCGGGCCGGCCGCTAACCTTGGCGGTCGTCAACACCGGTGGCACGGGTTACCACGAGATCGCCAGACTGGAGGCCCGCCCTTATAGCTGGCCCACCTGGTCCTGGGATAGTCGCTACCTGCTGTACGCCCAGTCTAAAGACGGTATGAGCCGTCTGTTGAGGATCTCGGTTGCCGACGGCCAAACCCGCGAATTGCTGAGCCTGAAGGCCGCAAAAGTGACGGCTGTCAACTTCTCTCCGGATGGCCGTTTGGTGGCATATCAAGCGCAACCGTCGTCTGTTGCCGATCCGGTCTCGCAAATCTTCGTCATGCCCGCCGAAGGTGGAGCGGCGCAAATGGTCTACGAGGAGCGGCTCACCAGCATGCTGCCCTCGCTCAAGCTTCTCGATTGGACCGCCGACGGGCGCTATCTGGCCATTGCCAGTGAACGCAACGGCAAGGGGGCGCTGCATCTGCTGCCAATAAAGGACGGCAAATCGGCGGGCGCCCCGGTCTTTGTCAGAGTTGGCGATTTTGAAGAGGGCGCCACCACAGCCGCTGGGGGCCTCATTTACCGTTCGGTGGAACCCGGCGGCGCGTGGGCTGTTTATGTCGCGTCCCTCGATGCGAATGGCCGTCCGGGCGGTTGGAAGAATCTGGATCTCCCCCTTGGCAATATGCTCAACCCCGGCCCCCAATTTTCCGGAGACGGCAATCAAATCGTGTATAGCGCCCAGTACCAGGATGTGGGGCAGACTGGGGGCGAATCCATCCGTTTGCGAAACCTCTCTACCGGAGGGGATCGCGAGATCTATCACGCGCTCGGTTATACCCATTGCACTTGGGCGGTTCAACAGCCTAAGCTTTTCTGCGCCGAAAACGAGATGGGAAAAACGGACATTTTTTCGATTGCGGCCGACTCCGGCCGAGTCGAGCGCCTCCATACCCTGCCAGGATCGCCGCTATTCGGTCCCCTTTCCAGCCGCGACGACCAGGCACTTTACATGTTCAGGGGCGACTTCGTCAAGGAAGGGGAATTGCTGCGATGGGAAATCGCCACGCAGCGGGAGACGGTACTGGAGCGGTTCCCGGCAGGAGCCTACGGATTGGTCTCGCTGGACGAGCGCTGGGTCGTCGAAGTGGACGAGCACCGCAACCTCAAGATACGCCCCACCGCTGGCGGCGATTGGAAGCCGCTGCTATCGGACCCGCACGCGGGCCACTTCAACGTCACGCCCGACGGCAACTGGCTCCTCTACCACACCGTCGATTCCGCGGGAAAACACGGTCTGTACCGCGTGGCGACGGCCGGCGGCGAGCCGGAGCGTTTGGGCGATTTTCCAACGAACACCCCGGACGGCAGCTTGTACATCAGCCCGGACGGGCGCAAGGTCATGGTGGCCGCCGGCGAGTACGATACCGTGTACGAACTCTGGTCGCTGGAGAACTTCGTCCCTCCCGCGCCGAAACCGTGATCCGCTCATTAACCCAAAGGGGCGGGCCACGATCCATCGAGGCCCGCCCTAACTCCAGCGCTTCCGGTTAGGCTCTCATCGAGATCCCGGAAACCCTGCACCGATCTGGCCGAGGGAGGCTGGATAATTTACGGGCTTCGCGTGTGCGGGCGGCACAAGTTCCGGATGTATTGTCGGGCACTCGGAAGGTAACCCGAAACTACGTTCCAGGAAGTTGTCCGGCCAGCCATCCCTAGGCTGGTCTCTGCCTTCCAAAACCTTGCCCTTTTGGAAGCCGAGAGGGGATGCTGCGAAGTACTTTGAATCGCTCGCTGGTCCGGTCGCAAATCACGAGACCTTTTGGAAGGCTGATCCGGACGCTTGCGAAAATCGACACAAATTAAGAGGCTGCGCTCATTCAGCCTCACAATTTGCCGTCGCCTTGAGATCGCAAATGCGGCCGTTAGCGTCGAGCAGGCCCAGGTTTGCACCTTCCCTTCGAGGATCGTTCCCGCCGTGACCGGCGTCGCATGGTGCGGGCAGCGTCGGCAGCGCGTTTTGCCTCCAGTTGAAGTAACCCGGACATATCAGGACTGATCTCCCAGGACGCCGTATCTGGGGAGTCTGCCGGCATACGGGCAGTTCAACGAGTCGGCAATCCGGCCGAGTGCCTGATCGCCGAGGCGGCTTGGGTTGCCCGACGATCATCAGCGGATGTGGTGGAGTGTGCTCTCGCACTTGGCGCTCAAGGTGTAGCATCAGGCAATCCCGGATCACTGGCCAGCTTCGGCACGCGCCCGGCCTGCGGTTCTGGTGTTCGCCAGACGCTTCCATATAGACTATGTCTACGGCTCAGCAATCGAAGAAAGCGAGGCGCCGTTTTCACGCTCACGTAGAGACGCGCGCAGGTTGGCTCGACGGGCTTCTACTAGCAGCCTTTTGGCAGAGGGTGCTCGGATATTGCGTCGACCCCGCGCGCATCCCCATCCGCCCGCCGGCGGTCGCGGCGACGGACCACGCGCGGTGGGCGGCGGGGCGCCGACAGCGGGCGCGGGATGCGCGTTATGGCAGCGCGACCCTCGCACGCGCTGCTTTCTCCGAGTGGCCGACGATCCATTCGAGGCTGGGCAAGACGCCTCTTCCGCAGCTGAGGGCGTTCTGCGTCCGACGGAAAATGCGGGTGGTACAGGTCGCAGGCGTCTTCGCCGAGATACCTCACATTGCACGCGCAACTCGAAGCGATTTACCGTCACTGCATCGTGGATGGTCCCGGCGTTTCATCGGACCAAGTGTGGGCCAAAACCATGAAGATGGTCACCCGTTCTTCTGGATCGTTCGCAGCTATTACCGGAGAGCCAGGCAGATTCGCTCCCCAGCTTTTCACAACATCACCTGAAACGAAAAACATTATATGGGGATGCCAGGCCATGTCTTCGTCGCTCAGATACTGCTGCTTCGCCATCATATAGCACATCGCTCCCGGAGCCAGCGCGGGTAGCTCCTTCTTGTCCAAAGCGGCAGTAGTAGTCGCGAGGATCTGGGCCTTCGATTGTCCCGCCAGCACAAGTTCGGTCTTCTTCAGGAAGATGGGCAGAAACGTTCTAGATGCTGCCGGATTGAAGCAATTCGGGGCGCGGACCTTAGAGTTCCAGAATTCCGGGTCATCGGTCGACTTTGCCCAGGATCGCTCGACGATGCAGACGAAGCCGTTCGATCCCTTCATGGCGGTTACGTAGCCATCCCGTCGCAGCACCATCACTTCGGCTGCATCCGAAATCGACGCCGGCGCGGAACTCCGCGCCAGCGCGACCTCAGTCTTCTCGTCCGGAATCAAGTACTGGTCGAGAGGAGCCATGACCGGATAGGGAGCCTTCGTAGCTTGCGCTCGTGCATGGATTGGCCAGAGGAAAAGAATCGGAATAACGCATGCCAACGCTGTGATCCTGATATTGTCCTTCTGCATCTCATTCTCGGCTGAAGAGCGTTTGTGTCAGGTTTTGAGCCGTCTTACCGTCGGACGGCGCACCATTGATCATACTATCCAATTCGCCCTGAAAAGCGCGCTTGGACATCGGAAACCCACGCCGGTGTACGGAAGAGTTCCGTTGATGTGCCGCTAACCGACGACCCACGCAGCCGCACGTGGTAGAAAGGAAGCGTGGGAAGGCAGGCAGCGCTCGGGCTTTACGTGCTCGCGCTAGTTGCTAGTAGCCGTTGTGGTCGGCGTAGATGTCCTGTCTTTCAGGAACCGGTTCTGGCAGCGGCTGATGGTGAACGTCGGAATCGTTCTGGTGTTCGCGGCCTTCTACTTGAGATTCCTGAAGCGTGCATGGGCGCAGTCGCCGCAATGCGCTCGCCCAACTACCGGGTACGCAGGCGCACTGACTGGACAAACAAAGGTGTGGTTGGAACGTAAAATCGGCCGCGCTTCCATCCGCCCTGTCCGGATGCGCCACTCGGACCGAGCGTCGGGCTACGGGATGCGCGTTATGGGAACGCGACACCACTGACTTCGCGCATCCGGAAGAGCGCGGCGACGGACCGCGGGCGCCGTGACGGGCCGTGGGGGGCGATGGCGCGCGACCTAGCGCTCACACGCCACGAACAGCCTCAATCGTCCATCGCCGCGCGCACGCGCTCGGTCGCCTCGCCCGGAGTCGCGTTCCACTCGAACGGGATGGAAATATCCACCTCGGGGTATGACGTGATCCGCACCGCGAACCTCCGGCGGTCCGGGGTGGCGATGATCCAGCCCTCGAAGCGTTTGCTCAGATGCCGACCGGCAGCAACGACGGCCGCTTCAAGTTCAGGCCTGCGATCCCGCGGCATGGTGTCGGAATCGAAGATCAATGATGGGCATGAAACCACGATTCTCGCATTTCGTGGCGCTCAGTCGTCCCCGCGCCGATCATGCCCGCGCCGCCCTCCCGCGGGCGCATCCCCATCCGCCCGTCGGCGGTCGCGGCGACGGACCAACGAGCGGCCGGGCGCCGGAAACGGCCGCCGGGCATCGGGCGACGCGAAGCGCGTTATGCCACCCGACCCGGCACCGGAAGCTGACGCCCGGCGCAACCGCGCCACGGGCGTGCAGGCTGCGCGTCGGCATCCGGCGAGTGGCCGCGCGCCAACGCTCCCTGGATCGCGGGCACTGGAAAATAGTGCGCCATCCGCCGGCGGGCCCCGCGCCGATCACGCCCGCGCCGCCTTCCGCCCGCCGCACATCCCCCATCCGCGCGCCGGCGGTCGCTGCGACGGGCGACTGGCGCGGGAACGGGTCGGCGGCATCGGGCTGCACGAAGCGCGTTATGCAACGCGGCCCCGCCAACTTCGGCCATCCGGTAGTTATCCCCCGCGCACCTGCACCGCGGGCGTGCAGGCCGCGCGCCGGCGTCCCGGCGACGTGGCCCCCCGCCTACGCTCCTTCTGGGTCAAGGACGTCCTATCCCGCATCGCCGCCCATCCCATGACCCGGCTCGCTGAACTTCTACCGCACAACTGGACGCCCGTCCAGGCCTGATTCCAAAATCTTCCTATCGCCGCGGACGGGCTTGAACGGTGGCCCGTCCCGGTGCTTCTCAGACAATTACCTTGTGCTACCGTGGAGGCGTGAAGACTCTGCCGCCCCCGGCAGTGCCGGGGAATACGGACGCCGAGCGGAGAGGAACGGAGCGTAGCCGAGCGTGGTTTGT
>Ga0181535_10001128_pt1 | contig 36056 bp, 33 predicted proteins | sample PEATcosm2014_Bin_44_FD_119774 | JGI IMG/M metagenome (GOLD analysis project Ga0181535, IMG submission 119774) | Peatland microbial communities from MTU Mesocosm Facility, Houghton, MI, USA - PEATcosm2014_Bin17_30_metaG | ecosystem: Environmental > Terrestrial > Soil > Wetlands > Peat | place... | reverse complement strand
GTCATTCAAGACTCGGTTGCGACGGTCCGGCGGGATTGCCTCAAGCTGTTTTGCGGCGTCGCGATGAACGTTTATGAGCCAGGTCATACTCGAGCTGGGCCAGGGGGATATATTTCCCTGCTCGCACCTCGCGGCGCGCTTTCGCAATCTGCGCGCTTTCTTCGGGGCTGAGGAGATCGTCAGGATCAACTACTCGCTTGGGCTTGATGAGCACGCCGTTCGCTTGCTTGCGAAACGCCACGAAATCGCCTTCGCGGATATTGAGCGTTTCCAGCAACTCGCGAGGGATCACCACCTGGCGGCGCTGACCTACACGTCCGATCCTCTCTTTAGTTGCGACTGTTGTCTCTGCTTTGACTACCATACCTTCAGATTATCTGATTGTCAGAAAGTGTCAAGGGCATTCCCCTCTGTTCTGGGCCCCAGTCCGCAGCGCCTTCCGGCGTAGGGGGACGGCTCGCCGTCACCATATAACGTTTCTCCATGCGACCGTCGGGGGAGAAGGTGGACCGCGACAAGCGTACTCTTCAGCCGTCGCGGGCCGAATGAGGGGTTACTTTCCCGCGCTCGATGACAACTTCCCTGCGGCGCAAAACCACAGGGTTGGCCGTTCCTGTGAAACCCGTGACAGACGATCCCACGTTTACTTTGTCCGAAAACCTCGTTGAGCGGCGAACCTCCTTTGTTGACCTTGCCCCGAGCGTTGGAGCTTGCCCAATGCCGGACAAAACAACGGGTGTACCGTTTCGTCTGTCACCACGACGTGGCGTTTCGTCGTCACCACGACGATATGACGGTGGCGGGCTTGGGGGCTAGCTATGGTACCCTTATCCCACCGGGGCGTTCACCCTCGCTTTTTGGTCGGGTTTCAGGGAGGTTTCATGCGAATAGAGATGCGGACTTTTCTGCCGGCGATCTGTCTTATTGCTCCGACCGCCTGCGCGCAGAACGCCGACCTGAGCGGGAAGTGGCAGGTCTTGATCACGCACCATGGCAAGCCCGAATACGCGGTGCTGACGCTGAAGGCGGACGGGGCTCGTTGGGCGGGCGAGATGTTTGGGCGCACGATTACGGTAACGCCGAATGGCGCCGGGATCGAGGTGCGCTGCCAGGCGAAAGACCCCAAGGACAAGGATAAAGACTGCGGAGTTCTGACCGGGCGCCTCGGCGAGGGTGTGATGAATGCGTCCGGAAAGCTCTTTGACGAGGACGCCACGTGGAAAGCCGAGCGCGCGCCTGCCGCCGAGCACTCCGCCACCCGGCACGAGTTCGTGCCCTCGGTCTATTACAACCAGTTTGCAGGCCTGATTGCGCCGGCCTTGCACATCAAACCGGGAGACACGGTTCACACCACAACCGTCGATGCCGGAGGGGTGGATTCGAACGGAGCGCACGTCGCGGCGGGCGGCAATCCCCTGACCGGACCATTCTACATAGATGGCGCCTGGCCGGGTGACACGCTGGTGGTCAAGTTGAAGCGCGTGCGCCTGAACCGCGACACCGCGGGGACCTATAGCAACTCGGTGGTCCTGAGCGCGCTTAATCCGTACTACGCCCGCGACCAGAAGAGAATTGAGGACTTCGACAGCACCTGGAAACTCGATCGACAGTCGGGCATCGCCGTTTTGACCAAGCCCACCGATCGCTTGAAGAATTTCCAGGTGAAGCTCGCGCCCATGATGGGATGCATCGGCGTCGCCCCACCGGGCGGACAGGCGTTTCGCTCCGGCGAGCTGGGCGACTATGGCGGCAACATGGATTACAACCAACTCCGCGAAGGGGTTACGCTTTACCTTCCCGTCTTTCAGCCCGGCGCTCTGCTGTTCGTGGGAGACGGCCATGCGGCGCAAGGCGACGGCGAACTCACCGGCAACGCGCTCGAGACCTCCATGGAGGTTGAATTCACAGTCGATCTCGCCGAAGGATTCGGCTTGGACCAGCCCCACGCCGAAAACGACGATTACATCATGGTCATGGGCATCGGCAATTCGCTGGAAGACGCGCTGCAAAACGCCACCACCGGCATCTCCCAGTGGCTAGACCACACTTATAAATTGAATTCGGCAGAGATCGCCATGGTGCTGGGATCCTCGATGCGGTACGACATTGCGGAAGTTGTCGATCCGCGTGTACATATCGTGGCGAAAGTAGCCAAGAGCGCCTTGAAGCCGATCGCACCCAAGGAATGAGCATGCGTCCTGACACTTGAATTTGAAATCTGCTAGATCGGATGCCGCGCGGCCTGCCCAAAACTTCGCACCGACGGCCCGTAACCCTCGAGTCTCTACCTCAGCGTCACTTCTCGCTGCCTTGATGACTTCGGACTCCGTGATCCGGACCGTCTTCCTCGCCACCGCTGGTGACCTCTACTTTCCCATTCTCGAAGCGACCCAGGTGAAGAGGCGCTCAACCTGCTTAACCAGGTTCGCCGCCTCCACCGGGGAGAACATGCGCTCTTCATACTCCACCTGATTTTTCTTTGTCAGGATAATCCCCAGGCGGTTCGCCTGATGCCGAGCTTCCTCATCAGCGAAAAGCTCCGCCAACAGCCGCACGGCATCGCTGTGATCCTTGCTGGAGCTGCGTTTTCCGTGAAAACGCACACAGAGGCTGTCGGCGGCCGATATGGCACAGTGAATTCCATTCAGGGCGGCGGCATTGGGGCGGCCGTCTGCCAAAGCCTGGTTCATCGAGTCGCGGTACTCGCCAGCCTTGCGGAAGTAGTTCTCCGCCAGGGAAAAGTGAACCGCCGAGCTTTTAACCTTCATTTCACAAGGTCTCCTATGGTGTCACCCCGAAGCACCCGACCCTCGCTGGCGATTCTGCGGATTAGGGAATCACCCTTTCGATACCGCGCGACAAAGGTCTGGGCTGAGATCACATAAGGTGAGAAACGGTTCCCCGTGCGGAGGTAGAAGTCAGCCTGCACTTCCTCGAGTCTCTCCAACAGACGGCTACGACTAACTGAGTCGGGAGCCACGAAGCACAAATCCACGTCGCTGGAGATTTGCTCCTCTCCACGCGCTACGCTGCCGTAGCAGATCAAGCTTCGTATATCGCGAGGCCAATTGAGCGGAAGCCCGTCGAGCACAAACTTGAGGTTGTCGGCTTCTTTTTCAAACAGGACACGCAGCAGCCTTTCATAGAGGATGTGCCGGGCATTCAGCCGGTACAGGAAGGAGCGCCCTTTGGCCATGGACGTTACCACACCGATTTTCTCGAGTCCGTCAAGAGAGAGGCTAACATTGCTGCTGGCCACCTTAATGTTGCGCGCAATCTCCCGGCCGGTAAAGATCATCTCCGGATTGCGGGATAAGAGGCGAAGAACCTTGACGCGAGTGGCGGTGCGGAAGACATCGTCGAGCGGTTGCTGGAAACGCATGCTTCGATTATAGATCATATGCTCTGAAATCGAAACTCATGATTTGTTTTCAGTGCATACGGGAATTATCGGCCGTAGCCGATTTCATTCTTGGCCCGCACTTCTCGGCATTCCCCCCGCGGCTCGGTCCCGGCGCGTCGAATGTAGACGGAGGATTCCCAGCGTCGACGGCCAGAGGGGTTTTGCCTGTTGCTTGTCACTGGCTGTTGGCCGCCGATGTCGGTCGGACTCCGGCTAATTTCGTCGTTGAACGTGTAGTCGAAGCATAACGAATTGAGACAGAAATGCGGCTGCGCTGCCCGGCCCGAGTGTATACTCTTGTGGCTCAGGATGCCCGACCGGAAATTGTGTTCACACTATTTAAACGAGCGCCTTGAGATTTCCGAGAAAAGAGGAGCGCTCGATGCGGCGTTCGATCTTTGCTTTGTCGGCTAACTTGCTTTTGGCGTTTGTGCTATCAAGTCAGGTCGCTGCGTTTTCTCCTTACCCGTGGGCCACTTATTACGCCACGAAGCGAACCGGCGAGATAAAGATTGACGGAAATCTATCGGACTGGGCGTCCGTTAAGGGCTTCACCATGGCGGACCCGAAATTCTTCTTTGTGGGGCAGGGCATGTCTTCGGCGAAGTGGGGCGGCCCAAAGGACCTCTCGGCGACTTTCAAAGTTCAGTGGGATGAACGGTACATCTATATCGCCGTGGAAGTGGTGGATGATATCGTCGAAGAACCCCACGGGTCCCTCTCACCGGGAATGGAAACAGGTTCGTGGGATGACGATAGCGTTGAAATCATGGTGGATAACGATGGATGCGGGATGCCGCGATATTACATCGGCGACCCGATGCACCACGAGTTTCACTTTGTGTATAGCGCGAAACATCCGTTCGTCTTCGATAACTTCTGGAAAAAGCAGCCCGGCGCGCCGCAACCCATGTTTCAACTTCCCGGGGGAGGAGAAGAACCTCTGGCATACCCCGGCGAAGTGATGGCCAAGAATGACGTCACGGCGGTATTCTCCCAACCTCCCTACAACGGAGAATACGCATTCAAGAGAACGCCCCAGGGTTACAATCTTGAGATCCGGATGTCGCTCCCGGGCGCGACGATGAAAGCCCTCAACGACGGCGGCCGTCCCATCGGATTCGACGTCGCGGTGAATGACAATGATTTAGGGCACGGGCCCACGAAACAGCAACTCCACTGGTCCGGCATGAATGACCTCTTCTGGCGCAACTGCCAGTTCTTCGGCACCCTTCTTCTTTTGAATTCGTAATCCAATTTCGTCACGGCGTTCCACATAGATTGCGATAACTGATCACCGACATCCGATAGCGACCGAGTCTAACCCCCCCGCAGGCGCCATGATCAAATAGGGCATCGGGAAGCCCGTCACCCTCATCACAGGTATTCTTGTCAAAAATTCAGCGCGGCATTTACATTAGGCGAAGAGCCTTGTAAAATGCGCGTTCGCGCCCGAGAAGTGACGAAATCGAAATCTGCGGAAGAGCGTAGGGAGAAGCCTTAAGGCTGCGGCGCCCTCGGCGGGCTCGTGCGTGTTTCCTGAGGCGCGGACTGGCCTCGAAGGCCGTGGGATCCGATACGCGAACGCCGCCACCGCGCGATACACAATAATAGGAGGAAAGCATGGCATTGAACATCATTGAGAAGGAAGTGAACGGAGTCACGGTCCTGCAACTGATCGGTCGCGTGACACTGGGTGAAGAGAGCAGCCAACTCCGCGGCAAGCTCAAGGATCTGCTAAGCCAGGGCCGAACGCGCCTGGTTCTCGACCTTGCCGAAGTAACCTACATCGACAGCGCCGGCCTGGGCACGTTGGTGGCGGGATTCACCTCCGCCCAGAACCAGGGCGCCGGCCTGAAGCTCGCCAACCTCACCAAACGTTTTAGTGAGCAACTTAATATTACAAAACTAGTTACAGTTTTCGACGTCTACGATAACGTCGACGCCGCCGTCAAGTCCTTCGATTGAGCGCCGTGAGCGCGCCAGCGCGCAGCCTGCCATCCTGATTCGCCATCTGCGTCGGGGGAGGAATTCTTCTGCGCGGGCCGTGGCCTGCAGCTCCTCACAACGTGCGCCGCTCCCCGTGGGGGCTCGCGGGTTCCTCGCATTGGAATTCCACGGGAGGAATCATGGGTCATCAAATTGGCTGGGGCCTGCTGTTGGTCTTTGCCGGGGGAATACTGAACGGCAGTTTCGCAGCGCCCATGAAGAGGCTTTCAGCCTGGCGCTGGGAAAACATCTGGCTGGTTTATTCTCTTACGGGATTGCTGATCCTTCCCTGGGTGATTGCGAGCGCCACCGTTCCGCATCTTGGCAGCGTGCTGGCACAATCCTCCGGCTCGGTGGTAGCGAAGGTTGCCCTGTTCGGATTCGCCTGGGGTATTGGCGGCCTTCTGTTCGGCCAGGGAATCGCACGCGTGGGAATGGCGCTGGGTTTTGCGGTAATTCTCGGCATCACCTCCACTTTCGGATCGCTCCTTCCACTCGGCATCCTCCATCCGGACCAACTGGGCACTCGACAGGGCGTAACTCTGATCGCCGGGACGGTGGTCATGAGCCTGGGTCTAGTTTTCCTGGCGATCGCGGGGAAGCGGCGCGAACGCGAGCAGGCTGCGGGCACGGCAACTTTGGATCATGCGGGCTTCGGCGTCGGACTCCTCATCTGCATTCTCTCCGGCGTTTTTTCCTCGATGCTCAATTTCGCCTTTGTTTTTGGCGAGGAGATGCGGCAGATCTCGCTTGACTCGGGAGCGTCCACGGCGATGTCGGGAAACGCAATCTGGGCGCTGGCGGTGAGCTGCGGTTTTCTGCCCAACGCGGCATACTGCATCTACCTTTTGAACAAGAACCACACTTGGGGGACCTTCCGGGACAAAGCAGCGGGCGCCGGCTATTCCCTGGGCGCCACCCTGACGGGCGCGCTCTGGTATGGCGGCCTGGTCGTTTACGGCATGGGCACCGACGCGCTGGGTATATTCGGCAAAATCGTCGGGTGGCCCGTGTTCATGTCCATCGACATCGTCACCGGGATTGTTTGGGGATTCGTCGGCGGCGAGTGGAAGGGCGCCAGCCGCACCGCCCTGGGTTATTGCCTCACCGGCATCGGCATCCTGTTCCTCGCCATCGGCGTCATCAGCCTCGGCAATGCCCCGTAGGCATGCAGAAAACCAGCACGACATCTCGCCCGCTGTCGCGGGAGCGTCCAGCTCCCGCCAGCGCGCGGGCAGGATGCCCACGCCCCAGCGGGCGAGACGCCCAGGCTACGAAAACCCTTCGTCACTATACTTTGCAATCCTCTACAGGGCCGGTCTGCTTGAACTCCTAATCGAGATGCTTCGCGTGCAAGAACTCGCGAACGACTTCGACAACGTCCCGGTGTTCGCCGTCCACAGAATAGTTGAGCCGTCGCATCTCCTCATCGGAGATTTTCCCGCCAAGCTGGTTAATCGCATCCCGAACCGCTGGATGGCGCGCGAGCGTCTCACCTCGAACCAGAGGCACCGCCTGATAGGGTGGGAAGTAGTGCTTGTCGTCCTCCAGGATCGCCAAGTCGTGGGCGGCGATGAGGCCATCCGTGGAGTTGCCCGCCACCAGGTCCACCTGTTTCTCCAGCAGCGCGCGGTAAAGCAAGCCCAGGTCCATAATGCGCGGTGGCTGGCCGAACTTCAGGTGGTAAGTCCGCGCGAGACCCTGATAGCCGTCAGGGCGCTCCATGAATTCGTAACCGAACCCCGGCCGCCACTGGGGAGCGTAGGGCGCGGCCTCAGAGAGCGTGTGAATGTTCAGGCGGCGCGCGGTTTCGCCTCGGACCACCATGGCGAAAGTATTGTTGAAGCCCAGCGGCTTCATGACCTCCACGCCGTAGCGCGAGGCGTACTCTCGTTTGACCTTGTCGTAGACCTTTGCGGGATCATTTTCGATAGGGAGCTTCAAAACGGCGGTCAACGCCGTGCCGGTGTACTCCACGTAAGCGTCGATCCGCCCCGCGAGCAGCGCCTGTTGACTGATGTAAGTGCCCGCGAGGAAAAACCGACGTTCCACGTGCAATCCCGTCTTCGCTTCCAGATGCTGCGCGAGCATTTCGCCCAGGATCACCTGTTCGGTGAAGTTCTTTGACCCGATAACAAGAGTTTGCCGCAGCCCGGGTCCACAGGCGGTGAAACAACAGGCGGCAAGAAGTGTTCCCGAAGCCGTCGCGATCAGCAGCCAACCGGGTGCGCGCCAGCTCATACGGAGGCCTTAACCCACAGTAGACACGCCCTGTTACCTTTGACTTTTGACCTTTGCATTTTGCCTTTTGACTTGCTCTGGGCCGCGAATTCAGTGCGCGTAAGTCAGCTTGCGCTCTAAGAGTCCCAGGAGCAAATCCAAACCCAGTGCCAACAAGGCGGCAGGAATCGCGCCGGCCAGAATCACCCTGTTATCCACCATCGCCACGCCGCGAAAAATAAATTCCCCCAGGCCCCCGGCGCCGATCGCCGCGGCAATCGTGGCCACGCCTACGGTGATGACGGTGGCCACCCGCACTCCTGCCAGGATGACTCCTAATGCCAGAGGCAGTTCGACTTGAAGAAGCACCTGCCCGTCCGTCATCCCCATGCCGCGCGCGGCTTCCCGCACGCCTGAGTCAACGCCAAGGATCCCTGTGTAGGTGTTGCGAATTACCGGCAACAGCGCATAAAGGGCGAGCGCCGTTATCGCCAACCGGTCCGCTCGCTCGCCGAGCCAGGGAGCCGGCAGCAGGAAGCCGAAGAGCGCAAGGCTGGGAATGGTCTGCACAATATTTGCCGCGCCGATGACAGGTTTGCTCAGTGCCCTCCGCCGGGTGAGCAGAATTCCCAACGGCAGACCGATGGCGATTGCCAGCAGCATGGAGATTCCCACCAGCCACAAGTGTTCCAGCGTGAGCTGAAGGATCTGGCCGTGGTTTTTGACGAAGAAGTTGAGTGTATCCATCCGCCGCCTCGATTCACGATTTTGCGTTCCCGTTGCCCGCCCGGAATGCGTCAACGTAAGCGGCCACGAGCGGGTCAGGAGTGTGGAGGAATTCATCAGGAGTGAAGACGCCGACCAATTTTCCCGCCTCCAGAAGTGCGATGCGCGTGCCGAGCAGCAAGGCCTCACGCGTATCGTGCGTCACAAAGATGATGGTTTTCCGGAGGCGCTTCTGGAGCGCTTGAAACTCGCGCTGGATTTCCGCCCGGGTTAAAGGGTCGAGCGCCCCGAACGGCTCGTCCATCAGCAGGACTGGCGGGTCGCCCGCCAGGGCCCGCGCCACACCCACGCGCTGCCGCTGGCCGCCGGAAAGCTCGCGCGGATAACGCGATAGAAACTGATCGGGTGGCAAACCCACAAGTTCCAGCATCTCGCGTGCCCGTGCGTGAGTCTTCTCCGGCGTCCAGTGTTCCAACTGCGGAACCAAGCCAACGTTTCTCTCCACCGTGAAGTGCGGGAAGAGCCCGGCTTCCTGGATGACATAACCGATGCTTCGCCGCAGGCGAATGGGATCCCAGTTCAGGGTAGAAGTCCCTTCAACTTGAATTTCGCCCGCGCTCGGTTCCAGCAGACGATTGATGAGCTTGAGCGTGGTGGTTTTGCCGGAGCCGCTGCGCCCCAGCAGCACGAGAGTTTCGCCCCGCTGGACACTCAGGCTCAGATCCGACAGGAGCAGGTGGTTACTTGCCACGCGGAATGATACGCGGCGAAATTCAATGACGGTTTCGGGCGACTGGCTCATGGTAGAACCGTTCATACACTATAATCCCGAAACGCTGTCATCTTGCGGCATCCGCGGCGATCGCCTTTTCGATTCCCTGCTGGGTTTCGGCAGCATGCGTTGGTCCGGCAAGGAAGGTGAGGGCCTGTATTGGCTGCCCCTGCCAAGCCCCGGTGTTTCTTAGGACTCGATCCATACGCGCGGCGCGCAAGAACCCGGAAACGACCTGCTCCGATACCTGCCCTGTGCCAAATGTCGTCACTCCGCCATCGAGAATTGTCGGGGCAAAGAACGGTTGCGAAACTGCCAGACGCTCCGCCTCCCGGTATAGGATTGATCCGACCAACTCCATGCGCTGAGGCGTAAATGTCTCGGAATCTCCGAGCCCAATGACCAGAAGCTTCCCTGCACCGAGAGTTCCCGCGGGCGGGGTAATCAAGATCGTTTCGCCGGATTCCCCGCGAAACAAATCCGGCTTACGAACTTGGTCGAGAAGGCCCTTGAGCTTATCGTTGATTTCGGTGAGCGACCCGTGAAGGGTATTCGACGGGTTGGACTGGAATAAGCAGATGACCTGCAAATCTGTAACGGTGTCAGCGGGGCTCTGCAACAAAATGCGGATGGGTAAGGGCCCATTGGGGATTTGAATCTCCGCTGGTTTTACCTGAGTCGACGGCCCACTCGTCTGAGATTGGGCCGCTGCGGAGCCAGTCGGCACGATGTCGAGCGCACAAATCGCCAGCGCAAGCAATGCGAGCAACCGAGGAGATGCGAACTGTTTCATTGCGGCTCCTTTGCAATTTGAAGCGCGGGCGGGAAAATCACCAGGGTTAGACCGCAACGAAGAGGTTCTCGGCGAAACCCCATTCCTCATCCACCCATTGGGCTATGCACGCGAACCCCGTCCGTTCGGCCATCTGTGGGACTTCGGCCTTTCTGTACTTATGACAGCTTTCGGTCCAGATGGTCTCGTCGCGCTGGAGCGTCGTGCGGAAATTGGCCCCTTTGATAGTCACAGTCTGGGTCTCAACGGAACGGAGATGCATTTCGATGCGCCGCTCCCAAGCATTGTAGAGGGCGACGTGCTCAAACCGGGCGAGGTCGAAGTCGCCGCCGAGCTCCCGGTTGATGCGGGCCAAAATGTTGCGATTAAACACAGCCGTCACGCCGATCGAGTCGTCGTAGGCGGGGACGAGCTGGGTCAGGGGTTTTTCCAGATCGGTCCCGAGGAGCAGCGTATCTCCCGGTAGGAGCGCGAGGCGAATCTTGCGCAGGAAGTCCTCGCCGGGCGCGCGATCAAAATTGCCGATCGAACTACCTAAGAAAAGCACCACGACCCCGTCGCCGCGCGGGCGGCGAGCCACTGCCCTGCTCAAGCCGTCAAGGTATTCGGTCTCGAACCCGAGAATGCTGATCTGGGGCAAATCATCGAGTTCGCGCTCGCAGTTCACCAGAGCCGTTGAGGAAATCTCAATTGGGCAGTACGTGGTGGACTGATTCCGCGCGAGGACCTCCAGCAATCGACGCGTTTTCCTGCCGCTTCCACAGCCGAGTTCCACAACGATTCCCTGCGAGGCGAGCCGCTCGGCAATGTCGTCGGAGTGACGCAGCAGGATTCTCTCCTCCGCCCTCGTCAGCCCATATTCGGGAAGCTTGGTGATAACTTCAAACAGGGCCGAGCCAACATCGTCGTAAAGATATTTGGACGGCAACTCCTTTTGTCCCGGCCGCCCAAGCCCATCGCGCACGGCTTCCGCGAAAGAGTTGCTCACATCATATACGGCGCTTCGAATCAACATATCGCCCCCCTTTAGTTGCTCACACAGCGGAAGGATGCATAGACGAAGGGATAGTGGGGCTGGAACCAATTGCGGAACGAACGCCGCAACATGCACGCCCCGGTTCGCGGCGAGGCTCCTTTCATCACATAGTGTTTTCCATCGAAAAAGTTCGCCGAATAACCTGGGTAAAAGGGGAAAGGCTCAAAGCCAGGAAATGGAGCAAACGTCGAGGAAGTCCACTCCCACCCGTTTCCGAGAGTGTCCTCCACTCCAAAGTGACTTCGCCCACGGGGAAAGCTCCCTACGGCTACCGGATCCCAATGCTCAAAATCGAAGTTGCCGCGGCCGGCATCGGGGGGCGCGTCTCCCCAAGGATATTCTCGCTCCACCCATTCCGGCGTCCCATAAGCGGCGCGGTGGAACTGGGCTTCTGTAGGAAGTGACTTGCCAACAAACCGCGCGTAGGCCGCAGCCTCCGCGTGGCTCACGTATACCGGCCAGTCCAATGGCAACGGCACCTCCTCGAACATGGCCCGATAGAACCACTGTCCTTGGCGCTCAAACCAAAAGCGCGGATGGGCGATGTTCTGATCCTTAATCCAGGCCCAGTCCCTATCGCTCCAAAACCGCCGGTCGTCGTATCCACCCACCAGCACGAACTGCAGGAACTCGCCGTTCGTAACTTTGTAAACGTCGATCACGAAGGCCGGCACTTGCACCGATTGAGTTTCAAACTCGTTGTCCCAGCCAAATGATTCCCGTTTTCGCGGTACCCCTAGCGTCGTCGTTCCCGGCGGGATATCAATCATCCGGACAGCAACTGGTGGCCCGGACTTAGAGGTACCCGCGGGGCGATCGCTGTGTGGAGCAATCTTCCGATCCAAACTCAACTGGTGCAGCATGTACGCGAGGGTTTCTGCGTGCATCAGCCGATGTTCAATCGCCGTGTTCAGGATGAGTTCTTCAGGATATTTCCACCGGCCTACCGGAGGCTGTGCAGAGTTTTTGAGGATGTGATCGAGCTTCTCGCGAAGGCCGAGGTTATAGGCGTTGATCTCCGAAAGGCGGGGCCAATCCGAGGGCGTATCCGCTGGGAGGCCGCCACCCACCGGGTCAATGCCAAAAGCAAAAAGGTGGTCGAACTCAGGGTGAGCAGGGCCGAGGTCCAGCGCTTGACCCGCAATCAGATTCCAATCGAATGCCTCAAGGTGGCCAATGTAGAAAACAATTCGGTGCCTTTCCGGAATCGGACGGTCATACATCGCGTCGATGCGCACCCGGCGAAACAGGTCATCGGTCAGCGACCTCGATTGCTCCAAGCGCGCCAAAAGCTGGTTCCGATAGTCGATCTGCGTTGCGGTAGCATTCATGGCTCGGTTCCCCCTTTAGGATCATGTCTTGTGAATTAGGAACACATCCACCGTATGGGGTAGCAGGTACCTGCCGTTCTCATAGACCGCATTTTCCTTGAGGCAGGTCAGCAGAACGTCTTTTCCAGATATATTCGTCGTGTCAGCGTGAATGACAAAGCTGAGAAGATCATTCGCCGCCTTCTCATCGTGGTCAAAGCAGGCTGAGATATCCAGCTCCGCATTGATGGACTCGCGGCGAAATGGAACGCCCAAAGTCTTCAATGCCTTTTGAACATGATGACTGAGCCAAGGCGGATGGCCAAAATTGCTTTGAAAGGTCACATTGAAAAACTGACTGAGGAAAATATCGAGTGCGGAATAAAGAATAAGAGTGCCGCCTTCTTCTAGCAGATCCCATGCTTTTTGAAGGTTTTGACGAAGATCCAAGAAGAAATAATGGGTGTGCACCAACAAGATGAAATTAAACTTCTTGATCGCCTCGTAAGATTCAAAATCGCTTAAAAGGATATTGACTGTCAGCTTCTCACCTGTCAAAGGCTTCAGGTTGTTCTTAAGAAGATTCAGAACCGCTGGGTTTGGATCGAGCCCCTCATACTGTATCCGCAGGTTTCGCCTTAGAAATGCTTGAATGAGTTGCTCGTCGAAAATTCCGGTTCCGGCTCCGATGCTTAAGAACCTGATAGTTTCAGGTCCCAGTCGCGGCACAAAGTTCTCTTCCAGCCAACCAAGCATCAGGGCTTGCTGATTTGAAGACCGCCGAAAAAGGAGTTGGCCGTCTCTGTAGCGATCGCCTTCGAGTGGAGGGCAGAGCTTCAGGGCATCACGGACGGCAGGGTCCCAGCGGAAAATAAGATTTTCGCCTGCATTATCGAACATGGAATTCAGCCCTGTGCGTTCTTGGCCCGGCTTTGGCGTCCCGGCGATGACTCAGAGCCGACCGCCTCCGCGCGTGATTCCCCAGCCAACGACACCCACCCCATTGATGATGAGAATGAATAAATGAGTCGAACGCGGCATCGGGAAAAACTGGTGATGCCCGCAGACCGCGCTTACGTATGCGTCGGAACCGTGCCTCGCGGAAACGGTTCAATCATGAACTCGTCAACGTAGCACCATCCCCACTCCTCGCCGGGCTCGATCGAGCGCATCACTGGATGCTTGGTTTTTCGGAAGTGCTTTGTGGCGTGCCGGTTCTTTGAGCCGTCGCAGCAGCCCACGTGACCGCAAGTCTCGCAGAGGCGCAAGTGCAGCCACGAGTCGCCCATCTTTAGACACTCCTCACATCCGTCCGTGTTGGGAGATGGGTAGCGGATCTCGTCAAGGTGCGAACAACTTTCTGACATGATGCCCTCCTCTATGCAGAAGATGACTCAGCCTTCGGTTGGGTTTCCGGGAGATAAACCTGGAATCGAGTGTCGCCCGGGTGCGAAGAAACACGAATCTCGCCGTGATGGTTCCGGATGATTCGGCAAACGGTGTCAAGTCCGAGGCCCGTTCCCTCCCCGACTCCCTTGGTGGTAAAAAACGGGTCAAAGATGTGCGGCAGAACGGCAGCGGGTATTCCCGGTCCGTTATCGCCAATTTCCACGAGGACGCGGTCCAGTTCGCGCGCTGTCCGCACGCGCAACTCACCCTTGCCTTGCATGGCCTCGATGGCGTTGGAAATCAGGTTCGTCCAAATCTGATTGAGCTCACCGCCGTAGGCGCAGATCTTCGGCAGATTCTCGTCATACTCGCGGACGACCCTGATTCCACCTTTCAGGCGGTGGTGGAGAATCGTCAGGGTATTTTCAAGCCCCTGGTGCAAGTCGACCTTCTGCATCGAGGCCTGATCCATGTAAGAGTATTCTTTGATCGCCTGGACCAGATGGGAAATGCGTTTGGTGCTGATTTCAATCTCGCTGATCAGTCTGGCGATTGTGAGCAAAGAAGAGCTACGGATGAGCGCGTCGCACACCACTTCGTCGCCCACGTGGGCAGCCAGACTCTCCAATTTGGGGACGTCCACGCCCATGTCGGCGAGCGCGGGCGCGATTCTCCAGGCCTCTGGCGTGTGGCGGCCTTCGAGCCAAGTGGTAATGCGCTCTTCGCGGTCGCTCTGGGCCAGTGGATCCGCAGGAACCGAGGGAGCGTATTGCCCCGCCTCCCGCTCGAAGTGGATAATCATCTCGCGCTGATCTTGGGAGAGGGCATGGCGAGCGAGGCGAATGCTGGCGTCGCGCACCGTCTCGAGCGCCTCACGGAGGCTGGCGGTGGCCCGCTGCGCCGCGGCGGCGGGATTGTTCAGTTCATGCGCCAGCCCTGCGGAAAGCTTACCCAGCGCCATCAGCTTGTCGCGTTGAGTTTCAATCCGGGTGGTCTCGCGGATGCGATCGGCCATGATGGAAACCAAACGCTGGCCGAGCAGGGGCATGCGCTGGAGCATCTCGGGGAAGAGGCGTCGATGCAGGCCGACGATGCGCGTCGGAAGCACGGCGCGGCTGGTGCCGCCGTAGTGTGTCAGCCGCGAGTACGGAAGCAGGCCGGTAACTTGACCGGCAAACCCTCGAAAGACGAGTTCATCCCCACCGCTTCCTCTCTGTATCCGCATCTCCCCTTCGAGGATCACGATGAGATAGTCCAGAGGTTCGCCCTCACGGGCCATGACCTCTCCCGGCTGAAATCGCCGTTCCTCAAGATTTTCCGCCAGCCACGTGAGTTGGTCCGGGGAGAGGTCAGCGAAAACTTCGATCTTGCGCAAGTCGTCGATCAAGCTGCTGCTCGTTGCGCTCGTAGGGTTTTCCGCCAAGTCACACCTCGCTGAGGTATTGATGAGTGAACTGCACGGCAATCGAGCCTTCGCCTACGCCTGAGGCGACCCTTTTCACCGACCCGTGACGGACGTCACCTGCGGCGAAAATTCCAGGCACGCTGGTTTCCGGCCAGAATGGGTCGCGGCCCAGGGGCCATCCCGCCGGCCGCTTTCCCCCGCGTACCAGATCGGTCCCGGTGATGATGAAGCCGCGCTCGTCGCGCTCCACCACGCCCTCCAGCCAATCCGTTTTGGGTTCGGCGCCGATGAAAATCGAGAGCATGTTGGTGGGCGCCTTCGTCGTTTCCCCACTGCTTCCGCACTGAATGGTGATGGCCTCGAGATGGGTGTCACCGTGAACTTCCACCACCCGCGAGTGCGTTTCCACCTGAATGTTCGGTGTTTTCTTGATCTGGTCGATAAGGTACTGCGACATGGTGATGGAGAGCGATTCACCGCGCACCAACATCACCACGCGACGCGCAAACTTGGAGAAGTACATCGCCGCCTGCCCGGCGGAATTCGCGCCTCCGACGATGTAGACGTCATCATCCTTGCAGGACACTCCCTCGGTCATGGCCGCACCATAGTAAACGCCGCTCCCTTGCAATCGCTCCGCTCCCGGCACGTCGAGCTTGCGGTAGGAAACGCCGGTCGCAATCAGCAGCACCTTGCATCCGATGTCGGCCCCCTCGGCCAGCTTGACGACTCGCGAGGGGCCTTCCACGCGGACGCCCGTGACCTGCTGCGGGGCGAGGATTTCGACTCCGAACCGCCGGGCCTGCGCCACGGCTCGCCGCGCCAGATCGCCACCGCTCAATCCCGAAGGGAATCCGAGATAGTTCTCGATGCGCGAGCTCATCCCCGCCTGACCGCCCGGCGCTTCCATTTCGATCAGCAGCGTCTTGAGCCCCTCCGATGCGCCGTAAACCGCGGCTGCTAAGCCCGCGGGCCCGCCTCCCACGATGACGAAGTCGTAGAAAGCCATCCCCGGCTTGACGCGTAACCCAAGTTTGTCGGCCACTTGCCCAGGGGTGGGAGCAGCCAAAGATGTGCCGTCGGGGAAAAGCACCATGGGCAAGCATGAAGGCGTTGCGCCTGACGCCTCCACCAGCGTGCGCACCTCCGCGACTTGGGCCGCCGTCTCAACATCGATCCATTGGTACGGCGCTTGGTTGCGCGCGAGAAAATCCCGGATGGCATAGCATTGCGGGGACCAGCGCGTGCCGAGAATGCGCACGCCTTCGAATGGAGGCCGGAACGAGCCACGCCAGTCCTCAAGCAGGTCATCGAGCACGGGGTAGAGGTGCTCCTCGGGAGGGTCCCAGGGCTTCAGCAGGTAGTGATGAATTCTCGCGCTGTTAATCGCCTGAATCGCTGCGTCGGTGTCCGCGTAGGCCGTCAGCAGCACGCGCTTGGCGGTCGGGAAAATTTCCATCGCCTTCCCGAGGAATTCCACGCCGGTCATCTGCGGCATGCGTTGATCGACCAGAAGCAAGGCGACCGAATCTCCGCGGCGCTTGAGCGACTTCAAGGCCTCGAGGGACGCCGCGCCGGAGTCCGCGCGGAGGACGCGATAGTTCTCGGCATAGCGCCGCCGCAAATCGCGCTCGATTGCGCGCAAGACTTCGGGATCGTCGTCTACTGTAAGCAAAACGGGCTTTGCCATGGACATATCCTTATTGTGGATATCCCGCAAAGGCATGCGATAGGACGCCAAGGCGAACCGCGTCCACATCCCACGCCACCTGTTATCCCTAATGCAATCTATTAGATGAAACTAAGCCCTTGTCCGATTCAGACAAATTGCCCGATTTCCGCGTGCCGCTGGAGGAGCACGATGGTTTCGTCGTCCCGCTGGAGGGCGCTGCCGCGAAACCGTTCGAGCCCTCCGGCCAAGGCTTGGCCGAAGGCGACCGGCCCCCCCAGCGGACCTATTGTCAACCCCCTGACCAACGCCAGCAAGCCTTCATGGCCCAATTCTTCACCGCCCTCGTTACGGCATTCGGTAATTCCGTCCGTATAGAGCATGAGCGTGTCGCCGGGGCGAAGCTCAATGCCAACCTGGGCGTACGTCGTCCCACTGATCAGCCCGAGGGGCAGGCCGGCCACATCGCGGGCATAAGTTGTCCGCTCCTCGAGCCAATCCCAGTCGCCCGTCTCCGCGTGATGCCATAGCAGGGGCAGATGGCCAGCGTTGGTAAAGACAAGCTCGCCGGTCCCGACGTAGAACCCCAGCACCACGGCGGTGGCGAACTGCACTCCCGTGGCGTCGCGCTTGAACGCCTCATTCAGCTCGCGCATCAGCGCCGACTGGTCCCAGTTATCAGTATGCAATTGCAGAACGCGCCGCAATCGCTCTGCCACAGAGCTAGCGGATTCGCCGTGCCCAGCCACGTCAGCGAGGGCGATACGCGAGACCTGTCCTTTGCTGCACACCGACACATAGTGGACGTCGCCACCGCTAGCCGTGTGCCCGAACGGAGTGCAGGAAATCCACCCCTGCAAGCCGGGAAGCTCAATCGGATGAACCGCCCTGCTATTCCCGCCCCACAACTCGAAGCACGCGAGCCTTGCAACGTCCTGCCAGGATTCAGCCATTGCGCCGCAACTCCCCGCGTTCGTTAACAGAAGCCCGATGGCCAGCCTTAGCGCTCAACCCTCAACGGCCCTCTTGCGCGCGGTATTCCTTGAGATGATCATTTCCCTGAGTTCGTTCCTGGACTTCCCAAACAGCTTCGCCCCTTCGATCGCCGAAAAGCCTTCCTTTGTTCCAGGGATCTCCATGAGCAGATTCGTTTAGTTTTGGCCGTACATTCATTGTTCTCAGCCCACGCCATTAAGTCAATACCGTTCAAATTATTTCTTCGATCGCGACCATCTTCCCCAAGGTTTAAGGATAGCACCGGGGGCTGCAACCCCAACGAATCCGGGGCATCGAATAGTATGGGGTTGATCGTTAACTCGCACATTCGAGGGCGGAGTAAAGCTTCATGAGGATTTTGCGTCGGAACATTACGGCTCTTTGTCTTTTTGGTTTGCCTGCGATTGCCGGTGGCGCCACGCAAGGAATCAATAACTTCCACGAGGTGAATGAGCACGTCTACCGCGGCGCACAACCGACGGCCGATGGATTCAAATACCTGGCGACGATGGGCATCAAAACCATCGTGGACTTGCGCGCGAGCGGTGAGCGGTCATCCCTGGAAAAGCAGGTTGTCACTTCCTTTGGCATGAAATATGTGAACGTTCCCATGACCGGCCTGACTGCGCCGACCCAGGCCGAGATTACTAAGATCCTTGCGCTGCTGGAAGACGGCAAGTCGGGGCCCGTGTTTGTCCACTGCCTGCGCGGGGCGGACCGTACCGGCGCCGTCATTGCCGCCTACCGCATCGATCACGATCACTGGGACAATTCCCAGGCGCTGAGAGAAGCGATGTCGCTGGGCATGCACTTCTATGAATTGCCCCGGCAAATGTTCATTCTCAGGTTCCGGCCGCTGACCACTAAAGAAGAGCCGAAATCCTCCAGCGCCGTCCGGCCAACCGGTCAAGCTTCAGTTTTCCTCGCCTCGACAGTATGAGCAGGCGGCCCATTGCCGTCGCCTCGTGATTTAGCCCCAGGGATCACACCTCCCGGGAGCTCCCGCAGCACGGGCGAGTGGTTTTCTCTTTCGTAAGCGATGCCTGCACACAAACTCCGCCAATCCAGGTGTTTCTGATTGTTTCATCTACGCCCAAGACACTTGACACGGTGGGACGGATAAAATAATTTCGCTTAACCTTCCTATGTCTACTCGTGATCAAGATACCCGGCGGGAAAAGCGTGTGATGTTCACGATGCACGCGCCCGTGACGACGGAGAGCGGCGAGCGCTTCGAGGAATCCTCCACAACTGATATTTCAGCTTTGGGGGTTCGACTGCAGTTGCGCGGCCAAATCGTTCCGGGCCAGATTGTGGATGTTTACCTGAACCCGCGCCCCGAACGGTGCCGGGTGGTGTGGACCTGGCCGATCGGCACCGATCACGAATTGATTGCCGGGCTTGAGTTTATCCGGCCGCTGCGCGATCAGTGACGCTTTAGACCGCCTTCCTTCCCGTTATCCGCGTGGATTCTGCTTCCATCGAAAAACCTGCTCATTTGTGGCGGAGCGGCGAGAATGGCTCGCATCTCGCCCGGCAATCCTCGGGAAAAACGCGCGATTGGTACCTCGGTACTCTTGCCAGACTATTGGACTGTGCTTAGAGTGAGAGCCGGGACCCTATACCGCAAGGCGTGGACCTCAATGACTCCCGGCTGATAGGCCAACCCAACACACCCCTCGTTGTTCTTGCGATCAAGCTCACGTTCGAGGGATCGGCGCACGGAATGGTCATTGAAGAAGCTTTGACGGATCGGATTACCATACGTTTATCAATCTGGCGAAAAGAAGCCATCATCGAATAGAGGAGGATTTTCACTGTGAAGAGTCTTTTGAATCGGCTGTGGAAAGAAGAGGAAGGCCAAGATCTGGTGGAATACGGTCTTCTGCTTGTCTTGATCGCGCTCGGCGCTATTGCCTCGATGGGCGCATTATCGAAGGCTGTCTCGAACGTGTTTAGCAACGCGGCAGTAAACCTGACCACCGCAAGCTGAGCACGGTACAGCACTGCCGTGCCGTTCCCCGGAATTAACCGCTCATCAATGAGCGGAACGTGGTCAGCGCAGCCAGTACAGTTCTGGCTGTGCGGCGAGGTTGGGGTACCCCTTGCGGGTACCCTGGCGCGTCGTGAGACTGGCGTGGGCGGGCCGACTCAACGCCTCGCCGCTACAAGGTGATCTTTACGGATTCGACCAGGTTGTTGTACCTGCCTTTGTGGTCACCCGCCATCCGTCAGGAACATTTCCAGAAACATCATTGGGGGCAAGGTTGGCCGGCTGCCCTTGCGCCACTGCCCCGCTTCCCGTCGGGGAGATTTCGACAAGCTGGGAATCATGGAGCACGCCGTCGGAGGACCCCAGGCAAACCTCCATCGTGCTGGAGGCGGGATTGCCGCTCGCCGGGGTCAACGTGTTGAGGGGGATCGTGTAAGTCCCCGAGGCGAGGATGATCTGCGAGTCCGGCGCGGCGGCGGCGCAGGATTCCGCCTCCCAGAGCCGAGCCATAGCGCCGCGGGCGAGGCGGATCTTGAGCGCCACACTGCCGTTCTGGACTTGCAGGTGCTCTTCCGGAGTCACCTGCAAAACCAGCGAGGTGGGCGCCACCCGGCTCTGCGCGCAAAGCTGGATTGCGCCAGTCAGCAACACAGTTGCGGCCAACGGCGTCGCCAGCCGTGCTCGCGCGAGCGCGGGCACAAGCCGAAGGGTCGTCGGCCTCGCTGTCGGATGCCTGCCCAAGAATGGAAGGGAATGCATTGTCTCCCCCCGGTTCGGACCTCAAACCAAATTCATCGGCACAGTTGACTTTTGCTTAACTTCGATCCTCTCCCCGCCGCCTACGGGTTGTCAAGTACGCCTTGATGCGGCCTCAAGAAACAATGCCGGGGTCGAAAGGGACAAAAAGGGGTTTGCGATCGGCGCGCCAAATCAAATTAAAGGCCGAGTTCGTTCCGATGTACTGTTCCACCAACCGTCCCGGGCCCGCCGAGCATCAAATCGTCATGGATGTCGGTGCGTATCTCCATCGCATTGGCTATAAGGGTCCGCTTGCGCCCACGGTCGACACGCTCGGTGCGTTGCATCGCCAGCACATGCTGACCGTGCCTTTTGAGAACCTCGACATCGGCCTAGGCCGCGAGATCGTCCTCGATCCTGAGCGTTTTGTGGAGAAGGTCGCCGGCAAGCGACGGGGTGGTTTTTGCTATGAGCTGAATGGCGCGTTCTCGACGCTGCTCACGGCCATGGGGTTCCGTGTAACGCTGCTCTCGGCGCGCGTGGCCAACGAACAGGGAATTGCCAGCAAGGAATTTGATCACCTCGCTTTGCGCATCGACCTTGAAGACCCCTGGCTGGCCGATGTCGGTTTCGGCGACAACTTCCTCGAACCGCTCCGTCTCGCCAGCGCGACCGAACAGCAGGATGCGGCCGGAAACTTCCGGCTGATGGATGTGGGGGAGCGATGGCGCATGGAGCGGCAGCAACCCACTGGTTCGTGGCTCCTGCAATACGACTTCACGCTGGCGCCCCGGCAACTCTCCGAGTTCGCCGGCATGTGCCGTTATCACCAGACCTCTCCCGAATCCAGCTTCACGCGACACCGGACTTGCTCGCTGGCCACACCCAACGGCCGTGTAACCCTCGCAGGTATGCGCCTGTTCGTGACGACCAACGGCAGAAAGCAAGAGCGTCTCCTCACGACGGAAGCGGACTGGCATCTGGCGCTTCGCAATCACTTCGGGATTGTCCTGGACCAGGACGCTCAAATGCAGTGCGAGGCCGGCGAAGCGAGTTAGCCGCTTCCACGCAAACAGGGGCTCGTCAGGTCGACGGCCCGGCAGGACCGTGACTCAAAAACTCACTGACGGTGCAAAGCCGCGCCTGCTTCCCCGTTCATCAGCTTGCTAAAGTCTGCGCGTTCTCATCGCGGACATGCTCAGGGCCTCCACGGGCCAAGCGGCAGACCTCACCCTTGAGATCTGCGCCTGCCCGCGCGAGACCAGCACAGATTATTTACTTGGCGGATTTCCCTGCCGTGCTATCTCTGCTGAACAAAGTCCCATCCGTAATTGTCGCCGGGATAGAACCAATTGATAATGGGGGGCGGAGTATTCGCCGAGGCTTCTCCCAAGATGATGAGCGGTTTTTCAGAAGGTTCGTTGCGGTAATCCGGCACCGCGTTGATGGTGGCGAGAAGTTTGGTCTCGTCTGTGTTGAAGATGGTGACGATGTCCCGATTGCTCTGAATGTTCGCGAGTTTAAACACGTAAGTCCCTGAATCCAGGACCACGGGCCCATTGACCCCCGGGACCTCCACTTGGCCGCTGACTTGAACCACCGTACTCTTGTCCCATTCATCTGCCCGCGCGATGCTCTGGAAAGCGAGGCAGAGCAGGGCGAGAGAGAATGTCGTGGTGAAAACCTTGATTTTGTTCATCGTTCTCGTACCTCCTAAAGTTAAGTTGCAGCGATCTTCCCGCCGCATTTGCGAGAAGGGCTCCTTTCATCCCTTTCATTGATTTGGACGCAGCCATTGACTAGAAGGTTTCAGACATTAAATAGATTTTACTTTGTTAGGTTATATCTTGTTGAGAATAATGATGTTGGCTCTGGCAGCGAGCCTTGCGGGGTGGGTGAAAACCCTTTCTCTTGGGGGAAGCCTCTGAACGGAGCGTGCAGAAACCCACGTAGAATAGCCCTTCCGCCCACACTCGTGGGATTTCCGGATGCGCAGATTGGTTGCCTACATCCGTGCTTGGAGATTATTGCCATGGTTTCACAGAGATCTATGCCCCAGCGCCTTTCACTTAACTCCTCGGGAGCCGTATCCCACGTCCTGTCTCTCGGTATATACTGCGGTCATTTAGGGCATTAAGGAGGAACCCTTGGGTGAATCGCCGGGAAACCCGAGGTCAGTATGAACACGCAGTCTATCTTCGGCCGACCGCGCCGCTCTCCCTTCCGCAGCCGTGCTGCCGTTAGTGTGGTGGCACTGGCGGCGCTGGTTTGGGGCAGCCTCGCCTTCTGCGGCGATATTCATAACGCGGCGGGGCGTGGAGACTTGGCCAAGGTCCAGGCGCTGCTGAAAGCCCAGCCTGATTTGGTTTCCAGCAAAGATGAACACGGCGCGACGCCCTTGCACTTCGCCGCGGCTGCGGACCGCTGGGATGTTGCCCAGGTGCTACTCGCGAGCGGCGCCGACGCCAGTTCCAAGGATATTAAGGGCGATACCCCTCTGCACTTCGCCGCCTACGGGAGCCACTTCGACGTGGCGGAATTGCTGGTGGCGAAGGGAGCCGATGTGAACGCTAAGAACAACGCCGGGGCCACGCCTTTGCACGCGGCGGCCTATGGCCGCAAGGATTTGGTGCGATTACTGCTGGTCAGTGGAGCCGGCGTCAACGCCAAGGACAACAAGGGCGATACCCCCCTGCATTATGCGGCGTACGGCGGCCACCAAGACGTGGTGGAATTACTGCTGGCCAACCACGCCAAGGTCAATGCCATGGATGCGAAGGGCGATACCCCTTTGCACTTCGCGGCGTCAGCCGGTCACACGGAGATAGCAGAATTGCTGCTGGCGAGCAACGCCGAGGTCAACGCCATGGACAGCAACGGCCAGACCCCCGTGCAATGGGCGGAGCACAATGACCACAAAGGGATGGGGGAATTCCTGCGCCAACGCGGCGGGGAGGACTTTTCCGCGGAGATTCTTAGCGCAGCGCGTGATGGCGACTTGGCCAAAGTCCAGACTCTGGTCAAAGACAATCCTCGGCTGGTTTTGAGCAAAGACAGTTTTGGCATGACGCCGTTACACCTGGCAGCGCAGGGTGGGCATCAGGACGTGGCGGAGTTGTTGCTGGCCAATAAGGCGGAGGTGAATGCGCAAGACAAAAACGGCTGGACGCCCCTGCACCTGGCGGCAGCTTATGGCTCCAAAAACGTCACGGAATTGCTGATTGCGGACAAAGCCGAGGTCAATGCCCAGAACAGCGCCGGAGCCACGCCTTTGCACCTCGCGGCGGCTGCGGGGCACAAAGACGTGGCGGAATTGCTGGTGGCAAGCGGGGCGGATGTCATTGCCAAGGACAATCTTGGGGCGACGCCTTCGCAAGTGGCCGCGGCTGCCGGGCACAAGGACGTCGCTCGATCGCTGCTGGGGAGCCCGTCCGAGGTTATCGCCAAGAATAATCCGGACGCCGCGCCTGCGCCCGAAGCGGCGGCTGTAATACCGACGGACGCCGCTGAACTGCCGCACACCGAGAAGCCCGAGGTCAGTAAGGACAGCAAGGGCGATGCGCCGGAGCCCGCGGTGGCTGCCGCCGATCACCAGAAAGGCGCGGAATTGCCGCAGTCGGCAAAGTCCGAGGTGAGTCCCACAGACAATCCCGTCCTCATGCCTTCGACCGGCGCGTTACCCACCGCTCACTCGGAAGTCGCGGAGGCGCCGCAACCCGCCAAGCCCGCGTTCAGCGCCGGCGAAAACCGTGACGATACGTCTTCGCCCGCGCCTGCCCATCACCAGGACATCATGGGGTCGGCTGGGCAACAAGGCGGGCAAGCGGGCAAGGCGCCGATGCCCCCCGCGTCGTCCACCCCGCAGATTCCCTCTTACCCCGTGATGGTCGCGGGCGAGATCGATGCTGCGGCCCAAGACGGCAATTTGGGAGAGATCCAGGCGCTGCTCAAGAACAATCCGAATTTGATCCTGAACAAAGACAACGAGGATCGCACGGCCTTGCACTACGCGGCAGGTGGCGGACACAAGGACGTTGCAGATTGGCTGCTAGCCAGCGGGGCCGACGTCAACGCCAAGGATAAAAATGGATGGACACCGCTGCACTGGGCAGCAGAGAGGGGCCATAAGGACGTGGCGGCCTTGCTGTTAGCGAACAGGGCCGATATCAATGCCCAAAACAACTCGGGGGCGACTGCCTTGCACTTCGCGGTGGCTACTAATCACAAGGATGTGGTGGAATTGCTGCTGGCCAACGGGGCCGACGTCGATCTCAGGAACAGCGCCGGCGCAACGCCATTGCATTGGGCCGCGCTTTATAGCAATAAAGATATTGCGGAAATGCTGCGCCAGCACGGCGGCCACCTATAAAAGGTTACGCGCCGAATCCTATCTCAAGGTCTTGCTGGCAACATACTGCTTGGCCTTGGCCATCAATTCTTTGGCCTGCGGCATGCTCGCCAGTCCTTTCAGCACCAGCGGGTCTTTGGCAATATCGATCCGGTCAGCTTCATTTTCACCGTAAATTGAGCCCACCAACTGGACGCGGATGCGGTTCTTGACGAACTCAAGGTTGTCCTTCATGTCTTGGCTGGTGAAGGGGACTTTCGCGCTTGCCAAAAACTGTGTGAATTCGTCCAGGACGGCGTCATTCACCTCAAAGTCCTTGGGGATGGTCTTGTGAATCCCCAGATAGTACTTGCCGAAATTGTAGAAGACGCTGTGCTGGAGGAGCATTTCCTCCGTGGGCTTCAACTCGGGGTCGGAAAACACGACGTCGGGAGTGATTCCGCCGCCGCCATAGACCTCGCGCCCGCCGTCGGTCAGCCGGACCTCGGCATGTTCGGGCTTGGTGAGCTCGGGGTGGTAATAGTAGTCGTAAAGAGAAACGTTCTCATATTGGCGTTGGATCAGGCGGCCACTCGGCGTGTAATAATGCGCCGTGGTCAAGAGTAAGCCGGTATGCTCGCTCAACTGATACACCGATTGCACCAGGCCTTTGCCGAAGCTGGCTTCGCCCATCACCAGAGCGCGGTCGTGATCCTGGAGGGCTCCGGTCACAATCTCTGACGCACTCGCGGTCAAGTGGTTAATGAGAACGACGATCGGATATTCGTTGCCATCGTCACCGCGAGTCGCATAATACCGCTGCTCCTGAGAGTGCTTGCCGGAGTGGTAGACAATAAGCTGGCTTTTTTCCAAAAAGTGATCGGAAACCTGGACGGCTTCGTCAACTAATCCGCCGGGATTGTTGCGCAGGTCAAGGATCAATCCCTGCAAGCTCTTATCGCCCAGTTTGCGCAGCGCGTCGGTGAGCTGATCGTTGGTGTTCTCACTGAATTTGTTGATATGGATATAAGCGATGTTCGGGCGAACCAGGAAGGCGAGGTCGACGCTAATTTGTGAGATTTCATCTCGGATGATACTGACTTCGATCGGCTGTTCGTATCCTTCGCGCATGACGGTGACGCGGACCGGAGCGCCCTTGGGTCCCTTGAGCATTTCGGCCACCTGCGCGGTATTCAGTCCGTCCGTGGATTTGCCATCGACTTTCGCCACGACGTCACCCGGACGCAGACCCGCGCGAAAGGCGGGCGAACCTGGCATCGGCGATTCCACAACGACCACGAGCTTGCCCATGCTGCCGGGGCGCTGCTGGATCGTCATGCCGACGCCGTAATACTTGCCCTCCTGGTCCTCGCGCAGATGGGCAAAGGCGCGCGGGTCGAGGAAATTTGAATGGGGGTCCAGTGTGTGTAGCGCGCCGGGGATGGCGCCCGTGTTGCCATTGGGCGAGCCGTAAATACTCTGGTCCGGATCGACGGGATCGGCGTAGTTCGCTTCGACAATATCGTAAATGCGCCCGAAGGCGCTCAAGCTCGCCTTGACGTCCGCGTCATCGCTGCCGGCGGCCTCAACGTGGCGCCCATAGGCGCCTCCGACGAGTGCACCGACGAGGACCGTGGACAGAATACACCAAACCACCCGGCGAGCTTGTTTCATAAATTGGCAGCCCTTCACCCTGCTAGCTGAGTATACCAGAGAGACCTCATGGCGCAAAGGTTAACCGGGTCGACTTCCAGGGCACCGTCAAAGTCGGCAAAGTTCCCCAAGCGGAACAAGATCACTGGTCGTCGGTGACATCGACGGACAACGCATACTTTGTCCCTCTGCCAAACGACTTATTTTCATACACTTATTCGGATAGGCGAAATACTGAAAGCCATAAGGTCATTTTTTTCTGTAAGTTATCCGGATAGCGGGAATGGAACGGAAAAGCGGTGACTTCTTTGAGGTCGAAAATCGAGCTAACTGGTTTGCTTTCTGTTTGTTTTCTATAATTAATCGGCTATTTTGTATAACTCGTTTGTTTTCATACACTCATTGGGATGATTCGTTTTGTCCGATATTTTTCCGTTTGTTTTCATCAACTTATTGGGAGCAACCTTCATTTTTGATGTTTTTTTGTTTTGGTGAGCTGGCTTGGTTGGCATAGATAAAATGTCGCTTTGTACGGCTTTCGAAGGGGTCAATTCGTCTCTTCCTTTCGTAACTTCCCGCCCCATGGAGCGACTTGCCCCGCCCGCCGCGGGTGCGCGATTCGACTCGACCAACTATTAAACGAGCAATTTGGTCTCCAAACCTAGCGTCGAGGCCGACAGAATGCCCGATGATCAACGGAAAAAGGAGGTGTTCCTGTTTCTTCTCCGGTGCCCTGGCTGCTCTTCCCTCCATTCCACTGGTCCTGAGGAAACTTCGCGGACCTTAACGTGCCCCTGGAGTTGACTCGCGTCATCGCCTGCGCTACTGTTGCGCGCACTGTTTGAACCGCGACTTCGCAATCGGGAGGAAATACGATGTCGGGATCTTATCGCTTCTCGTTTGGGCCATGGAATTTGAGTGATGGGGCTGACCCTTTCGGCCCACCCGTGCGGGACTCCTTCTCTTTTGCCAACAAACTGAGCATTGCCAAACAGCTCGGGTTTGATGCCCTGCAATTCCATGACGACGATGCTGTGCCCGATCTCAATTCGCTCACCCCCTCCCAAATCGCAACGCAAGCACGCTCAATGAAACAAATGCTCTCGGATCACGGCTTATTGGCGGAGTTCGTGGCCCCCCGGCTTTGGGAAGATCCCCGAACGATTGACGGAGCTTACACTTCCAACAATCCGGCCGAGCGTGCTTACGCCGTGGAAAGAACGATCAAAGCTGTCGATATCGCCAATGAGCTGGATTGCCGCTTGATGGTGCTTTGGCTGGCGCGCGAGGGCACTTACATTCGCGAGGCTAAATCTGTCCCGGATTCGATGCAGCACCTCGTGAATCTGATCGACAGGTTGCTGGAGTATGACAAGCAACTGAGGATCCTCGTGGAACCCAAACCTAACGAGCCCATGGACCAGGCGTACATTCCCACCGTCGGGCATGCCCTCGCGCTCGGGTACCGTACGGCCGATCCCGCGCGCGTGGGAATCCTCATCGAAACCGCTCACCAGATTCTCGCGGGCTTGGATCCTTCCGACGAGATGGGATTCGCCCTCTCGTTTCACAAACTCTGGAGCGTACACCTGAACGACCAGAGCGGGTTGAAGTTCGACGAGGATAAGTCCTTCGGGGAGGTTGATCTGCGTAGGGCTTTCAATCAGGTGCGGGTGCTCGAAGAAAATGACTATGGGATGAAGGGAGAATTTGTAGGGCTCGATGTAAAAGCGATGCGGACCCAAAGGAAGAGTGTCTCGATGAAGCATTTGGCGAACAGCAAGCAGACCTTCCTTTGGCTCCTCGATAAGGTTCGAACTTTCGACCGAAAGTTACAAACCGAACTGATTAAGCTACGGGACTACGAGGAACTGGATCGCTACGTCACGGCCCATCTGTTAGGGTGTACCTATAAGCCATCCGAGCCCGTCAATTTACCGCAATAATCAGGGGGCCCGGGACCTCAATTCATCATCCGCAGCACCCAAACCGTAGTACTTTCGTTCTCTTGATCCTTCCCCACCGTGGTGAGACACTCGGCGGGTGTGCGGCAGGGGGAATCCGACGGTTATCGGTACGGAGGGCTGGCCATGAAAATCAGGCAAACTTTAGCGACATGGGGATTGGTCGTAGCCCTCGTTCCCAGCATGGCGCACGCGCAAGCGGCGAGCCTTGCCGATGGGACCCGAATTCGTGTGCGGCTGACGGCAGACCTTTTGAGTTCCGAGGCGGTGGTGGGCTCACGGGTGGACATGGAAATCGCTGAGCCCGTCACCCTTCAGGGGGTGGAGCTTATTCCCGAGGGGACGGCGGCCTGGGGCGCGGTGCTGGCTGTCAGGAAGGGCAAAATCCTGAACTTCGACATCGAGGAAGCACGGCTTCCGAACGGAAGGATCGTCATGCTTCGCTGCAGTCCGCAACGGGCCACGCAAACGAAGAAGGACGAGATCAAAGTCGAAATTCGGGTGGGGAACGATTTAGGAGCTCCAAAGGGAATTGAGTACACCGCCTATTTGGATCAAGACCTCGATGCGGATGTGGCCCTCGAGACTGCGCCCCCGGCGCGGCCCGCTGCGGCTGGGACTGCGGTAGCAGCAACCGAACCGAGCGTGCAGGCGCCGGCGCCGCAAGGTGTCTCGGCGGCGGATGCGCCTCACACGTCCAAGCCGGGCACGCCCTCGGCGCAGCTCGCGGGCGCAGCGCCGGTGTTTTCGGCCTCGGTTGCTTCCACGGGTGCCTCGGCGAACCGTCCTGTACTCGCGGCTCAGCCCGGGGAGCCCGTTAAGATTGGCTGTTTCACGGACCCTCCCGGCGCCGAAATCCTGATTGACGGCGAGTCACATGGAACAACACCGGCAATCCTCAAGGCCATGCCGGGGAACCATCAAATCGAGTTCAGGCTCGTGGGTTACAAATCCCTCTCTCAAACCTTTAGTTTGACGCCCAGCACGGGCGTCAGCTCGCTGCGGATGACTCTCGAGAAGCAGGAATAACCACTCCCACATTGCTGCCAGCCTCCCTTGGCCCTCGCGCAGAGCGATGGTTCTGCGTTCGTACACCGTTGAACCCGCCGAGGTTTTGCCCGTCCCCGTGTCCTTGGGATATCATAGGGGAAGCATGAAGATCGCAGCCCCCTCCGCGCTGCGCACTCCCACCCAAACGCGAGCGGGAAAAACGAAGGAGACACCCAATGTCACTGCCAGTAACGACGACCTTTACATTTGAAGGGTTCCGAATTCGCGAATATAAGGGCATTGTTCGCGGAATTATTGTGCGGTCCCCGACGATTCTTCAAGGCATATTCGGGGGCCTTAAGAACATCGTTGGCGGCAGTATTGGAGCGTATACGGAAATGTGCGAGCAAGCGCGCCTGCAAGCCTACGAGTTGCTCCTCCAGCACGCGGCGGAAATGGGGGCGAACGCCGTCGTGGGCTTCCGCTATGACGCGTCGGAAGTGGTGAGCAAAGGGTCGGCGACGGAAGTGCTTTGCTACGGGACGGCGGTGGTCATAGAGAAAAGCTGAGACCCACCAGCAAAGAAAAACCCGAAGGCAAAGTGCAAAAGGCAAAAGTGAAAGCCGCCGGCACTTGCGCTCCCTGCCGCGTACAAAACATCACGTTGCGACATAAATTGACCTCAATCAAGATTTCGAAGCGCCGCCCTATGCCCCAATAGCGAAATTACGATTTTCTTTTGACAAACAATTCCCGACCAAAATATAATCCGTTACTTCTGGGGCATAATCTATGCAGAGTGAAAATGATGGTGGAGAACCTCAACTGCTCAGGACTCCATTCGCGCATAGGTCTCGGATAATTGTTTTAGGTCACAATATTCCCAGGCTGGCGACTCCAGCTCGGATCTCCTCCATTCCCCAGCGTTCTGTCCCGGGGGCCTCAGGAATGCATAGTTTGGCAACCAACCGCGGGGCAGTTTTGGGAAGCGGAGGCCTGTGAAGCGCGGCACGTCCCGGTGCGAGAACGACTTCCCGGGAGAATCAAGCAGGGCTGAAACCGTTTGAACTCGGCCTCTCCGGGAGGCAACTGCCCCAAGGCAGGAATGGCCGGCGCAAAAGTAGGTGTCGGGGAAGATTCTTGCGTGGGGCGTCAGGCAAAGTCCTTCGATGGCGCAAATCTTCCATCGCAGTACGAACACGATCTCCAAGGTGACGATCTATGGCGCGGTCTTCATCCTGGGAGGGTTGGGGTATCTCATTTTTGCCGTCAATCAATCACCCTACTATACCGATGTGAATGTCGCGAGACAGCAGCCGGTTCCCTTTAGCCATAAACATCACGTTACCGACGATGGCATCGATTGCCGCTATTGCCACACGTCAGTGGAGAAGTCCTCCTTCGCGGGTGTTCCCACCACGCAGATCTGCATGAGCTGCCACTCCAAATTGTGGCTGAACAGTTCCATGCTGGAGCCTGTGCGGGCAAGTTACGCAAGCGATAAATCGCTGGAATGGACACGCGTCAACGCCGTGCCGGATTTCGTTTACTTCGACCACAGCATTCATGTGAATAAAGGGATCGGCTGCACCACCTGCCACGGGCCGATTGGCGAGATGCCGTTGACCTACCGCGCCAATACGCTTTACATGCGCTGGTGCATCGATTGCCACAATCATCCGGAACGCCACGTGCGTCGCCGGGAGGACGTTTTCAAAGCCGACTATGTGGAGCCGCCGGACCAAATCGCCCTGGGCCGACAACTGGTAAAGGAACACAAGATCAAAGGGCCGAAAGAAATAACCGATTGCTACACGTGTCACCGGTGAACAGGTTATAGGTGACACGTGACGGGTAGCAGCTCTCTATGAGTCGTAATCCCAAAAACGGGAACGCGTTTGACTTGGTGCAAATCCAGGCGAAGCTTGACGAGCGGCCGGAAAAGCGTGTGTGGCGCGGCTTGGACCAACTGGCTGGGACGCCGGATTATCGCGATTTCGTCGCGTCGGAGTTTCCGCACGATCCGCGCGCCGAAGCAAAAGGTGTGAGCCGTCGCAGCGCGCTAAAGCTGATGGCGGCGTCCGCGGCGCTGGGCGGACTTACGGCGTGCACCAAGCTGCCCACGGAGAAAATCGTCCCGTATGCGCAGCAGCAGCCCGAGGATTTCGTCCCGGGCAAACCGCTTTTCTATGCCACCGCGATGCCCATGGCGGGATACGCCACCGGGTTGTTGGTGGAAAGCCATATGGGCCGACCTACGAAGGTGGAGGGAAATCCCAGCCACCCTGCCAGTTTGGGCGCCGCCAATGTGTTCGCGCAGGCTTCCGTGCTGACACTTTACGATCCGGACCGCGCTCAGGTGGTCGTTTACCGCGGCCGCATTGGGGACTGGAGCCGGTTTCTCACTTCGATGGACGAGTCTCGCGCTGAACTCCTGACGCGCAAGGGCGTGGGTTTGCGCATTCTGACGGGCGTGGTGACTTCCCCGGCGCTGGCGGACCAAATCCGCTCGGTGCTCGCTCTGTTCCCGCAGGCAAAGTGGCACCAATATGAGCCGGGCAGCCGCGACACGGTCCGTGAAGGTTCGAAGCTGGCATTCGGTGAGTATGTCAACACCGTTTATCACCTCGATCAGGCCGACGTTATCGTCTCCCTCGACGCGGATTTTCTCACCGCCGGACCGGGCGCGGTGCGCTATGCGCGGGACTTCGCCGATAAGCGGCGCGTTACCGGCCCAGAGTCCACCATGAACCGCCTTTACGTGGCGGAAAGCACGCCTACAGTCACTGGCGCAATGGCCGATCATCGCTTGCCTTTGCGCGCGACCGACGTTGAAGCCTTTGCCCGCGCCTTGGCGGACGCCCTAGCGGGCAAGGGCGGAAGTGCCGCCCCCAGCCGCGTGCCGGCCAGTTGGATTCCCGCGCTCGTTCGCGACCTCCAGAAGCGTCGCGGCGCGAGCCTCGTGATCGCCGGCGAGCAGCAGTCGCCCGCCGTCCACGCCCTGGCGCACGCGATGAACGACGCCCTGGGCAATGTCGGCAAGACGGTCCACTACACGAGCCCCGTGGAAGCGAACCCGGTGAACGGGATCGAATCGCTCAAGGAACTGGTGGCTGAGATGCAGGGGGGCCAAGTTGACACGCTCCTGATGCTGGGGGTAAACCCGGTTTACAACGCGCCCGCAGACCTACACTTTAAGGATAGCCTTCTCAAAGTGCGAACGCGGATTCACTTGAGTCTTTATGAGGACGAAACCGCCGAGCTCTGCCACTGGCACATCCCGGAGGCTCACTTCCTGGAATCGTGGGGCGATGCGCGCGCTTATGATGGGACGATCAGTATTATCCAGCCTCTTATTGCCCCACTCTACGACGGCAAGTCGGCGCATGAAATCCTCGCGGTGCTGTCGGGCCAGGAGGAGCCGTCCGGGCACGACGTCGTCCGCGGCTATTGGCAACGGCAGAAGCCAGGGGCCGATTTCGAACAGTTCTGGCAAACCTCGCTGAATAACGGCGTCATCGCAGATTCGGCGCTGGCTCCCAAACCCGTGAAGCTTAACCCCGCGCTCTCGGCCGCGGCGGCAAACGCAGCGAACGCTGGGGGAATCGAAGTTGTTTTGCGCCCCGATCCCTCCATCGGGGATGGCAGTTTCGCGAACAATGGATGGTTGCAGGAATTGCCCAAGCCGCTGACCAAGTTGACCTGGGACAACGCCGCGCTGGTCAGCCCCACAAGCGCCCGAAAATTGGGGGTGACCAACGGCGATGTGGTGAAAGTCAGCGGGAACGGGCAGACGGTGGAGGCACCCATCTGGATTACTCCGGGCCACGCCGATGATTCCATCACCCTGCACCTTGGCTACGGACGGCGCCGGGCCGGCCATGTGGGCACGGGCCGAGGCTTTAACGCCTACCTGCTGTCGACCACCGAAAATCCCTGGCTGGGCACCGCAACCGTCGAGAAAACGGGGAAGACCTACCAGCTCGTCACCACGCAGCACCACCACATCATGGGCAAGGAAGGCGAAGAGCGCGAAGAGGAGAGCGTGGCAGCCCTACAGCGCAAGTTGGTGCGCGGAGCGACCCTGGAGGAGTTCCGCAAGAACCCCGAAATGATCCATGAGGAAGGCGAGGAGAACGGGCCTTCCATTTACCCCGGTTATGCCTATAACGGCAACGCCTGGGGCATGTCCATCGACTTAAATAGCTGCATCGGGTGCAATGCCTGCGTGGTGGCGTGCCAGTCCGAGAACAACATTGCGGTGGTGGGTAAGGACCAGGTTGCGCGCGGCCGGGAGATGCACTGGATTCGCGTGGACTCTTACTTTCAAGGGGGACTGGAGAATCCCGAAATCTACAACCAGCCGGTTCCTTGCATGCACTGCGAGAATGCGCCCTGCGAATATGTATGCCCGGTGGGGGCGACCGTGCACAGCCCCGAGGGGCTGAACGAAATGGTTTACAACCGCTGCGTCGGCACGCGGTACTGCTCGAACAATTGTCCGTATAAAGTCCGGCGCTTCAACTTCTACCTCTTTTCCGACTGGACCACGCCGAGTCTGGAACCGCTGCGCAACCCGGATGTGAGTGTGCGCAGCCGGGGCGTGATGGAGAAGTGCAGTTACTGCATCCAGCGGATCAACAAAGTGAAGCTCGCGGCGGAGAAAGAGGACCGCGAGATACACGACGGAGAAATTCTGACCGCATGCCAGCAGACCTGCCCGGCCCAGGCGATTGTTTTCGGCAACATCAACGACAAGGACAGCCGCGTGGCGAAGCTGAAAGCGCAAGCGCGGAATTACGGGATCTTGACGGACTTGAACACGCGGCCGCGCACAACGTATCTGGCCAAGCTGCGAAACCCCAACCCCGAGATCCAGGAGTAAGCGGTGGGTGCTGACGGACTCGACAATCTGCCGCCGGTAGGCGCGAGCGCTCCGGTCCTCGCTCCGGGGCACACCTACGCGTCGATTACCGACAAGATCAGCTCCATCGTCCTGCTGCAAAAGACCCGGCGCGGATGGTGGTTCGGGTTTGCCATCGCCTTCATCCTTTTCATGATTTTGAATATGGCCATTGGCTATCTGATGCTGATGGGCGTGGGGATTTGGGGAATCAATATCCCCATCGGTTGGGCGTTTGCAATTGTCAACTTCGTGTGGTGGGTCGGGATCGGTCACGCGGGAACGCTGATTTCCGCATTCTTGTTATTGATGCGCCAAGCCTGGCGGCAATCCATCAACCGCTTCGCCGAGGCCATGACGCTGTTTGCTGTCGCTTGCGCCGGTATGTTCCCGCTGCTGCACATGGGGCGGCCGTGGCTGTTCTTCTGGTTGTTTCCCTACCCGGACACCATGGGAACGTGGCCGCAATTCCGCAGCCCCCTGGTGTGGGACGTCTTTGCCGTTTCGACCTATGCCACCATTTCGCTGCTGTTCTGGTTTGTAGGGTTGATTCCCGATCTGGCCACGCTGCGCGACCGCACCAAGAACCGCCTGCCGCGCACCATTTACGGATTTCTGGCCATGGGCTGGCGCGGTTCGGCAATGCACTGGCATCGCTACGAAATGGCCTACCTGCTGCTCGCCGGACTGGCCACGCCGCTGGTGATTTCGGTGCACACGGTCGTGAGTTTCGATTTCACCGTGGCGATCGTTCCCGGATGGCACAGCACGATATTTCCGCCGTACTTTGTGGCCGGCGCGATTTACTCCGGCTTCGCGATGGTTTTGACCCTGGCCATCCCGCTGCGCAAGTTCTACGGTTTGGAGGACTTTGTTACGGTGCGCCACCTCGACAACATGGCGAAGATCCTGATGGCCACCGGCCTGATCGTAGCTTACGGCTACATGATGGAAACCTTTATGGCGTTTTATAGCGGGAATACTTACGACCGCTACATGATCATGAACCGGATGACCGGCCCATACGCCCCGGTTTATTGGACGCTCATCCTCTGCAATATCGTGATCCCGCTGGGTACCTTGTGGTCTTCCAAAATCCGGCGGAACGCGGCCGCGCTGTTCGTCATCTCACTGATCGTGCAGACGGGCATGTGGCTCGAGCGCTTTGTAATCGTAGTCACCAGCCTGCACCGTGATTTCATGCCATCGGCGTGGGGCATGTACTATCCAACGGCCTGGGACTGGGCAACATTTTTCGGGTCGATCGGATTGTTCTTCACCCTGTTCCTGTTGTTCATTCGCTATCTGCCCATGATCTCAATCTTCGAGATGCGCGGGCTGGCGCATGATTTGAAGGAGAAGGAAGGCGGGTAAGCGATCAGCAACCAGCGCTCAGCTTTTAACCCGAGTCCGAGCTGACCGCTGTAGGCTGAAAGCTGCCAGCTTAGTTTGATGAAACGACATCCGCTTTACGGCTTGATGGCCGAATTCAACACGACGGACGATCTGGTGAGCGCCGCTCACCGCACCTACGCGGAAGGCTATCGCCAGATCGATGCATTCACTCCCTTTCCGGTGGAAGGGTTGGCGGAAGCTATCGGCTTTCACAAGACACGCGTGCCGCTGGTCTGTTTGATCGGGGGGTTGATCGGATGCTCTGGCGGATTCTTTCTCCAATGGTGGCCCAATGTGATCGGTTATCCCCTGAACATTGGTGGAAAGCCCTATAACAGTTGGCCGTCGTTTATCCCCATCACGTTTGAACTGACCATCCTCTGCG
>Ga0181535_10001127_pt1 | contig 36067 bp, 33 predicted proteins | sample PEATcosm2014_Bin_44_FD_119774 | JGI IMG/M metagenome (GOLD analysis project Ga0181535, IMG submission 119774) | Peatland microbial communities from MTU Mesocosm Facility, Houghton, MI, USA - PEATcosm2014_Bin17_30_metaG | ecosystem: Environmental > Terrestrial > Soil > Wetlands > Peat | place... | reverse complement strand
CCCTCCCGGATGCGGCGCGGCCGTCCACGCCGACCATCCTGAACGCGAGGACGATCTCCTCCTCGGCGACGACGAAAAAATCCGCCACGATCAGAGCATCAGTATGAGGAGGGCCACGAGGAAGCCCCAGAGGCAGATGCCCTCGGCGAGGCCGAGGTAAGGTATGGCCTTGCCCGCGAGGCTGGCGTCCTCTGCTATCGCGCCCATCGCGGCCGCGCCCAGCTTGCCCACGGCCATACCGCCGCCCAGGCAGGCCATGCCCACCGCGAGGGCGGCGCTGATGTACTTCCAGGCGACGGAGGATGGCGCTGCCTGCCCCTGGGCCGTCGCTTGGGCGCCGGCCGCGAGGCCGAGCGCCGCGAGGAAGAGGATGACGACGAAGATTCGCTTTTTCATCGCTGCTCCTTGCTAAATCGGAATTTGAAAGGCGCGAATGTGATGCCGGTCTCGGTCAGGAATTTCGAGAGGAATTCGTAGTACTGTAAGCGCACTATCTGGATGGCGACGATGAGACCCTCGAGGGAAAGTATGATCGCGTTGCCGCAGAGCACGATGACGAGCTGCCACGCGAAACCGGCGGCCGAACGCCGCGCGAGCATGTCCCCCATGGTGAAGACGATGAAGGAAAGCACGACGTGCGAGAGCGCGAAAGCCCCGACCCGGAGGAAGCTGAGGCTGTTCGAGAGGAAGTACGACAGGGGCTCGAGTACCGAGACGAAGGCCTTGACCCCCGCGGCGAAGGCGCCGCCGTCCGACTCCCGCGCGGCTCCGTCTGCCCGCCGGCCGCCGACGAGGGCGGCGAGTCTTTCCTCGAATATCAGTCCCAGGAGAGGCAGGCCGAGGCCGAGCGCGTCGAACCACGCTGGCCGCGAGCCGAGTGCGGCGCGGATCCCCATGCCTACGGCCCACCAGAAGAACAATGCCCCCGCGAGGCCGGTCTTGGCGAAGAGGGCCTCGTCGGGCCTGCCGGCGCGCAGTCTATCGACGATGTTGATGACGAGTCCCGTCGAGTTGACGACCACGCCGAGTGCCAGGGTGAATCCGAAAAAGACCAGGATCCTGCCCGAGCCGCCTTCGGGCATGAGGGACAGGAAGCGGTCCGTGGGCCTGCCGAGCAACGCGGCGCTGACGGCCCGCGTAAAAGGCACGAGAGCGTTCTCAAAGGTGAAGCAGGAACCCGTCAGGATACCCATCAGCGTCGAGCCTATCCCGCAGGCCATCCCGATGGGAGCGAAGACCTTCCACCTCGCCAGGGCGGGGACGAGGCCGAGATACAGGGCGAGAGAAGCGGCGAAGATGAGCAGGCCCTGGCCGAGGTCGCCGAACATGATCGCGAAGAAGAGGACGAAGGACGCGCATACGAAGGGGGTCGGATCGACGCTGCCGTATCGGGGCGTCCCGAAGGAGAGCACCATCCTCTCGAAGCTCGACACGAAGCGGCGGCGCTTGAGGAGCACCGGCACCTCCTCCTCCCCGCTGCGGACACTCTCGAGTTCCCGCGGCGCGAAGGACCTGAGCGCGACTCTGCCCTCCGTCCTCGCGACAATCGACTCCGCGAGGCGCCCGACCTCACCCGCGGGCACCCATCCCTCGAGGCGATAGGCCTGGGAGGAGGATTCGAGGGCCAGGCGCGCCTCCTCTACGGACGCGGCCACGGCGAAGGAGGCCGCGAGCGAGAGCCAGGGCTTGGACAGCTCTTCGCGGAGGTCTTCCTTCTCCCGCTCCAGGAAGATCCTCTGCTCGTCGAGCTCGGACAGCTCTCGCTCGAGGGCCGCCGGGAGCTCCGGAGGCACTCCCTTGAAATCGGGCGAGAACTGCCTCGGCGAGAAGCCCGCGCGAGTGAGCTCGGCATCGAGCGCGAGGCGGCCCCTCCTCGAGGTCACCGCCACAATGTCGCCCTTCCCGCCCGCGGCGATGGCGATGGCTTTCTCCCCCATCGAGCCGCGTACCGCGCGCAGCTCCTCGGGCGGGACTCGACCGATGCGCACCGTCAGGAAGGACAGCCTGTCCAGCTCGCGGAAGGGCAGGGCGAGGCCCGCGAACGCGCTCGCCTCCTCCAGCGCCTCCCGAGCCCGCGCGGCGCGCTCGGCGTTGGTCTTGACGGCGACGGCGATCGACGCGGCCCTCGCGCGCATAGCATCGAGCGCCGCCGTCTCCTCCGTGCCGGGCAGGCGGGCGCCCTCTGGGACCGTCTCTGGATACTTCAGGTCGAGGCCCCTCCGCAGTTCCTCGAGCGCGCGGAGCGCGGCGTCGTAGCGCGAGGCCCCCTCTCCCTCTTCGTGAGCGAGCTTCGCGTCCCGCGAGCCGGCGCGGTCGCCCGCGGCCAGTTGGAAGCAGCCTGCGTGGCCCAGGCTCTCGAGGACGTCGTTCATGTCGCGCTTGAGAGCGACGAGCTCGATCTTGCGCATCGCGACGGTACTCACCCGCGGCCCCCCGTCGTCTCCGCGGCGAACGCACCTATCTCCGCGGCCGGGGCCTCGAGCTTGATCCCTTCTATCGTCCCGTGGAGGGCGGTAGTCTCGAATTCCTTGATCCGAAAATACGAGTAGAGAGGGACGTAGCTTTCGATCTCGAGGTGGAGCCGCCTGTACAGACGGCGGTACATGTATCGGCGAGCCGCGGACTCGAAGCCGCGGACGTCGAAATGCCAATCGCCTCCGTCCTCGCGCCGAGCGGCCGGCACGAGGCCTTCCCATTTCCAACCGACCCATTCCGAGCGCGAGTCCGAGCTGAAGCCGAGGGCCCTCAGCGTGGGCGACTTGACGTCCGCCCCCTCGAGCCCTATCAGCAGGCCCTCGATATCGGTCGCATCCATCGAGTAGTAGCGTTTCAGCCTGAGGCCCCATGCCAGGTTTCCGAGCTCGGCCTCGGCGCGCAGTAGCTCGGGAATGGTCCCGACGAGTCCGGCCGGGATCGTTTCTACGGAATCCCACAGATCGGAGTAGTATTGGCGGTCGAGTCTGTTCTTGACCGCGGTGAGGTCATCCAGCCCCGATTCGAGGACCCAGTGATACCGGGTGCCTCTCAGCATCCGGTCCAGGTCGGGATAGCCTCTCGCGTCGAAGCTCGGCTCGAGGCGCGGATCCTCGAGGACCGGAGCATCAGGGGAGCGCTCGGCGATTCCGACGAGCGCGCTCTTCAGGTAGACGAATTCCCATTTTCGCGCCAGGGCTGCGAAGAAGGGCTCGCTTTTGAGTAGAGGCCCGGCTATGTCTCTCAGGGCCTCGATGGCCCTCGCCCGCACCCCTCGTTCCGCGGCCGTCGCCAGCTCGGCTTCCGGCAGGGCGGGCGGAGCTTCGCCGAAGATGGCCCTCCACGCCTCGCCGACGCGGTGACTCATCGCGAGGGCCGCGGCCCTGTCGCCCAGGAAGCTTCGGGCGAGCGATCCGCAGACTCTCGCGTAGACGTACGCGGGCTCGAAGCCGTCGGGCACCTAATGGCCCTCCGCCAAGGCCGTCTCGCAGGCGGCCGCGAAGGCGGCTCTGTCGAGGCGGGAGGATTCGAGTTTCGCCCGGAACGCCTCGATCGCCTCCTCGTACTCCGCCCTAGCCGCCTTCTCGGAGCTCTCGCGCGCGGCGAGGGCCTCCTCCAGAGCGGCGTCGTAGGCTTCCGTGTAGTGTTTTTGGGCGCGCGTCTTCGCGGCATCGACGCGCTTGCCGGCTTCTTCGCGGGCTTCGGATACTATCGCCTCGGCCTCGTGCTCCACGTCGAAGAGTTTCTCCAAGAGATCCTTCGAAGCCATGCCACGCTCCGATTCGGCGTTCCCGCCGAGCCTTTCCTCTCCCGGCAGCTGGAGTGGCCTATCTGCCGGGGTTCAAATCTATCAATCTCGTCTCGTAGTTCCTTATTATGGAGTTGGCGCGCGCGGGCGTATCGGCGCGCAGGAGGTCGGAATAGAATTCGGGATCGTCCAGCAGTATGGCGAGCCGCTTGAGGGCGGCCAGGTGGGATTCGGAATCTTGCGGGGCGGAGACGAGCATGAAGACCAGATAAACCGGCTCCCCGTCCAGGGAGGCGTATTCGATGCCCCGCTTGGAGACCCCGAGCGCGCCGCTGAGCCCGGTGAGGCCTTCGGCTTTGCCGTGCGGCAGGGCGATGCCTTTCTTGATCCCCGTCGACATCTTGTCCTCGCGCTCCTTGACGGCGGCGAGGACCGAGGCTCGGGGAAAGCCGCTTCCACCTTCCCTCGCGAGCACGTCGACGAGTTCCTCGAAGAGCTCGTCCTTATCCCCGCTCGCCAGGCCTATCTTGATACTGCCAGGGGCGAAGACTTGCTGCAGAAGCATTGAGGCCTCCTCCTGTCCCTCTGGGATCAGGAGCCCGATCGAACGCGGCCCGCGAAGCGCGAGCCTCGCATCCTTACTTTCCCGTCGTTGGAGCGGCGGGGCTCGGCGCGGGAGCGGCCGGCGCCTCCGGGGTCGCGTCTGTCGCGCCCTGAAGGGATTGAGGCGCCGAGGACTGGGGCTTCGCGTTCCACCACTCGGTAGTGGCCGAATCCTTCGTCTGGCTCTGGGCTGCCTTCTCCACGTTGCCGACGGATGACTTGTTGAGCAGCGCCAGCGAGAAGGCGCACACGAAGAAGATCGCGCCGAGGGCATAAGTAAAGCGCACGACGACGTTCGTGGAGCGAGACCCGAATGCGCTTCCGCTGCCGCCCGCGAATATGCCTCCGAGGGAATCCGAATCGGAATCCTGTATGATGACCATGAGTACGAGGAGGATGCACGCGATGATGAAGATCACGAGCAGGAAAACGCTTAATATGCCCATATAATCGACTCCAAGCCGTCAGTTCCGGCAATCGTCGCGACTGAACCCGGCCGAGGCCAAGCTCTGAGGTCGGAAAGCCATATACCTCATCCTATCCGCAACGCTCGGCCTTGCGCAAGTCCCGAGCGGGAAACGCCGAGCGGGATCGGGATCGGCGGAGCGCCCCTCTATTTCCTGAAGAGCGCGATGGGGACGAAGGTCTCGGCTTTGAGGCTCGCACCCCCGACCAGGGCTCCGTCGATGTTGGGCTTGGCCATCAGGGCCGCCGCGTTGTCGGCCTTTACCGAGCCGCCGTACTGTATGCACGTCGCCTTCGCGGCCGGCTCTCCGTACAGGCCCGCGAGGACCTTGCGGACGTAGGCGTGCACGGCGTCGGCGTCCTCGGGCGTCGCCGTCCTTCCGGTGCCAATAGCCCAAACGGGTTCGTAGGCGATAGTAACGCCCTTCAGGGCGGCCGCGTCGACGCCTTTGAGACCCTCCCGAAGCTGAGTTCCGACGACGGCCTCGAGCCTGCCGGCCTCTCTCTCCTCGAGGGTCTCGCCCACGCAGAGGATGGGCTCGAGGCCGTGCTTTATCGCGAGGAGCACTTTCTTGTTGATGAGCTCGTCGGTCTCGAGATAGCTGTGGCGGCGCTCGGAGTGCCCGAGGATCACGGCCTTGACCGACAAGTCCTTGAGCATGAGGACGGAAACCTCGCCCGTATGCGCCCCCTGCTCCTCGGGTCCCATGTTCTGCGCGCCCAGGATGATGTCGGAGCCCTTCAGCGCCTCGGCTACCGCCGCGAGGGAAGTGAAGGCCGGTGCCACGAGGAGCCTCTCGCCGCAGCCGGACAGCTTCTCCTTTAGTTCCTTCGCCAGGGCGACGGACTCCGAGGCGGTCTTGTGCATCTTCCAGTTGCCGGCGATATAGTACGAGCGCATGCTTATCCCCCGTATCGAGCCGCGCGCCGCGATGGGCGCCACCGACCCGCTCAATAGCCTGCACACATACTAGTTAATCGCCCCCGCGGGAGTAAAGGGGGTTCATTCGGCCCTCATCCCCATGAGCTTCCTGCCTTTTAGCGCCTCGAGGCTCTGGCGGACCGATTCGCCGATCGCGGCTTCGATGTCGTCCTCGCGGGCGCCGAGCTCGTCCCGTATCGCGGCTGGGTCGACGAAGAGCTCCGCGGTCTGAATATCGACGAGGCGTTCCAAGTCGAGCCCGCTCTCGATCCCCCTGCGGCGGTAGTCCCCGCCCGCGCGCCTCGCGACGAGCGTATACATGAAATCCGGGACTGTCAGGATCAGCTTGCGGGGCTGCCCCAAATGCCTGTACATGATCGCGAGCATCTCGCGCCATTTCATGTTGTACCAGCCCACGGGATAGCAGACTCCTCCCCTGCCCCCTTCGATCGCTCCGGCGACGCATTGAGCCACCTGGCGGACGGTGACCATCGTCGTCCCGCCCCGCGTATAGAAGCACGGACCCTTCATGGCGAGGAGCCGCTTGATCAGGAAGACCCAGACCGGCTTGCGCCCGGGCTGGGCGCCGAATATATAGGGCAGCTCGAGGACGATTACGTCCAGACCCGAGCCGTTGTGCGCCATCGCCGCCGCTTCCTGGTCGAGCCTGGCGCGGATATAGGGATGGCGCCGCCCCAGCTCGAGCTCGGGCCTTTCCCTGGCGTAATCGCAGAAATAGGAACCGAGCAATACCGCCTTCCGCAGGCCCAGCCTCCTCGCCGCGGAGAAGAAGCGGCGCACCGGGGCCACGTTGTATTTCAGGTATTTCTCGTAGACCGGCGGAGGAAACTCGACGCGCTCGTCCACGCCCGCGGCGAAGACGAGCGCGTCGCGCCCGGCGAGGCCGGCGTCGATCTCGCCGTCGCTCATCTCGAGGTGATTGTGGTACTCTATCGACGCTCCCGGAGGCAGGCTCGCGCCTTCCGGCACGGGCCCCAACGCGACGCCCGAGACCTCGTGGCCTCGGGCGACGAGCTCGACCGCGGCGGCCGATCCCAAGAGGCCCGTCCCGCCGACGATGAACACCTTCATAAGTCGAAGGTACGGGCGGCGGGTCGGCGGGACAGGCGCGCTAGGCTCGGCAGACCTCAATCCCGGGCAGCTTCTTGCCCTCGAGGAGCTCGAGGCTCGCGCCTCCTCCGGTGGATACGTGGCTCATCTTGTCGGCGAGCCCGAACTTGTTGACCGCCGCGACCGAGTCGCCGCCGCCCACGACGGTCGTCGCGCCGCGACCGGTGGCATCGGCGACGAGCTTCGCGACCTCGCCCGTGCCCTTGGAGAAGGACTCGAACTCGAAGACTCCCACGGGGCCGTTCCAGACGACGCTCTTCGCCGTGGCGATGACGGCCTTGTACCTGGCGAGAGTCTTTGGCCCGACGTCCATGCCCATGAGTCCGTCGGGGATGTCGACGCCGTCGATCGCCCGGGGCGCGGCCGCCGCGTCGAATTTATCCGCGGCCACGTGGTCGACCGGCAGCACTATCTCGACTCCCTGCTTCTTCGCGGCTTCCAGGACGCTCTTCGCGGTCTCGAGCTGATCGTCCTCGACGAGAGAGGTCCCGATCTTGTGCCCCTGCGCCTTGAGGAAGGTATATGCCATCCCTCCTCCTATGACGAGGGCCGACGCATTCTTGAGGAGGGACTCGAGAACGGCGATCTTGGAAGAGACCTTCGCGCCGCCAATGATGGCGACCATCGGCTTGGGAGGATCAGTGACCATGGGCTCGAGGTACTTGACTTCCTTCTCCATGAGGAAGCCCGCGACCGAGACCTTCATGAACTTCGCGATCGACGCCGTGGAGGCGTGATCGCGGTGGGCGGTACCGAAGGCATCGTTAACGAAGACCTCGCCGTAGGTGGCCAGTTCCCTGGCGAGCTTGTCCCTCTCGGCCGGATCCTCGCTGGTCTCTTCCTTGTGGAAGCGGGTGTTCTCGAGCATGACGATGGTCCCGTCCTTCTGGCCCTCGATGAAGTCTTTCTTGCCGAAACAGGAATCCTCCCCTGCGAAGACCACGGGCCTGCCGAGCTTCTCGGCGAGATAGGCGGCGACGGGAGCCATCCTGTGCTTGCCGGCGATGTACTTCGCCTCGTCGAAAGGCTTGCCGTCCTTCTCGGCCTTCTCCTTCGCCTTCTTCATGTCCTTTTTGGGATCGCCCAGGTGGCTCATCAGGACTAGGCCCTTCGCCCCTTGGTCCATGACGTACTTGATCGTGGGGATGGCGGCCGTGATGCGGGTATCGTCCTGCACCTTTCCGTCCTTCATGGGTACGTTAAAGTCGACGCGCATCACGATGCGCTTCCCCTTGAGCTGGATGTCCTTGACCGTCTTGATCATTCTGCGCCTCCGTTCTCGCCCTTCGGACCTAAAGAAAAAGGCTGCCCTGGGACAGCTTCCCGGACAGCCTTCTCGCCCATTTCCCCGGCTTACTTCTTGGAGCCCATGTACTTGAGCAGGTCGACCACGCGGTTGGAGTAGCCCCACTCGTTGTCGTACCAGCTCACCAGCTTGAAGAAGCGCTTCTCGCCGGGCAGGTTGTTCTGCTTGGTCGCGAGGCTGTCGTAGATCGAGGAGCGGGGGTCGTGGATGAAGTCGGTGGAGACGAGCTCCTCGTCGCCGTAGCCGAGGATGTCCTTGAGATAGGTCGCCGCGGCCTTCTTCAGGAGGCCGTCGATCTCTTCGATGGAGCTGTCGCGGGCGGCGGTGAAGGTGAGGTCGACGACGGACACGTCGAGGGTGGGGACCCGGAAGGACATACCGGTAAGCTTGCCCTTGGTCTCGGGAAGCACCTCTCCGACGGCCTTGGCGGCCCCGGTCGTGGACGGGATGATATTGATGGACGCCGCGCGCCCGCCGCGCCAGTCCTTCTTGGACACGCCGTCGACCGTCTTCTGGGTCGCCGTGGTCGAGTGTATGGTGGTCATGAGGCCCCTATCGATGCCTACGCCTTCCTTGAGGAGGACGTGGACGAGGGGCGCGAGGCAGTTGGTCGTGCAGGACGCGTTGGAGACCACGTTGTTCTTGGCGGGATCGTACTTCTCGTGGTTGACGCCGATTACGAAGGTCGGGATCTTCTTGGACTCGTCCTTGGATTTGGCGGGGGCGGAGATGATGACCTTCTTGGCGCCGGCGTCGAGGTGGCCGTAGGCCTTCTCGTCCGTGAATAGGCCGGTGGACTCGATTACATACTCGACGCCGAGCTTGGCCCAGGGAAGGTTCTTGAGCTCCTTCTCGGCCATCACGCACTTGACCTCGTGGCCGTTTACGACGAGCGTGTCGGCCTCGGCCAGGGAGGGATCGCTCTTCTTGGCGGAAATGGACGCCTTCATCAGTCCGTGGACGGAATCGTACTTGAGCTGATAGGCGAAATACTCGGCATCGGTCGAGATATCGACCACGGCCACGACGTCGATCTTGTCCTTGCCGAGAAGGCCCTGGTCGACTAAGGCCTGGAAAACGAGGCGGCCGATCCTCCCGAAGCCATTGATCGCGACTTTCATAAGAATCCTCCTAAGAATGGATGCTGAATCTATATTTTTATATTGAAACATTACTGAAAAAGCTACTTGAATGTCAACGACTCAAGCAATATACGAGTTCGATGCCTGCCTATCAACTAGCATACCGATGTTCAGTGGCGCATGGCGGGGAAGGGCCTTTAAACCCGGAGCGAAAGATAGTAAAATAATAAGGGCCCGGTGCCGATAGTAGTGATGTCGGATCCGATCATAGTTCCCCTCCCAGTCTACTATGGTACGTCCGACACCCGTAACGGGTGGCCGGTTTTCCCCAAAACCGGCCTTTTTTATTTTAAAGCATCGGGACGGCGGAAACCCTTAACTTGACCAAGACAAGGGGCTTAGCGTAGGCTTAGCCCATGTCGCCCGTATCCAGGCCGGCGAAGGCGGCTCGCATCCTTGTCATAGTCGCCATCGTCTTGGCAGTAGTCCTCGGTGTAAGTACAGGTGTCGCCCTCGCGGCGACCAGCAATACGCGCAATTCCGAGAACTTCACGAATACCGAGCCCCATCTGGGCTCCAAGATATACGATATTAAAGGAAGGCTGATCACCGAGTTCTTCTCCGACGAGAAGCGGGAGATCGTCTCGATCAAGGACCTTCCCAAGCACCTAATAGACGCCGTTATAACCCGTGAGGACCAATCGTTCTACCGGCACCATGGCTTCACCTTCAGGGGCATCCTCCGCGCGGCGTGGGGAGTGATCACGCGCACAAGCCGAGGCGGCGGTTCGACCATCACCCAGCAGCTCGCGGGCACCCTCCTCGATATCCGCGGGGATATGAGCCTCAAGCGCAAGATCGTGGAGCTCTGGAACGCCCTCCAACTCGAGCGTCGCTATACGAAGGAAGAGATCCTCGAAATGTACCTCAACCGGATGGTGATGGGCCCCGGTGTCTACGGGGTCGAGGCGGCGAGCAAGTACTTCTTCGGCCACTCCGCCAAGGAGGACACGCTCGCGGAGTCGGCCATCCTGGCGATCCAGCTGTCGAGCCCCGCCAAGTACGATCCGTACAAGAATCCGCAGAACGCGAGCGCGCGCTCTCGCGAGATACTGGATCAGATGGTCCGCCTCGGCTACGCCACCAAGGCCGAGGCCGAGGCTTCCTATCACGATTTCTGGGACAATTTCGACTACACGCGTACGACAGCCAGCGCCTATAACCGCCGCGTCGAGGACGACAAGGCTCCCTGGTTCAGCGAATACGTCCGCCGCCAGCTCGAGGACATGCTCTACGGCTCCCTCGACCTCTACAACGACGGCCTCATCATCAATACCACCCTCGACCTTGACCAGCAGGAAAGGGCCGACTATTGGATGGCCAAGGGTATAGCCCAGGTAAACAGGACCTATCAGTCGGAGAGCATGCAGAGCCTCGGAGGCGCCGAGCGCACCTACATCCCCATCGTCGAGATGCTCGGCCTCGGCTTCGACCTCGAGGACCTCTTCGTCTCGGGCACGAAGATCAAGAGCAAGACCTTCGACTACTACCAGAAGCGGATCAATCCGTCGATAGACGCCGCGGCCATCCTCTTCGGCCTTCCGAGCCTCAAGGCGATGGCCAACGCAGGCTCCGGGAAGATCAAATCCGATCTCGCGAAGACGACTGTCGAGGGCGCGCTCGTCACGATAGAGCCGGAGACCGGTCATATCACCGCCCTCGTCGGGGGCTCGAAGTTCGACGAGGCCAACCAGCTCATACGCGCCACCCAGGCCAAGCTCATGCCTGGCTCGAGCTTCAAGCCTCTATATTACTCGGCTGCTATAGATACCCGCAAATTTACCGAGGCGAGCCTCATCTACGACGAGCCAGTCGTGTTCCACAACGAGGACGGCACTCCATACACCCCCCTCGACTACAAAGGCAAGTGGGTGGGGCCGGTGCTGATGTGGAACGCCCTCGCCCAGTCGATGAACGTCCCCTCCCTCAAGATCCTCGATTCCATAGGCTTCGACGCCGCGATCGACAGGGCGGCCCTCCTTCTAGGAATCTCCGACCCGGACGAGATCAGGAGGACCTTTCCCCGGGTCTATCCTCTCGGCCTCGGGGTCATAGGCGTATCGCCCCTCAAGATGGCCAGGGCCTTCAGCGTGTTCGCCAACCAGGGCCGCGAGGTGACGCCGATCTCGATCCTCTCGATCGAGGACCGCAACGGCCGGGTCATTCTCGAGCCCGAAAAGGATCTCCGCACCCAGCAGAAGAAGAAGGGCTCGGCCCTCCAGATAATCAGCCAGCAGAACGCCGCTGTCATGGTGGACATGCTCGGCAGGGTAGTCAGGAACGGCACCCTGGAAGGCTGGACCAACAGCGGCACCTATTTCACCTACACCGACTCGCAGGGCAAGAAATACACGATACCGGCGGCGGGCAAGACGGGCACGACTCAGAACTGGGCGGACGCCTGGACGGTAGGATTCACCCCTTACTACACGACGGCGATCTGGTTCGGCTTCGACCGGCCCGGCAATTCCCTCGGCACGACCCAATCGGGCGCCGCAGTGGCGGGATACTACTGGGCGAACTACATGTACGACATCAATAAAGGCCTCCCGATGAAGAGCTTCCAGCGGCCTCAGACCGGCCTCGTGGAAGCCACGGTCTGCTCCGTCACGGGCCTCCTTCCCACGCCCTATTGCGTCGACTCCTCAGGCGCGCCGACCACGACCTCCCTCTTGTTCTACGAAGGGACCCAGCCCGACAAGCTCTGCGATTGGCACAGCCTGAGCGCGGAGCGCGACAGGACCTTGATCAACAAGCTAGGCGGCCAGATCCGCAGTCTCGGGGACGGCGCGAAAGTCGACCCGACATTGAAGGTCAACATACCGGGTCTGAACCTGGGCGATACCACCGCCGCCGGCTCGGGAGGAGATTCCAATCCCGGCCAGGGCGGCGGGCAGACTCCGGAGACGCAAAGCGGTATCCTTAACTAAGCGACGACCCAGGAGGAAACGATGCGCGACAAGCGACGGCTCCTCGTCCTTTCCCTCCCTTTCCTAGTCCTTGCCTTCGCCCGCGGCGCCGGAGCCCAGGAGCAATTGCGAGTGCTCCGGGTCGCCGCCTTTGGAGGAGACGGCTTGGAGCAGGGGGAAGACGCCGCCCTCCGGGACCTCGTCACGAGCTACGTCATCGAGCTCAAGATGTTCAGGGTCATCGACGAGAGCGGCCAGGAGCTCTCGCTCAAGGAAGAGGAAACGGCCGTCCAGCTCGGCGTGACCAAGGACCTGACTCCCCTGACCGCCGATTACATCCTCTCCGCCGAGACCAATCGCGTAGGCACTCTCCTGGTCTTCACGATGAACGTGACCAAAGTCGCGAGCAGCGAGAAGAAGAGCGTCGCCGAGCCCTTCTCGTCCGTGAACGATCTCATCCTGGCGTCACGGAGGCTTACGCGGAGCCTGTTCGAGAAGCCGCAGGACGGCTCGGTTTCCTCGCCGGCGGGCGCGACGACGATATCCGCGCCCGCGGCATCCGCGACGGCGACATCGGCGCAGGTGCGCCCTCCCGCGAACCCCGCCCCGAGCCTCGGCCTCGTCGCGGGGACCTGGAAAGGCGATAAGAACGTGGACAGGGTCTCCATACTTCCCGACGGCAGGGGCTTCGCGGTGCTTGCCTCCGGCGCTCGCATGGCGCTGAAGGCGATGATCGAGGGCGGGACGGTCATTATCCTCCAGGATCAGCCGAATTCACCGGACTTCTACCGCCCCGGTCTGGACCTGAAGTCGGCGAGGATCGTTTCCGCAGCCGCGAGACCCTGGCGGTGGGTATTCTCGCTATCGACCGACGGCGACAGTCTGAACGGGGTAAAGGAGTCTGTATTCGTCAACGTGAACGACAAAGGAGCGGTATCGCTGGACAATAATTATGTTCGCGACGCCGCCTGGACCAGACTGTACCGCTGAAAGCCCTACCGAGGAGTGGCGTGATTGCGCGAAGAGGCCGAGCCTCTAGGGCTCAGGAGAAGGGCCAGGACCGCCAGGAAGGCTCCGAAGGAAATCTCTTTAATCTCCAAGTCGTTCAAGGCGGCAGGCTCTATATATGGTAAGACTTTACCCGTGATTATCGGGCGTATTCTCTCGGTCTTTTCACCCAGGATGATGGCCGTTTCGTCTTTTCGGAGGTATCCCAGGCTTCGCGCCTCGAGCGCGACCCTGTCAGGATCCGATTTGAGCGATTCCATCTCGCTGTCGAGGCTTTGCCGGATGGTCCCGAGCTCGGCAAGATTCGCCTCCATGGCCGCCTTCCTCGTCTCGAGGCGGCGGTAGGTCGTTATCCCCGCCGGACCGAAGAGCAACGAGAGTAGGCAATAGACGGAAAAGCCGGCGTACACCGAGATCACGAGATAATGGCCGAAGCGAGAGGCGCCGCGCCGATCCGACCTCGACGCGTCCCTCGCGCCGGCCGTGTACATGAGGCTCATCAAGGTTAATTTACGGCCTTCCGGGCTTCGGGCTTTATCCGTATCCGCCATCGCCGAAGCGATTATTGACAACCCTCACATCGACGCTTAGAGTGGTTATCGGCCTCTGAATGCCGCTTGTCTCGGGATTTCGGCCCGCAAAGGGATTGAAGCTTCGTTAATGGGCGGCGCCGAACTGCCGATATTGTACTAACGACCGCCTGTAACACGGAGTAGCCATGGCCATACGTCCCGATCCAGATCCGAAGAGCGCATCGCCGCGTTCCGGGGCACCGAAGGGTGAGCTCGAGCAATACGGCGTTTGGGTCAAGGCGGAGCCGCAGGATGTCATCGAGGAAGTCGCCGTCCCCGGTTCCGAGGACATGGATTTCGACCTTCCCCAGGATACGGCCTCCTTACCGGAAGAATCGTTTCTTTCCGAGGACGAGGAGAAGCTCCTCGGCTCCTTCGACTCCGAATTCGAGACTCCCTCCGGGTCATCCGCCGATGAATCGGGCCCCTTGCCGGATATCGAGGACATGCCTGCGCTCGAGGATTCCCTCCTCGAGCCGGAGCCCAGGCCGGCCATGGAACATGTCGACAACATCCCGTCGCGCAGCATCGACATCTCCCTCGAGGACATCGAAAGCTCCCGCGGCCCCTCAGCCATCCACCCAGGGGTCGAGATCGACATGGGCAGCGTCGAGGGCCTGAGCGACGGCGCGGAGACGGACGGCGCCGCCCGCTTCGGCGCCATCGAGGACGTCTCCTCCGATTTCCTCGACCTCGCCGAGGAGCCTGCGTCCGCGGAGACTCGGGCGCCCGATTCGGGCCTGGACGACGTCACCTCGGAATTCCTCGGACCTGAAGAGACAGCTTCCGCGCCGAAGGCGCCGGAGTCCTCCATCGACTTCGAGCCCCTCGATATCGATCTCCAGTTCGACGACGGCTCCCTGTCCGGTTCCGACGACTCATTGCAGCCGGCCCCGCTGGAGGCGGGTTTCGAGGCCGTCACAGAATTCGACGATTTCCTCGCTCCCGACGGCGCCGCGCCCGCTTCGACTCCGCAGTCCGCCAACGACGGGTTCGACGACGTCTCCGCGGTCGAGCGCGAGCTTTCCGCCCCTCGTTCAGGGACGGAAAGCTCGCGGACCTCGCCCAAGCCTGATCTCTCCACGGAGATACTCCTCAAGATCGCCGATGAGCTCTCTTCGATCCGCGGCGAGCTCATTTCACTGAAGACTCAGATCGGCGACGTCATGAAATCCGCCGAGCCAGCCGCTAGAAAGGCCGCGGAAGCCGCTCCCGCCGAAGGCGAGGAATCGGGCCCCTCCGGCGGATTCTTCGACGACGAGGAAGACGAAACCATCGCGCTAACCGGCGACGAATTGGATAATATCCTGAATACGGCGGATTTTACCGAGGAGATCGCCGAGGCCGAGCAGCCCCTCGATCTCGAGTCCGAGATCCTCCCTCCCGAGTCCTCCTCGCTGGAGAGCGCCAGCCTCCTCGACGAGACCCTCCTGCCGGAGTCGGGCGATTACTCCTCCTTCGCGTCGGGCAACCTGACCCCGGAGGAGGTCAAGCCGGCCATCGAGGAAGTCAGGATCGGCCAAGCCGACAGCGTCGACGAGATCGGGCTCGACAGCCTCGAGCCCGAGGCCGAAGAGCTTAGCCTGGTCGTGGAGGAAGGCGTCAAGCCGATGACGCCCGCTCCGGATGACACTACCTACCTAGAGGGCGCGCCCCTGGGAGACGAGCCTCTCGTCGAGCCCGATCTCTCCGAGTTCGACTTGGAGCCCGAGGAGCTCGAGCCCCGCCTCGAGATAGACGAAGAGCTACCTCTCGCCGCCGCCGAGCAGGATTCCTCCTCCGAGGAGCTCACGCTCGGCATCGAAGCGGGCCCCGGCTACGCCGCCGAAGAGTCCGTCGTCGAAGCGGAGTTCCTCGAGCCCGTTCCCGAGATCGAGGAGCCCAATTTCTCCGAGATCAACCTCCACGAGGAAGGACTCGAATCCCTTTCCTCCTCCGAGCCGTCGGAGCTCGAGGAGATCGACGACCTCTCCGATTCCGGCCTCTCGACCGCCTTTCCCTCCGAGCCCCCGGCGCCCCGCGGCCGCGAGCTTCCCCTGGAAGAGGAGGAGGATCTCGTCCTCGAGGCCGAGGAGGCGACGGTCCCCGCAGGCGGCGTTCCTCTTCCCGAGGCTCCGGCGGCCGCGAAGCAGGCGACGGAGCCCTCCGCGGGCAACGACGGCGACCGGCTGAAGGCCGAGATCAGGAGCGTCTTGTCCTACCTCGACAAGCTCCTGGACTCCCTGCCCGAAGACAAGATCGAGGAGTTCGCCAACTCGGAATATTTCGATACCTACAAAAAGCTGTTCGAGGAATTGGGCTTGGTGTGAGATGAGCCTCCTTGAGAAGGCGAGTCGAGGTTCGGGATCCAGCACCTCTCAGGCCGGCACCAGTCTCTTCTCGCGCGCCATGGCCGCGCACGCCGCGGTCCCGCCTGGCGAGCCCTCCCCGGACGAGGCGGCGAAGGTTCCCGAATTCGCCTTTTCCGACCCCGATGCGCTCATGCATCGCCTCGCGTCCCTCCCTCCGTATGGCGATTCCTTCCTCGCGGCCTGGTGCGCCGTTTCCGAGTCGATTCCCCTCTCCGCCCTTTCACTGCTCCTGCCGCGCGGGGAATTCCTCGTCCCCGCCGCCCTGAACGGCTTCCCCTCCGGCACCGAGGACGGGATACCGATGTCCTTCGCCGGCTCCTCGCATATGGGCACCGAGGCCCTGGGAAAGGAGGCGAAGGCCCTGCTCGCGCCTATCCTGGGCGTTCCCCTGTCCTTGAGCCTTCGAGCGGCAGCCATGCGACCCGAGTCGGATTTCGTCGGCCTGTGGGTCTACCATGATCCCTCCCTCGACGCGTCGTCCGAGGGGACCCGCGCCATGATCGGTTCCATCCTGGCGCGCGCCGGCGATGCCTTGCCGACTTCGACCATCGCGATCCCCTCTTCCGACCCTGCGAGGGTCCTGATCGACGCATCGCGCAAGTACCCCTACGCGTCTGCCTTCTCCTTCGATCTCGCCTCGGCCTATGCCCTCGACGAGGCGCGCTTCCGCGGGCTGAAGGCGGACGCGGTCCGCTCCGCCTTCCTCGCCGCCTGTTCCAAGATACTGTCCCTCGGCGGAGCGGCCGCGGCCTACGGCGAGCTTTCGGTCGCATGCGCGCTCGGCTCCGCCTCGCCGATCGATCCGGACCTCGCGCTCTTCCAGCTCAGGAAGACATTAAGGCGGATACTGCCCTTCCTCGCGTCCGGAGCCTTGCCCGAAGGGCGAGCCGCGGGCTTCGTGCCCTCCTCCGAGCTGGCCCATAGGGAGCTGTCGGCCTTCCTTTCCCGATAATGGACTTCTCCATCGGACCTTCGCGAAGTGGACGACCCTCCATATCCGTCGAGGGCGTCTGGCTCCATTCCCGCTACGACCCCGAGCAGGAGGCCCTTCGCTTCGCCGAGTCGGAGCTCTCTTCGTCCAAGCCCTCGCACGTCGTCCTCCTCGGTCCTTGCCTCGACTACCTCACCCCGGCGGTGAGGAGCCTGCTACCCGGCGCTCGCATCGTAGCCGTGCAATACTCCGAGCTCTTCGCCGGCGCGAGCGTCGGCCGCGCTGACGCGTCGTGGTATCCGGGCTCGGACTTTTCTCTGGAATCCTTTCTCGACTCGGCCTTGGACGAGGACGCCGTTTCGGGGGTCAAAGTGCTCGAATGGGAACCCGCCTCGCGCGCCTTCCCCGACCAAGCTCTCGCGGCTCGAGCCGCGGTCAGGGAGTCCCTCGATCGGCTCGCCTCCTCCGCCGCCACCGTCAGGTCCTCCGGGCGAAGGTGGATCGCGAACGCCTGCGCCTCCTTCGTCCTCGCCGAGCGGGCGTGGACCGCCCGGCCCTCGGGCGTGCCGATCCTCGTCGCGGCCGCCGGTCCCAGCCTCGGGCAGTCCTTGCGCGGACTCGCCCGATTGAAAGGCCGATTCGCGATCATCGCCGTTTCCTCCGCGCTTTCGGCCTGCCGCTTCGCCGGATTCGAGCCGGATATCGTCGTCGCCACCGACGGCGGATATTGGAGCCGCCTCCACCTCTACCCCCTCGCCACGCGGCCCCTTCCCCTCGCCGCGCCTCTAACCGCCCTGCCCTCGTCCTCGCTCTATCGCGGGGCCGGACTCGTCCTCCTCGACCAGGGCTCCTTCGCCGAGACTGAGCTTCTGCCCTACCTCGGTCCTTCGCTCGCGGTACCGCCGCACGGTACGGTGAGCGGCTCGGCGCTCTACCTGGCCGGTAGGATAAGCCGGGGCCCGATCTTCGCCGCCGGCCTGGACCTCGCCTCCTTCGGCGGGATCGATCACGCCCGCCCCCACGGCTTCGACGCTTTCCTGTCTTCGAAGCCGTCTCGCCTCGACCCTCTCGAAGGGGGGGCCTGGGAGAGAGACGTCGAATCCTCGCCCATCGCGCTGCCCGAGAAGCCGTGGCGGAGCTCCCGCAGCCTCTCCGCCTACGCTTCCGCCCTTTCGCTCGATTCGTCGCTGTTCGCGGGCAGGCTCTTCCGAGTGGGCCCGTCGCCGGTCCGGTTGCGGGGATTCGAGGAAATCGACTACGAGAGGGTCGAGGCGATGGCGGGCGACGGAGGATCGGGGACGGCCGATCTACGCCTCGAGGCGTCGACCCTCCCCGATCGGGACGATCGCCTCTCGATACTCTCGTCGCGCATTGCATCCTGGCGCGGGCTCGCGGGGGACGCCGCCGCCGCGATGTCCCGAGGCCGGCTTCCCCCCGACCGCCTCGTCGCCGAGCTGTTGAGGTCCATAGACCTGGTCGACTACGCGGCGGCCAGGCGCGCCATCCTGGCGGGCGGCGAGCCCGGCGCGGCCGCCCGGGCCCTAGCCTCGCGATGCGAGGGCTTCCTGTCGGGTCTCGAGGGGAGATTCGCGCCGTGAGCGATCTCGTATTCCGCCGCAACCTGCTGGCCCTTTCGCGCTCGGACCAGAGCCTCGGCGACAAGCTGCTCGACGCGGCGCCCGATCCCTCCCTCTCGATGCGCGCGGCGAGAAGCGGAGCTCCGGTCCCCGTAGTGAGCCGCGATGGAAGGGATTCTCCGATGCATTCCCTGGTCGATCCCGAGCGGGAGGCGGAGAGGCTGGAACGGGCGCAGCCGGCGGACGGCTTCATAGTCGCCTTCGGCCTGGGCGCCGGCTACCTGCTCAAGCGTTACATGGCGTCGAGCGCGACGACCGGACTCCTCGCAGTCGAATACTCGGCTCCCATGCTCCGCGCCCTCCTCGAGGAGATAGACCTCTCCGAGCTCTTCATCGACGAGCGCTTCTCCCTCCTCCTCGATCCGAGCCCCGAGGAGCTGAGGGAAGCTATACTCTCGCTGTACGTGCCCCCGCTTTCGGGCGACATACGGAGCCTGCCCCTGCGCGGTAGAGTGGACCTCGCGCCCGAAGCCTTCGGGAGCGCGGCCGGCAGCCTCAAGGCCGTTCTGGGAAGCATATCGGACGACTACAGCGTCCAGGCCTTCTTCGGAAAGCTGTGGTTCAAGAACGCGGTCCGCAACCTCTTCTCGGCGGAGCGATATTCCGCGCCCCTGCCTCCCGTGCGAAAGGCCGCCGTAGCGGCCGCCGGCCCTTCGCTCGAGGACCAGATTCCCGCGCTGCGGGAGGCGAAGGCGGGAGGCGCCTTCCTGATCGCCACCGATACGAGCCTTCCCGCCCTCGTCGGGAGGAACCTCGTCCCCGACGCCGTCGTGTCCATAGACTGCCAGCACATCAGCTATTACCATTTCCTCGGAGGTATAGCCGACGGCCTCCCTCTCATACTCGACCTCGCCTCTCCCTCCACTCTCTGCCGCATGGGCGACTCCGTGCGCTTCTTTTCCTCCGGCCATCCCTTCTGCGCCTACGTATCGGCCAGGTGGAGGCCCTTCCCGGCTCTCGACACGTCGGGAGGCAACGTAACCCATGCCGCTCTCTCCCTCGCCGAGGCCCTCGGCGCCGAGTCGACCCTCCTCGCGGGCGCCGACTTCTCCTATCCCGAAGGCAAGAGCTACGCGCGAGGCACCTACATATACGGATATTTCGGGCAGTCTCAATCGAGGCTCTCCCCTCTCGAGGCCCTCTTCTCGGGATTCCTCTTCCGGGGTTCCGACATGGAGGTGGAGACGGGGGAAAGCCCTTCAGGCGAGACCTACTCGCGTTACCTGACCAAGCCCCTCATGGCCTATCGCGAGCACCTCGAGCGCTTCGCCTCCCGTTCGCCGATGGAGATAATCCCCCTCGCGGGCAAGGGAGTGCGTATCAGGACGCCCCGCGGTTTGCCGAAGCGGGAGACCAAGGTCCGCCGAGTGTTCGCGGCGGGTAGAGCGCCCTGCCCTGCCTCCGACTTTCTCGCGCGCTATGCGGCGGACCTGCGCGGCCTGCCCCCGCCCCGCGATCCGGCCATCAGCTACCTGGGATCGCTCGGCCCCGAGCAGAGGGACCTCTGGACCACCCTGCTTCCCTCGGCGAGCGCCTTCCAGCGCGAGGCCGGGCCCGGGGGGATGGACGCGGCCTACCTCCTCGAGACGACGCGCTCCTGGGCGGTGGCGACCGTCGAAGAGGCCCTCTCGGAAGAATCGAAGACTTAGCGAGCGACGTCGGCGCAGCCGCCGCACGAGCGTTTGACGAAGCGCCGGCCCGCGGGGCGAGCCTAGCCCCCGCGCCTCGCGAGGAAAAACGTGCGGCCAGCCTCGACACCGTACTTGACGTTCAGCCAGGCCTCGAGCCGTTCCGCGCGTTGCGCGAACGAGCCGCCGAACTCGGCCATGTAGGCTTCCAGCTTCGCCTTCAGCTCCGGATGCTTCGCCAGAAGCTCGGCACTCTTGCGCTTCGAGAAGTATGCCACGGCCTCGGCGACGGGCTGCTGGAGGAGATAGGCCTGGAATTCGTTGCCCATGAGGTAGTCAGAGCCGACGTCGTAGCCCGCCCAGGCGAAGTAGGTCCTCCAGAACCACCTCTCGCGCGGGTCGACGGAAGACCAGAGAGCGCGGGCGAAGCTCCTGTAGTCCGGGTCCGCGAAGAAGATCGCGTGGGCGGATTCGTGCACGGCGAAGGTCCGGCGTAGGGCCTCGCCGGACTCGCGCGAGATCGAGATGATCGCGCCCTTCCCGGGATAGATCCTGCCCCCGCCTTCCTCGAGTATCCCCGACCGCAGGAGGATGCCTTCGAGTTCCCTCTCCTCCACGCCCAGGGGAAACGACCTCTCCCGGGCCGCACGGTAGAAGCTCGCCAGATCCTCTGGTCCGTAATCGTGGGCGTTCCATCCGCGCAGCGCGGCGATCGCCTCGTCCTTCTCGAGAGTCCCCCTGAAGCCCAGCTTCTCCGTGAAGAAGGCGAGGCGCTTGAGGTACCTGTCCTGCGTGGCGTAGTCCTTGAAGTCGAAGACCAGCACCGAGGGCAGCATGTCCCAGCGATAGACCAGATACCCCGGGTCGGGCGCCGTCGACAGGAGCACTCGGCCGAGGTCGGCCAGCTCATAGTCGTCGACCCCCAGCTCGGACGCGAAGAAAGCCTTTACCTCGACGCCCGCGGGGACCCGAAGCCTGATGATCCCGGCGTCGAGGGGCAAGATGGCGGCGTCCAGGGTCGTCCTTGCTCCGGCCGGCTGCGCGCGGATCGTATAGCTCAGGGCCTCGCCTCCCTCGCGCAGAGCGTCGAGCGACATCGAAGCGCCGCGCGGTGACGGACCGTACTCGATGAGGACGCCCGTCCGAACCGCGCTCCGGCCCACGAAGGGCTTCGCGATGGAAAGCTCCTGGTATCCTCGCGCCTTGACCAGGGCGAAGCCCGTCGAGACCCGCAGGTCCGGGCCTCCGCCGTCAATACCCTTGAAAGCCGGCCCCGAGACGATCGACTCGACGAAGAAGTCGGTCGCCCTCCCTTCCGACGAAAGGCTCAGCGAGGCCACGCGGGAGTCGGCCTCGAGGGAAACGACCAGAGAGACGCGCTCGCTCAATATTGGGAAGGACGAGCTTATCGTCGGCGAGGATCCGTCGGGGTCGGGACTGAGCGAAAGCCTCACCCTCGCGTCCCCGTCCGATACGTGGCGGAGCCTCACCGCGATGGTGGAGCCGGCGGCCGCCGATACGCTCCTTTCCAGAGCGTAGGTATTCGACCGCCGGCCCCCGGCGAAGCGACCTTCCTCTCCTGCGGGCCAGCCCGCCCTCTGGACGAAGGGCATCGGAGCGCCTGAGGAGTCCATCCAGGGAAAGCCGCTGACCGTCCGGGCGCGGCACGAGACCGAGAACGAGACCGAGACGAGGATCGCCGAGACGAGGCAGGCCGAACGGAATGCCGCGAGCCTCCCGGCGCGGGCGGACCTCATCTCAGCGCTAGTACGCTTCGCGCGATGAGCTCGGCGACTTCGTATTTTTGGTTGCGGCTTATATCGAGATCGGATCGGAGCAGGGTCTCCCATCGCCCCAGGAGATCGTCGGGCAGGGATTCGAGCTCGTGAAGCTGGGTCGATACGTAGCGGTGCGAGGGCTCGAAGCGCTTGTTCGCGGTGAAGAGGGCCGCGGCGGCGTATCGGATGAAGCCCGCCATGGACACGCTATAGAAATATCCGTCGTCGCTGAAGGAGGCTGCGCCGAGGTCGGCGAGGTAATGCTCCATCTTCGCCAGGCAGGCCTCGCCGAGCCCCTCCCAGAACGTGTCGGGAAGCTCCGTCAGCTCCCGCCTGACATACTGCACCCATTCGCTCTTCTGATACAGGATGCGGGAATTGATGAGCCGATAGAACATGTACGTGCCGGAATTCTTGAAGATCCATACTATCTGCGAATCGGGCCCCTTGCAGCGGCCCACGACGTCGTCGACCATCGTAACGCTCTTGTACTCGACGCGCACCGGCAGCCCGTCTATGAAGAAGCGATCCTTGGATCGCGACGCCGAGCTCTCGAAGGCGCCCGGCTGGCCCACGGCCTTCGCGAAGGCGCCATGGCGCTCTTCGACCATGGGAGGCGCGGCTCGAAGGTAGACGTCGATCACCAGCGCGAAATAGGGGTCGAGGACGTCCGATTCCGAATGCTCTCCCAGCGCCACGCACTCGACCGAGTCCCACTTCGAGATCGCGTCGGTAATGGACTGCGCCAGGCGCTCGACTTTCCGTTTCATCGCGAACGATTGTATCATGGAAACGTGCAAAAGCAAATCGAAGGCGGCGATCATGAGCCCGGAGCGGAGGATCCCGGCCTGATGATCGCCCTGCTGCCGCCGGGCAACGTCGCACGGGATCTGGCGATGTTCAGGCGCGAACTCTTCTCCCTGCTCGGCGAGGCCTCCGCCCTCGCCTTTCCCGAGATGGTCCCGTTGGCTTTCGCCTCGTCGCCGGGCCGGCTGGCGATCCGCGACCTCGCAGGATGCTGGAAGGGCATCGGCGGATCTTTCTCTTCGGCGGCGCCGGTCGTCTCGCGCGGCCTTCTGTACCTAGCGCTGGTGGGGCCCCTCGAGGAGCTCTGCTCGCGCGCGGCCGGGGCCTTGCGAGCGCGGGGCCTGGCGCCTTGGGCCGAGCCGCCGCTGGAGGCGGGCATGGGCGTCTTCCTCTGCCGCCCCGCCGACCCGGGCCTCGCGCTGAGCGTAGCCGAGCGGATACCTCCACCTCGAGCGGCTTTCGGCGATTGCTCGCTCGCCCTCCTCGCCTTGCGCTTCGGCCCGAGCCGAGACCACGTCCCGGGAGCCTTCGTCGCGCTGCGGTGGCGGGAGCTGGCCCGAGCCGGGCGCCGCGGCCGAAGGCCCCGACCGCCTCAGGTTATGGCGTAGCGCAGGCTGGTCGGCGATTCGACGCTTACCCTGTCGCGGCCCAGGTCCTTGGACTTGCGCAGCGCCCGGTCGGCGGCCTCGATCATATCGGCCGGCCCCACGAAATCGGGGTAGGACGCTATTCCCGCCGAGAGCGTTAGGGAGAAGGAAACCTCCTCGAAGCGATGCGACAGTCGGCCGAAGCTCTCGCGGAGCTCGTCGACGAGCCGCGCAGCGCAGCGGCAATCCGCCCCCGGGAGGATGACGCCGAATTCCTCTCCGCCGTAGCGCCCCACGATGTCGGTGCGCCTGAGCCTTTCGGACAGCAAGCGCGACAGGCTCCGGAGGATCCGGTCGCCGGTAAGGTGGCCATAGCGCTCGTTGACGCCCCTGAACCTGTCTATATCGATCTTCGCGAAGGAGATGACCGCGCCCGAGCGCCGCGCCCTGAGGACTTCGTTCGAGAGCCTGTCGGTGAGCGTCGTATGGTTGAGGAGGCCGGTGAGGTAGTCGCGCTCCATGTAGAAGCGGATCGCCCTCGTGCGCTCGGCCCTCATCGCGACGCTACTCACGAGATGCTCGGGCTTGATCGGCTTCTCGAGGAATTCGTCCCCGCCGCGGCGGATCGCCGATATCTGCTTCTCCAAGTCGCGCTCGACGGAGAGGAATATTATCGGAATGGGGGCGAAGGCCTCGTTCTGCCGCACGATTCCCGCGAGCTCGGGCCCGGTGCAGCCCGGCATGTACATGTCCATGAGGATGATGTCCGGCTTGGTCTCGATCAGGAGGGGGATCACTTGCGCCGGGTCGGTGGCCGTGGACGTCATCATCCCCGCGCGCTTGAGCACCTCGGAATTGTACTCCACCTGCTCGGGATCGTCGTCGACGATGAGGACGCGGAAGGGCTCGGCCTCCTTCTCGTTGAACAGGGAGTCGATCCTATCGGCCAGGCGGACGGCGTCCACGGGAAGCTGGAAGAAGGCCTCGCCGCCGGCCCGGACCGTCTTGAGCCTGGACTCGAAATCGTCCCTGTCGGCGTAGAAGAGTATCCGGAGGGCCTGGCCCAAGGTCTCCTTGATCCGCCCGATCTCGGCGACGAAAGCGGGCTCCCGATCGATCCGGGCGGCATCGACGAGGAAGAGTCCGGTGCCCGTGGAGGCGGAGAGGCGCGCGACGTCGCCGAGCCCATCGACCTCCCGCACGGTGATCCCGTATATCCGCAGCTGCTCGAGGAGCTCCGAGCCGATTCCCCTGTCGCCCGCCGGAATGAAGACGTTCTTCATCGCATGTCCCTCGCGATCTCGATTCTCAGTCCATACTCTATACCCTACTCCCCGGCGACGCCAGAGGCGTAACCTGCGCCCCGCCTGCGACTTTTCATTGTGTCCCCGCCATGCTATATTCCGGGGACTCTTATGAACGGAGGCATCATGAAGCCACTCAGTGCCGCGGCCCTCGCCATCGCGGCGCTCCTCCTCCTGCCCCTTCCCTCCTTCGCCGCGGACGCGCCGGGAGCGGCTCCGAACCCGAGCCCGGCGTCTCCGCCCGATACCGGAAGCGGCGCCTCCGCTGCTGATGCCTCCGAAAATCCCTATTTGCCGGGAGACCAGATGATCGGCCTGTCGGCCGGCCTTCATATCCCGGCCTTCCTCGTTCCCAGCATGGAAGGGGGAGTCGGGAATCTCGATCTCGGCGGTTCGTTCACGTTCTCGTATCAGTATTTCGTCCTGCGGGGCCTCGCCCTCGGCGGCAGCCTCGCGGGCGCCTTCGACAGCACGATCGGCGGCCTGGCACTCTTCGTCGCGCCTCTCGGCGTCACGGCGGCCTACTGGTGGGCGAGGCTGCCCTTCGAGTTCTCCTTGGGTGGCGAGCTGGGCGCCTACCTCATGCGCTACAACAACTATGGAATGATCGATCCCTTCGCCAAGGCGGGCGGCGGGGCCTATTGGCGCGTCACCGGCTCCTGGAGCATCGGCCTCCAGGCCTTCCTCTGGTTCGTGCCGGAAATCCATTACGGCTCCGCCGCGAGCCTCAGCGATTACGGCGGCTTCGTCGAGACTTCGATAGCGGCCGTATACCACCTCTAGGAGCCAGCATGCAAGCACCATGGCGCGCCGCCCGCGCGATGTCGATACTCCTCGCTTCCTGCCTCGTCCTGTCCTGCAACAACGACTTCGCCATCTTCCGGACCATCCAGGGCGAGAAGAAGCAGATCGGCACGCAAGTCTTCGACGAGACCAGCGTTTCCAACGTGTTCGGCCTGGGCGGCTATTACTATGCCGCGACGGGAACGCTCAACAGCAGTCCGGCGGGACAGGATAATTGGTCGACTACGGCCATCGGTAACCCGCCCTCTACGAATTATGCTCTTCGCAGCGCCGTCCTGACCGGCACTTCGACTTCCGGAACGGTCTACGCCCTCATCGAGATAGGGGTCGAGCCGAGCATGACGATCAAGCTCTACTCCACCACCGACGGCGTCAATTGGAATAACGTCCCCCTGCCCACGCAGACCGTCACGGGGGTCAACGCCTTCACCTTCGACGCTCTCTTCGGGACCTCCACCAACGGCCTGGTCTTCGCCGAGGGCCACGCCTACAACACCAATACTACCGACCCGACGAACCCGGGACCGAGCACATATACGCTGTGGTACTCGCTGGGCGGAGCCGCCTTCCAGCAGGTGACCAACTTCGCGCCGGGCGTCAATAGCAATAAGACCATCCGCGGCGTGGTTTGCGACACGAGCGGGAATTACTACTTCGCCTCCGAGAACCTCCTCCAGAAGAGCCCAACCTACAGCGACGGCGGGAGCGATTTCTCCTCGATGCTCGCCCCCGGCACCTTCCCCAATGCGGGCACTACGTCCACGACAGTTTGGGATATTTCCTTCACCGGCGGCTCCATATACGTGTCGCGCCAGGACGGGATTCTCTTCCAATACTCCTTCTCCGGGCCGGCTCAGAGCGAATCCCTGGGCTCCCTCCCCCTCACGCAGGTCATCCCGGTGCCTTCCGCGGTGACGCCGCCGTCGACCCTCCTCGTCGGCAGCGATGTAATCGTCGCCGCCTCCGCCGCCGTGGGCTACTACGAAGGCACCTGGGGAAATATCCAAATAGGCTCCAACAACTCCGAAGTCGCGAGCAATTCCTCCGTCTTCTCGACGACCGTCGCCCAATTCCCCGTCCACGCCTTCTATTACAACTCGACGCCCGGCAACGGCTATGGCGATCTCCTCATCGCCGTCTCGCCCGGATTCTCGAGCACCTCCTACTACGGTCTGTACAAAAGCACCTTTTCCGGCACCTGGTCGGGATGGGCGGCGCAGTAGGCGAGCCACGGACGATACGCTCTTTTCATCCGCCCGCGGCGGCTCAGCCTCGCCCGGCGGCTCCCCTTCGGAGCCGCTCGCTTCCCGCATGCGGCCGAGGAGCCTCGACGAATTCGCGGGTCAGGAGCATATAGTCGGGCCCGGTCGCCTCCTCCGGCGCGCGATCCAGAAGGACCAGCTTTCTTCCATTCTGCTCTCCGGCCCCCCGGGCACGGGCAAGACGACCCTCGCGCGAGTGATAGCCAACACGACGGCCAGCCGCTTCGTCACCCTCAATGCCGTGCTCTCGGGGGTCGCCGACATCCGAAAGGCCATCGACGAGGCCAAGACACATCGCGAGCTCTACGACCGCAGGACCATGCTCTTCGTCGACGAGGTGCACCGCTGGAACAAGGCCCAGCAGGACGCCCTCCTGCCCTGGGTCGAGAACGGTACGATACTCCTCATCGGAGCCACCACCGAGAATCCATTCTTCGAGGTCAACCGCGCCCTCGTCTCGCGCTCGCGCGTCTTCCAGCTCAAGGCCCTCGACTCCGCCGACCTCAGGCGCATAGCCCAGGCCGCGTTAGGCGACAGGGAACGGGGTTACGGAGAATGGAAAGTCGAGTTCGAGGACGGCGCCCTCGAGCACCTCGTGGAAGTGTCCGACGGCGACGCGCGCAGTCTCCTCAACGCCCTCGAGCTCGCGGTCGAGACGAGCGCCGATCCCTGGCCTCCAGCGAAGGGCTTGAGCATCGTCGTCGGCCTCTCGGCCGCGGAGGAGAGCATCCAGAGACGCGCCGTCCTCTACGACAAGGACGGCGACTACCACTACGACGCGGCCAGCGCCCTCATCAAGAGCCTTCGAGGCTCCGATCCCGACGCCGCCCTCTATTGGCTCGCGCGCATGGTCTACGCCGGCGAGGATCCGCGCTTCGCCTTCAGGCGAATGCTCATCTCCGCCTGCGAGGACGTGGGCCTCGCCGACCCGTCGGCGGTCCAGGTCGTGCTGGCCTGCGCCCGGGCCTTCGACCGGGTGGGCATGCCCGAGGGGCAGTACCATCTCGCTCACGCGGCCCTCTATCTCGCCACGGCGCCCAAGTCCAACTCCGCTCTCGGCTATTTCGACGCGCTGGCCTCGGTCGAGGCGGAGGCCGCCGACGTTCCTCCCGCCCTCAAGGACGCGAACCGGGACGCCAAGGGCTTCGGCCACGGCGAGGGCTATCTCTACCCCCACGCCTACCGCGACCACTGGGTCGCGCAGCAATACCTGCCCGATTCCCTTCGCGGCCGCGTATTCTACCAGCCCGGCGCCCTCGGCCTCGAGGGCGAGCGGCGCCGAGCCGTCCTCGAGCGCAGGGAGGCGCAGGTCGCTAGCTTCTACGAAGCCGGCTTCTACGAGTCTTCGATGCCCGGCGCCATCGGCGAGGAGAGCTTCGCGTGGTCCGAGGCCGGAGAGGGGAAGCGCGAATGGCGCGCCAGGGCCGAGGGTTCCGCGCCCGCGAGGCTTGCCCTCGTCCGAGGCGCCCTGTACGACATCGCGGCTCCCGCCCGCGCCGACCGCGTCCTCGTGCTCGACGCGCGCGAGGGCTACCTCGTCTGGGAGGCCCTGCGGCGCTGCCCAGAAGGAACCGTCGCGGCGGCGGCCCGGAACGACGAGGGAGCGGAGCTCATCGCGCAATACGCGTCCACTCTCCCCGAGCTCGAGCGGCCCCTCGTCGCGGCTCTTCCCCTCGACGCCCTGGACGCCTCGGCCCTGGAGGCGGCCTTCGGCTTCGCGCGTTTCGATCACGCCATCGGTCGGGATTTATTGACCGACCCGGCTTCGACTATCCGAAAGAGGCTGGCCGACCTCTCGCGCGCCTTGCCCGGAACGATACTCACCCTCGCCCAGGCTCTTCCCCGCGAGGGCGGGAGGATCTCGGAGCTCTTCGCGAAGAGCCTCGGTCCCGAGCTCGCCGCGAGGCTCGGCGAGTTCGAGGAGGCATTCTACGCGGGGGCCGACGCGGCCTCACTCGGCCCCGGCAGGGTCGCGATAGAGGCGACGCTCGGCGAATCCGGATTCGACTTCGCGGCGCAAGTCAGGCGCGCCGCGTATCCCCGGCGGCTTTCGGGCCCCGAGGTCGAGTCCTGGCTCTCGACGGCCTCGCCCTACGGCTCGGCCCTGGCCGAGCGCCTTTCGGCCCCGGAAATCTTGCGCGTCTCCTCGGCGATCGCGGCCGGAGCCTCCGTCGATTGGCCCATCTCCGTCCTCTACGTCAAGTTCCGCTTTCCCTCTTGACCCGCGGCGCGGAGCGAAAGCATGCTGGCCCGAGTATGGCCCAGCGCTTCGCCGATTCGGACGAGCTGTATACCTTCCTCCTCGGCTTCGTGAACGTCGAGAGGGGGCAGAAGACGGTCTTCAAGCTCGACCGGATGCGCTACTTGTGCGAAAGCCTCGGCGATCCCCAGGGCGCGTATCGGACCATCCACGTCGCCGGTTCCAAGGGCAAGGGCTCCGTCTCTGCGATGATCGCCCGCGCGCTCCAGGCATCGGGCAGGAGGGTCGGCCTCTATACCAGTCCTCACCTCCTCCGATGGAAGGAGAGGATGAGCCTCGCCGGCGACGAGATGCCAGAGGAGATAGTGCTCGCGGCCGCGGCCGAGGTCCTGCCTCTGATGGAGGGCAAGGGACCCACCGATTTCCCCGGCGGCGAGCTGCCCACCTATTTCGAGCTTACGACCCTCATCGCCTTCTGCGCCTTCCGGCTCGCCGGCTGCGATAGCGCCGTAGTGGAGACGGGCCTCGGCGGCCGCCTCGACTCGACCAACGTCCTGCCCTCAGAGGCCAGCGTGATCACGCCCATCGAGCTCGAGCACACCGAGTGGCTCGGCGACACGATTCCGCTCATCGCGGCGGAGAAGGCGGGCATCGTCAAGCCGGGCAAGCCGTGCTTCCTGAGCCGCCAGCGCGACGAAGCGAGGGAAGTATTCGCGCGTACCTGCGCCGACCGGGGCAGTCCTCTTCGCGAGGCGCCCGTCCTCGCCCGGGCGGGCGAGGTCTCCATTGGCCCGGGCGGCACGACGGCCCGGATATCCTTCGCTCCGAGCTCGCCCATGGGCGCGCGTTTTCCCGGAGGCATCGGGGCTCGCACGCCGATGATAGGCGCCATCCAGGCCGAGAACATGGCCCTGGCCCTCCTCGCCGCCGGAGAGACCGAAGCCTCGCTCGGTCCCGAGGAGGCCGCGCGAGGTCTTGCGCGGGCATTCCTCCCCGCCCGTTTCCAGATCCTGAGCCGGGCCCCCCCGGTGATCCTCGACGGCGCCCATACGCCCGCCTCGATTGGCCTCGCCCTCGAGAGCCTCGAGACGCTCTTCCCAGGGCCCAAGGCCCTGCTCTTCGCCTGCGCCGAGGACAAGAGGCACAAGGAGATGGCCGCCGCGCTCGCCCCGAAGTTCGAGCGGATAACGCTTACCCGGCCGGGCGCGTTCAAGCGCGGCGATCTCGCCGCCCTCGCCTCGAGCTTCGTCGAGGCCGGCGCGAGCTTCCGCGCGACTGAAGACCATGTCGAGGCCATCGCGCGCGCGAGAGAGGAGGCCGCCGCCCTCGGCCTGCCCCTCCTCGTCACCGGCTCCTTCTACCTCTGCTCGGCGTTCGCCGAATCCTTCCCGGCCTGATGCGGCTCCCTTCAGCGGTATGCGGCCGCGGCCCTCTCCGCCTGGGATCGCGAGTCGTAGATGTCGAGCTCGGTCTCGCGAACCCAGCCCTTCGATCCCTCCGACTCGATGCCGTACCAGACCTCGCGCTGGTCGGGCTTGGCCGCGTCGCCGCTCGTCCCGAAATCGCGGGTGTCGAGGCGGACGACGCTGCCGCGGCGCAGATGATCGAGGTCCTGGGTCGAATCGGAGGGTCCCTCCTTGAGCCGTACGTAGGCTTCCTTGACGACCGCCCAGCCTATGCCTCCCGTGAGTATCGGATTCGTCTCGAGCTTGAGCGATCCTTCGCGCAGGCGGGAGCACGAGCCCAAGCCCAGGGAGGCCAGGGCGAAGGCGGTAAAAAGCAAAAAATAGGCGCTTCGTACTGGTATTTTCATCGCAGCGGACCCCTCATCGCGCTTGATTTTATCCGAAAGGCGGGACATGTTAAACACATGCGTCGGAGCGTACCACTTCTGCTGCTTCTCGGACTCTCGCCGTGCATAGTCGGCGCCCAGCCGGGGATTCACTCTTTCGCTGCCGACTTTTCGGCTTCGGGCCTCGTCCCCGTCAGCTGGGCGAGCGACAGCCCCACGCTCAGCCATCTAGGCTTCGACGCGAACATCGGCCTCGAGTACGATTCGCCGATCTCCGTCCTCCTCCGCCTCGAGGCTGGCTATATCGGGATTTCGGCTTCGCGCATCGCGCCGACTGGCGAACTCTACAGGGCCTGGGAGGGCGCCCGCTTCGCCCTGCTCACCGGCTATCTGTTCGACCCTGTCGAAGTCGGGAAGCTCGGGCGCTTGGCGGTAAGCCTCCTGGGGGGCGGGGCGCTGACTGCCGCCGATTATACCGACACGGCCCTCGCCTACGCCTATCCCTCTATCGTATTGGAGCCGCGCCTCGCCCTCGTCCTCAAGGGCGCCGGAGCCTCAGCGCCGGTCCAGGGTCCTTGGCTCGCGGTTCCGGTCGAGCTCATGTTCCGCGCCGGGACCTATACCCTCTCTCCCGGTTTGAGCCTGGGTTGGAGCTACCGATTGGGAGCCATACGATGAACGAGAAGGGAAGTCTCGGGACGACAGTGGCCGGGGTCATCGCGATTACCTTTGCGGCGGCCCTTTCCTCCTGCGCGCAGGACGTGAAGATCACCGCGCCGCGCTACGCGCTCGTGTACGGAATCGCGACCTACCTATACGATCCTCTCCAGTATACGGTCGATGACGCGAGAAGCATGGTCTCCGCTCTGCAGGCCGGCGGCATGAAACCGACCACCAATGAAAGAGAAAATGCCCAGGTGACGAAGTCTCAGATACAATCGGACATTCTTTCACTCGCGAACGTCCCTTCGGACTCGACCATAGTGTTCTATTTTTCGGGGCATGGCGTCTCGAATGCCGATATCATATCGTTCGGATTGACTCCGACCGATCCGGGACCGTATATCGTGCCATACGATGCCGTCGCCTCGAGCGGACTTGAGTCGACGACGGTGGCTAATCTTATAACGCCTCCGGAACTCGAGAGTTGGCTCGCCCAGGCCGGGACGAAGAACGTAATCGTCATACTCGATTGTTGCTATTCCGGCGCCTTCGTCGGTTCGGGCAGCGCGATCGACGCCTCTCCTCAAAGCTATTCCATGCAGTCCTTCTCGGCCTTCTCGACCGCGATCTCGAACTTCGGCGGCCTCCTCTCGGCCAATGCCTCGGCGAGCGGCCAGAAATCGCCCATCGTGCTCTCGGCGGCCGGGGCGGAGGAGTTATCATACGATGCGGCGACCCTGCAGCACGGCGTGTTCACGTATTATCTGCTCCAGGCAGCCACCAACGCAGGGAGCGACGGGGTCGTGACCACGACCCAGGCCTATGCCTATACTTCGGCCGCCATAAAATCGCAATGGGATGCCACCTACAGCTACGACTCCTTTCTCCCCCATCTTTCCGGCGGAGTACGGGACCTCGTGCTGTTCGCAAACTGATAGGGGCCAGGGAGGATCGGTCAGGACTTGCCCCGGGCGTTGCGGTGCGGCATAATTTCGAGCATGCGGAAAAGCAGAGCGAGGCGCGTCTTAGTCCCTGGTCCGATAAGGTTTTTTTTGGGCTTGGCCCTAGTCGGACTGGCGCCGATGACGGCGAAGTGCCAGGACGCGGTACCCGCCTTCACCCTCTCGACGACGACGAGCGTCGGCCTCCTGGACGGGATGGCATATGAAGAAGTCTACAATCAAGCCGTCTCGACCAACTATAAGAACAGCGAGCTGACCTGGCCCTTCGAGCCCTTGTTCTATGTCGGCGCCGGCCTATCGCTCGACACCAGGTCGGGGTTCTTCGCGACCTTGGACCTGCGCGAGGGCCTGGACGGCAAGACGGGCTCGATGACCGATTCCGACTTCCTGAACGGCGACGGCGTCAAGACGAACTTCTCCCAGAGCGACTGCTATACGGAACGTGCCATCCTGCTCGACCTGAAGGTAGGCTACGACTATCCTCTGGGGTCGGGCTTCAAGATCGGGTTTTATGGCGGGTTTTCCTACATGGATTTCAAATGGTCCGCGCGCGACGGCTATTATCAGTACCCGACGAGCGGCTCGGGCTACTACATCGGCTCCAACGGCGTCGTTCAAGACCCAAACCCCTACAATCCCTGGTCCCCCGGAGAGACCAAGACCCCACTTTACGGCATCGGCATTCTCTACGAACAGGCATATCTGACGGGCTCGCTGGGCCTGAGGGCCTCGTATCGGGTTCTCGATCGGCTTACGCTCGCCGCTTCGTTCTCCTTCTCCCCGCTTACGTACTGCTATACGGAAGACAACCATGTATTTAGGACGGTCGACTTCTACTCGACCCTGTCGGGGGGAATCATGCTCGAGCCCGGCATCAGCGCCGAGTACGCGATCAAGCCGGGGGCCTCGCTCAAGCTCGCCGTCTCCTACCGGACAATATACAATCTCATAGGCGACATAACGCAGGTCGACCAAGGCACGACCTCGACGTCCTCGGGAGGCAATTACTACGCGGGCCCGGATTCGACGAGCACCGGCACGAACGGATCGGGCGCGTCCATCTCGATGCTCGACGCGAGCCTCGTGTTCAGGCTCGTATTCTAGCGCGGGGAGGAAACGATGCGACGCACAACTTCAGTTTTCGGCGCCCTCGGCGCGGCCTTCCTTCTATGCCTCGCCCTCGCCGGCTGCCCAATACGGGCCAGCTACGGATCCACCATCACGCCGATCTACGCGGCGACCGCCGGCTCCGGGCTCTATGTCTACAACGGCTCGAGCTGGACCAGATATACGACGGCCAACGGCCTGGCGAGCGACACGGTGACGAGCGTCGTCGTATCGGGCTCCGGCTCGGGCGCGATAGTGTTCGTGGGGACAAATAACGGCGTCAGCGCATTCAACGGCTCGACGTGGCAAACATGGAGTGCCGCTAACGGACTAGGCGCAGGCGGCGTCAACGGCCTCTTCCTGGGCGCGAATCTGTATGCGGCGACCGCGGGCGGTGTTTCGGTGGACAGCTACAGCAGCGATTACATCTCACCCACCTGGACGAACGATGCCACCGCCGGCGCCTCGAGCGGCGTCTATGTTTACGGCAGCTACACCTATGTCGCCGCAGGCAGTCTCGATATCTACAACGGGACTGGCTCGAAGACGACGATCGCGGCCACGAACATCGTTCCGGCAAGCGCGAAGGTCACGGCTGTCCTGGTCGACTCGAACCAGAATATCTTCGCCGGCACCGACAAGGGTCTCAATTACCTTGCCAGCGGCTCTGCCGCCTTTACCCTGTCCAACGCCGTCACCAACACGGGAAGCGTCAACGGCCTCTTCCTCGACAACAACGACAACCTCTACGTCGCCGGCGCCGCGGGCCTGTACATCTGGAACCTCTCGTCCGGGGCTTTCGGAGCGGCCATCGGCGGCAGCGCCGTCCTTTGCGTCTATGTCGATGGGGCCGGCACGATCTACGCCGGTACTGCTAGCGGTCTCGAAATATCCAAGAACGGCGGCTCGTCCTGGACTACGATCCTGACGACCACGACCCCGGTCGACTGCGTCGTGACTACCGCCCCGCTCTATTCGTTCTGACCACGGCGGCTGCGCTCAGATATCCGGCTCGCGCTTTATCCAATCTGCCAGCGCCGGCCCGTCCAAGGGAGCGAGCTCGAGCCCGCCCAGCTCGGCCTCCGTAAAGAAGCGCCATTCGTCGTGGGCCGAGAGCCTGAAATCCTGGCTCTCGAAGCGCGAGGGAAATACGATGAACGCGAAGGCTCGTCCGCCTATTTCGGATTCGTAGCGCCGGGCGGGCCCCTCGAGCCTGAGCCCGACGCCGAGCTCCTCGAAGATCTCTCGGACCAGGGCGGCTTCCGGCGTCTCGCCGGGCTCGACCTTGCCGCCCGGGAGCTCCCACAGGCCGCCGTGGCCGGCGCGATCCGATCGACGCGCGAGGAAGACCCTCGGCACTCCTTCGGGGCCGCGCTCCTTCACGCCGAGAGGCCGCCCTTCCTCGACGAGGGCGGCCACCACGGTTGTGGCTCGGGGTCTCGCTCCGAGATCAGGATTGGAGATAGCTTCCAAGATACTCGTGGAGCATCGCCCCTTCCTCGCGCGTCAGCGTGACGCCTCTGCCCATGCGAGAGTGGTCCTCGTTCCATTCCCGGACGTCGAGCTTGGGCTCGCGATCGTTCCAGGCGACGAGGTTGAGCTCCTTGCGCCAGGATCTGTTGCCCTCCGACAGGGAGCCGAGCTTGCGGACGATTTCGAACTTGATTTCCTTGACGTCTTCCATGGTACCTCCGTGCGGGAATACTACGCGCCCCGGGGAAGTCGTCGCATGAGGGTCCTCTTCGATTCAGACGGCGAAGTCGTTGTTGCCGTCGCTGGCGAACTCGGGAAAGAAATAGACGACGACCCCGCTCGAGCGTACGCGCATCTCCGCGTTGCCCGAGGCCGCCATCTTCTCGAGTAGCTTGCGCGCCTCGTCGACCGTGATGTCGCCTTCGAGGGCCGTCTCTCCGGGGGTCACGAAACCGCCGTTCTTCCTGGCCACGCGCAGCACCGTCTTCTCGGGATTCTCGGCGCGCGGCGCGCCCTGGCCCCCGCCGTACGCGGGGAAGCCGCGGGAGTTCTCGTAGGCGATCTCCGCGCGGACGCGCGCGCCTATGTTGGCCTCGCTCACCTGGCGGGGTAGCGTTATGACGTCGTAGATGCAGCCCAGGCCCGCGAGGCCCCCGGTAAAGAGCCACAAGAGGCCCGTGCCCACCTTGCCGAGATAGAAGCGATGGAAGCCGAGTGCGCCGAAGCCGGAGAAGAGCCAGAGAAGATAGGCGACGCCGACGTTGTATCGCACCGTTTCACCCCCGTAAATACGCCGATAATGTACTACGAAGCGGCGCTTTCCGTGAAGGCCATTTGACCCTGCGCGCCTCTTCGTGATAAACCATGTCATTCCGGACTATCGAGCGAGGAGATCGCCCTCATGCGCTTGACGATTAAAGAGATTTTCGGGCTGCCGCCGGACGGACGATCCGTGACCGTGAAGGGCTGGGTCCGCACCAAGCGCGAGACCAAGTCCGCGGT
>Ga0181535_10001123_pt1 | contig 36122 bp, 29 predicted proteins | sample PEATcosm2014_Bin_44_FD_119774 | JGI IMG/M metagenome (GOLD analysis project Ga0181535, IMG submission 119774) | Peatland microbial communities from MTU Mesocosm Facility, Houghton, MI, USA - PEATcosm2014_Bin17_30_metaG | ecosystem: Environmental > Terrestrial > Soil > Wetlands > Peat | place... | reverse complement strand
TCGGTGGGCGGGTTCTACTTGAGCAACCTGTGGAATCCGCGGTCGCTCTCGGTGGGGGCGTCGGCGGCGCTATGCGGCTTGATCGGGGCCATGATCGCGCTGGGAGTGATGCATCGCAACGCGATGGGAGACGCGATTCGCAGCACCTACATGCGGTGGGCCATCTACATTCTGATTTTCAGTTTTCTGCCCGGCGTGGATATGGCGGCGCATGTGGGCGGCGGCATCACCGGCTTCGGCGTAGCCTACCTGGCCGGAACGCCCCGCTACGAAGGGGCGCCGGTAGAGAGGGTGTGGCAGGTGAGCGCGTGGCTCTGCCTGGCGCTGACGGGGCTGAGTTTCGCGCTGTGGTGGATCTGGTTCAGTCATACATCGTAGGCTGGTGCGGCGGCGGCCGATTTGGGATAATCCAGGCAAGAGAGGACGAATGCGCGTGCGGGAGCGCGGCGGAACCGCAGCGGGACCGCACTGGTAAGGGAGGGGGAAATGACGCACGGGCGAGTGAGTCTTGTGCTGTTGCTGGCCGCCATCCTGCCGGCTAGCGCCGCCGCAGCGGACCGAGCTCCGGTGCTGGTGGAACTGTTCACTTCCGAGGGCTGTTCCAGTTGTCCACCGGCCGATCTGCTGCTGGAAAAGCTGGACCCGGCCGCGGTTGTGCTGGGCGAGCACGTCACCTACTGGGATACCAACCAATGGCGGGACCGCTTTTCACTGGCGGACCTGACCAGCCGGCAGCAGGGCTATGCCGAGCGCTTCCATCTGGACAGCACCTATACGCCGGAGATGGTGATCAACGGCACGGTGGAGTTCAACGGGAGCAATGCCCGCCGCGCCGCCGATGAGATTGCCAAAGCGTCGGACCGCGCCAAGGTAGTGCCGCGGCTGGCGTGGGCGGACCGCGGGGTGCAAATCCAGATCGACGGGGCGCGCGTTGGCGACCGGGTATACCTGGCGCTGGCGGACGACACGGCGGCTTCGTCGGTAAAAGGCGGAGAGAATAATGGACACCAGTTGCATCACGTAGCGGTGTGCCGCGAACTCCGCAAAGCTGGCAAAGTGCCGCCTGGGGGAGCGTTTTATCAGCTGATCGACCTGCCGGCGAAAGCGCGGCGGCAGCGGGTGATCGTGTGGACGCAGGCGGGCGAGACGGGACCGGTAGCGGGGGCGGCCGTGCTGGCACCGGCGGCAGCGGAGACGGCGGCAAACGGGCAGTAGGTCGTGTCGTGACTAAGTGACGCCAGATTTCAGACCGAACGGGCGGTTCGTGCGTCTTATCAGGAGGGGGCCCGACGCTCCGGCATCCGCCGCAACCGTGACCCGAATTGACCTGCGTTAACAGGTAACAGTTTCCCAAGGGATTACTTGTGGCCAGGCGAGGCTGCGGGGGATAATAGAGGATATTATGAGACTGCGCACGTTGGCGTTGGCGGTTGCCCTGGCCTTTAGTTTCAGCGTGGCCGGGGAAGCCAAGAAGAATGTGATGCGCCCGGTTGCCAAGTCGTTCAAGGTGAAGAAGGCGAATAAGGCCAAGAAGTTTAAGCAGCCGAAACGACACAAGGCGAAGCACCACTAGGGCACGAGCGGCGGCGCTGGAAGGGCCGCACCGCACCGGCGGCAGAGACCGCCGGCGCTACTGAAAATCCCTGGCGACGCGGCGGGCCGCAGTGAAGAAAAGCCGAGACGACTCTCGGCTCAGCAGGCCGGGCGGCCTGCGCCACGGGAATTTGCAATCCAATCCAATACGCACAGGCGCGAGCCTAACTGCGGTCCGGCGGGTCATCACAACAGAGAACACGGACGTGGACGACGCCGTTCGTGGTGTGTTTGGCGATGCGAACGCCGCGGCCGATCAATTGGCCGGAGCGCTCGAATAGATCGGAGAAGCGGCGCAACGGGATGCCGCACCTGGTCAGTTCCTCTCTTACTGCGTGGAGGCTGCTCGCGGCGAGGAGCCGGCGCTTCTGCAGGATCTGATCCGAGTGTGCTCCGGCGCGTATCCGGAAGGTCCACACCATCACCGGCACGACGGACGACGGTCTCTCGGTGAAGCGCAGGCCTTCGATGGCGGCACGGTATACACCGTCCGGCACCGGCGGATCCTCGTTATGCTCGGCGATGGTTGCCGCGGTGGTGGCGGCAAAAAGATCGACCGGACCACAGGCCCGGTTGGGCGACTCCATCCTTTTCCTTTTTGCAAAAGAGGTCGGCGGAAGGAGGCGAATTTCTCAAGATTTCCAGAGTGACTACTGCGTTACGTACATGGTCGGGCCGTTGCTTGGCACACCACCGACGGTGATGACCACAGGGTACGCGCCGGTGCTCAACCCGGTGGGCACCGTCAGGTTGGCTTGATCGAGCGCAACCCATCCCGGGGCCAGGCCCAGGAAGTCGACCGTGGTGGTAAAGCCGCCGATGGTGGCACTGTAGTTGAGCGTGGATCGCGATAGTTGTGTAAGGGAAGCGGCGGCGCCGTCGGCCGGAGGATTCGACACGGGGCCGATGCCGATCAGGTAGATTTGGGCGACGCTGCCAGTCTTGGTGGGGTTGTTCGGGCCGTTGACGGTGTTGTCCTGGTTCAGCAGAATCGCCACTCCCGTGCCGGTCTGCAGAATGTAGGGTGCGGCTTGCGCCACGGTAAAGGTGACAGGCGCGCTGGCGCCGCAGGCGTTGGTGACGGTCATCACGGCTGTGCCGGTTCCGGTTGCTTGCGGCAGCTGGATGTTGATCTGCCCGGAGCCGGCGTAGAACATCGGCGCGTTGACGTTGTCTACGCTGACAGCGGCTCCGCTCAACGAAGTGGTGAGAGGGAACGGAAGGCTGTAAACTTGCGCGAATGGTGCGAGGCTGGTTCCAAAGATGCTCACCAGCGAGCCTGGCGCCACCGGACCGGTCGCAAAACTGGCGTTGTTTACCACGCCGCCCGGTGTGATGGCAGGAATCCCGCCGCCGACGCCCATCTGCGTTACGAAAGCATCGGATGAGCCGCCAGGAAAGGCCGGCGTGACGGCACCACTGGTGGTTGGAAAGTTGGTGGAAGAGGTGGCGCCGGCAACCACCAGGCCGTCAACGCAGTTCCGCGCCAGGCTAGTGCCGTAATCGCCGTAATTGGTGCCGCCGGTGGGCGTTGGCGCGGAGTTGTTTCCGCCCAGGTAGCTGGAATACAGCAGGCTCGAACCGGTGGAATTCAGCGCGGTTACGAGGGCGTTGGTGGGGCCCTGACTGGTGCTTTGGAACGCATCGCCGGTTACCGGGTAATTGGTCGATGACGTGGTGCCGGTGATATAGGCGTTGCCCACGGAATCAATGGTGACGGCATAACCGACGTCCGCGCCGCTGCCGCCCACGTAAGTGGAATACAACAGCGTCTGGCCGCTGCCGGCGAGCCTGGTGACGAAAGCATCGGTGGCGCCGCCGTAGGTGGATTGAAACGCGCCGGGCTTCACGATCGGAAAGTCGGTGGAGGCGGTGTCGCCGGTGACGTAAACGGCGCCGCTTGGGTCAACGGCAATGCCATTACCTTCGTCGTTTGCACTTCCACCGAGGTAGGTAGCGTAGATCACCGCGCCGCCGCCCCCTCCGATCTTGGCAGCGAACGCGTCGGTTCCGCCCTTGAGGGTGGATTGAAATGGCGAGCCGGCAACCGGGAAGTTGGAGGAGTTGGTGGATCCGGTCACGAAGGCATCACCCTGGGTATCGACGGCGATGGCGTTGCCATAGTCGTCGCCGGCGCCGCCCAGGTAAGTGGAATATCCCAGTTGACCAGTAGCAGCCGCGAACGCCGCTACGAAGGCATCCACGCCGCCGGCCTCTTTCGTGCCCGTCGTGACAACCATGTCCGGCGAATTGGTGGCGCCCACCACATAGACGTTGTCAGACGAATCAAGCGCCAGCCCGTAGATCGCGTTGCCGCCGGAGCCGCCAAAATAGTGGGAAAACACGATGTTGCCGGTACCGGTCAGCTCCATGACGAAAGCTTCCTGGCTGTAGCCAGGGTAGGGGTACACGTACGTTGCATCGGCTGGAAAGGATGCCGAAGTGGTGTCGCCGGCGAGGTAAATGTCGCCGGCAGCGTCGACGGCGATGGCGTAACCGTCGGAATTGCCGCCTGCACCGCCGATAAAAGCTTCAAAGGCCAGCGTGCCGGTAGGGGTCAGCTTGGCGACGAAGGCTTCGTTGATGGGGCCGGTGGTCAGCAGCGTGCCTGTCATGTAAACGTTGCCGGCCGAATCCAGCGCCACGGATGAGGCTTGCGCGTTGAGAGCTGTGGTCGAGCCTGAGGTCGGCAGAAGATAGCTGGACCATGTGAGGGCCGGGTCGATGACGAGCGGCCGGGAGCGGTCGTAGGCGGCGAGCGCGAAGCGCACCTCGCGGCCGCGCAACTGATATGCACCGGCGACCGGGCGCCGCGTGCCGTTCGATTCCTGGTAGATGACGGGACAGTGCTGGCGCAGTTCCCCGCCCGCGGTCGCGATCACCAGGTCTCCGGCATCATCGAGGCGCAGAGCGTCGGCGCCTTCCACGCGCAGGCGGATGCGGCCGGGATCAGCGCCGGGAGCGAGCACGACATCATATTCCAGCCGGCCGTCTCTCACGTAGTAGACGACATCGATGCCGGGATAAAGTTCGTGGTAGCGGACGCGCGCGTACGTGGGGATATTCTTCCGCCACTCGGAGGGTTGATTGCCGATGAGATAGTTCACCACGCCGGGCAGCTGCTCTTCACCCTGGCCGCGCACACTGCGGCGCGCGGATTCGAAAACCACCGCAACACGGGCCTCGCGCGAGATCCATTCGGCGCGTCCGGCACGCAGCGTCAAGGCTGCGCCGGGGGAGTGTACGATAAAATCCGCCGGGCCGGGCTCCTGCCCGCGGTTGGGTTCAAAGGCGACGGGAAGACGGGCAGCCGCGGCCAGAGCCGCAGTCAAGAACACAAGGGACACGCATCGCATAGGTTCCGCTTAGAGATTCCTTCTACTATACATACCCGTGCGGAGGGCCGCGGGTTTCGAAAAATGTTTCGGGTGCGATCGGGGTAACGCCTTGACAGACGCTCTTCGACCGCGGCATACTTGGCATAGTCTAACTATGGCAGAGATTCCGAGGCGCGACGAGATTCCACCCGGCACGCTGTACATGCTGATTCTGAAGGTGCTGGTTCGGCACGGAGAACTGCATGGATATGAGATTGCCAACTCGATCCAGCGCATCTCGGACGATGTACTGCAGGTGGAGGAAGGATCGCTCTATCCCGCGCTGCAGCGGATGTTGCTGAAGGGATGGGTGACGGCAGAATGGGGCGTGACGGCCGGCAACCGGCGCGCCCGATACTACCGGCCGACGGCGGCGGGCCGGAAACAGCTCAACGCGGAAATGGAACAGTACCAGCGCGTGAACGGCGCGATTCAAAAAGTGCTGCAAACGGCCTGAGGGTAACGAGTGATGACCTGGCTTGGTGAATTTTGGCGGCAAGTACGCTTCCGGCTTCGTGGAGCGAGGTTCGAGCAGGACCTGGCGGAGGAGATGCGGCTGCACGTGGACTTGCGGGCCGCCGAGAAAGAGGCGGACGGCCAGGATGCCGCAGCAGCGGCGGCGGCGGCGCGGCGGCAGTTCGGCAATGCGACGCGGCTGCAGGAGATGAGCCGCGAGGCGTGGGGCTGGAGGTGGCTGGCGAGCCTGTACCAGGATCTGCGCTATGGCATACGGGCGCTGGCGGCCAATCCCGGATTCACGCTGACGGCGGTGTTGTCGCTGGCGCTGGGGATCGGCGCGAACACGGCTATTTTCGGCATCATCAATGCGGTTATGCTGCGGGCGCTGCCGGTAGAGGATCCACAAGCCCTGGTGCAAGTCAGGCTGGGCGATGGACCCGACGACGAACTCAACACGCCGATTTGGGAACAGGTCCGGGATCATCAGCAGGCGTTCTCGGGAACGCTGGCATACGCGACAGAGTCTTTCGACCTCGCCAACGGCGGCGAGAGCCAACCGGCCCAAGGCCTGTGGGTGAGCGGCGACTTCTTCGGCGTGCTGGGAGTCCGGCCGATGATGGGGCGCGCGTTCCGCAGCGAAGACGACCGCTGGGGCGGCGGCGCTTCCGGACCCGTGGCGGTGATCAGTTACAAATTCTGGAAACGGCATTTCGCAGCCGATGCGGACGTTCTTGGGAAAACCGTCCGCTTGAACCGCCAGCCGTTTGTGATTATCGGTGTGACGCCGCCGTGGTTTATGGGGTTGGATGTAGACCGGGGCTACGACGTGGCGATTCCGATCGGCTGCCAGCCCATCCTGCACGGCGGGAGCGGGCCGCCGGACGAGATTCATCACTGGTGGCTGCGGATCCTCGGCCGGGTCGCACCGGGTCAAACTGTACAGCAGGCAGACGACCACATGCGGGCGATCGCGCCTGCAATCCTGCGGGCGACGATCGCGCCGGATCAAAGCCCACAGGACCAGGCGGAGTACCTCAAGAGCAGGTTCCTGCTGCGCCCGGCCGGGCTGGGGTTCTCCGAGACCAGACTGCGGTATCGCACGGCGCTCTATGCGCTGATGGCGTCGGTGGGGCTGGTGCTGCTGATCGCGTGCGCCAACATCGCGAATCTGCTGCTGGCGCGCGCCGCAGCGCGGCAGCGGGAGTTGTCGGTACGGATGGCGATCGGCGCGAGCCGCCGACGGATCGTCCGGCAGCTGATGACGGAGAGCCTGCTGCTGGCGATGCTGGGCGCGGCGGGGGGCTTTCTGTTTGCGTTGTGGGGCGGCCGGGTGCTGGTTGGCCTCATCTCGACAACGAGCAATCCGCTGGAAATCGGCATTGCGCCCGATCTCCGCGTGTTCGGATTCACGATCGGGGCGGCGATTTTGACGGCATTGCTCTTCGGGCTGGCGCCGGCGATTCGCGGGACGCGCAGCGGCCTGAATTACGGACTGAAAGAAGGTGAACGCGGCAACCTCAAAGGCGCGACACGCCTGCATCTGGGTTCGGCGCTGGTGGCCGGGCAAATCGCTTTGTCATTGGTGCTGTTAGTGGGAGCCGGTCTGTTTCTGGGCACGCTGCGCAATCTGCTGACGGTCGATCCGGGCTTCAGCCGGCATAACATCCTGTTAGTCAGCGCGAGCCTTCCTCCGGCGACCACGGTTGCGGAACGCGTTAGAACCTATGACGAGGTTTTGGGCCGCCTGCGGGCGATACCGGGGGTAGCATCGGCGGCCAGCTCCGTGCTGACGCCCATCAGCCCAGCGGGATGGGCGCAGCTCACCTATCCGGAAGGCTTCACGTCGAAATCACCGCGGGACACGCTGGTGTTTTTCAACCGGGTTTCCTCGGCTTACTTCGAGACCATGGAGACGCCGCTGCTGATGGGCCGCGATTTCAGCGAACACGATCATGGGAGCGCGACACGCGTAATGATCGTCAACGAATCGACAGCTCGGCGTTTCTTCGGATCGGCGAGTCCGATCGGAAAGACGATTGGCCTGGATAAGCCGGGAAAGAGGGACGAGCGGGAGCTGTACCAGGTTATCGGCGTGGTCAAGGACACCAGGTATAACCGGATCGACGAGGAGCCGCGGAGCATCGCCTATCTGGCGTGCGCACAGGACACCGAACCAGGCCCACAGATTCGTTATACGGTCCGCACCGGTGGCCCGGTGGCATCGTTGACGGCGCCGCTGCGCACCGCGATCTCCGGCGTCAACCGCGACGCTTCACTGGAATTCATCGACTTTGAGACCCAGGTGAATGAGTCGCTGCTGCAGCCGCGGGTGGTGGCGCTGCTTTCGTCGATTTTTGGATCGCTGGCGCTGCTGCTCGCAGTGGTCGGTCTGTACGGCGTGACGGCGTATATGGCGGCGAGACGGAAGAGCGAGATTGGGATTCGGATGGCGCTGGGGGCACAGCAGCAGTCGGTAATCTGGCTGATGTTGCGGGGGATGGCAATCCTGCTGGTGCTCGGGATCTCGGCGGGCCTGGCGGCTTCGCTGGTGCTGGGCCGGCTGATTACCAGCCTGCTGTATGGAGTGAAGCCGGACGCTCCGGCGGAACTGGCAGGTGCGGCCGTGATCCTCAGCATCGCCGCGGCCATCGCAGCTTATGTGCCGGCGCGGCGAGCGGCGCGACTGGATCCCATGAAGGCGCTGCGCGAGGAGTAAGCCGGAGTCAGTGCGCCGGCGGATGGGAACGACCGCTCCCTTTGGTCGCGGCTCCGATGCGTTTTGGGGCCGCGATCGACAGGAGTTGATCCGTTTACAGGCGTCCGCCGATGCCGCCGCCGTGGAAGCCACCAGCGCCGTGGAAGCCACCGCCGGCGAAGCGGCGGGGCTAGCGCCCATGCCGTCACGAACGCGGCCGGCGGTTGGCAGGTCGGGGACCTGCCCCACTTTGCCTGCGACACCAGCCGGTTCCTTGGGGCGGATGACCTGCTCCACTTTGTTCGACGGAGCGAGCGGCTTCGATGGTGGCGGCACCGCAGACGAGTGTTCGCAAGTGGACACCTCGTCGCGAAATAGGACAGTGGGATTTGCACAGCCGGGGGCAGCTCCGGCGTGGCGATTTGAAGAATGCGGCCTGCGAATCGCCGGAGCGCGGGTCCGGGGCGGACGGGGGCGTCCGCCTCACGGGACCGGGTATCGGCCCGAAGATTGCACCACGGACGCGGAATGACTCTCTTTCCGCGCAGTCCGTTCCGCGTGCGTCAACTGGCATGGCTGTTGGCGTCGTGGGGATGGGCGGCTTCGGCACAGCCGTCCAACATCACCATTTTGCCGCCGCGTCCGGGGCCGTTGGGTTTCCTGACGCGGCCTTACCAGCAGCGCACAGTGCCGGCCGTGAATCTCACCAACTCGGGACGATTGAGTTCCTTGATTCGGTCCGGCAGCCTGTACCTCAGTGCGCGAGACGTGGTGGCGCTGGCGCTGGAGAACAATATCGATATTGAAATTCAGCGCTACGGCCCGCTGATGGCGCGGCAGGACGTGGAGCGCGCGCGGGTGGGCGGCGCATTGCGGTCGCCTTCGACAGCGATTGCGCCTGGGCCGCAATCGGTGAGCCTGGCGGGCATCAACGTAAGCGGCACCAGCCTGGCGAGCGGCGCCGGGGTGGGCTCCGGCGGCGGCATCACCGGGTTGATCGGCGCGCCGATTCCGCAGACGGATCCGATCTTCAGCGCCTCGGCCAGCTTCGGCCACTACACATCGCCGCAAAGCAACCTGGTGCTGTATCAATCGAACTCCGTCGTGGAGGATGCGCAGAGCTTCAACGCCGGCTACAGCCAGCAGTTCATGGGCGGTGGCGCGATCAGCATCAGCTACGGCAGCACGCGGGCCACGGTGAACAGCCCGACGATTCTGCTGGATCCGCTGACGCAGGGGAGCCTGAACCTGAATCTTTCGCAGAACCTGCTGCAGGGGTTCGGCGCATCGGTGAATAATCGATACATCCGGATTGCGCGCAACAATTCGCGCTACTCCGAGCTGCAATTGAAGCAGCAGGTGATGACAACCGTTTCGGCGGTGCTGAATCTCTACTGGGACCTGGTGGCCTTCAACGAGGACGCGCGGCTGAAACGGCTGGCGCTGGCGGCGGCGCGGCAGCTTTACGAAGACAACAAGAAAGAGCTGGCGGCGGGCGCCATTGCAGCGATCGAAGTAACGCGCGCGCAGGCGGAGATTCCGGCGCGATCGGAGGACGTGCTGATCGCGGAAACCAATCTGCTGCAGCAGGAGATTGTGCTCAAGAACGCGCTGAGCCGGCGCGGGATGGAAGATCCCACGCTGGAGGACGCGCACATCGTCACACTGGATCCGATTCAGGTGCCGGAGCAGGAGGGCCTGGCGCCGCTCAAGGACCTGGTGAAGCAGGCGCTCGAACAGAGGCCGGATCTGGAACAGAACCGGATTAACATCCAGAGCCAGCTGCTGGTGCTGAAGGGAGACCGGAGCGCGCTGCGGCCGTCGCTGCAGGCGTTCGCATCGCTGAGCGATCAGGCGCAGGTGGGCGCTCCCAACGTGCTCAACGTGGGCGACGCCTTCGGCACACCGGACCCGTACTACTATGGCGCCTACGGCACTTTGCTGGCGCAGATTTTCCGGCGCAACTTTCCGAATTACACAGTTGGCTTTTCGCTGACGGTGCCGATTCGCAATCGCGCGGCGCAGGCCGATTACGCGACCGACCAGCTGCAGATGCGGCAGCAGGAGCTGCAGCTCGAAAAAAGCATCGCGCAGGTGAGCGTGGACGTGAGAAACGCGCTGATTGGCGTGCAGCAGGCGCACTCGCGCTACGAGACCGCACTGGAGACGCTGAAGCTGGCGCGGGAAACGCTGGAGGCCGAAAAGAAGAAGTACGAATTCGGCAAATCGACCAATGCGCTGGTGATTCAGGCGCAGCGCGACGTGGTGGCGGCGGAGAGCGAACAGGTGCAGTCGATGGCGAACTACACGCACGCGCGCATCGCGCTGGACCAGGCGGTCGGAATGACGCTGGAGCGCAACGACGTCAGCATGGCGGAAGCGGCCAGCGGTCAGGTGGAACGGCATTCGGTTCTGCCGCCCACACTGCCGGAGAAGAAATAGGAGACGCCATGCGAACGAAATCACAAGCATGGTTGCCCGGCGCGGCATGGGTGGCGCTGGCCGGGGCAGTGAGCGCACAAGCGCCGCTGCCAATCGCGCCGACGAGGCCGCAGGGGCTGCCGTTCGTGCGGTCTTACAAGCCAGTGAACGTGCCGGCTCTGCGGCTGACGGGAACCGGACGGCTGCGCGGGATGATTCAGGCTGGCAATCTTCACCTGACCGCGCGCGATGCGGTGGCGCTGGCGCTGGAGAGCAGCCTCGACCTGGAAATGGCGCGATACAACGTGGTGATGGCCGACTGGGCGGTAGAGCGCGCAGAATCGGGAGGACCGCTGCGCGGCGTCACCGCAGCCACGACGCAATCCGTGACGCTGGGCGGCGGGCAAGGCGTTGCGGGAAGCCAAAGCGGCGGCAACTCGCCGGGCACGTCCGGGTCGGCCACGGTGGCGGGTGCGGCCCTGATTCAACAGATCGGCCCGGTGACACCGCAGCTCGATCCGGTGCTGGCGACGACGAACGCGTTTTCACACCAGACATCTCCTCAGGTGGAGGTCGTGCAAAGCGGCGTGTACTCACTGGTGGACGACGCCCGTTCCTACAACTGGCAGGTGTCGCAAGGCCTGCTGACGGGGGGCACGATGCGGGTGAGCTATGGCGACTCATTCCTCAACGAGTCAGTGCCGACCGACGTGCTCAACCCGACGTCCTTCACCAGCCTGGGGATTTCTCTCTCGCAGAACCTGCTCAACGGATTCGGCGAGCGGGTGAACGGGCGTTTCATCCGCATCAGCCTGCGGCGGGTGGGGGTGGCCGGCGAGACCTTTCGCGCGCGGCTGATCGGGGTGGTGAGCGGGGTCTTGAACGCCTACTGGGATCTGGCGCTGTCCGCCAGCGACATGCAGTACAAGCAGCGAAACCGGGATGTGGCAGCGCAGTTTCTGGCGGACACGCGGCGGCAGATTGCGGTGGGGGCGGTGCCGGCGCTGGACCGGATCAACGCCGAGAGCGCGCTGGCGGCCGCCGAACAGGCGCTGGTTGTGGCGCGCAGCAGCGTAGCCGTGCGGCAGAACTCGCTCAAGGACTATCTGAGCTTCCGGGCGGTGGAGGACGACGAACTGGCGGCGGCGCAGATCATTGCCATCGATCCGCTCAACGTGCCAGAGAGCGACGACCTGCCCAGCCTGCATGAGATGATCGACAGCGCGGTCCGGCGGCGTCCCGAGGTCGCGCTTGCGAATATATCGACGGAGCTGGCGGGGATTACGGCAGAAGGCACCGCCAACGGTGTTCTGCCGAACCTGGGAGTTTCCGCCTCAACGACGAATTACGGTCAGGCGGGCAAAGCGGTGCCCGGCCAGACGCCGACGCCGTACTTCGTGGGAGGAGTGGGCAACGCCTTGGGCCAGATGTTCCGCCGGAATTTCCCGTACGAGCGCGTGGGAGTCTCCTATTCCGCGCCGCTGGGCAACGTTCAGGCGCAGGCCGATCACGCAATCGATGTTTTGAGCCAGCGGCAGGCCGAGTTGACGTCAGAGCGAACCCGCCACGATTTGGCGGTGAATATCTCGAGCCAGGTACTGGCGTTGCAGCAAGCGCGCTCGCGCTACAAGGCGGCGACCGAGAGCCGCGGGCTGCTGGAGCGGTTATTGCAGGGCGAGGAAAAGAAATGGGTGGCCGGTGCTTCCACCATCGCCACCGTGGTACAAGCGCGCCGCGATCTGGCCAACGCGCAATCCAACGAACTGGCGGCCGCGGCGGCCTATGTGCACGGCCGCATCGCGCTGGACCAGGAGCTGGGGCGGACGCTCGACGTCAACCAGGTTTCGGTGGAGGACGAGATCGCGAAGTGACGGCGGGCGGGAGAGGACGGGGAGGAGCGCGTCGTGGTACGGCGGGCCGGGCATGCCCGGCCCCTATCGACAAGGAGGGACGGACCGTCTCGACAAGACACTGGCGGCAAGACCGCCGGCGCTACGCGGGGAGGCGCGGCGACGGGCTATCCCACTCGACGGGACGGATGGGGCCGACGCCGATCACGTAGCAGACCGCTCCACAGAGGGAGATGACGGCGGCGGCCAGGAAAGCCAGATAGAACTCGCCGGTCCGTTGGACGACCCAGCCCGTGAACCAGGGTGCAGCGACGCCGGCGAGATTGCCGAATCCGTTCTGCACGCTGGTCCATTTGCCCGCCGCGCGCGGGCCGGCGAGCGTCTGCGTGATGGCGTAGATGTTGGAGCTGAACAGGCCGTAGCAGGCGCACGACAGCATGAGGAGCGCCATGGCAGCGGTCTCATCGCGGACGATGGCTACCGGCAGAATCAGCGTGGCGAGCGTGAGCCCCAGGCCGGCGAACGTTTTGCGCACGCGGTTCGGCGTGTGGCCGTGGGCGATCCAGATATCGGACAAGCGTCCGCAGATCACGGAAGAAACCGCGATCAGCAGGTAAGCGAGTGAGCCGACGTAAGCCATTTTGGTTTTCGAAAAATGCCGCTCTTTTTCCAGGTACGGCGGCAGCCAGGTGAGCAGGAAGTACCAAAAGTAGTTGGCGCAGAACAGGCCGAGCGCGGTGAAAAGGAGCGGGCGGCGGCGGATCACGGCGAAGATGGAAGGTGTGGGATTCGCGTCGTCCTGCTGGCGGTGAGCGGCGGTGGCGCTGCCGCGCGGCATCCAGGCGAACCAGGGCAGCAGCCACAGCAGGCTGGCCGCGCCCAGGGCGACAAAAAAAACTCGCCATCCGTTGCGGGCGATCAGCAGGCCGCCGATCAAAGTGCCGAGCGCGGGACCGCTCTTGGTGCCCGCATCGATCAGCGCGTTGGCCAGGCCGCGGTGATGCTCCGGATAGTGGTTGGCAAAGATGCGCGAGTAGGACGGATAGGCGATCGATTCGCCGACGCCCAGCAGCAGGCGCAGTGTGAATACTGTAGCGAAGGCTCCGGCGGCGCCGGTGATGGCGGTGGCTCCGGACCACAGGAAGAAGCCGGCCGCCAGAATCCAGCTGACGTTGAAGCGGTCCACCAGCCAGCCCGACAGACCGAGGAGCTGGCACGCGGCGTAGGTCCAGAAGAATGCCGAGAGAAGCTGGCCGAGCTGGTAGTTGGTGAGGCCGAGATCGTGCTGGATGTTGGTGGCGCCGGCGGAGAGGTTGGCGCGGTCAAAGTAATTCAGGAATCCGGAAATGACGAGCAGTGCGAGAATGCGCCAGTCCTTACGGGACAAGGCCGTACGCGGCGGAGCGGGAACGACTGTCACAGGAGGCTATTCTACCGTTAATGGCGTGCGGAGGAAGCGAAAGCTCGGGCGAACGGGGTAGAATGGGCGCCAATGCCGGCCAATGGCGCGTACCTGGTCCTGATCACCGTGGCCTCCATCGCGCTGCTGCTGTTCCTGATTCTGGCCGCCAAGCTGCACGCATTTCTGGCGCTGCTGATATCCAGCATGGCGCTCGGTCTGGCGGCGGGCATGCCGCCGGACAAGGTGCTTAAATCCATCCAGACGGGCTTCGGCGATTCGCTGGGCTTCATCGCGGTGGTGGTGGGACTGGGGGCGATGATCGGCCGCTACCTGGAAGTTTCTGGCGGAGGCGTGACGCTGGCCGACTGGCTGCTGGAGCGCTTCGGGCGCGAACGGGCGGCGTGGGCGATGTTGGTGGCGGCGTTTCTGGTCGGGCTCCCGATCTTTTTCGAAGTGGGCTTCATCATTCTGGTGCCGCTGGTGTGGAACCTGGCACGGGAGACGAAGCGGTCGCTGCTTTTCTACGGCGCGCCGATGGCCGCGGCTCTCAGCATCACGCACTCGCTGGTGCCGCCCCACCCGGCGCCGGCGGCCGCCGCGCAACTGATGGGAGCCGATTTAGGGCGGACGATTCTGTACGGCATCGCAGTCTCGATCCCGGTAGCAATCGTGTCAGGCGTTTTCTATGGCCAGTGGATCGCGAAGCGCATCAACGTTGCAGTGCCGGAGATCGCTTCGGCCGCGCCGCAGGTGGACAGAGGCGGCGGACCGCCGGTGTGGATGGTGATCCTGCTGCTGCTGCTGCCGGTGGGGCTGATCTTCGGCGCGGCACTGGCCACCATGGTGAACGTGCCGCTGCGGGGCGCAGCGGTCTTCCTGGGGCATCCGTTCACGGCGCTGACGATTGCGGCACTGGCGTCGCTCTATTTCTTTGGCCTGCGGCGTGGCGTTTCGCGGGATCGGGCGATGAAGATGGCGGCTGAATCGCTGGCGCCGATGGGTGCGCTGCTCTGCATCATGGGCGGCGGTGGGGCGTTCAAACAGGTGATCGTGGATTCGGGGGTGGGCGCGGTGGCGGGAAGGCTGCTGGTGACGTCGTCGGTGTCGCCGCTGCTGGTGGTGTTCGTGATCGCAATGGCGCTGCGGGTGGCGATGGGGTCGGCCACGGTCGGCATTATCAGCGCGGCGGGCATTGTGGCACCGATCGTTAAGGGCATCCCGGGGTATAGCCCGGAGCTGATCGTCCTGGCGCTGTGTTGCGGCGGGTCGGGGCCGTCGCACGTCAACGACTCCGGTTTTTGGCTGGTCAATCAATACTTCGGCATGACGGTGCCGCAGACGTTCCGCTCCTGGACGGCAATGAAGATGGTGGGCGCCTTCACGGGCATTCTGATTGTGCTGGCGGCGCACGCGCTGTGGCCGTAAAATCGCGTTTTCACAAGACGGGCAAGCTAAAGCGTGCCCTACCGTGGCTCTATACTGGTGGCTATGTCAACTGCCATCCAAGGGGCCGATCCCGCACAAAACGAATTCCTGGCGAGCCTGGAGGCCAAAGCGAAACGGCCCAACGCGTTTTTCCGCACCATGGCGCACCGGCCCGAAGTGCTGAAGAATTTCGTGCCGCTTTATGGGGCCATTATGGGCCCGGGCTCGGTGGAGCGGCGCGTGAAAGAGCTGGTGTACCTGACGTGCTCCTATGCCAACCAGTGCGCTTATTGCACGGCAGCACACACGGCGGGCGCCAGCAAAGCGGGCATCAGCGAGAGCGACTTGCAGGCGCTGAGGGCCGGCCAGGACGGGCCGTTCTCGGCACCCGAGCGAGCGGCAATTTCGTATGCACGTGATCTTACGCGCACGGCGACGGCAGGCGAATCGCGCGAGACTTTGTTCGCGCATTTCAGCCAGGAGCAGATTGTCGAGATCACGCTGGTGGCGGCAATGGCGAACTTCACCAACCGGTTTAACAATGGCCTACAGGTTCTGCCGGAAGCCTGATGCCGATCCTGAGCGGCATTCATCCGGTGGCAGAAGCGCTGCGAGCGAAGCACCCGCTGGAGCGGCTGCTGGTGGCCAAGGGCGCTGGCGGGCCGCGCTTGCAGGAACTGATCGACCTGGCGCGGCGCGCAGGCGTGCCGGTGCGATTTGAGCCGCGGCCGGCGCTGGACCGGCTGGCGGGGAGCACGGCGCACCAGGGCGTGATCGCGATGGGCGCGGCGCGGCAGTATGCCGAGATCGACGATGTCGCGCGCGCGGAGCTGCTGGTGGTTCTGGACGGGGTGGAGGATCCGCACAACCTGGGAGCGGTGATCCGCACCGCGCATGCGGCGGGAGCCGGCGGCGTGATCATCCCGGAGCGGCGCGCGGCCAGCCTGACCGATGTGGCGGCGAAAGCGGCGGCAGGAGCCATTGAGCACCTGCCGGTGACGCGCGTCACCAACATCAACCGCGCGCTGGAGGATTTGAAAGAACGCGGCTACTGGATCTACGGGTTGGACGAGCGCGGCGCCGAGCGCTACGACCAGGTTGCGTATGCGACGCCGACGGTGATTGTGCTGGGCGGCGAAGGCAAAGGTCTGCATGAGCAGGTCAAGAAGCACTGCGACGCGCTGGTGCGGATACCGCTGGCGGGAAAGATTTCGTCGCTGAACGTTTCCGTAGCGGCGGGGGTGGTGCTGTTCGAATGGAAGCGGCGGCGGGAGAAGGTTCCTGTGCCTGGGGCTGATCCGAAGGACGCCGCGCCGGATTGAATAGCGCGGAAGTGGTGCAGCTGTGTGTTGAGAGGAATCCTAATCGGCCTCTTGTCGGCTTCGTTGCTCGGGGGCCAAACATCGTCTCCCGATCGATCAAGAACGCGTACGTCGATCAGACCGGGTACGTACATATTCTTCGCGCCGATGGTCAGGACATCCAAGTCGCCGGGGAGAAGGACCAGGTCTCAGCCGATTCCCCTGTGGTCTCACCGGATCATCAGATAGTGGGATGGTTAGTCGAGATGCCGAACTGTTGCACTTCTTACCCTGTCCCCACAACTCTGGTCGTCTACACGTCGGGCCGAATCGTTCAACGAATCAACGACGGGATGATGATCTACAAGTGGGCGTTTCTGGACCGAGGCCGCCGAATCGCGGTCTCCTCAGGAACCGTTCATGGCAATGATGGGGATCCATCTGACTCTTTACAACTCGACAACTGGTAAAGCGCTGCGGAAGTGGGATGGCGACGCCGCCGCGGCCCCACCGAAATGGGGCGCGGAGGTAGCCCAGTAAAGGTGGGTCAGCCTTATCTCAGCCAGTGCCTCACAAGACCGTAGATGGTGTCCGCAATCATATACGCAACATAGGCCATCAGAGCGATACCCAGGACCCAGGTGATGGCGGTGACGATCGACCGGGGTTCTTCCGGTGGAGGCTCCGGTGGGGCGGAACCCGTGTTGAGGCTTCGCGCATCGGCAATCAACCGATTCGCCTCTTCCAGGCTGGCTCGGGGCACCAAGATCGCTTTGGGAGCCTTGGGATCGTACAGACCGCCCAACACGGCAGGAATGCCACTGCTCTTGAGGAGCGCCATGACGACTTCGGTCTCCGAACGGGATCCTAGCCGGCCGAGAGGCAGCAGATCCGTGTCGGGAGGGTCATCGGCGCCGGACGGGATGGCATCGTGCTCGGACATTTCTAAGCCGGCCCTTTCTGCACTAGGGTAACCTGGGCGGCTGGGGATGGGGACGGCAGGTCGTCGGCTGCAAAGGCAGAAAAGCCGAGACGACTCTCGGCTCAGCAGCCTGAGCAGGCTGCGTCGCGAAGGGCGGGCGCTGGCTCGGGCCGGACATGCCCGGCCCCGACAGGGAATCAGCCCCGACGGACTTGCGGCGGGTGAGACACGGTAGAATCTACTTGATGCGACGCGGGCTGGTACCCGGGCTTCTTGCGATCACGCTCTCGGCGTACGGGGCGCAACCGGTGCGCGGGCGGCATGGGATGGTGGTGGCGCGCGAGTTCCATGCGACGGACGTTGGCCTGGAAGTGCTGAGGGCGGGCGGCAACGCGGTGGATGCGGCGGTGGCGGTCGGGTTCGCGCTAGCGGTGACGCATCCTTCGGCTGGAAATATCGGCGGCGGCGGTTTCATGCTGGTGCGGATGGCGGATGGGCGCACCGCGTTCGTCGATTTCCGTGAGCGCGCGCCGGCGGCCGCCTCACACGACATGTATCTGGACGCTGGCGGCAAGGCAACCGAGGACAGCGTCATCGGCTATCGCGCTTCCGGCGTGCCGGGGACGGTGCGCGGGCTGGAATACGCGTGGAAAAAGTTCGGCGGCAGGCCGTGGTCGAGCCTGGTGCATCCGGCGGTGGAGTTGGCGGCAAAAGGCTTTTCGCTTTCTTATGCGCATGCAGGATCGCTTCGGGCGAGCGCCGGCGGTTTGGGGCGCTTCGCGGAATCGAATCGCATTTTTTTGCGCGATGGAAACAACTACCAGGCAGGCGACGTACTGGTGCAGCCGGAACTGGCGCGCACGCTGGAGCGCATCGAGCGGCTGGGCGCAAGCGATTTCTACCTGGGCGAGACCGCGCGGCTGCTGGCCAAGGACATGCAGGAGCACGGCGGGCTGATCACCGAAGCCGACCTGGCGGGGTATCAGGTAATCGAACGGCGAGCCCTTACGGGCAAGTACCACGGCTACGAGATCGTCACTTCGCCGCCGCCGAGTTCGGGTGGTATCGGCATTCTCGAAATGCTAGGCGTGCTCGACGGCACCGGATACGATAAAAGCGGCGCCGGATCGGCGCAGACCGTGCACTACATGGCGGAAGCGATGCGGCGCTATTTCGCCGATCGCGCCGAGCACCTGGGCGATCCGGACTTCGTGAAGGTTCCGCTAGCGAACCTGCTCGATCCGGCGTATCTGGCCAGGCTGCGGGCATCGATCGATCCGGAACGTGCCACGCCGAGCAGCCAAGTGCACGCGGCGCAGATCGAGCGAAAAGAATCGAACGAGACCACGCACTATTCGATTGCGGACGCGGCTGGCAATATCGCACTGGTGACTTACACGCTCAATGGCGGGTATGGCAGCAAGGTGACGGCGACGGGCCTCGGGTTTCTGCTCAACAACGAGATGGACGATTTCGCAGCCAAGCCGGGCGAACCCAACATGTTCGGGCTGGTGCAGGGCGAAGCCAACGCAATCGCACCGCGCAAAACGCCGCTGTCGTCGATGGTTCCGACCATCGTGCTGCAGGATGGGAGGCCGCTCCTGGCGCTCGGCTCGCCGGGAGGGCCCACGATCATCACCACCGTGCTCGAGGTAATGGTGAACGTGCTCGATTTCCGGATGAACGTGCAGGATGCGGTGAACTGGCCGCGCTTCCACCACCAGTGGCTGCCGGACGTGCTCGCGGTAGAGCCTGGCTATTCGCCGGACACGGTGGCGCTACTGGAGAGCCGCGGATACAAGATTCGCCGGATCGCCGCTCAGGGAGAGTGCGCGGCGATTCTTTGGGAAGACGGCTGGCTGGATGGCGCGGCCGATCCGCGAACCGAAGGCACGGCTCGAGGATATTGAGCGAAGGGCTTGAAATGGCAGGGCGGAACAGTTGGCAAGCGGAAGCGCTTGCCCCACCTGAAGGCACGGCACGAGGATACTGAGTGAACGGGCTGAAATGGCAGGGCGGAACCGTTGGCAGCCGGAATCCGCATCGGACCCAAAAACCGGGGCGCCTGCCCCACCAGACTGCACGGCACGAGCGGTGGCAGGCCGGAAAAACTGAACGGAGAACATGGACCACGTACTTTCGACGCACGTGTTTGTCGGTCACCGGCTGACCGGGGCGATGCTGCAACGCATCGAGCAGGCGGGGATTCCGGAGGTCGAGGTGTTCTGCGCGCGGCAGCACCTGGACTACCGGGACAAGGCGCAGATCGCCGAGCTGGGCCATTGGTTTCGTGACTCATCGTTGAAGCTGCGGTCGCTGCATTCGCCGATGTATACGGACGAGATATGGGGCCGGTCGGGGCCGCACGCCGTGATCACGATCACCGAGACGGTGAAAAGCAAGCGGCTGGGGATGGTGGACGAAATCAAGCGGGCGCTGGAGATCGCCGAGGTGATTCCCTATCGCTATCTGATCCAGCACATCGGCGTAGGCGGCGAGGAGTTCGACATGCGCAAGTTCGACGCGGCTTTTGCGGCGCTGGAGGAGCTGAGCCTGTTCGCGCGCCAGCGCGGGGTGGAGATTCTGCTGGAGAACATCCCGAACGGGCTCTCGAGCGCGGAGCGTCTTCTGTTATTCGAGGAGATGACCCACATCGGGCTGAACTACGTTTTCGACACCGGGCACGCGAACATGAACGAAGGCGTGGAGGCGGCCTTTCGATTAATGAAGCCACGCGTCCGCTCCACGCACGTACATGACAACGACGGCAAGTCGGACCAGCACCTGTTCCCGCTGGAGAGCGAAGGGGGAACGGTAGACTGGAAGCAGACGATGGAGCTGTTCCGCGAGCCGGGCGGCCAGTTTCCGCTAGTGCTGGAATTGAAAGAGAAGGCAGAGATGACCAACCCGCTCGAGACCGTCCTGCGGGTCTTCGACCGGCTGGAGGAAGCGTAGAACGCTGCCGCCTGCGCGTCATGCGCGGGTGATGCGGGTTCGATTTTTCGTATGCGACATTCTCACATTGCGGTGATCGGTGCGCCGCTCGACCTGGGACAAGGCCGGCGCGGCGTGGATATGGGACCGTCGGCGCTGCGGGTCGCCAATCTGAACGCGCGCGTGGCGGCGCTCGGTTACGAAGTGGAAGACCTGGGCAACATCGCGGTGGAGCAGGCGGAGAGCTGCGCCGCAGGCGATGCGCATGCCAAGTACCTGGCGCAGATCGCCAGCGCCTGTGAACGGCTCGGCAAGCAGGTGATGGAAGCGCTTAAGCGGGGGCGCCTGCCATTGGTTCTGGGCGGAGACCATTCGGTTGCGGTGGGCACGATGAGCGGTGTGGCGCGCCACTTTCGCGACCAGGGCCGGACGATCGGGTTGATCTGGCTGGATGCGCACGCGGATATGAACACGCCGGGGTCGAGCCCGAGCGGCAACGTGCACGGCATGCCGCTGGCGGCCATCGTGGGCCGCGGCGCCGCGGAGCTGGTGGACCTGCTGGGCTTTCACCCGAAGGTCAGCCCCGGCAATACGGCAATCGTGGGACTGCGCGACGTGGATCACCTGGAGCGGGCCACTGTGCGTGATTCGGGGGTTCGGGCCTTTACGATGCGGGACATCGACGAGCGCGGCCTGCGCACCGTGATGGAAGAGGCGATTCGCACCGCGTCGGACGGCACGGACGGGTTTCACCTTTCCCTCGACATGGATTTCGTCGATCCCAAGGATGCGCCCGGGGTTGGCACGCCAGTGCGCGGCGGAGCCACTTACCGGGAAGCGCATTTGGCAATGGAAATGATCTGTGATTCCGGAAAGATGGTGTCGATGGAAGTGGTGGAAGTCAATCCGGTGATTGACGAATCCAACCGCACTGCCGATTTAGCGGTGGAACTGATCATGTCGGGAATGGGAAAACGGATTCTATGAAGCTGCGAGTAGCGGTGGTCTACGGCGGCCGCAGCGGCGAACACGAGGTTTCGGTGCGGTCGGCGCGCGCCATCATAGGCGGGTTGGATCCGGCTAAGTACGAGATCCTGGAGTATTTTATCGGCAAGGACGGCAAGTGGTCGCCACGCCCGATCCTGCCCGAGCCGGAAGCGCAGTCGGATATCGACGTGGTTTTCCCGGTGCTGCACGGGACTTTCGGCGAGGATGGCACGGTGCAGGGCCTGCTGGAACTGGCCGGGCTGGCGTATGTAGGCGCGGGGGTGCTGGGCTCGGCCGTTTCCATGGACAAGGAGATGACCAAACGTGTCTGCATGGAACGGATGTTGCCGGTTGTCGACTTTGTGGCGCTGCCGCGCGAAACGGCCAATGTGGCGGAAGCCTGCGCCGCCCTGCCCTTCCCGGTTTTCGTGAAACCGGCCAACCTGGGATCGTCAGTGGGAATTTCGAAAGCGCACAACGCGCGCGAGCTGGAGGCGGCGTTCGCCCTGGCAGCGGAATATGACCGTAAAGTGATCGTGGAGCGCGGCATCGTGGGGCGCGAACTGGAGTGCGCGGTGCTCGGCAACGAGGCGCCGGTGGCTTCCTTGCCCTGCGAGATTCTGCCCTCGCGCGAATTCTACGACTACGACGATAAATACACGCTGGATCGAGCCGAGACGAAGGTGCCAGCCGATCTGCCGCCGCAGACGACAGCGGAACTGCGCCGGCTGGCGGTGGAGTGCTACCGCGCGGTGGCGTGCGAAGGGATGGGGCGGGTGGATTTCCTGCTGGAAGATTCGACCGGCAAGCTGTACATCAACGAGATCAATACCATCCCTGGATTCACGTCGATCAGCATGTACCCGAAGATGTGGGAGCACAGCGGCCTGCCGTTTGCGGCGCTGCTGGACCGGCTGATTGAGCTGGCGCTGGACCGGCAGCGGCAGCGGAAGGCCACGCGCTTCACGCGATAGAATACCGTAAGGGCGCGTTTGATGGCAGGCCTTCCCAAAAACCGGATACCGATGCGCGAGGGGCGCCCAGGCCTGGAGCACCCCGAGACTTTCGCCGAGGCATTGTTGCAACCGGTTCGCCTTCCAGGCGTTCCGGTCAACTTCAGCCCAGTCTGGCCGGATTGATGGTCCGCCTCACCGCAACTCTTTTCGCGGCCGCACTGACGCTGGGCGCGACGGACGACCTGGATTCGCAAATCAAATCGATCATTTCGGCGTACGCGGCGGTGGAACGCAATGCCGCCGACCCGGTGCTCCCGGAGCAGACGTTTTATCAGGGCGTGATTCCCGGGCTGCTCCGCACCCTGGATCCACATTCGATATTCTTCGATCCCGGCCAGTTCGATCAACTCAAGAAAATGGAGGAATCCACGCAGAAAGGGTTTGGCAGCGTGGTGTCGCTGATACCCGGGCGGGTGATCGTGCTGCAAACGCTGGCCGGCACGCCTTCGGCTAAGGCAGGACTGTCACCGGGCGACGAGATTCTGGCGGTGAACGGCTACGTGATCGCGCGGCTGGACATGGACCAGTTGAGCGAGCTGTTGGGGGAATCGCGGCAGCGTCCGGCAAGGCTGGAAGTCCGCAGGCCGGGAACAGCGCGCATCCTCGATTTCACACTGATCCCGGAGGAGCTCGCCTCACCGAGCGTGGAGCGAGCGTTCTTTTTGGGCGCGGGAGTGGGGTATATACGGGTCTCCAGCTTCGACGAACATACGGTGCAGGGGCTGAAGGAGGCGATCGAGAAGCTGGGCGGCGACCATCTGGCCGGACTGGTGCTCGACTTTCGCAACAACCCGGGCGGCTTGGTGACCGCTGCGCTCGAGACAGCTTCGTTATTTCTGCAGCCCGGCCAGACCATTCTGACGGTGCGCGGGCGGCACGTTCCCGAGAAGCCGGAGACGGTGCCTGCCAGCGCCAAGCCTTACGGTTTCAAGCTGGCAGTTCTGATCAACGCCAAGACCGCCAGCGCTTCGGAGATTGTTGCCGGGGCGCTGCAAGACCACGACCGGGCTACCATTCTCGGTGAGCCCAGCTACGGCAAGGGGTTGGTGCAGACGGTGTATCCGCTGAGCCAGGGGGCCGGCCTGGCGCTGACCACGGCGCTATATTACACGCCCAGCGGACGGTCGATACAGAAGCCGCTCGACGCGGCGCGGTTCGAGCTGGCGGCGACCACTTCTCATCCCAACCAGGCGAAGCAATTCCACACCGACAAGGGCCGCACGGTGACCGGCGGCGGCGGAATCCAGCCGGACATCGTAGTGGAGCCGCCGGCGATGAACCGTTTGCGGGCGGTGCTGGAAGCCTCAGCATCGTTCACCACTTTCGCAACCGAGTACCTGCGCGATCACAAGGTGACCGATGAGTTTGCGGTGACTTCGGACGTGATGGACCAGTTCCAGGTTTTCCTGGCCGCGCGCAACATCCAGCCCGGTGTGACGGAATGGTCGCGCGAAGGGGATTTTGTGGCCAACCGCCTGAAGACGGAAATCTTCAACCAGGCCTTTGGCGTGGAAAAGGGCGACGAAGTGGAGGCTGAGCGCGACCCGGGCATCCAGAAGGCATTGGCGGCGGTGGGATCCTAGCCGGGTAGCGCTGGCGGCCTTCGGCCGTGAGGAGGCGTAAGCTGCAAAACACAAGACGACGGCGGGCAAGCTAAAGCATGCCCCACCGACGCGAAACCGGGTACACTGCTAGGGAGCAGCGGCCTTGATCAACGGAAAACGCATCGCCGTCGTTTTGCCGGCCTATAACGCCGAGATGACGCTTGAGGCGACGGTGCGGGAGTTGCCGGAGATAGTGGACGAGCGGATCCTGGTGGACGATTATTCGCGTGATTCCACCGCGGATGTGGCGCGCCGGCTGGGGCTCACGGTGGAGGTTCATCCCAAGAACCGCGGCTATGGCGGCAACCAGAAGACGTGTTACCGTATCGCGCTGGAGCGCGGCGCCGACGTGGTGGTGATGCTGCACCCCGACTACCAGTACAACCCGCTGCTGGTGACGCCGATCGCAACCATGATCGCGTATGGCGTTTACGATGTGGCGCTGGGGTCGCGCATTCTGGGGGGCGGCGCGCTACGCGGCGGGATGCCGAAGTACAAGTACGTGGCCAACCGCTTCCTGACGGCAGCGCAGAACGTGCTGACGGGGGCGAAACTTTCGGAGTACCACACGGGCTTCCGCGCTTTCAGCCGGCCGCTGCTGGAGGCGCTGCCGCTTGAGAGCAACTCGGACGATTTCGTTTTCGACAACCAGATGCTGGCGCAGGCGGTGCTCATCGGGGCGCGGATCGGCGAGATCTCGTGCCCGACGCGTTATTTCGCCCAAGCGTCGTCCATCAACTTCCGGCGCAGCGCCGTGTATGGGTTGGGCGTACTGGGCACCTCGCTCTTGTTGGCTGCGGCGCGGTGGGGATTCTACCGGGCGCGGATATTTCAGTTTCCGCCCAGCTCGTTTGCGCCGGCGGCGGACGTGGTGGCGCTGGAAAACCGGCGATGAGTTATGCTGGGGGGCCTGACCGGAGCAAGACTGCCGGCGACCGCTCCCTAACGGTCGCGGCTCTGAAGGCGCATCGGAGCCGCGACCGTCAGGGAGCGGTTGGCCAGAGGTCACAGGGACGGGCGGTGATCGGACCATGTATTCGAGACGCCAGTTCGGAAGGGTTGCTTTGGCGGCGTTGCCGCTATCGATGATGGGAGCGAAGATCGAGTCGCGGATCGCCGGGGTGCAGTTCGGGCTGCAAAGCTACAGCTTTAACGGCCTGCCGCTGGAGGGCATCCTCGACGTGGTGATCGCGTCGATGGTCGAGACCGGGCTCGGGGAATGCGAGATCTGGTCACCGCTCATTGAACCGCCGGATCTTGTGCGCCAGATCCGCGCGGCGCAAGACGCGGACCAAAGGGCCAAGGCCCGGGCCGAGCTTGGAAAATGGCACCTGGCAGTTCCGCTGGATCATTTTCGGGCGATTCGCAGGAAATTCGAAGAGGCCGGAATTGAGATTACCGCCTTCAGCGCTTCGCCCGGGTCGAGCGATGAGGAGCTGAACCGGAGCTTCGAGATCACCAAGGCGCTCGGGGCGAGAATCATGACCGTGGCGAGTCCTCTCTCGATAGCGAGGCGGCTGGCGCCGATGGCGGAGCGGCACGATCTGCTGGTGGGGCTGCAGGGCATTCCGACGATGCAGGCGACGAACCCGGATCAGATCGCGAGGCCGGAGCAGTATGAAGAGGGGGTGGCTCTGTCAAAGAATTTCCGGATCACGATCGACGTCGGCGACGCGGTTGGCGGCGGATATGACGCGCTCCAGTTTGTCCGGGATCACCACCAACGAATCTTTCAGCTCTTTTTGAAGGACCGCACCAAGGCCGGAGTCAGCGTGCCGTGGGGCGAGGGCGACACGCCGATCGCGGCGATTCTGCAGTTGATCCGCGACCAGAAGTGGCCGATTCGCGGTTACCTCGACAACGACTACAAAAGCCCGCTGAGCCGCGCGGAGGATGTGAAGCGAAGCTACGCCTACGCCAGGCGCGCACTGGCATGAGGGCTCCCGCCCTGGTTGGCGTTGGTTGCGCGACCCGAGCGCGCTAGTGTAAGCTGCCCGAAGCATCCCGCAGACGAAAGAACACATGAGCCAACCCATCACCGCCAAGCAGCCGGACCAGCATTTTGTGCAGGGTCTGGGCCTGTTCGATTCCACCATGGTGGTGATTTCGGTGATGATCGGCTCGGGGATCTTCATCGTTTCGGCCGATATGTCGCGGCTGATCGGCAGCCCGGGTTGGATGCTGATGGCGTGGGTGCTCACCGGCGTGCTGACGATTGCGGCGGCGCTTTCCTATGGCGAGCTGGCGGCGATGATGCCGCAAGCCGGTGGGATGTACGTCTATTTGCGCGAGGCCTTCTCGCCGTTGTGGGGCTTCCTGTACGGGTGGACCTTCTTCACCGTGATTCAGACCGGGACCATCGCGGCGGTGGCGGTGGCGTTCGCGCGGTTCTCTTCGATCGTGTTTCCGGCAGTGGCCGAGGATCACTACCTGATCCGCCCGATTCACATCTCGGCCGGCTACGCGGTTTCGCTGTCCACGGCGCAGCTGGTGGCGATCGGCGTGATTGCCCTGCTGACCTGGACGAACACACGCGGCCTGGAATACGGCAAGATCGTGCAAACGATCTTCACGTCGGCCAAGACGCTGGCGCTGGGAGCGCTGATCGTGGTCGGCCTGGCTCTGGGGTGGAACGCGACCGCGGTGCACGCAAATTTTACCAACATGTTCCGCATTGGCGCCTTCGATCCGGCGCTGGGCGTGCCGGCGGCGAGCATCTTCGGGCTGGTGGTGGCGCTTTCGGTGGCGCAATCCGGGTCGCTGTTTGCGGCCGATTCCTGGCACGACATCACCATGGTAGCGGGCGAAGTACGCAACCCCAAGCGCAATCTTCCGCTGGCGCTGGCGCTGGGGTGTTCGACGGTGATCGGCCTTTACCTGCTGGCCAACCTGGCGTACCTGGCGGTGCTGTCGCTGCCTGAGATCCAACATGCGCCCTCCGACCGCGTGGCAACAGCCATGCTGGAGAAACTCTTTCCCGGGTATGGCCCGGTGCTGATGGCGGCTGCGATCATGGTCTCCACATTCGGCTGCGTGAACAGCCTGGTGCTGGCGGGCGCGCGCGGATACTACGCAATGGCCAAGGACGGGTTATTCTTCGCGCCAGCCGGCGTGCTGAACCGGGCACACGTGCCGGCCTGGGGACTGGTGGCGCAGGGAATCTGGGCAGCCGTGCTGGTTCTGCCGCGGACCTACAACCCGGCCACACAGCTCTACGGGAATCTGTACAGCAATCTGCTGGACTGGGTGATCTCCGCGGCGCTGCTGTTCTACATCCTCACCATCGCGGGCGTCTTCCGGCTGCGGCGGACACGGCCCGACGCCGAGCGGCCGTACAGGGTGTGGGGCTATCCGCTGCTGCCGGCAGCGTACATTCTAGGCGGATCGGTGGTGCTGCTGATTCTGTTCGCCTACCGGCCGGCGACGACGTGGCCGGGGTTGGTGATCGTGGTGCTGGGCGGGGCGGTTTATGCCGGGCTGAAGGGCACGCGCAAACCGGATGCGAGCGGGACGCACTGATTCGAGGGCTCCCCGGGCCGGGCATGCCCGGCCCCTACGGACAATTCAAGAAAACGCGGACAGCGCAAGCGCCTGTCCCACAGGACGCGGCCTCAGAGTCCCTTGCTGTGAAACTCGTGTAACGCGACCAGGGCGACGATAGCGGCCGCCGCCACCAGGCCAGCGACCACCACGATGGCGATTTTGGCCCCCTTGCTGAGGTTCGGCCCCACCGCGGCCACTTCACTGTACGCGATCCGGACGGGAGTGGTTTGGCTGTCGGGCAGCATCGTGAAATGGTCCGGCTCGATGCTCTGAATGTTGCCGTGATACTCCTGTCTTCCCGTCGTCCGCACCTGGATATGCTTGCCAGCACCGAAGTAGGTGACCACCCGGCGCACCTCGATCGCGTCAGTTGGGCCGGAGGTATGGTAGGTGATCTTGGCGAGCTTCACCTGGGCCAGCTGTTCGTAGGAAATCGCCTTCGCGGCAGAGGCGCTGCCGGTGCTGAGCAGAAAGCCCCGTTCGTCGATCGATTGAATTGCGCCACGCCATCTCACGCCGCCCGCCAGCTTAACGTTGACCTTGGCACCCACTCCGAGCTGCTCGACTTCGAGTTTGACCGAGCTGGCCGCGGGCGGGGCCGCAGCGGGGAACGACTGCGCGTCGCCAGGAGTCAGCGAGGCCACTAAGAACATCGCACCCCACGCCGTGACTGATTGCAATCTCTGCATCCCGTTCTCCTTTGAGCTCCGTTTGCGGTTTCCGCGCCGATTGGGGCCAAGTATACACCGAAAGGCACGGGGCGTTGCGTGAGATCTACGCGAAGGAATGCCGGCTCGACAGCCGGCAGAGCAGGCTGGACAGCCTGCGCCACGGGGGTGTCAGCCCAGGCCGGGGTGGATCCAGGGACTCCGGTAGGGGCGCTGTAGCAGGCGGTTGGCCTCGGGATCGCCGGTGACTTCGCGGCGCGCGGCATCCCAGGCGAGGGTCCGGTTGAGCTGCAACGCGATGTTGCCGAGAATGCAACTGGCGGTGGAGATATGGCCCTCTTCGATATCCGCGACGGGTTTTGAGCGCGCGCGGATGGCCGCGAGAAAGTCCATCATGTGATGCCGGATGGCCGGGGCGCAGTGGCGCTCGAGGTCCTTTTCGGTGCGATCCTCAGGAAACTGCTCGAACTCGTAGGTGACGTCCTTGTGAACGGGCTTGCCGCGGTCTCTGGGGATGAAATCGTAATGGAACACATCCGCCTTCAACGTTCCGCGGTCGCCATACAGGGTCGCGGCCCAAGGGTAGTTCGGGTCCGGCGGATCGCCCCAGGATCGGTGCTGCCAGATGATCTTCAGATCGTCATATTCGAAGGTCACCAGCTGAGTGTCAGTGATGTTGGCAATGCTGTTCTTGTCGACCAGGATGCCACCACTGGAGCTGATTCGTTTGGGCCAGCCAAGGCCGAGCATCCAGCGGGTCATATCGAACATGTGGACGCACATGTCGCCGACGATTCCATTGCTGTACTCCATGAATGCCCGCCAGCCGCGCGGATGAACCAGGCGATTGTAAGGCCGCATGGGCGCCGGGCCGGTCCACATGTCATAGTCGAGGTATTCGGGCGGAGCGATATCCGGCGGATGATCCATGGCGCGCATGTGATAGTAGCAGCAGATTTCGACCAGCGCGACCTTGCCCAGCTTGCCGGACTGCACAACCTGATCGCGGGCTTCCACCAGGTGTGGGGTGCTGCGCCGCTGGGTTCCGATCTGCACCACGCGGCCGAGTTTGCGTGCCGCATCCAGCATCGCCTGGCCTTCCCGAACATCCGCGCTGACCGGCTTCTGGCAATAGACGTCGGCCCCGGCCTGCATCGCCGCGATGGCGGCCAGCGCGTGCCAATGGTCGGGCGTGTCGACGAGCACGATGTCGAGATCCTTTTCGGCTAACATGCGGCGATAGTCGGCATAGGTGCGCGGCTTCTTTTTCGAGGCCTGCCGGGCCGCCACCATGTCCGCGGCCTCGGCAAGCATGTGCCGGTCGACATCGCAGAGCGATACCACTTCCACCGGGGAGACCTGAATCAGCCGGAACAGGTCAACCTTGCCGTACCATCCGCAGCCGATCATTCCCACGCGCAGCGGTCGGTCATCGGCAAACGGGCTGGCATAGGCTCGCGACGCGGCAGCGAGGCCGGCGGCGCCCGTCAACAGAAAGTGTCGGCGATCCATATGGGTGCGAGTATACTCCAGCGCGCAGGAGATAGGACGGGTACCGCGTCGCTTGTCAGCACCGCGGACCGGGCATGCCCGGCCCCTACAGACGCCGGAGGCAAAACGCCGGCGCTACAGCGCGCCGACAGACGACACAGACCGATCGTCTGTCCTAGTGTTCTTCGAGGGCGCCGCTGGACAGCACCTGGATGCCGTGCTGTTGCAGGCGGGCGATGGCGGCATCGGGCTGATCGAAGCGGAAAATCAGCACCGCCTTCTCGCCGCGCGCGAAAGGAAAAGCGTACATGTATTCGATGTTGATGGCCCTGCCCTGAAACGCTTCGAGAACTTCCGCCAGGCCGCCGGGACGGTCCGGCACCTCGACGGCCAGCACCTCGGTGATCTTCACCACCGAGCCGGCTTGTTCGAGCAGAGCTTTTGCGCGCTTCCAGTCCGAGACGATCAGGCGCAGGATGCCGAAGCGCTCGGTGTCGGCCAGCGACAGGGCGCGGATATCGATACCTTCCCTCGCGAGCACGCGGCAGGGCGCTATGACGTGGCCCGGCTTGTTCTCGGAGAAGACGGAAAGCTGGTGGAGTTTCATGGCTGCAGTCGCCGGCGGTCGATCACCCGCCGGGCCTTCCCTTCGCTGCGCTTGATGGTCAGGGGCTCGACCAACGTGACTTTGGCGCGGATGCCCAGGACGTGCTCGAGCGCGCCGGAGATCCGGTGATTGAGCCGCTCCAGGACGCCGATCTGGTCACTGAACATTTCCGGGGTCACCTCCACCTGGACCTCGATCTGATCCAGTCCCTGTTCGCTGGTGAGGACGATCTGGTAGTGCGGCAGGGTGCCTTCGACTTCGAGCAGCGCCGCTTCCACCTGCGACGGGAACACGTTGACGCCGCGCACGAACAGCATGTCGTCGCTGCGGCGGCCGATGCGCCGCATGCGCCGGAGCGACCGGCCGCAGGCGCAGGCGCCCGGCATCAGCGAGGTGATGTCCCGCGTGCGATAGCGGATCATGGGCATTGCCTGTTTGCTGAGCGTGGTCAGGACGAGCTCGCCCTCGTCGCCGTCCGGCAGCACGCGGCCGGTCTCCGGGTCGACGATTTCCGGGTAAAAATGATCCTCGAAGATGTGCAAGCCGTCCTGGGCGGGGCATTCGACCGCGACGCCGGGGCCGATCACTTCCGACAACCCGTAGATATCGAACGCCTGGATGCCCGCCAGGCTCTCGATGCGCTTGCGCATGCAGCCAGTCCACGGTTCAGCACCGAAGACGCCAGCACGCAAGGGCAGGGCGCGCAGGTCCACACCGAGCTGCGCGGCGCGGTCTACCAGGTGAAGAAAGTAGCTAGGCGTGGAGCAGATGGCGGTGACGCCGAAATCGCGCATCACCATGATCTGGCGGTCTGTGTTCCCTCCGGAGATGGGAATCACGGTAGCGCCCAGACCTTCCGCGCCGTAGTGCGCTCCCAGGCCGCCGGTGAACAGCCCGTAGCCATAGGCATTCTGCACGATATCGCCGGCGTGCAGCCCGCAGGTGGCGAAGCTGCGGACCATCACCGAAGTCCAGACCTCGACGTCCTGGCGAGTATAGGCCACCACGATCGGCTTGCCGGTGGTGCCGCTGGAGGCGTGCAGGCGAACAATATCTTCCATCGGGCTGGCGAAGAGACCGAAGGGGTAGGTGTCGCGCAGATCCGCCTTGGTGGTGAACGGCAGAGCGGCGATATCGTCCAGATTCTGCAGATCGGCAGGCTCGAGGCCGGCCTGCTTCATGCGCGAGCGGTAAAGCGGCACGCGCGACCAGGCCCGTTCGACGGTGCTGCGCAGGCGGCTGAGCTGCAGCTCACGCAAGATCGCAGCGGGCAGATAGTCCGGCGTGCTGGCCGGCTGAAACGGGGCCCCACTGGCTGTCGTACCTGCGGCTGGCGTGCGGGCGGTCATGCGAATCGAACTCGATAGTAGCAACTGGCCCGATCTGGCGGGGCACGTTCGCCCGGCCTGTTTGCGGGATTCCCATTGGCGCGTCTATGCCGATAATATGGACCGAGGTGCCCGATATGCTCCGTCTCAGAAGCCTTGTTTTGGCGATGGCGGCCTGGCCGCTGGTGGCTGCCTCGCAGCCGGCTGCAAAGCCGGCAGACGCCGGGATGTCGTCCGAGCGGCTCAAGCGGATCCACGAATCGATCCAGCGCCACATTGACGCCGGTGAGATTTGCGGGGCGGTGACGGTAGTGGCGCGCCGCGGGCAGGTAGTGAACTTTGAAGCGCACGGCCTGATGGACCTGGAATCGAAGCGGCCGATGGAGAAGGACGCCATCTTCCGGCTGGCCTCAATGACGAAACCGATCACGGGCGCGGCGGTGATGATGCTGGTGGAAGAGGGCAAGATCCGGTTAAGCGACCCGGTTTCGAAGTTCCTGCCGGAGTTCCACGACATGAAAGTGGCGGTGCCAGTGGAACGCGCGGGAGGGCCTGGGCGCGGCGCGGCCAGCGAGCCGGACTTCTACGTGATTCCGGCGAACCGGGAAATCACCATCCGCGATTTCCTGACGCACACGTCCGGCCTGGTGAGCGGCGGCCTGGGGGCGGCACAAGCGCCGAAGCTGGCGCCGCACGGGCCCGCCGACACACTCGCGGGTTACGTACCGAAGCTGGCCGCGGTGCCGCTTGATTTCCAGCCCGGAGCGCAGTGGGCTTACAGCGGCGCGGCGGGCCCGGAAGTCCTTTCGCGCATCGTCGAAATCGCATCCGGCCAGACGTACGACGAGTTTCTGCGCACCCGCATCTTCGAGCCGCTGGAGATGAAGGACACTTTCTTCTATCCACCCGAAGATCGCCGGCCGCGGCTGGTTACGCTATACCGGAAGACACCGAACGGGCTCGAGAAGGCGGCGAACCAGGACGGCTTTTCGAGCAAGACGTATTTTTCCGGCGGGGGCGGGTTGATGTCGACCGCCGGCGACTACCTGCAGTTTGCGCAGATGCTTTTGAACGGCGGCGAACTGCACGGCAAGCGCCTGCTAGGCCCGCGCACGGTGGAACTAATGGCGTCCAATCACGTCGGCGATATGTTCGACGGCAAGCTGGGACGGCCGGCCCACGGGATGGGTTTCGGGCTGATCGTGCAGGTGGTGGAAGACAACGTCGCGGCGGGCCTGCGCGTGTCCAATGGCGCTTTCGGCTGGGATGGCGCGTTTGGGACGCAGGTGTGGATCGACCCGAAGGAAAAGATGCTCACCATCATCATGATTCAGACGCAGGTTGCGGCCGTGCAGCGCGATTTCGAAAACGCAGTGGTGCAGGCGATCATCGAGTAGACGGGAGGGACATATGTCGCAAGCCAGGCGACGAATCGAGCGGAGAGATTTCTTGCGGATTTCGGCCGGGGTGGGTGCGGCTTTCGCACTGGGCCAAAGCGGACGCGGGGCCGCGACTGGCATGTATTTGTCGCTCAACGGCTCGCTGACGGGAGGCAAAGTGGATTGGCCGGAATTCGCCCGGTTGGCCGCCCGCGTGGGGTATGGGGGCACGGATGTGAATTTGCGGGCAGCCCGGAAGGCGGGCGTAGAGGCGACGCGCGCTTTATTCGGTGAGCTTAAGATCAAGGCATCGAATGCCGATCTGCCGGTGTCGTACACGCGAGACCAAGCGGCCTTCGAGCGGGGCCTGGCGGATCTGGACGAAGCGGCAGAGTTCGCCGCCGCCATCGAATGCCCAACCTTCCTGACGGTCTTCCCGCCCGCCAGCACGACGCCGAAAGCGGAATTGCGGAAAACGCTGAAAGATCGAGTGACAAAGATGGGCGAGATTCTACGCGGCTCGAATATCCGCCTGGGGCTGGAATTTCTGGGCCCGCTGCACTTCCGCACGAGCCAGCCCTACGAATTCATCTGGCGCATGAATGAGACGCTGGAATTCGCCAAAGAATGCGGGCCGAACGTAGGGCTGCTGCTGGATGTCTGGCATTGGTACCACTCGGGCGCGACCCTGGCGGACATCACCGCGGCGGGAAGCGAGCGCATCTTCCACATCCATCTGTCTGACTGCGTGAAGGAGACGCCGGAGCAGGTGCGCGACAACCAGCGCGTCCTGCCCGGCGAAGGCGTCATTCCGCTGGTTCCGTTCTTCGAGACACTGGCCAAGGTCGGTTACCGCGGCGGCGTGAGCCCGGAACCCATCGGGCGGATTCCGAAAGAGATGACAGCGGAGGAAGGCGCGCGGCTGGGGCTGGATACGGCGCTGGCGGTGATGCGCAAGGCGGGCGTGGCGTGAGAACGCACGCCGCGCGGCAAAAGCCGAGACGACTCTCGGCTCAGCAGGCTTGACAGCCTGCGCCACAGTCGAAAGGAACACGCGAAGCTAGCTCTTGATGCTGTGCGTGGCGGCGTCCCAGAAGACGGGCTTCTGGCGGAAAAAGCTCTCGTTCGCCATGTGGCAGGCGATGGCGGCGTGGTTGCCGAATACGGCATCCTCGGCCACCGGTTGGCGCGACTTGACCGCCTGGAAGAAATTCCAGAGGTGCGGCTTAATGTCATCCCAGTCGTGGCCCTGGTAGATGGTCTCGGACGGCATCGGCTCATGGCCGAGCTGCTGATCGTGCTCGGCATGCCACTGCTTCACGTACTCAGCGTGCATTTTGGCCGGAAACGAGCCGGAGTAATAGCTGGGCGAGTTGTCGACGCCGCTCTGCGGAGAATAGAGGAGCCCGTTCTCGGTGGCCTCCAGGATGCCTTTCGGGCCCAGGAAGCGCGCCGTCTCTGGCGTCGACGTACCCAAGCCGAGCCGCACATAAACAGGAATGCCGTGGTAATCGAAGAGCGCTGCATGGAGGTCCGGCATGTTGCGGCCATCCTTCCAGCGGAAGATGCCGCCGAGTGCCGATGCCGACCGGGGCGGCTCATTCCAACCCAGCGTGAACAACATCCCGCTTAACAGGTGCACCATCAGGTCGCCGCCGACGCCGGTGCCATACTCCTTCCAGCACCGCCAGCGCGCGAAGCGCACCGCATCAATCGGTATTTTGGGGGCGTCGTTCAGCCACATATCCCAGTCCACCGTCTGCGGCGTGAAGTCGGATGGCGGAGGGTACACCCAGGCGCCGTTCGGGCTGTTGCGGCCGAGGCTGAGTTCCACCATTTCAAGCTCGCCGATGGCGCCATCTTGATAGAGCTCGCGCGCCTTGGCGCAGAGCCCTGAGCTGACGCGCTGCGAGCCAATCTGGACGATCCGGTTGTTCTTGTGCGCCGCGTCCACCATGTCGAAGCCTTCACCGGCGGTGTGCGACATTGGCTTCTCGCAGTAGATGTCTTTGCCGGCATTGCACGCATCGACGACCACGCGCTTGTGCCAGTGATCCGGCACGGCGGCGACGATGCAATCGATGTCGGCGCGCGCCAGCAGATCCTGATAGCGGCGGCTGGCGGGCAGGCTGGGGTTGTTGGTGATCTCGCGGGCAAGGACATGGCGGCCGTCCCAGAGATCGGCGGCGCCGGCGCACTCCACGCCGGGGAGCGAGATGGAATCGCGCAGCAGGCTGGAGCCTTGCATGCCGATGCCGACCATGCCGAAGCGGACGCGATCGCTGGCGGGCACGGGCCCGGGTGCGGCGGCGGCAGCTTCGGGTTCGAGCACAACGGTTCTGGCGGCCAGCAGGCCGCCTGCCGCAGAGGCGCCTTGCAGGAATCGGCGGCGAGAAGACTCAGCGCTCATCAATCTCTCCTTGGAGGGCGCCGGCGGGCCTGGATGGCGCAAACCGCCGCCCCACCGATTGGTATGGTAGCAAGGATTTCGCGGTGCGGGGCACGCTTTGGCCTGCCAGGATTCTGACGGCCGCGCGCGTGCGGATTCTCAAGCGGTGGCTTCGCGAGCCACATCTTCCAGGCCGCGCTCGCGGATCTCCTGCTCACGCATGAGGTACTTTTGCACCTTCTTGGTTACTGTCATGGGAAAAGAGTCGACGAAGCGGATGTACTGGGGGATTTTGAAATAGGCGATTTTGCCGCGGCAGAAATCGCGGATCTCGTCTTCGGTAACGGTGGCGCGAGGCACGAGTTGAATCCATGCCAGCACAGTCTCGCCCAGCTTGGCGTCGGGAAGGCCCACCACGTAGACATCGGCGACGGCGGGGTGGGTGTGCAGGAACTCCTCCACTTCGCGCGGGTAGATGTTCTCGCCGCCGCGGATAATGGTGTCCTTGGCCCGGCCCTTGAAGCTGAAATAGTGGTCGGGGCGCATGGCGGCCAGGTCGCCGGTATGCAGCCAGCCGTCGGCGTCGATGACGGCGTCGGTCGCAGCCTGGTCCTGGTCGTAGCCTTTCATGACCATGTAGCCGCGCGCGCAGAGCTCGCCCTGCTCGCCGACTGGGAGATGGGCGCCGGTCCGCGGGTCGACGATCTGGATCTCGGTGTTGGGCAGCGGCT
>Ga0181535_10001121_pt1 | contig 36183 bp, 18 predicted proteins | sample PEATcosm2014_Bin_44_FD_119774 | JGI IMG/M metagenome (GOLD analysis project Ga0181535, IMG submission 119774) | Peatland microbial communities from MTU Mesocosm Facility, Houghton, MI, USA - PEATcosm2014_Bin17_30_metaG | ecosystem: Environmental > Terrestrial > Soil > Wetlands > Peat | place... | reverse complement strand
TTCATCTTGAAATGCTGAAGGAAGGCAAGTTCTATGCAATCACCTTCCGCAAACCACCTGCGGTGGGGCCATCCGTCTCCGGCGCGAAAAGCTCAGACCTTGAGTCGGGTGTTCGTTGTTAGAACTTTACCTCTGCCGAGTTTGCGGATTATTTCTCCGCATCCTGCTACGCTGAGTCTGGGTCGCCCGTTTATAACGGTCGGCCCGGTCCAGAGTGAAAAAGAGGCCTACCCCTACCCCCCTTCATATTTTCAAAACCTGAGCCACTTGCAAAATACCCTGTACCTTGCAGGTAATTAACTCGTCAACCGTCGGAGGCTCCGTCCCGCTGTCTTGACAGCTTCATCAATGAGCGAAGGACGGGAAGTCAAATCGCCTGTAAAATGTAACCATGATCTTGGAAACCTTTGCCGTTGGCCCGCTTGCCTGCAATTGCACGCTGCTTGGTGACTCGGAGGCTGGGGAAGCTATCGTAATCGATCCCGGCGACGAGGTTGACCGAATTCATCGGCGCATCAACGAACTAGGTCTCAAGCTTAAACAGATTCTCATCACCCACGCCCACATCGATCACGTCGGCGGCGCGCTCCGTCTCAAGCAACTTACCGGAGCGCCCATTCTGCTCAACGAGAACGACTTGCCGCTGCTGCGAATGATGAACCAGCAGGCCAGTTGGCTCGGCATCAAGACACCCGAGACCGCTCCGCCCGATGAGAGCCTGGCCGACGGCCTTTTGGTCGGCCTGGAACGCTACCCCGCTCAGGTCCTCCACACTCCCGGCCACACCCAAGGCTCGGTCTGTCTCCACTTTGCCCCGCTCAAGCTGCTGGTGGCCGGCGACACGCTTTTTGCCGGCAGCATCGGCCGCACAGACCTGCCCGGGGGCGACTACGACCAGATCCTTGATTCCATTCAGTGCCGCCTGCTTGCATTGCCCGATGAAACCCGCGTCCTCACCGGCCACGGTCCCGCCACCACCATCGGCGTGGAACGCAAGAGCAATCCTTTCCTGCGCGGAATGTGAGAAGCGAAGCATTCAATCGCGCGGGGCGCAGGTTCCTTGTCGCCCCAGCAAGTAACCCACCAACCGCGAAACGCCGACGCTGAATTCTTCCTCTGGCGCCAGCAAACTCACCACCAGCCAGCCCGAGTCCGCCATCCCGAAGAAGTAGCCGGGATGCACCCAGACGCCGCGCTCCAGCAGCTCCAGCACCGTCTCTTCGTCCGGTCCGAGAGCCGGAATGCGCACGACCGCATACCACCCGCCTTCGACCTCAAGACGGTTCACTTCAGGCAGCCTGGCAAGCCCCCGGTCCAGCTCAGCCAGGTTGGCGGCGACCCGCGCGCGAATCTGCTGCTGAATCGGCGCGCGGCCCTCCAGCCATGCCGGCAGTGCCCACTGTACAGGCGCGTTCATCGAGAGAAACGTGTCGGCGACGACCTCCAGGCGATCCAGAGCAGCGCGGGACTCAGGTCCGGTGGTCACAATCCACGCAGCCTTCATCTGCGGCAGCCCGGCAATCTTGCTCAGCCCGCTCACCACGAAGACCGGAACACCCTCAAGCCCCGCGGCAAAACTTGCGGCTGTTGGCCCGAAGCTGTAGTCGAGAAAAACTTCGTCAACAATCAACGCGAGATCGAACTTCCGGCAGAGCCGAGCCAATTCTTCGGCCTCCCACGGCTTGGTAAAGTGGCCAGTCGGGTTGTTGGGATTCACCACGACGATGGCGCGCGCGAGGGGCGTAATGGCTCGCCTCAGTCCCTCTGGATCGATCTGCCAGCCCTGGTCGTAAACCAGCGGAGCGGCCTTCAGTTGCACATCGTCCAGCACCGCGAGGAAGTCGAAGAGCGGATAGCCTGGCTGGAGGACCAGAATCTCGCTGCCCGGATCGCAGATCACGCGAAAGAGAAAACTGTAGGCCTCGCTGGTGCTGGTCGTGAGAATGATCTGTTCGGGCTTGAGCGAAACGCCGTGATCCGCATAGTATGCGCAGACCGCCGCGCGCGACCGCGCCAAGCCGCGTGGTTGCGGATCGTAGTCGAGCGCGCGTGGATCAGCCATGGCCGCGAGTAGCTCCGGCGAGTATTCAAAGCCGCAGCGCGTAGGGTTCGATGCCGTCAGGTCGGCAGTCGGCAGCCCGGCCGCGACGCGTAGCCGGTGCGCCCGCGCCAGCTCGCTCTCCTCCGTATTCCAGTTTGTTCTTCGCGAAAAGCGCATGGTGCTCTTCCCCATCAGGATTTAGAAAAAGCTGCCGTACCGCAGGTGCCACAATAGAGGCAGGCGTCCCGCTTCAACATTACACGGGCGAACTGAGAATGTAAGGAGGGAAGATTGGTTCTGCGCGCAGTTGTCTTCGACTATGGAATGGTATTGACCGGGCAGCCGGATCAAAAGGCCTACGATGCTCTTCTGCGGATTACCGGATTGCCTAAGGACCAATTCGAGCCCCGCTATTGGGCCGACCGGCCCGCGTATGACGAAGGCAAGCTCACCGGTATCGCATTCTGGCAAAAGTTCCTTCGCGACGCCGGGATGCCGCCGAATCAGGAGACAGTCGAAGAGCTGAATCGCTGGGATGTACGCCTCTGGACCGCTCAGAACCCCGCCATGCTGACCTGGCAACTCGCGCTCAAGCAGCGCGGCCTGCTCACTGCCATCCTCTCGAACATGGGTGACGATGTGCTGGCCAGCGTGGAGCGGGAGTTCGATTGGATTCGTCGCTTCGACGTGCTGGTATGGAGTTGTCAGGTTGGTGTCGTCAAGCCCGACCCGGCCATTTATCGCCACACGCTCACTGAACTCGGCACGCCGCCCGAAGAGACGCTCTTCATCGACGACAAACTGGCCAACATCGAGGCCGCGCGTGCTCTGGGCATGCAGGCTATTGAGTTTTCCACCGTCAAGCGCCTTCGCGCCGACCTGATCGCCCTCGGACTCGATTCCCAACTGCCATTGCCCGACTGAAAAGAGCCTGCGTCCCGGCGGCCTGTTCATCCGTCCAGAGAGTAAGCAAAGCGCTTACAGGGTGGATTCATTGCAAACAACGACAACATTCCGCACGGCCATTTCGGTTGTGCTGGGGACAGTTTTGGGACTGAGCGCGGGGTTGGCGCTCGGGCAGAGCGTGCCGGTGGTTACAGGCGACGCGAGGGTCGACAAGCTACTGAGCCAGATGACGCTCCAGGAAAAGCTGACGCTAATCCACGGCAAACATGAGGATCCGGCGGTTTACCAGGGCCAGGCCGGCTACCTGGCCGGCATTCCGCGCCTCGGCATTCCAGGGATGCGTTTCGCCGACGGGCCTCCCGGCGTGCTCACGCGCCATCCCTCGCAGGGCGAAACCGCCACTATGGGTGTGGCCGCCACCTTCAGCCGACAGTTGGCCGAGCAGAATGGCCTGGTGATTGGCCGCGAAGACCGCGCGCTGGGCATCGACGTCTCTCTGCAGCCCTTTGTCAATATCGACCGAGATCTGCAGTTCGGCCGCGGCTTCAACACCTTCGGCGAAGACCCTTTCCTGACCGCAGAGATGGGGGTTGCCGAGGTCAAGGGCATTCAGTCGCAGCACGTCATGGCGCAGATCAAGCATTATGTGGCCTATGACTCAGAGAGCGGCAACATCTTCGTCGACGATCAAACGCTGCACGAAATCTACGTGGCGCCCTTCGATGCGGCTGTCCATGCGGGCGTCTCATCGATCATGTGCTCGTACAACCACGTCAACGGCACATTTGCCTGCGGTAACGACTCTACGCTGACCAAGATCCTGCGCGACGAGATCGGATTCAAGGGATTCGTGACTTCGGATTGGGGCGCGCTGCACGCTGTCAACTTCATCAACGCCGGCCTGGATATGGAGATGCCCGGCGAACCGTCGCCCGATCCAGGCGGCTTTCACATCCCGTCATTCTTTGACTTGCTGCCCGTGTCTGCTCCACCTCCAGCACGCAACAATGATGACGTGGCGGAGAGTATGTTCGGTGGCCACATTCCCGAGGAGCCAACTCCCGAGCGCTTCCGCACGGGCGACTTCGGCCGCAAGCTGGACCCCAAAAAGATGACCGAGGCCCTCAAGGACGGCACAGTCAATGAGGCGGTCATCACTCGCGCTGCAGGCCGCGTCCTCTATGAGATCGTTCGCTTTGGATATCTTGACGGCGAATCGAAGCACGACGTCACCGCACAGTCCATCGAGGCCAACGCGAAAATCATCGAGGAGACCGGCGAAGCAGCCGCTGTGCTTTTGAAGAACGAAGGCGGCGTACTTCCCTTGAAGGCAGCCGATCTCGATTCGGTGGTTCTCATCGGCCCTACAGCGGGACAGGTCGATTCGATCGGGATCAACGGCGAACGCTCGGTCGGCCTGCCTCAACGTCAGGTCGGGCCTTACGCGGCCCTCAAGCAGATCACCGGCAATGCCAACATCCGCTTTGCCGTGGACGACGATATGACCGGGTCAACCATTCCGGCCTCCGCCTTCAGCCACGAAGGCAAACCGGGGCTCGAGCGAACGGTTTCCGGCGCGGTCCAGGTTGACTCCCAGCTCGACTTCACGGGCGACAAGGCACTGCCGCCTAACTCGACCGTTGTCTGGAAGGGCTCACTCACCCCGCCTCATGCCGGCACGTATTGGCTCTATCTCCAGGCCATGGGCACCAACGCGAAAATCTTCCTGGAAGGCAAACGGCTGGCCGAGACCGGCGTCTGTCAGGGATGTGTTCATGGCGACATCCTGCAAGCCAACCAGGACAACGCCATTCCCACAACCGACGGCATCGACAATGTGCGTCGCGCCGTTGAACTGACCGCCGGACCCAACGCGATCGAGATCACGACCAGCCCCGACAGCTCTAACTCACCTGTTCAAGTACGCCTCAACTGGTATACCCCTGAGCAGCGCAAGGCCGATCACGAGGCCGCCATCGCCGCCGCGAAAAGCGCCAAGGTCGCGGTGGTCTTCCTCTGGACCCGCCTTCAACCGGTCTTCGGTCTGCCTGGCGAGCAGAACAAGCTTGTTGAAGAGGTGGCCGCGGTCAACCCCAACACCATCGTCGTGCTCAACGCCAGCCAGCCAGTTGCCCTGCCCTGGGTCGACAAAGTCAAGGCCGTCCTCGAGATGTGGTGGCCGGGCGATGAAGGTGGATGGTCTACGGCCAACCTGCTGGTGGGCAAGACCAGCCCTGCCGGCCGTCTGCCCGTCACCTGGGGCAAGCGGCTTGAGGACTACCCCGCTACCGATCCCCAACATCCCGAGCGGTCTTTCAAAGGTGTAGACGGCAAGACGACCTACAGCGAAGGCGTCAATGTGGGCTACCGTTGGTTTGACAAGGAAGCGATTGCTCCGCTCTTCCCCTTCGGTCACGGCCTCAGTTACACCACCTTCGCCTACTCAGACCTCAAGGTAGAGAAGGCCTCCGATGGCGGTCTCGACGTCAGATTGTCCATCAAGAACGCCGGCAGGGCGGACTCTGACGAAGTCCCGCAAGCCTATCTCGGAGCACCTAGTGAGATTCCTGCCGGAGTGCAATTCCCGGTACGAGCGCTGGTAGCCTTCGACCGCGTTCATCTTGCGGCAGGCGAAGCCAAGACCGTATCACTCCACGTAGCGCCGCGGCAGTTGCAGTACTGGTCCACGAAGGATGGGAAGTGGGTTACTGCAAAAGGCAGGCGCACGCTGAACGTAGGCGCTTCTTCGCGGGATTTACGGTTAGAGCAGGCTATTGAGTTCTGAGCTTGCCGGACGGGGAAGCATGCTTCCTTTGAGATTGAGCAGAGTCGAGTTTGCCTCGGCCCTGCTCAACTCTATTTTCCGAAATGATAGCTTAGACCGGAATTGTAGGACATTACGTCCAGGCCAGGGTTGCTCGGCACGATAAAGGCGTTCGAAAAATGTATATATCCCAAACCTGCCCTAAGGTCGAGCCGTGGCGTTAGCCTGGCTTGCACGCCGAGGCCAAATTGCAAGAGAAAGTTCAAATAGGTCGCATCTGACGACAGCGCCTTCTTGTCGAAGATGATGAGCCCTTCCTTGGTGATGAAGTAAGGCCTGATGGACCTTTTGCTCCTCCACATCATCCGAAGACCGACCGGCGAAATTCCTACGCCTGGGACAAGCTGCTTGGTCTGGGTCAGCGGATCACCGTATGCGTCGGTCTTGGCCGGTTCCGAAAGGAGGGCCACCGGCAGAGCCTCAGCCACATAGTCCATCCGCGCTCCCACGAAGTTGCCCCAGGAATGGTGGTCGTACTCTACTCCACCGGTGTAGAGTTTGCTCCACCATGAACCGACATAGATGTGAAAATGGCCAAAGCATCCCTCACCTTCAGCAATGAGTTCGCTCTCCGGCGATTTGACTTGGGATTTCGTTGCAAGCTGATTCTCCGTCTCCTGGGGGTGCGCAAGTTGCGGCGCAAGTAGCAAGATTGCCGCAACGAACAGGAGGATTTGGGGGGGCGTCAGCTTGCCAGCAGGAAAATACTTAAACCAGCGTGCGATGACTTCTGGCATGCAAACTCGATTGAACTGCAATTGAGTCACCCGGTCGAGAGGATGGATCGGACAACGATGAGGCGCGAGGCATCAAATGGCCGATGACGCGAGTATAACGTGAAGTACTGGACCTTGGTAGCACAAATCTCGAAGCGTCAATTCTTTACCGGCATTTACCCGTCCCAAACGGATGACTGTTGCCTCCTGTCCCATTACACTCTCCTCATGGCCCTTCGACTCTATGCTGCCACAACCAGCCAGGGTAAGCTGCGCGACTTCCGCACTGCGGCCGCGGCTCACTTGCTCGTCATCGAGCCTCTGCCCGAGCTCAAGTCTATTCCCGCCCCAGACGAAGATGGCGTCACCTTCGTCGATAACGCCACACTCAAGGCCGTCTACTACTCCCGCTTTGCCCCCGGCGAACTGGTCCTTGCCGACGACTCCGGACTTGAGGTGGACGCTCTCAACGGCGCTCCCGGCGTGCGTTCTGCCCGCTTTGCCGCCGACTCCGGCCTCACCGACTCGCCCGACGCCAACGACAACACCGATGTGTGGAACAACATGGTTCTGCTGCAACGGCTCGCGGGTATTCCCGCCGCTCGACGCACGGCGCGCTACCGTTGCGCGCTTGTGGCAGCCCTCGACGGCATGGCCTTGCACACTGCCGAGGGCGCAGTCGAAGGCCTGATTCTGGAAGCGCCCCGCGGCACGGGCGGCTTTGGCTACGATCCGCTCTTTTACCTGCCAGCGCTCGACTGCGCCATGGCCGAACTGGATCTTGAAACCAAGCACACGCTCAGCCATCGCGGACGGGCGTTCGCAGCGTTGCTGCCGATGCTGGGCGCATAGCGCTCTGAATCTTGCAAACCCAGACTGAATCCAAGTGCTGTGGGTTGACGAGGGTGATACGCGACCCCAATAATGAATCAAATCCAGGCCGCGCTTCCCAGCCCCCAAACCGCAACCGCCCTTTACCGCGAACTGGACCCTGATGCCTTTAGGAGCCGACACCGTTATGGCAACCGCTCAACAACCTGCCGCGCCAACCGTCCGCCCTGGCGTCCAGCCCCTGCACGCCGGCGAGGGTTCATCCTTCCTGTGGCACAAACTGCATTCGCTGCTGGGCATCGTCCCCATTGGCGCCTTCCTACTGGAGCATCTGCTCTCGAACTTCGAGGCGCTCAAAGGCCCAGTGGCTTACGGCGAGCAGGTTCGCTTCCTGAACAGTCTGCCGCTGGTGCGCGTGCTGGAGTGGGTCTTCATCTTTCTGCCCATTCTTTATCACGGCTGTTACGGCGTATGGATCTGGCTGCGCGGCAAGTCCAATATCGTTTACTACCCCTGGGCAGGGAACTGGCTCTATGTTGCTCAGCGCTACACCGGCCTTATAGCATTCGCTTACATCGCACAGCATGTGGCCCGCCAGAGATTCATGGGAGTCAGCCTTCCCGAGCATCCCATGGCCGCCTTTGCCAAGGTTCAGCAAGAGTTGGCTAACCCATGGATGCTGGCCGTCTATGTCATCGCCATGATCGCCATCTGCTGGCACTTCGCCTACGGCGTCTGGCTCTTCGCGGCCAAGTGGGGCATCACTCCAGGCGCGGCGGCCCGCAAGCGGTTTGGCTACGTCTGCATTGCGCTGGGGCTGGGACTTGCCGTCATGGGCCTGTTGAGCATTTGGGCGTTCGTTGGTCACTGATCTCTGATCCCTGACCTCTGATCTCTGTTTTAGTGCGAAAGGAAAGACCTTCATGGCAGCACCTAGAATCATTGTGGTTGGCGGAGGATTGGCCGGGCTCTCTGCGGTCATTAAGATCGCCGAGGCAGGCGGATCGGTTGACCTCTTCTCCATCGTCCCGGTCAAGCGATCTCACTCGGTCTGCGCTCAAGGCGGCATTAACGCGGCCAAGAACTTGAAGGGCGAAGGCGACACCACAAACAAACACTTCGATGACACCATCTATGGCGGAGACTTCCTGGCCAACCAGACCCCGGTCAAGGCGATGTGCGAGGCCGCACCCGGCATCATCGATCTTTTAGACCGCATGGGCGTTCCCTTTAACCGCACTCCTGAAGGATTGTTGGACTTCCGCCGCTTCGGCGGCACACTCTACAACCGTACGGCCTTTGCTGGCGCTACCACCGGCCAACAGTTGCTCTATGCGCTCGATGAACAGGTTCGCCGTCACGAGTCCGAAGGCAAGGTCAAGAAATACGAGGGCTGGGAGTTTCTCTCGGCCGTGCTCGATTCGAAGGGCATTGCTCGCGGGATCACGGCCCTCGACCTGCGGACCATGGAACTGCGCAGCTTCCCCGCAGACGCCATTATTCTTGCCACTGGCGGCATCGGAGCCATCTTCGGCAAGAGTACCAATTCTGTGGTCTGCACTGGCTCTGCGCAGTCGGCCGTTTATCAGCAGGGCGTTTACTACGCCAATGGCGAACTGATTCAGGTTCACCCGACTTGTATCCCCGGCGAAGACAAGTTGCGCCTGATGTCGGAGTCGGCTCGCGGCGAGGGTGGCCGCATCTGGGTCCCGCGCATTGCCGGCGACAAGCGCCCTGTCAAGCAGATCCCCGAGATCGAGCGCTACTACTTCCTTGAAGAGTGGTACCCCAAGTACGGCAACCTCGTCCCGCGCGACATCGCCACGCGCGCCATTCACAAGGTCGTCTACGAGGAGGGCTTGGGCATCGACGGCCAACCGATGGTCTATCTCGACCTTTCGCACATCGACCGCGCCACACTCGATCGCAAGCTCGGCGGCATTCTCGACATCTATGAGAAGTTTGTAGGCGACGACCCACACGACGTGCCCATGAAGATCTTTCCCGGCATGCACTACACGATGGGAGGCTTGTGGGTGGACTTCAACCAGATGACGAATATTCCCGGCATCTTTGCCGCGGGGGAGTGCGAGTATCAATACCACGGCGCCAATCGCCTGGGCGCGAATTCGCTGGTGAGTTGTATCTTTGGCGGGTTTATCGCCGGACCCAACGCTCTGGCTTATGCCAGAAATCTGTCCGCGCCAGAAGGCGACGGAGGCCATGCCGCCGAGTTAGTCCGCCAAGCCTCGATCAATACCTCCTTGCTGAATAACGACGGCAAGGAAAACCCATTCAAGTTATGGCGTGAGTTAGGTGAAGTGATGACCAAGCACGCCACGGTGATTCGCTATAACAAGGGGCTCGAAGAGGCGGATAAGAAGATCGTCGAGCTGCTCGAACGCTACAGACGAGTGAATCTTGCCGACCGCAGCCAGTGGGCCAACACCAGCTTTGCATTTGCCCGCCAACTTTACAACATGCTGGAACTGTCACGCGTCGTGGTCCAGGGCGCGATCCTGCGTGACGAGTCGCGCGGCGCGCACTACAAACCCGACTTTCCCGACCGCAACGACGAGCTCTTCCTGAAAACCACCAAGGCAAGTTTCACCGGTTCTGGTCCGCGTTTTCAGTATGAGGCTGTCGATACGCAATACATCAAGCCGCGCCCGCGGCGCTATGACGCAACCAAATGAGCCGAGGGAGACTGACGATGGCAGACAAGACCGTTCAATTTGAAATCAGGCGCCAGGCCAGCCCCGATGCTCCCGCCATTTGGGAGAGCTTCGCGATCGAGTGGCGGCCGGGCATGAACGTCATCTCTGCGATGATGGAGATCGCCGCGAACCCGGTCACTGCTGACGGCCACGCGACCACACCGGTCACCTACGACTCCAATTGTCTCGAAGAAATCTGCGGCTCGTGCGCCATGCGCATCAATGGCAAGGCCCGCATGGCCTGTTCGGCGCTGGTCGACAATCTGGAACAGCCCATTCGCGTCGAGCCGCTTTCGAAGTTTCCTCTCGTTCGCGATCTGCAAGTGGACCGGTCTGTCTTGTTTGAAAACCTGAAAGCGGTCAGGGCCTGGGTTCCTATCGATGGGACTTACGATTTGGGAGCTGGCCCGCGTGTTTTCCCGCAGCAGCAGGAAGCCAACTATCCGCTCTCCAACTGCATCAGTTGCACCTGCTGCATGGAAGTCTGTCCGCAGTTCAACGAAGAGACGGGCTTTGTCGGTGCGGCTACCATCGCCCAGGTCAAGCTCTTCAACAACCATCCCACGGGCAAGGTCCTGGCCGCGGAACGCCTGCGCGCTTTGGCCGGCGACGGCGGCATTCAGGAGTGCGGCTTCGCGCAAAACTGCGTCGAAGTCTGCCCCAAGAGCATTCCACTCACGAATGCCATCTCCGATATGAGCCGCGACGTTCTCTTGCAGAAAGCCAAAGACTTTTTGGGAAGGTGAGACCGCCTCCCGATAGGCGAGCGCTTCTGAGTGGAAGGGGTTGTTCCCCAAGAAGCATGGCATAAACACAGAGTGCAGAAACACCGAGGCCTCTCCAAACTTGGAGAGGCCTCGGTGGTTCAGTTGGGTTGTCAGAAGGTTCTACTGGTAGTCGACCGTCAGAGTGAATGTGGTGGTTGTTGAAACAGCCGGAGTCGTGGACGTGGCTGTAACCGTAACCGTCCCGGTGGCGGGTGGAAGTGTCTTAGACTTCGACGAACTTCCGCCGCAGCCGGTGAATACGCCCATGCCAACCATGCTGATGGCCAACAGAAGCATCAGCTGCAGAGTGCGCCGCTTTCTGATCCCGAAGAGGCAGAGCACGGCGGCAAAAGTCGCTGCTGGGAAGAACGTGTTGGAGTTGCGACGAAGGAAGGACGACTGGGGATTCGAGGCATTGATCGTCAGCACTGTTGAGTTGTTCGGCGTGGTGCCGGGCGTCACGGTCGCTGGGTTGAAGCTGTAGGTTGTGTCGGCAGGCAACCCTGAGACTGTAAACGTAACTGCGCTGTTGAAGCCGCCTGTTGGTGTGAGGGTGATCGTTTCAGTCCCCGAACCAGGGGCCGTGATGGTAAGCGTCGGCGCTGATGTTGCGGCGGCGATGCTCGGCGCTACGGGGCTGACTGTGTAGGTTGCGGTTGCCGAACTGGACGTCTCCCCGGTCAGTGTGGCAAGGGCGTTGATTGTGACGCTGCCAACGGTTGACAAGGTGATGGGGCCGCTGTACACGGCCGACTTGTTAGTGGGCGTTGAGCCGTCAGTGGTGTAGTAGATGACGGCGTTGGCTGTCGTATCCGCGATGGCTACGGTGTTGGTCGTCCCGATGTACAACGTGGCGCCGGTCGCCGGGGTGAAGGTGGGTGTAGCCACCGCAATGGGCGCGTTGACGACTACGGATCCCTTTACCTGAGCGGCTGCCGCATAGTTGGTATTGCCCGCCTGGTTGGCGTCGATCACAACCGTGCCGAGGCCGGTGATGGTCAACGTGCTTCCGCTGAGGGTCGCGGCCCCTGCGGCGCTTGTGCTGTCGAGGGTGAAGGTTACCGCATTACCTGAAGCTCCGCCGGTCGCCGTGAGCGTGATCGGCGCGACGCCGAGGACCACCGGACTGGTTGGGGCAAACGTAATGGTTTGCGCGGCCTGGTTGACGACGATAGACCCCTGTACCTGAGCGGCTGCCGCATAGTCGGTGCTGGCCGCCTGGTTGGCGTCGATGACGACCGTGCCGGCGCCGGTGATGGTCAAGGTGCTTCCGCTGAGGGTCGCAGCCCCTGCGGTGCTTGTGCTGTCAAGGGTGAAGGTTACCGCATTACCCGAATCTCCACCGGTCGCAGTGAGCGTGATCGGCGCGACGCCAAAGGTTACCGGACTGGCTGGGGCAAAGGTGATGGTCTGCGTTCCCTGGCTGACGGTGATGGTGATCTGGACCTGTGGAGCAGCGGCGTAGGCGGTGGCTCCGGACGTGCCGCCGGCTTGGTTTTCGTCGATGATGACTGTGCCGGGGGTGTTAATGGTCAGCGTAACGCCATCCGCGGCGAGGGTTGCGGCCCCAGCAGTGGAGTTGGTGTCGATGCTGAATGTGACAGCCAAGCCGGAGCTTGCCGATGCGCTCAACACGATCGGCGAGACGGGGTAGACGACTGTTTCCGACGCGCTGGGATTGGAGGGGGTAATGGTTTGCGCGGAAGCGGCCTGGGCGGTGACCGCTGCCGTGCCGGCGCCGCCGTTGGTCGTGTCAGTTACAGTCAAGGTTGTGGGAACCGTGCCCGAAGCAGTTGCACTGGGAGTGAAGGTGACGGTCTGGTTGAAGGAAGAGAACCCTCCAATGGCCATATCCGCGCATCCGGGGGCGGTTGCAGGCACCGTGAATTCCGGATCGCTGAAGGTGAAGGTCAGCGCGGGCATTGTTGCGCAGGAGAAGTTATCGAGCACACTGATGGTCGCCGAAGTCGGAGCTGTAGGCGTGGCCTGCCCGGTGATCGCCACCGAGCCGACGAGATCAAAGCCGAGCGTGTCCGCGGAGTTGTTGTTGCTATAGGCGACAAAGTAGAAGTTGCCCTTGCCGTCCGGAACGATGACCTTGGCGCCAGGAGCCACGACGGGAATCGCGTTTCCGACATCCACGGTTCCCGATATGTTCGCGAACTCGTAGATGCCGGTGTACTGATCGGCAAAGAAGATGTTGCCGTTCGCATCGGCAACGACCGTGTCGAGCTCGTTGTTATAGTCGCAAGGGGCCGCTGCGCACGGCGGCGTCAGCGTTTCGAGGAGCGTTGGAGCAGCCGCATACCCGGTTGCGGTCGTGGAGTCGGGCTTCAGTTCGTACACGTCCGAATAGTGGTTGTAGCCGCTGCCGCCGCCATCGAGCATGTCGTCGGTGAAGAAGATGTTGTCCGAGAGATCCACGGCAATGCCGCCGACGAAGAGTTGATCTCCAGCTGCATCCGCGGGAGGCTCAGAGAAGAGCACGATGGGCTGCGTATCCGTGGAGGCTGTGCCCGCCGTGGTGCCATACATACAGGTTGCAGGGCACTCAAGAATTGAAGTCGGAGCGGTTATTGTTGTCGACGGGACCTCATTATCGGTGCTGATGAACATGTTGCCGTTGCTGTCGAAGGTCAGGCCTGCAACACCGAAACCGGTGGTTGTGCCACCGGGAGTAAATTGGCAGATTCCCGCATTGTCAGGAGCGACTCCGTCCCCGGCGCAAGTAGGAAGGGCGGCTAGCTTTGCAGCGGTGGCCGGGAGTGCCGGGTACGTCCCGTCGGCAGCATTCATGGGGGCCTTGAGCATGAGGTTGCTGTACTCAGTGGTCATAAAGAGGTAGTTTTGGCTGTCGATGGCCATGCCATTGGCACCACCATACTTGCTGTTGCCGAGATTCGTCAGAACCGTGCCACCTTGAGTGAACTGATAGATCTCGTTGCCATACGAGCCGCCGAAAACGGCGACGCCCATCGAGTTGATGGCTCCAGTGGTGCCGCCAGCAGCGTTACCGCCGAAGGCTCCGCCGCCTGTGAATGGCGTCAGGAATGTGCTTTGGACAACCGAGACCGTCGAGCCTGTAGCCGCAACGGAGGTCGAGGCGTTCGACACAGTATCGGTCACAGTCATAGCGGCGGGGGGCGCCACAGTGACGCCGGTGTTTGGAGTGAAGGTGACTGCGTCCGCAATAAAGGAGCCGGTTCCTACAGCCATCCCGCTGCATGCACCCAGAGCGGAGCTGTATTCGGAGTCAGAGAACAGAACGTTCAGGGTCGGTGTGCATGCTTCCGTGTTATCCGCAATGATGAGGCTTGCGGTCGTTGCAGATGGAGACCCAGCTAAGGTCGGGCCTGTGAAGGAGATATAGCCAAGCGTGTCCGAGCTGTTGGCGTTGCTGTAGGCGACAAAGAAGAAGTTACCGTAGTTGTCGGCTTTCAGGAGCTTTGCGCCCTGGCCGGTGACGCCGTAGATGCCTGCCGAATTGGGGCCGCCGGTCTTGGTGTTGGGCAGCGCGAAAATGCCTTCGTTTTGCAGGGCGAAGTACACCGTGCCGAGTGTCGGATCGATGTAGAGCGTATCGATCGAGTCGTTATAGTGTGTGAGGGGAACCGGATTGAGGTAGGTCGCAAGAGTGGTCGGCGCCGCCGCGAAAGTTTTGCTGCTGGCGGTATAGACCAGTTCTTCCACATAGGAGGCGGCGTCTTCGCCATTGCCGGATGCTACAACAACTGCATCCGTGTAGAAGAGGTTGCCCCAGGGATCGAAGGCCATTGTGCCTACATAGAGCTGACCCGTGGCGGCGCCAATCGTAGTGCCGGCGGGCTCCGTGTAGATCAGGGCGGGAGCCGTAAATGTTGGGCCATAGAGGCAGGTGCTGTTGCACTCATAAATGGAGAATGCAGCGCCCTGGCTGTCGGTGGCGAAGAACAGATCGCCGGCCTTGTCGAAGGCCATGGATGTAATGCCGAAGTAGCCGAGAGCTGTGCCGGGCTCCGAGATCAGGCACTCCGCTGTGTCGGTTGTGGCACCGGTGCAAGCGGGCGGTGCAGGCGTCTTAGTCGGATCCGACGTAATGGTGTAGGTTCCATCGGCGTTTGCCGGAATTTTTGCAATGACGCTGCTATATTGATCGCCAACGTAGAGATTGTCATTCTTGTCAATGGCAATCCCGCCGACGTTGCCGACTGAGCCAGCCGAGGTGGCCGCATAGCCTGGGCCGTTGAAATATACGACTGAGCCGCCGTAGGTTGTGCTGGCGACGATGACGCCCTTGGAGTTGATGCCCCAGGAGCTGCCGCCGTCGGTAGCCCCAGCGAGAACGCCGCCTGCCGGGAATGGCGTATACCAGGTGACCTGGCTGACCACGATGGGTGTTGAGGGTGGTCCTTGAGCTACACTCGCGGAAGCTGCGAAGAGCAATATAACCAGTACCGACAGCAGGGCAACCCAAGTTCCCCGTGCCGTACCGCTCTGAATCCTGTTCCACTTCGATTGCATCATGAATCCTCCGGTTAGAATTGTTTCAGAATGGGGGAACGGCTGTTGCGTTCCGCGCTGTCGTTTGATCGCACTCGTTTGACTTTGGCCATCTCCGGTTTTGACGAACGAACGTAGAGCCGCCAAAGCCCTCCGCCCCGGCATTCGCTGCCGAGGTATTTGATAAAAGAGATGCGGAAACATCTTCATACCCCCCAGTGGCGTTGTCAAGCGGAAATGTTCGCACCGGATAAGCGGGGGGGTGGCGACCGGGTGGCAGGCAAGTTGGAGCTCCTCAGCCGGCGATCCGGGTCCCGGCGACGCCCCTCGTCTCGTCTGGTGGGACCGTTACCATTCTGGCGCGGCCGGTCGGCGAAAAGACGCTCGGTTTGCGGCAGGTGGCTTGAGCAGCCGGGATGATTTTAGGAGGCGTCGCTTTGCCGAATTGAAACCGCCCGATCCATCCGTCAGCGCCAGGGTTTGCCGACGCCTACCCTCAAACCGAGGTCGAAAACTGACATCAGAAAAACTTTTTCACCGGTGGAAAACAGAAGGAAATAGGTGATTTGGGCCGGTCGAAGAACGCTGAAAAGCCGGCTGCAAGCCGCGCTGAAAACTGATGGATGAAGCGCGATCGACTAACGAGTCTAGAGTGATAAATCGATTAAGTTGGATGTCCTCGCAACTGAATTAGGGGATAAATCGATTGAGTCAGATGTCAAATCGATTGATTTGAATGATAAATCGATTAAGCACGAAGATACAATTCGCACCTTCAGCGGGGACCTCGGGGGTCATCGCAGTTCAACCGTTTCCTGTTCCGAAACCGATGATGTCGTCTCCGATTTCATGGTCTCGTTACCAAGCCTCACGATCTGGAAAGAATCTTCTTGACCTTTTTCGTGCGCGGGCATGATAATTGCGAATCGAAGTCAAAGTTGGCGAAGTTTGGAATTGTGCGGTGCACGCATCTCGACGCGGTGACGTGTTCGATATTGCATGTGTTCCGAATCTCGATCTCGCAAAAAGCTGGGCAGCCAAGGGGGTTGTTACATGAGGTTTTTTCCCGGATTCAGGCCGGCGTCCGCATTGTTGGCGTTTACGATCGCAGCGCTGCTGTTATGGCAGTTGCCTGCTTTGGCGCAGGAGACCACGGGCAGCGTGTCCGGCGTAGTGCAGGATACGACAGGCGCTGTGATTCCGAACGCTGTCGTCGTGGTGACGAATCTGGACAACAAATCCGAGCGCAAGACGGTCAGCAACGGCGCCGGAGAGTTTGCGCTATCTGCCATCACCGCCGGATTGCGATACCAGGTTCGAGTCTCAGAGACGGGCTTTTCGACGTGGGAGTCGCGGCCCTTCGCACTGCGGCCGGGTGATCGGATGAACTTCGTGGATATCAAAATGCAAATAGCCCAGGCGACCGAGCAGGTCACCGTGGAGGCAAGTGCAAACCAGGCCATGAAGCCGCTGGATACCTCCGAGCGTAGCGACGTAATCACGGCGAGCGATCTGAATACGCTGGCCATCCAGGGCCGCGACGCAACTGAGTTGATCGAAATGCTGCCGGGGTTCACGATGGTGAGCCCAGGAGTGAACAACCAGGCGCCGAACACTGCTGTCGTAGGCATGAGCGGCGCGACCGGAGGCTATTCCGCGAACGGGGCCGGTCCAACTGGACTGGCCACGGTGATGGATGGCGTCTCGATCCAGGATATCGATTCAAATGCCGGGACCGTGCAGACGGTGAACGCCGACATGATCCAGGAACTCAAGGCTACGACATCGAGTTTCAGCGCCGAGTATGCGAAGGGCCCAGCCGTGCTGAATGCCACCACAAAAGCTGGCGGCCTCACCTACCACGGTGAAGCATACACGTACGTCCGCGACACGGTGCTCAATGCCAATGACTGGTACAACAACTACCTTCAGCAGTCACGGCCCCCGGGACGTTATCTCTATCCGGGCGGGCAAGTGGGTGGTCCTGTGTGGATTCCACATACCCGGCTCGGCCCGCACAACGAGAAGCTTTTCTTCTTTGCTGGATTTGAGTACTACAACCAAAATTACTCACCGGAAACCCTTGGCTCCTGGGTTCCGACCCTTGCAGAGCGCACCGGCGACTTCAGCGTAGAGTCATTGAACGCTCAGCTCTGCGGCGCGCGTCCGGTCGGCGGTGTCAATCTGGACGCGGTCCTGCCGATGTGTTACGCGGAGAACTACCTGCCAAATGGCACCGCGGTTGCCAACGGCAACGTGAACCCGTTTAACCCCAATCCATCAGGCGAGGCTCTGGTCAATTGGCTCCCGTTGCCGAACGCCGATCCATTTGTAAATGAGCAGGGCTACAACTATATTTTGCCGGTACTCCAGACGCAGAACGGCTATCAGCTTCATATCCGCATGGATTTGAACCATAGCGACTACGACAAGTACTATGCAACTTGGGGTCGCCAGCAGCAGGTCAGCGATGAGCCGGTTGCCTGGGGATACGCTCCCGTCGACGCTATGGAGTATCCAGGCCAAGTCACATCGGGTGATCTTTCCAACGTCTTCTCTGTCCATAACATGCGCACCTTTGGCTCTAGCGTAACTAACGAAGCCAGCGTCTCGATGTCCTTTATCAGCAACCCGGGCAATATGGGGAATCCGAATGCGGTCGACCGGTTCGATATAGGCAAGTATGACTGCTCGAGTCCTGCGCAGCGGGCGGCCGGAACCTGTACCAACACCCAGGGCTTCAACTATCTTGGCGAATACAAGACCAATGGGGACTATTCGTTGCCGGCGCTGTCGGACTATAGTTCCCTGGGCTATCCCAACATGCTGATGCCGGGCGGCTTCTACAACAACCAAATCAGAATGCAGAAGGTCGTTCCGACGGCGGAGGATACGCTGAACTGGATCAAGGGACCGCATAGCCTCGCATTTGGGTTCTATGCGGAGCGTGGCATCCTAAATGGATCGGCCGATTATGCCAACGCGTTTCCGCAGGGAGAGTACACATTCAATCCCGGCAATGGGTACTTTCAATACAACTCGAGTGTCGGCGGAAATGCGGATTACGTCAACTGCGAAAACCAGGATCCGAATGGAACCAACCGCAGCTCGGGTGCAGCATACTTCGGCAACTGTATCAATCCAATCGCTATGATGTATTTGGGTGAGACGGACAGCTTCACACAGACGAATTTCTCCCCGACCGTGGACATGCAGTACACGACATGGGCCGGGTTCGCCAACGATTCCTGGAAGCTGCATCGGGTCACGGTAATGCTTGGCGCTCGCGTGGAGCATTTGGGCCCGTGGTTTGACCGTCATAACAACGGCTTGGCTACCTTTTCTCCCTCGCTCTACAACACCGATTGTGTGGGCCGGGACTGTGGCACCACCCTCGCATTGCCTGGCATAACTTGGCATGGGCAGAACGGTTCGATCACAAACTCGGTGAGCAACCCGCCAAAGTTCTATTGGACCCCCCGTGTCGGCGCCGCATGGGACATCTTCGGTACAGGAAAGAGCGTTCTGCGAGGTGGATGGGGCATCTATCGCAATGAAGAGGAATTCCAGCCCTATGCTCTGGCAGGGGCGAGTGCGCAGGGCTATAAGACCAGTGAGTCGATCGGACAATTGTCGTTCGATCTGGTTGATAATCAGTCGCCCCTTGCTCCTCCCGACATCAACGTCTACACCCTCACTCCCGACGACACAGTTCGGCCGATCTACTATCAATTCAATGTGACCGCAGATCAGAGGCTAAAGTGGAATTCGCTGCTGGAGATCGCCTATGTAGGAAATGAGTCCGTAAACCTGCCAACCTATAACACCCAGGCCAGCGGCTACAACGGCGCGTCGGATCTAAATGTGCTTCCTCTGGGTGCATTCTTTCAGGACAGCTTCGACCTCGGCGCATTACCGGCAACGCTAAGGTCAACGGGCTGCGCGGATCTCAGCTCCATGTCCACGCAGTGCAATGACTTCTACAGGGCCTATCCCTTTTATCAGCACGTTTACGCGCTGAAGCACGACTACTACTCGAATTACAATAGCCTGCAGGCATCGTGGAACAAGTCGTCGGGCATTGTGAGTTGGGGAGCGAATTACACCTTCTCGAAGATTCTCGCGACGGCTGCATCCTACAACAACACCCTTGCCGATCCACTGAATCTGCGGAACGATTACAGTCCGGCTCCATTCGATCGTACCCACGTCTTCAATATTCACTATTTGGTCAATCTGGGGACTCGCTACCACGGAGGAAGTCGCCTCTTATCCAAAGCCGCGAATGGCTGGCAGATTTCGGGCATCTCGCAGCTATCGAGCGGTCCGGACCTGACCTCTGAGCAGGGCGAGAACTTTGGATTTGGATACGGCAGTCTTGAAGAGACCCGCGTCTTCATGTCGCAGCAGATCAATCTCCCGTCCAATGCCAACAAATTCTGCGCGACCAATTATAACGTCCAACCGGACGCGAGCGGTCATACGTATTGCGTAACCAACTTGACCCCTGAGGTCTGGCTCGGCAGTCCTGATTACCAGTTGATGCCTACTTTGAGCTGCAATCCGGCGGGTAGCAGCGCGAAACATCAGTACATTAAGCAGGCCTGCTTCGGTGTTCCGCTGCCTGGCAGCGGTACCTCAGGGAAGGGTTATGTGATTTCGCCGAACCCCACCGGGCAGGGACAGTATCGGCTTCCCTATATTCACGGACCCGCCTTCACAAAATATGATGCGTCATTGCTTAAGGACTTCGCGGTTGGTGAGGGCAGGACTCTTCAGATCAGGGCTGCTGGCTTCAATTTCCTCAACCACCCAGAGGTTTCCTTTAATAACAATGACAATTCCAATCTGAACCTGGGTGGCTTGCTGGAGGCACAGGCGGGGCAGGTCATCACACCTGCGGAACTGGGACATAAAGACTTCGGGATAGCGAATGTGAAATACGGTTCACGCCTGATGGAACTAAGTGCGAAGTTTTCGTTTTGAGCGATAGCTTCGCCGGCCTCGCTGCCAGTGCATCGGGGCTGCTTGAAGCGCATGAGTGAGCCGCGGGAACTCAGCAGGCGGCGCGGAAAGAAAAGAGGGCCGCTATGGTGGCGAGACCCTGAGGATGCGGACAGGCGGGGCTGCCGTTCGCGGAGAGATTTGAATGAGAACGTTCGGGAGGTTTTTGATGGCCATCGAGACAAGAGCATACATTCGCCGGCTGGGTTACACCGGGATTGGTTTACTGATGGGAGTTCTGTCGGTGTTCGGAACCGCCGGAGGGCAGACACCCCCACCGATGACGACTGGCTCGGTGGTTGTTGTGCCCTCCAACCAGAATTGGAGCCAAATCTACATAATCGCCTTCTTTGATGGGAACGTTCTGCAACTGGATGCGGGAAACGGCTCCCTGTATCAGCTCTCCCCCGGTGCGACTTCTTGGTCAACCCTTGTCGACGGTACACAGACTACGGCTACGGTGTTAGGGGCCGGGAACAGCAGCGGCTACAGCACCATTGGCATGACGCTTGATGCCCAGGGGAACCTCTATCTTGGTGTTCGCTATCAAGGGCTCAAAGTTGCCCCCAGTGCTATGTTCTTTCGCGTTCCCTACGATACCGTTAATAAGACTTGGAGCCCTGTGGCCTCCGACGTGTGGGGCACCAATATCATCGATCCCACCACCAACAAATCGTACCAATATGGCGTAGACGACCTGCAGTTCATCAACAGCTCCGCAATGGACGGCAGCGGGACTTTGTACTGGGGGGCCGAGAGCGCCAACAATATCTACTCGGTCGCGGTTGATAACCAGGGGAACAGCGACAAGACATCCGTCACAGCCACACCCATTGTCGAAGGCCTTTTTACTGATCAGGAAAAGCTGGCGATCGACGTGGTTGGAAACATCTACTTTGTGGAGCAGCGCGCCATAAAGAACACGGGACGCAAGAGTGGGGTCTTCTTTATCCCAGCCGGGACCGGAACTCCAACGCCCATTATAGGAACGGGAGTTGGAGACGCAGAGGCGCAACTGACGCGTATCGATGTGGGCACCAGTGGCCCCAGTACGGTAGTATACGGCGGCGTGACGCTGGATGCCGCCGGCAATCTCTATCTCCCCTCAGAGAATAACGCCAACTATGACGAGACCTTCAACGGGATCTGGATGATCCCCAACGAATGCGGGGGCGCGAAAGCGGTTCATAGTGCCGCGTGCCTGAACTTCAATCACATCTCCCTTCTCAATCCCGTCGGGAGCAACAACGCCATTGCCATCGATTCGAGAGGATACCTCTGGATTCCTTCTTATGATCAGTGGACTCCCAGCGGCTCGGGGGCTTATCCAGGCGTTTGGGCATTCGTGGTGTGGGCTCCGGGATCTCTCAACCTGGGCGTCTCGGGCAACTCGCCAACGATTCTGGGTATCACTCCGAATTTTGGACAGGTCGGCAATTCGGTGACAATCACGGGGATGAACTTCGGCCCCACGCAGGGCACCAGCACGGTCTTGTTTAACGGGCAGTCATCGACGACCCAGATCACCAATTGGAGCCCCACTTCGATCACGGCGGTGGTGCCGTCGGACGCGACCTCAGGCCCTGTGGTTGTTATAGTGGCCCCTGTGCTTACCGGCGGTGTGCTTGTGGGCGGCCTGCAGAGCAACGGCGTGAATTTCACGCTGGGTAGCTCTGGGTCCGGAATCGCGGGACCATCGGGTGTTGCATTTGTGAACTTCAACAACCCCAATCCGGTCACTCTTACCAATATTCAATTCCCGCTGACCGGGAGCGGGGCGGCTTTCGGGGCCGCGTCGACAAACCCCAATCCTCCCATATCGGGAACGTCGGCAATTCCGTGCACTGCGTCAAATGCAACAACTACGTATACGGCCACGGTGCTGACAACCTGCCAGGTCTGGGTTGCGCAGAATGCCGGCGCGCCAGGGGCAATCTCTGGACAGGTAACGATCTCCGGGGTTGATACGGTCACCAATAACACCATTTCGAGCTCGATTTATCTAGCCGGAACCGAACTAGGCGCAGATGTGGCGATGCTTGGTTCCCCGCTGCAAACCGCGGTTGCCGGAACATCGGCTGGACTCGTCTCCCCAGCGCAAGTAGCCGCTGATTCTGCCGGCGACGTCTATGTGGCAGATCCCGGCCTCAAACAGGTTCTGTATTTCAAGGCGGGTTCCTCCGGTGTGTCCGGCAGCCCGATCGGGAGCGGGTGGTCGTCTCCAACAGGCGTGGCTGTGGACGGGTCGGGAGATGTGTACGTAGCCGACTCAGGGGCAGGAACGGTGACCGAGTTTCCCGCGGTGGGCGGCACCACGAGTAGCACCGGGCAAACCGTCGCCTCGAACCTGGGAAAGGACCTCAATCTCAATCTGGCGGTGAACGGTATCGGCGAGGCATTCGTCGCCGATCCCCAGAATTCACGTGTTGTCATCATTCCCAATCCGGCCGCAGTTGATCTGGTTACCAACGGCAATGAGGCCGGGGTCAATGCTTCCTCGACGGTTACGGTCAGCTCGATCCTCCAGCCTTTCAGTGCACCCTCGGCGGTCGCGGTCGACAATACCGGCAACTTGTTCGTTGCAGATGGCCAAACTCTGTTGGAAATATCACCATTGAGCCTGGAGAACCTCATTACCAATCAACTGACTCCGCCAGTCACCGGCTTGGCAGTGGAGCCGTCTGGGTCGGTGCTTGTGGCTCAAAAGGGCGGCATCCTTCGCATTCCGTCGATTGGCGGTACTTTGACCTTCAACAGCGCGGGTCTAATCGCCTCGGGTGCGGCTGCGCCCGTTACCGCGCCGAATGGCGTGGCCCTGGATCAGCAGGGCAACGTCTATGTTTCCGATATGACGAGCGGACCCAATCTGTACGAATTGGCCACCACCGGGTCGATCAACTTTGGAGACGCTCTTACCCCTGAGTTGCCGACGACTCAGTCACCCGCCTTGTATAACACCGGCAACATGCCTCTGATGGTGACTGGAACTCCAACCTTTTCCGTTGGGGACGCATACGGTGGAGTTTACGATTTTCTCCAGGGAGGGACTTGCGATACCACGGGTGCGACGTCCGTAACTACCGGTTTGTCTTGCACGCTAGATCTCCAGTTTACGGGGCCGGCGCAAGGTGTTTATAGCAATGATTCAATGACGGTCGCGACCAACGCTGCCAACGCGGGTAGCATCACTGCTTGGCTGGGGGGCACCGTTTTAGCCAACCTCGAGCCGACTCAAACTGCCATAAGCCTGAACCCACAGATCGCGACCGTTCCAGGAAGCACAACAGTGACGGTTTCGATTTCTCCGGCGCCGCCGAGTGGAACCTCTGGTACCACCAATACTCCTTCGGGAAAGGTTGATCTGTCGTTGGCCTGCTGGACTCAGGGCTGCACACAGGCTACGATCACTCAATCGGCGCAGGCTACAGGAACAGATGCTGGCACCACAGCGACTTTCAATTTGGCAAATATTCCGGGCGGCAGCTATTGTGTGACGGTTGCCTACGAAGGTAGCATCGTAAATTTGTTCCAGCCGAGCGCAAGCCCAGCCTGCGTTGTTGGAACGCCGAACTTTACTGTAAATCCGGCCTCACCGTCGCTCGCACTCACTGAGCCTCTCGGCATAGTTGCCAACGCTGCAAACGGCATCTACTATGTGGAGCAAGGACAAACCACAATCACCTTGACGGCGAACCTCACCTCGACGGCGAGCATCATCGCGCAACTTGGCAAACCGAGCGGCACTGTCACCTTTACGACCGGGGCGAGTCTGGCCAATAACGGAACGCAAGTAGGAACCCCCGTGACGGTGGATGCGAACGGGAATGCAGTCCTCAACACAAGCGGGCTGGCTGTTGGGTCCTACAATATTTACGCGAATTACAGCGGCGATCAGAATTATGCTGCAACCGCAACCGCCGCTCCTGGCATCGCCTTCCAGGTTGTCATTTCAACTGTGCTGATCACGGCAAGTCCGGCTTCGGTCTCGACTCCGGCCGGGACGCCAGTAACGAGCAACATCACACTGTATTCGATCGCCGGGTTCTCGGCCTCTAACGGCGCCAACATTTCATGCGTTATGGGGACGCTGTACTACGCCGAGTGCACGTTCAGCGTTCCGCAGCCTGTTATCTGCGCTCCCTCAAAGGGCTCTTCGTGCACCGGAATGACGCCGACCGTCGTTACCGTCAGCACCAACATCCCGGTGAACCTACCGCCGGGGGGCGTAGCCAGTGTGCAAACCCATAGGTCCAACACTTCTCCACTGATTCCGGCGGGAATCTTCGGGTTCGGGCTTTTCGGGCTGGCGTTGCGCAGAAAAAAGATCTTCAACCGCGGGCTGCTCAATGGCGTCGGGGCTGCATTGATGCTGATCGGAGTCGTGATGGGTGTTGGCGGCTGTACCAACTCCTCTTACACCAAGACGCCGCCGCCCCTAAAGTTCACGACAACGCCTGGTACCTATCAGTTGGGCATAGTTGTCACAGATCCGGGGACGGGTAAAGTGGAGTCACTGCCCTTCACGCTGGCCGTAACAGTCCAATAGTTTCCGGTTCAAGCGGCTTCCAGAGGACGAGAAGTCGCCTTCCGGAGGCCGTGGAGTCCGGGTGCATTTATGAGGCGGTTTCAGGCAATGAACAAGGTTGAAATGAGTCATCCAGGGAGAAATGTCATGTTCAGCAAGCAATTCATGTCGCTGCGTCGGTTCTCCGGATTTGTGCTGACGTTCCTGTTCCTCTTCGCATGTTTCTGCGTAGGAGCACGAGCGCAAATCACGCCGGCGGCCATCGCGAGCTTCGCCACCGAGGTCAATCATGGTACCGGGATTACCACCCTCAAGAACGTCGGCAGCATCGCGAACATCGCCACCGATAGTTTTGGGGATGTGCTCGCCGTGGATGATGCAAACGGCGCGCTATATGAGTTTCCCGCGGGGAATGCACCCTATGTGACTCTCGTTGGCGCAGGCGGCCTCGCTGGCATCGGCTATCCCAGCGGCATTGCAACCCCTGGAATCGCTATCGATTCGAGTGACAATCTGTATATTGAGGGCGGTACTTGCGTATTGATGTATCCCTTCAGTAGCTGGGGCAACCTGAACACAACTCTGACGTCAGCAACCCCCACTTCCGGTGCTTGCGGCAACGCTTTCTACAGTTTTGGAACCGGAGTGCAGACTTGGGGAATTGCAATCGGCAACAAGAGTGATCCGAGTCTTGTGGTTGGGACGAGCCAGGCCTCCGGAAACGGCATTGCCAGTATCGCTGTGACCGGCGCATGGGCAACCCCTGTGGCGGGGACGATTACTCCGATCATTACGGGCCTGAAAGCGCCGGCAATTTCGGTAGCAGAGGACCCAGCGGGCAACATCTATTTTGTTGAGCAAGGTACGGGCGCTCTGCTTGGCGCTTACGAGATTCCCGCGGGACAAGCCGGGCTGACCTCGGATTCAGGTCTTAAACGCATTGATCCCAATCTGCCCGACGTCACCGGTGTGACTGTTGATAGTGCTGGGAATATCTACATAAGCGATCAAGACAGTGGCGTCTACCTGCTTTCCGCCGGCTTCTCTTCATCCAGTGCAGCTGTCCTGTTGACGCCGGTATACGCGCAGGGGTCGGTCGGCGTGACTGGTAATAGCGGAATCTTATTTGTTCCTACAGCCCCGAGTCCTGTAACCGGGACACCTTTTGAAGGGATCGCCGACGTTGCTGAAGTCACCTTCAATTCAGCGGCTTTTGGCGCAGAGACGGTTGGGACGAGCAAGCCGGCCCAAGAAAGTGTCAACTTCAGTTTCAACGTAATGACGACGCCCGGCACGATTGGGGTGATTGAGGCCGGCACGAGTAATCCGGACTTCGCTGTTGTTGGCGGCAACTCGGCAGACTGCACGGCTGGGACGGCCTATGACAATACCTCTTCGACTAGTTCCTCGGCGACTTGCAATGTTACCGTGAGCTTTACTCCTAATAAGGCGGGCGCTGTTTCCGCAACCCTGGCCATGCTGGACGGGAAAGGTAATCTGCTGGCTTCCATCCCCATAAGCGGCATTGGAACAAGTGCTGCTGTGCAGTTTTCGCAACTACCACAGTCGACGATCGGCGGCGGACTCGTAACGCCCAGCCAAATCGCGGTGGATGCTGCTGGAAATCTCTATGTCGCTGATGCGGGTCTTGGTGCGGTCGAGAAGTACCCAGTGGGTTCGGGTTCAGGCACGGCAGGCACTTCCGTCGGTACAGGTCTTAAAGCACCTACCGGCGTTGCAGTCGACGGAGCAGGCGATGTTTTCATCGCGGACAGCGGCAGCATCTATGAAGTGCCGCAATCCGCCAGCGGATTGAATACCAAGGGCCAGGTGACGCTAAAGACCGGTCTTAGTTTGGGCTTGCATGTCCAGCTGGCCGCCGATGGCCTCGGTAACCTCTTTGTATCGGATGCGGACAAACAGGCGGTCTACGAACTGGAGAACTTCAGCGCCGGGTGGAATACAGCCCTGCCCGGCGTGCTCAGTTCACAAGCCGTTACTCTCGCGGGAGCCGCGGTGAGTACTCCCACTGCAATAGCGGTGGATTCTTACAATAATCTCTATGTAGTCAACGGCAGCAGCGTTTATGAAGTGACGCCGACTGGAACTCAGACCAATGTGCTCAGCGGTCTCACCGGTGTAACCGGCTTGGCGATCGATCCCTCGGGTTCGTTGTATATCGCAGAGGCAGCCGGAACGATTCGTGTTCCATACAACCCCACTGGTACACCGCCGTTGAACTTGGGCAACAGTACACAGGTTGGAACCGGCGTCACCAATCCGATCTCCGTGGTCCAGGATTATTTGGGGAACATCTATGTGGCCGACGGGAGCGCACTGAACATCAATATGGCGAGTGCCAGCGCGTCCATTGCCTTTGGGACCCTTACCGCCGACCCGTATCCCGCTCCATCCGCGGGTTCGTCGACGACGCAAACGGCGATGCTTCTGAATTATGGCAATGCGCCCTTGGCAGTCACCGGCTACAGTGATACTCCCGACTTCAGCGAGACATCAGATACTTGCAGTGCTGCTCCAATCGCGATCAATTCGACCTGCAATGTGATCATCACCTTCAGCGCCGGAATCGGCGACGGTGGCGCTCTGACGGGTGAGGTCCTGGTTCAGGGCAATGTGGGTAATTCGCCCGTTGGGGTGAATGGCAGCGGAACAGCTCCAGTTTTGGCCGGCTCTGCGACTGCGATGACCGTGGCAACAAACGGGACCATCGAAGGCGTTCCGGTTGCGGTGACCGTCGCGCCCAGCCCGGCAAACAGCCAACCACTAACGGGGAATGTGACCCTGACGATCACGCCAGGCAGCAATGTCCCGGTTACAATTCCAGCCCCGGTCTTATCATTTACTTTGCCAACCACCAACGGAGCGGTTCAATTCAACCCAACAGGGCTTTCCATTGGGACCTATACTTTCACCGCCAGGTACGACGGAGACGCGACTTACATTTACGAGCATTCGATCACCTCGGGGTCTGTCTCCATCACCACGCCGGTAGCGGTTACGATGACCCAGCCTCCAATCCTGGAGCTTACTCCGACCGGGCTCCCTCCGGTTCCGCTCGAGAGCTACACGCTTCCCTGCACAGCAGGCTCCGGCTCCAGTTGCACAACTTCGTATAACTACGGGCAGCCCTCTGGGAATCCTCCGGGTTACCTGGTCCTTGGCGGGGACGGCGCCGCCGGGGGTGGCGCGCAACCGACTGACGGGTCGCCCAACCAATACCTTTACACCTATTCTGTTAGCGTGGCGCCGACAGCTGCTGGTTTCCCCCTTGTCGGCACGGCCGTCTACGATAGCTCCAACACCGCATCGGTGTCGGCATTCAACTCTGGAACGGTGAACTATGAAATAGCGGGCGGGGCTTCCCTCTGCGGCTCCGAAGCGGGAAGCACATCAATCGTGCCCGTGGTAGGCGACACCGGAGCAGCGCCGATTGGAGTCGCTTGTGCGGCGGTCAGCACAAGCAACGGCACGATCCCCGATATCATGACCTATGCATCGGTTACTCCGGTATATACGGGAACCTATAGCGACCTTACCAGCGTCAATCCGAACTACACGCAAGTCAAGGGAAGTACATTCGGGATATGGGCGCTGCGCAATCCCATGGTCATGATCAGCTCCAACCCAGCCACGCTGACAGTGGCTCCTGGGTCCTCGGTATCCTCGACGCTCACGATATCCTCTGTTATGGGATACGGCTATGTTGGACGCAACGGCACGTATCAAAACTATGCGCTTCCATTGGATCTGCAGTGTCAGGGTCTGCCAGCCTACGCAACTTGCTCCTTTGGTTATCCGACCCCCAGTGCGACGGATCCAACTTTCATGACAAATCCCGTTGGATTGGAGTGCGCTTCGAGCACGGCGGCGGCTCCGGCATACTGCGCCATCGACGTCGGCCCAGCCCCTGGATCGGTGAACGGGTATACACAGAACCATGCCGGCCAGACAGTGCCCTGTGATGCCAGTGATGGATGTCTTGGACCGGGCACGCTCACGATGACAATCCAGACCAACGTGAGCCCGAGTGCCAGCGCCAGTCGCAATGCTGGCAACAGCGGCCTTGAACTCGCGACACTTTTCGGGCTTGGCTTCCTCGGCTTAACCTTCCGCAGACGAGGATCGCGATTCGGAGGCTATCTGATGGTCGTTTGTCTGCTGCTCTGTGGCGGCGCTATCGCTGGCATCACCGCCTGCAGCACCAAGACCCTGGGGTCGACTTCTGTAACCGGCGTCACGCCGGCCGGGAGCTACTGGGTTACGGTCACTGCTAAGGAGACTGGCAGCATGATCGTAACCACTAATGCAGGCAAATCAAACGCACAGTCGTTCACCGTTTATGGCAACGGGAACGACATATCTCTGCCGTATACGATCAATGTTACGGTTGGTAATTAGTCCAAAGCGCGATGGAAGAAGCGGGAGCGAGCCATCGCCCCCGCTTTTCTTTGGGGCGCCCCCCGCATGAGCGCCCTTTTGAGGGGTGTAAGTCCCGTCGTAGGCGGGTCATAGAGCGAAGCGAAGCTGCACAAAAGCGACCGAGTGTGGGGAAGAAGCGTGGAGCGAAGAGGCGACCCGATGAACAAGAACCGGATGGATGGCGTTGCCGGGTGGGACGAGCCAGTGAGCGCGAAGCGGCCCTGACCAAGGCGCTTTAACCTAAATCCGGCGGTCGTTCACCATGGTCGGATGGATAGCCGGATTCCGGTCTGCGGATACTCCGGGGGGCCTGTGCGATCCGGATCAAAGAATACGCCGTCGGGAACTGCGGAAGCGGGGAGTTCCATCCGATGTGCCGGCGTAACGTGCGGCCAATACTAGCTACGAATGGGCTACGGCGGCCTGCTCCTGCATGAGGTGATGAATCTCGAATAGGCCGACGAATTGTGATTCCCCACGTATCTACTGACCTCATTTTCTCGAACCGCCGGCTATGGGGGATGTGGCAGGGAGGGAGAGGCAACTGTTAGCGTACGCAATGATCGGCATATTTCGCCACCAGTACGTGCGCCAACAGCCCCGGCCCGGCAAGTCCGCGCTCGATGGTGCGTGATGGCGCGGGAGCCTCGACAACGCGTTCGCACTTCTTGCACGCAAACTTCAGCCTCACGTGGCGAATCACCTTGAAGTTGGCCGGGATGTACTCCAGGATCTCGGCCACATCCTCTCCGAAGTTGCGCAACTCGTCGCCGCAATCGGGACAGCAATCTTGATCTGGGTGGTGCGTTACGACTTCGCGGGGAAGATGTGCGGGCAGCGGCTTGCGCGATGGGCGGGACTTGGAATCTGGCTTGGTCTCTGACGCTGGTACTTCTATCTCTTCTTCAGCGACAGCTTGCTCGGTCTCCGTCTCTTCCAGTTGCAGCTCAAACTGCTCAACCTGGATGACGGCTCTTTCGCTCTTGGCGCCGAAGATCATGCGGCGCAGCTTCTCGACGACCAGCTTCAGATGTTCGACCTGCTGTGTCTGCTCGACAACCAATGCCTTCAATGCTTCATTATCAAGTCGATCGAGGTATGGAAGCGTGTCAACTTCCATGGAATAAGGGAGAATGGCTGCTGCATGAGGATCATCTGCACCTGTGCACTTAGCCCCGGAAAGCCACGCCGCATATCGGTCACGCCCGCCGCGATCAAGATGCGTGTGCCTGCGCGTAGATTGATCACTTGCGCAAGCTCTCTAGAATCGCTTGCAGCGCTGCTCGGTCTGCACCACGTTTCACAGTGATCACAACGCGACCCGGAAACTCGATATGAATCGCGCCCGATGGAACGGAAGCTTCTTGGCTGACTGTCTGCTGCCGCTCAACCAGGCCCATTGAACCTGCCGCAGAAACAATCACCGGCAAAAGTGATGATGCCCGCTCCCCGGCCTCTACCAACTCCCCAACGCGATAAGCTCTTCGCCACTGAAACACCTGATGTGAGTTCACGCCTTCGGCCAGCGCAACTCTTGCCACGCTCTGCACCGGTTGAAACTTCAACTCCACAATCCGTCGCTTCTCCGCGACAGATCGCCGCATACGCCCCTTGCTCCCTTCCATACCTCCATCGTTTCAACGCGACGAACGCATGTCGAGGGTGGAAACACAAGACGCTTACCCTGAACAGAGTGCGTTGCTCAGACGGATACCATTAAAGGCGAGACTACGATTGGCAAAGCGCAGACTACGGCCAGCGGAATCAGAGATTTGCAGGACGGAGCTTCCGGGTGCGTTCACGAGGTTGCCTGACAGGAAGAGGTTTATAGCAAGACCAGGGAAGTCGAATCCGAGACCAAGTGAACGCGAAAGGAGACGGTAGCCAGACTATGACCCAGGCAACGGGTCTTGGTTGCCGGGGCGAAGTCAACATCACCTTCGAAGCCATCCTCAGTCTGGCTACTGTATCCCTGGATTTGCCCTACTTTCCAGACCCGGCGCGGAGAGCAGAAGCTTGCTCTCCGAACCGGCGAACGTCGATAGATTCGTCTCGCTCACTTACTGCACGAAAGTTGTAATACTCTGCGCTGGCAAAGTATAGGTGAACGCATCGCCAGTAACATTAATCGCGGTCTGTGACATCAGTCCTCCGGCAGATGTAGCTTCGTAAGGCGTCAGTGTGTTAACGGTCGCGTTATCGATGGTGAAAGGTTCGCTTACGGCAGCCGTACCCGAATTGATAGCCACGATCACATAGTGTTGTGTTGTGCCCTCCATCCCGGCGTAGGCCGAAACAAAAACATTCGCCGAAGGCTGAGCAGTGGCATCGTAGCGGTAGTAGCCCGGCTGCACGAACTTGGAGTACTGGCCGACCGCGTCGCCGAATACCGTTCGATTGCCGTTGTTGTCGACTAGACCGTAGCTGCCGGCGTTGGTAGGTGTACCGAAAATTCCCCACCAGACATAGGCGTTGTATTGGCCGATGACCATCGAATTATGGACACTCTCGGCAAACGGCAAGGCTTGAGCCCAGGTTGGTGCCGTTCCTGGATATGTGGTCAAGGGGCCGAACTCAGTCATCCAGAGCTCCTTCGGTGTGTCTCCAGCAGGAAGAGCGGGATAGGGCGTAATCGAGCCTCCAAACAGCGTTTGATAGATGTGGCCGCCGATGATGCTGATGAGGCCCTCCGCATTCGGGTCGCTGAGAGCAGTTGCTGCATCGACCGGGTTGAAGTCGTCCGACTCTGGCATGATGAGTTTTGGGGCGTTCGCGCCCGATGTGATAATGGAGGCGTTCCCTGCAACCCAGGCATCCATCTCGTCGGGAGTCCAAACACAGGATTCGTAGGTTTGATTCTCCTCAGGTTCGTTCTGCATTGAGATGGCGTAGAGGTTGAAACCGGCGTTGGTATTGAAAAACGTGACGAAGTCTTCGAGGTAGTTAGCATAGTCGGCATAGTGACTCGGATCGAGGTATCCGCCACAGAAGTCTTCCGGCTCCTGGCCTTGACTGCAGGAACTGGCGAATGTCTGGTCATAGGTATTGCCATCAAGAGTGACAGTGGTGCCATTATCCTTCCAACTGCCTGGAGGCGTCCACGGCGTCGCGAAGACAATCGCACTCGGGTTGGCTGCATAGGCCTCCTGGGCGTTCGTCAGTTCGTCGTCCCATTCACTGGTTTCATATGGAGACCCGTATGCGCCAAGCGCTGCCGATCCCTCAGGATCGATGCGCACGCGCAGAATGTTTAGACCCATGCCACTGGCCGGATTGAAGAGGGCAGTTGCCACGGCTTTGGGCATTGGTCCTAACCAAGCCGTCGAGCCGCCAAAGCCGCGGATAATCTGTTCCTGAGCTTCAAAGTCTACCGACGCTCCGGGTATGGTGGAGTTCACCGTCAGTGACACAGTGTCAGTTGCCGTGCTGTAGTCCGTCGTGTCTGTCGGCGTAAAGGTTGTTCTGAGTTGAGCGGTTCCGGCAATGTTCACAGCCGTCCCCAGGAGTGGTGTGTAGACAAAACTTCCCGGTACGCTTGCCGTGGCGTCAAGCTGGGTTGAGCCGAGAGTCGCTCCTTGGGAGACGGCAGCCGGAGTGGCCCAGGTAATCACTGGCGTGGCCTTGCTCACGGTCAATGTGCCGGGAGTTATGGTCACGGTGTAGTTGGAGAGTTTTGAGTTGGGATCTTTCAGCGTCCCTGTGATCGGATAGCTGCCCACAGGCGAACTCGATGTGGCCGTGGTCGAGCACGACGCCGTGATGCCGTCTCCAGCCACCTCGCCGGTGACAACGGCGGGCAGCCCTGGCACAGAACTCCCAAAGGTCATCCCAACATTGGGGCACGTCACATTGAAAGCCGCCGTGTTCACTGTCAACTGAATGGTCTGTGCCGCGGGCGTGTTGTAGTCGGTCGCATCGGTCGGCGTGAAGGTAACTGAGAGAGTCTGGCTTCCTGCTACCGGAACCTGTCCCGCGGCCGGCGAGTAGACAAACGTGCCGGGTACGCTGGCTGTAGCGTCCAACTGAGTGGCAGTCAATGCCGTTCCATAGGTGATAGCAGCCGGGGCCGTCCAGGTAACCGTCGGAGTGGCCTTGCTAACTGCGAGCGTCACGCTTGCGGTCGCTGTGGAATAGTCCGTCGCGTCAGTCGGCGTAAACGTTACCGAGAGGTTCTGGCTTCCTGCAACAGGAGTCTGTCCTGCGGCCGGCAAGTAGACAAACGTGCCGGCCACGCTGGCTGTGGCGTCTAACTGAGTGGCGCTCAACGCCGTGCCATATGTGATGCCCGCTGGCGCCGTCCATGTGATCGTCGGCGTGCCCTTGCTCACCGCTAGCGTCACGCTTGCGGTCGCCGTGGTGTAATCCGTCGTGTCAGTCGGCGTGAAAGTGACCGAGAGATTCTGGCTTCCGGCAGCCGGAACTTGTCCCGCACCCGGCGAGTAGACTAACGTGCCGGGCACGCTGGCTGTGGCGTCCAACTGAGAGGCGCTCAATGCCGTGCCGTAAGTGATTCCGGCAGGCGCCGCCCAGGTGACTACGGGCGTGGCTTGGGTCACCGTAAGTGTCACGCTGCCAGTGGCGGTGGTGTATTTGCTGGTGTCGGTCGGCGTAAAGGTAACTGAGAGTGTCTGTGGTCCAGCGGTGAGCACCGTGCCAGCGGCCGGAGAGTACGTAAACGTTCCTGGCGCATTCGCGGTCGCATCCAACTGAGTAGAACTTAGCGCGGTACCGTAAACGATGGGTGCGGGCGCAGTCCAGGTTACCGCTGTAGCGAGGAGAGATGTTTTTGTATTCGATGATCCGCCACATCCCGCAACTGCCAACGCCACTGACGCCAAAATGCAAGCCACTCCAAAACGCATAATCAGCCTTTTCCCTCGACCTTGATGGTGGAGAGGCCGAGGCCAATCCAGGCTTGCATCCCTTCTTGGCGCGCCGAGAACGCCAATTGGGGTTGTGTGGTTTGCCGTTGAATTCCCCGGCTTCCCCGTTGAAATGCCAGATATCATGTGCACAGGTATCGGTGGTACGCCCAGGGGGCGCGGCTCGAAACGGCACATCCCGTAGGATAAATCAGTACGTGCGGTCTAGGCAAAGATCCCGCCGCAGTACTTTTCATTGCAGCAAAGCCCAGATTCGCGTGCGCGAGCCCGCCGGAAAACTGCACTGGGAGGGGTCGGTGATGATTCAGCGGCAAGGATTGTCTTGCAGGCAAGAACTGGGAAGACTGGATTAGGGTCTACAACGAGAAGCAGGCCGCCGCCAAGAAGAATATCGCTCTCGGGCTGGATGCATTGGAGTCGCAAGCCGGAGATCGGTCTTGATATCTATTTGCTACTATCATGCATGGGAGATGCGGAATGGAAGACGGCATCGAAGATGAGCAGCTTCCAGAACAACCCACTCAAACAACTGAAGCCATTGCGGAGGGTGATGTGTCTGGAATGATGCCTGCGCCGGAGCACGGGCACGGCCATGAGCATAAGTCCGGAATTCCCTGGCTCGACGCTGTTGTCGCCGCCAGCGTCGTCTTCATCTCACTAGTCTCGCTGATTGTGTCCATCGAGCACGGCATGACCATGGAGAAGATGGTCGAGCAGAACCAGAAGTTGGTCGTGGCCAGCACCCTGCCCATTCTTACGATTTTCGGGCGAGAGTTCGACGACTCCGGCAAGCCAATGCTTCAAGTGACCCTGAGCAATAGCGGCGTGGGACCGGCCCTCATCGATCGCTTTGAGGTGCGCTACAAGGGCGTCGTCTATACCGATGTGGGTGCGCTCCTGCGCGTCTGCTGCGCCGAGGCTTACCTCAACTCCAAGAAGAGTGGACACCCTGAGGTTTTCTATTCCAATGTTTCCGGACTCATTCTTCCGGCGCGCCAGGATTTATATCCCATAACCATTAAGCCTGATAAAGACGGCCTGGATCTCTACAGTGCATTCAATCAGGTGAGGGATGGGGACGATCTGACCTACCATGCTTGCTATTGTTCAGTGCTCAATGAATGCTGGGAAACCAATTTCGACCGCAAGCGGCCTCAGCCAGTGAAAGAGTGCAAGGTAGCACCCGATGATAAGCTCTGGTAACAATCAATTGACGGTTTACCTATGAAGATCTTTCTCACAGGTGCCACCGGATTTGTCGGCCATCATGTGGCCCATGCGCTGGCCGCCGAGGGGGCCGAACTCCGCCTGCTCGTCCGCAAGACCAGCAACCTGGCCAACCTCGAAGGCATCTCCGGCGACACCGTTGTGGGGGACCTTCTGCGCCCGGAGACCTATGCCCCGGCCCTCTCTGGTTGCGATGCCGTGGTCCACGTAGCCGCCGACTACCGCCTTTGGATTCGCGACCCCGAGGCCATGTACAGCGCCAACGTCGGCGGCACTCGTGACTTGCTAAAACTCGCCCGCGAGGCCGGAGTCAAGCGCGTCGTCTACACTTCGAGCGTCGCCACCATGCACTTTCGCACGGACGGCATGGTGATCAACGAAGATACGCCAGTCTCCATCAAAGACATGGTCGGCCACTACAAGCGGTCAAAGTTTCTCGCCGAGCAGCAGGCCATCGCCGCTGCTGAGGACGGCCAGCAGGTCATCATCCTCAACCCCACCACCCCCATCGGCCCCAACGACGCGAAGCCCACTCCGACGGGCCGCATTTTTGTTGATTTTTTGAACGGCAAATTCCCCGCCTACGTGGACACCGGCCTCAACCTTGTTGATGTATCCGAGGTCGCTCGCGCCCACGTCTCCGCGCTCACCAAAGGCAAGCGCGGCCATCGCTACATCCTCGGCGGCGAAAACCTCACCCTCAAACAGATCCTCGATAAGATGTCGGCCATCACCGGCCTGCCTTCGCCGACAATGAAGATTCCCTTCGCCGTCGCAGCGACGTATGCGTTTTTTGAGGAGTGGATCACCGGCCGCATTCGTG
>Ga0181535_10001119_pt1 | contig 36215 bp, 36 predicted proteins | sample PEATcosm2014_Bin_44_FD_119774 | JGI IMG/M metagenome (GOLD analysis project Ga0181535, IMG submission 119774) | Peatland microbial communities from MTU Mesocosm Facility, Houghton, MI, USA - PEATcosm2014_Bin17_30_metaG | ecosystem: Environmental > Terrestrial > Soil > Wetlands > Peat | place... | reverse complement strand
GAGGGGAACGGCTACGGCGCCGGCACCGTGCTGGTCCGGATCAGCCCGACCAGGCACGCCGCGCTCGTCCCGATACGCACGCCGCTGACCTCGACGCTGCCCAAAGTCAATGCGTCCGGTTTTCCCGCCTCGGTATATCCATCGGCGCGACGATCGCGAGGACCCGCGCTTTCGTCCTGCCCAAGCCAGAACGGCCTCGCGCCCTTCACCACAGGAGCAATCGCGCAGGCAAAGAAGATCGCCCGCACCTACCTCAGCAACCAGTTCGCGTCAGACATCGCAGTCACAGACCGCTCATGGTGGAGCGCCGACTTCAACGACTTCGCAAGCGGCAACGACCTCGGCAGGCACACCCTCTCCAGCGAAACGCCGGCCTCGGAGACTCCGGCCGCCGCCGGAATCACTGCAGCGTGCGGTCCGGAGCTGCTCGATGACTCCATCGCCGTCACAGTCGGCAAGTCCGCGTACTCGGACTTCGCCGGAACCCTCTACTTCCTCAACCGAGACGGCCATCAACTGGTCTACGACGTGCGATGAACCCCCTCCCCACACAAGCCGACGAGTCATCGGCACACGCGCTCCGCCCGCTCCCGCTCCTCGGAAAAGCAACACTCTCGACTACGTAGGTCGCGTGGCTGCACCGCGCGAAACGGAGCAGCCGAGCCGCCGGGCTGCTTACCGTGGCCCACTGGGCTCGGGTATGCCGAGCTGTCTGCAGATCCCGCGTGCCGTCGGAGTCTTGATCTCACGGTGGCGCGGCACCGTCGTGCGAGTTCCAGAAGCGGCGTTCTCCCAGAGCTCGTGCGCAGCGGCTTGACGGACCAGCGAGCAACCATGAGCGGTGAGATGCCGCTCGAGGTCGCGCTTCTTCACGCAGCGATCTCGACAGCCTCGACGAGCGCCCACCCCGTCCGCGGAATGGCTTCGCCTCGCGCGCGCCGCTCCTCGAGCACGAGGGCGATCGCGTCCTTGACCATCACGCGGGCCTCATCGAGGCCCGAGCCCTGCGTCTGGACCTCGGGAAGCTCGGAAACGTGCGCGTAGACCCAGCCCTCGCCAGCGTCTTCATAGACCACGTTGAACGTGAGAGCGCTCACGTCTTCAGGGTAGCGGCTCGCAGCGACACAACTCGTGCAGCAGACGCGCCACCGACGCTACGGCTGAGTGCCGCAAAGCGCGACATCCGACACAGCTGGGTGCTGTCCTTACGCAGCGAGCCGGTGGATTCACGCCTCGTGGATCATCCTCTCCATGAGGAGACCACGAACCAGGAGGGGCGATGAAGTACATGCTCTTTACGTACCGCGACCCGAGCGTCCAGCTGGACCCCGAGCAAAGGAAGGCTATCCCGGCGGCGGTGGCGGCCTGGTGTGAAGAGATGGACGCTCGTGGCGTACGACTCGAGGGACATGTACTCGGCCCGCTCACAGAGACGCGGACCATTCAGATCCGAGCGGACGCGACGACGGTCGGCGACGGCCCAGTTTCCGAGCAGACTCTTCAGATCGCAGGCTTCAACATCCTCGAATGCGCCGATTTCGACGAGGCTCTCGAGGTGGCCTCCAAGAACCCGGGGGCGAGCTTCGGCATCCTCGAGTTGAGACCCATCGAACCCTGAGACCCCAGACGCCGCCCTGGCTCAGCTCAAGTCAACCGGCTGTCGAATTGCGCGAGACGCGCCACTCTGTCGGATCCACGGGAGCAGGCGGATGATTGTGGACGCCGACGCGACCTACAAACGAAGGAGAAGCGCATGGCCACCGCTGACGCTGAGACGGGGATCCTGACGAAGCTAGACCCGCTTCGCCACCACAAGCACTACCAGCCCGACGCGAGCGGGAAGACCTCGCCCTACGCCGGCGGCAGCAGCTTCATGGAGCGCGTCGCGGAGGGCGTGGCAAGTGGCATGGGCACCGTCGCGTTCGTCGTGATTGGCTCGCTGATCATCCTCGGTTGGGTGCTGATCAACGGAGCGATCCCCTACTTCGAGCACACCTTTACCGCGCTCACCAAAGGAGGCCAGTTCGACAAGGAGCCGTGGATCCTGCTGAACCTGATCTTCTCGGGCGTCGCGTTCTACACCGGCGCGCTCGTGATCATCGCCCAGAAAGCGCAGACGCGAACCGATGTCGCCAACGAGGCCGCGGCAGCCGCCCACCGTGACGAACTGGCGCAGTTCCAGACCGATCTGCTGCAGAAGAACACCGACCTCACGAGCCAGATCCACGAGCTATCACAGCAGGTGCGCGTCCTCCTTGAGGAGGTCCACACGGCAACGTGCAAGGGGCGGCCTGCGACCAGCTGACGATTCAGGTGGGCTATGCCTTCCCGCGGACCGGGGGCTGCCCGACAGCCCCATACCCCCCCCTCCGAGCAGGACCTACCCGCCCCGCATCGAGGCGATCGTCGCCGTCATGCGCCACGCAGGCCCGGGCGTGCACGGCGTCCGCAGACGCGGACTTAATGTCGTGCGCCCTCGTGCGGCGACGGTATGCGCGCCGCACCAGCAGCGAGACGGCACGTGGTGTACGCGTGTGCGAGGTCGCGACAGGGTCACCAACGATGCGACAGACTCAGCGGCATGAACGATCAAACCGTCCGTGTCGCGGAGTTGCTGCATGAAGCCGGGGAGACCCACCACGTCGTCTATCGGATCGTCGACGGTGAGGACCCGGACTGGGCGTCCTGGTATGCCGACTGGCTGCTCAACCTATCCGAGCTGCCGCAGATCCTCGGCTCAACACCCGTGCGCAGCGAGCTGGTGTGGCTGCTGGTCGGGCTCGACAAGGAGTACGTGCAAACGATGCCAACGCTGCCCTGGCCGCAGTGGTATGCCGAGCGGATCGTCAGCGCTCTCCGCCCACTGCCCGAATAGCCGCGCCACAGCCATCGGCAAGCGCGGTGCGCCCCGCTCCGCCGCGGCCGTGTTCGATTCGCCAGCCCTGCCGCGCGCCCTCATCAGCTCCTTGAGCTCCTTGCGGCTGCCATCAGGACCGATCCGCGATCGCCGCCGCCTTACGTGCCGGCGTCGTCGTCGAACCCGATCAGCCAGTGAAGTCCGTAACGGTCGATGACCTGTCCGTCGAACGTGCCCCAGGGCCGCTTCTGCAGTTCGTCAACCACCGTACCGGTCTCCGCCAGACGCGCGAACCACCCGCGCATCGTCACGGGCTCGGCGGTGCCGAGCAGCGACAGCATCAGGCCCTCGGCACGGTAGGCCGGCTGCTCCCCAGCGACATCTGAGGCGAACAGAGCGATCGGCGTATCAACGAGGTAGCCGTGCGCGACGGCGTCGGCTGGGCCGTCGCTACGGCTGAATTCGGCGAACGTGTGCAACTGCGCCGCACCGCCGAACACGTCGGCGTAGAACGACAGCGCCTCCCTCGCCGTACCCGGGAAGTGGATGTAGGGCGTCGGGCCTGTCATGCCTCGATCGTACTGGCACCCGCAGGGTGTGACGCCCCGTTTCACTGGTTCTCGATCGTGTCGTTGAAGCCGAGCGCTATCCTCGCTCCATGAGCGATCTGCAGAAGCGCGGCAGCTACACCCCGCGGCGGGTCCGCGAGCGCCGGGCCTACCAGCTCGCTCTCGGCGGCGGCGTGGCCGGGGCGATCGGGATCGTCGGGCTCGTGCTGGCCGTCGTCGGTGTGATCGGCGCGACGCTGCCGATCCTCGCGCTCGTCGTGGCCGCGATCTGCGTGTTTCTGTTCAGGCGCGTCGTCTCGGGCTGAACGCGCCCGGCCGCACCCCGCAGCGCGCCGCACGGCGACCTCTTGACTCGACTCGCCTCCCGCGTGCGGCTACGATCGTGGCGTCAACCCGAGGAGGCTCTGAGATGCACGCGCGCGTGGCGACGTTCGAAGGCGGGGATCCCGAGCAGGTGCGGCGGATGGTCGAGGAGATAGGCCGCCAGTCCGCGGGCGGTCCGCCCGAGGGCGTGCCCGCAGCCGGGCTGTTGATCCTTCACCGGCCGGGCGACGCGAAGGTCCTCGCGATCACCCTGTTCGAGACCGAGGAGGACCTCCGCCAGGGCGACGCGACGCTGAACTCGATGGACCCGCCGACCCCGGGTGGGATGGGGCGACGGGCCGCGGTCGAGATCTTCGAGGTCCCCGTCAAGGTCGACGTCTGATCGTTCGGGGGTTTCGCGCGGGTCGCCGCACAGCGACCCGCCGACCCCCCGGATCGCGTCACCCCGCACGGCCCGGAAGGGAGCCTCCATGCAGGTCGAATGGTTCGGACAGTCCGCGTTCCATCTGCGCTCGTCGCAGACGGCGGTCTTCATCGACCCCTTCGCCGATCTCTCCCCACTCGCCGCCCGCGGCGTCCGCTTCGACTACCCGGCGATCGAGGGCGTGGCCGCCGACCTGCTGCTCGTCACCCATGAGCACCTCGACCACAACGGCGTCGAGGCGATCGACGGCGACCCGCCCGTCCTGCGCTCGACCGCCGGCCGGCTGTCTTCACCGATCGGCGAGGTTGTCGCCGTGGCGTCCGAGCACGACACCGCCGCCGGCACCGAGCGCGGGCCGAACACGATCTTCTGCTTCGCCTTCGACGGCCTGCGCGTCTGCCATTTCGGCGACTTTGGCCAGCACGAGCTGCGCGACGAGCAGGCGGAAGCGATCGGCGCCGTCGACCTGCTCTTCCTCCCCGTCGGCGGTTCGGCCACGATCGGCGCCGACCAGGCCCGCGCGATCGTCGACCGGCTGCGGCCGCGCTGGGTCGTGCCGATGCACTACCGCACTCCCCGCATCAGCTTTCTCGAGCCCGCCGACGCCTTCCTCGACCTCTTCGACAACGTCGAGCGGCTGCCGGCGGCGACGTTCGACACCGGCGAGCTGCCAACCGCGGACGAGCCGGTCGCCGTCGTGCCGGCCGCGCCGTAGCGGCGCCGCGCGCCAGGACGCGTCGCCGAGCCGGCCGAAGCCGCCTCAGTCGTACAGCGAGCGCGCGCCGGGGTCGGCGGCCATCCGCCGCCCGACGATCAGGTCCGCGACCAGCGCCGTCCAGCCCGTCTGGTGCGAGGCGCCGAGCCCGGCGCCGTCGTCGCCGTTGAAGTACTCGTAGAACAGCAGGTTCTCTCGCCAGCGCGGATCGCTCTGCATCCGCTCGACGCCGCCGAACACGGGGCGGCGACCGTCTTCGCCGGGCAGCCACAGCGCGATCAGCCGCCGGCGCAGGTCGGCCGCGATCGCCGTCAGCGTCATCTGCTCGCCCGAGCCGGTCGGGTATTCCGCGACGATGCCGTCGCCGACCTGCTCACCGAGCCGTGCCAGCGCGTCGACGAACAGGTAGTTGAGCGGCATCCAGACGGGCCCGCGCCAGTTGGAGTTGCCCCCAAACAGGGGCGTCGTCGACTCGGCCGGCTCGTAGTCGACGCTCGCGCTGACCCCGGCGATCGTGACCGTGTAGGGCTGATCGCGCAGCCGCGCCGACACCGATCGCAGGCCGTACGGCGAGAGGAACTCGCTTTCGTCGAACGCGTGCGCGAGCAGCCGGAGCATCCGCTCTCGCCCGACGGCGCTGAGCAGCATCCGCTCGCTCGCGCCACCGCCGCGCATCAGCTGGTTCGCCGCCCCCTCGTCGGGGTGGCGGTCGTGCAGCCGCGCGAACGCCTTGCGCAGCGCGCTCGCGCGGCGGATCTCCCGTCCGTCGAGCACGACCGTCGGCAGCAGCGGGATCAGGCCGGCGATCGAGGGGACCTTCAGCGGTGTGCGGGAGCCGTCGGCGCCGGCCAGCACGTCGTAGTAGAAGCCGTCGTCCTCGTCCCACAGCCCGCCGCGCTCGAGGGCGTCGGCGATCGCCGCGAAATGCTCGAGGAACTTCAGCACGAGGTCCTCGTAGGCCGGCTCGTGGCGGGCCAGGTTGGCGGCCATCGAGAGCATCGTCAGGCAGTAGAAGGCCATCCAGCCGGTCGCGTCGGACTGCGCCAGCGTCTCGCCGCCGGGCACCTTCGAGCGGTCGATCGCCGAGACGTTGTCGAGGCCGAGAAAGCCTCCTTCGAAGACGTTCATACCCTGGCTGTCCTTGCGGTTGACCCACCAGGTGAAGTTGACGAGCAGTTTCAGGAACACCCGTTCGAGGAAGTCGTGGTCGCCGGCGCCGTCGATCGCCCACACCTTCATCGCCGCCCAGGCGTGGACGGGTGGGTTGACGTCCCCGAACTCCCACTCGTAGGCCGGCAGCGCACCGGCCGGGCTCTGCATCCATTCGCGGCACAGCAGGAGCAGCTGGTACTTCGCGAACGCCGGGTCCAGGTGCGCGAGCACGACGGCCTGGAAGCCGAGGTCCCAGGCCGCGAACCACGGGTACTCCCAGGGGTCCGGCATCGACATGATGTCGCGCGCCAGCAGGTGCCTCCAGCCGCTGTTGCGCCCGTCCAGCCGGGTGGCGGGCGGTGGCGGCTGGCCGGGATCGCCGTCGAGCCAGCGGGCGACGTCGTAGCCGTAGTACTGCTTGCCCCAGATCGCTCCGGCGAACGCCTGGCGCATGATCGCGCGCTCGTCGCCGGTGCAGTCCCCCGGCGCCAGCTCGTCGTAGAACTCGTCCGCCTCGCGCTCGCGCGCCGCCATCACGCGCTCGAAGCCGCGGCCGAGCCCCGGCCCGCGCCGGCGCGGCCCCGCTCGGCCGCAGTCGCAGCCGCAGTCGCAGCTCCGCGCTCTCGCCGCCGCCCAGCGACAGTCGATACCAGGCCGCCGCCTTCGTGCCGACGGCGTCCGGGTTGACCCACGCCGCGCCGCGCAGGACGTGCTCGCCGATCCCGTCCTTCGGGTACGCCGGGCTCTCAGCCGACCCGAACAGCCGCTCCGCGTTCGTCTCGTTCTCGCAGAACAACAGCTGCGGCGCCGTCCCGTCGGGCGCCGGCCCGGCCGTCAGCGCGTAGCAGCCGAGCGTCTCCTCCTCCGCGATCACGACGCTCGAGCGCTCCGCCCGCAGGCTGGGCCGCACGACACCCGGCTCCCAGTCCCAGCGGTTGCGGAACCACAGCGTCGGCAGCACGTGCAGCTCGGCCTCCTCGGCGCCGGCGTTCGTCACCCGCACCCGCATCAGCACGTCCGTCGGGTCGGCCTTGGCGTAGTCGACCTCGACGACCCAGTAGCGGTCGCCGTCGAAGACGCCGGTGTCGAGCAGCTCGTACTCCGGGTCCTGCCGCGTGCGCGCCCGGTTGGTGGCGACCAGGTCGTCGTAGGGGAACGCCGCCTGCGGGTAGTGGTAGCGCCAGCGCAGCCAGGCGTGGCTCGGCAGCGCGTCGAGGTACCACCAGTACTCCTTGGCGTCCTCGCCGTGGTTGCCCTCGTCGCCGTTCAGTCCGAAGATCCGCTCCTTGAGCATCCGGTCGCGCCCGTTCCACAGCGCGAGCCCGAGGCACAGCCGCTGGTGGACGTCGCAGATCCCGGCGAGCCCATCCTCGCTCCAGCGGAAGGCCTGCGAGCGCGCGTGCTCGTGCGGCAGGTACTCCCACGGCTTGCCGTCGGCGCTGTAGTCCTCGCGCACCGTCCCCCAGGCACGCTCGCTCACGTACGGCCCCCACGTGTACCACGGCGTCGCCGCCGATAGCCCGTCAGCCGCCTGACCGAAGCCCGCGACCCGCTCCCGCTCAGCTCCCACCGCGCCCGGCTCGCCCCGCTCAGTCGCCGGCCGGGCTGTAGCGGTTCAGCCTCGAGCGCGCCGTCGTCGACTGCCGCTCGATCAGCTCCGGCTCGAAGCGGATGTCGCCGTGGCGGTGGTTGGGGTCGAGCGTCTCGGCGAGCAGCAGCTCCGCGGCGGCGCGCCCGACCTCGTACTTGGGCTGGCGGATCGAGGTCAGCGCCGGCGTCAGCATCGCCGCGAACTCGACGTCGTCGTAGCCGACGACGCTGATGTCGCGCGGCACGCGCACACGCCGCTGGGCGAGCGCCCGCAGCACCGTGAAGGCGATCTGGTCGTTGACGCAGACGACGGCGGTGGGGCGGTCGTCGATCGCGAGCAGCGCGTCGACGTGGCGTTCGGCCTGTTCGAGCGAGGTGATCGGGTCGATCGTGTATTCGACGATGCTGGCGTCCGGGTCGAGGCCCGCCTCACGCGCCGCCCGTCGCCCGCCGCGGCGGCGCTCCGAGCACTGCGAGAGGTGCAGCGGACCGTTGATGAACGCGATCCGCCGGTGCCCCAGCTCGAACAGGTGGCGCGCCGCCAGTTCGCCGCCGTGGGCGTGGTCGACCGACACCGAGCAGAGGTCGCCGTCGGCGCTGCGGCGGTCGAGCAGCACGACGAGCGTGCCGCGGTCACGCAGCTTCTGCAGGTGGTGGATGTTGCGCGAGGCCGGCGTGATCAGGATCCCCTGCACGCGCTGTTCCTCGAGCAGCCGCAGGTAGCGCGCCTCGCGGTCGGCCGAGCCGTCGGTCGAGCACACGTAGACGGCGCAGCCGTGTTCGTGCACGACGTCCTCGAGGCCGCGCACCGTCTCGGTCGCGAACGGGTTGGCCGCGTCGAGCACGACCGCGCCGAAGCACTGGCTGGTGCCGCTTCGCATCTGGTGGGCGGCGGAGCTGCGCACGAAGCCGAGCCGCTCGATCACCTCGAGCACCCGCTCGCGCGTCTCGGGGGCGACGCGGTCGGGGCGGTTGAGCACGTTGGAGGCGGTGCCGAGCGAGACGGCGGCCTGCTCGGCGACGTCGCGGATCGTCACGCGCCCGACCAGCGGCTGGCGCGCGGGCGAGCGCGGCTTCGCTGCATCCTTGCTGCGCGTCGTCAACGGTTTCCGTCCATTGGGCATCTCGATCTCACAGGGGACGCCCGACCCACGCTCGCTGACGCCTTCGCGGAAGAATAGCGCCGCGAACTATCGCGCCCCGCGCCTGCCGCGCGCAGCGGAAAGAACGATTTTTAGGCGGCCCTTACGGGCCGGGGGGTCCCTGACGGGACACGTCCCATTCGCGGTCCGGCGTGCGCCGGCGCTTGGGGATCTCGATCAGTTCGAGCACGACGCCGATCTGCTCGAGCGAGTCGAGGTAGGCGAAGCCGCCGTCGCCGTCGAGGCCGTAGCCCCGGCCCCATTGGCTGACGCTCATTCCGCGCGCCTCGAGCGCCGCGACGTCGGCGTCGATCGTCTCGGTGAAGGTGCCGATGTGGTGAAAGCCGAGGCCGCGCTGCTCGATCCATTCGGTGTAGATGCTGGGACCCTGCAGCGACTGGATCAGCTCGATCTGCGGGTCGGTGTCCGACAGCGCCACCCAGAAGGCGAAGCGTCCGGGATCGCCGCGGTAGCCGAGCGCCGGCACGGTGTCGGGGGCGTAGCGGTAGCCGCGCCAGTGTGTCGCCGGGAACAGCTCCGAGTATTCGGCGACGCCGCGGTCGATGTCCTCGACCAGGAAGCAGAGCTGATCGACGCGGCCGATCAAGCGATCCCCAGCGCCCGCTGGCGCGCCGGTGACGGCTGCAGCAGCTCGAGCGTGATCCCGTCGGGGTCGTGGAAGTAGCAGGCGAAGCCGCCCTCGTTGGCGCCCGTGGTGATCGCCACCGGCGGGTTGCGGAAGACGACGCCCTGCTCGCACATCCGCGCGTGGCGCTCGTGGATGTCGGTCACCATCAGCGCGAGGTGCGCGCAGCCGACGCTGTTGGTCGCGAGCTCACCGAAGGGGGCGCCGCGCGGCGTCACGTACTCGACCAGCTCGAGCATGTGCGTGGAGCGCGCCGGCGGCACGCCGGGCACCGCGAACTGGGCGACCTCGAGCACCGCTCCCGGGATCCCGACCAGGATCTGCGTGTACTCGTTCTCCTGGCGCTGGCGGTGGACGAGCTCCAGTCCGAGCACCCGCGTGTACCAGTCGATCGAGGCCTCGATGTCGCTGACGGTGAACGAGAAGTGCAGGACGTCGGCGATCAAGCGCCCGCTCCTCAGTAGGCCAGCGTCCGGCGGGCCGCCTGCGCGATCCGCTCCGGGCTCGGCAGCCAGGCGGCCTCGAGCTCGCCGGAGTAGGGGATCGGCGTCTCGTCGCCGCCGACGATGATCGGCGGCGCGTCGAGCAGTTCGAGGTTCTCGGCGACCAGCGACGCGATCAGCGTGGCGCCCCAGCTGCCGCCCTGCGAGGACTCCTGCACGCAGATCAGCCGGTTCGTCTTCGCGACGCTGGCGGTGACCGTGTCGAGGTCGAAGGGGACGATCGTGCGCGGGTCGATGACCTCCGCCGCGACGCCTTCGGCCGCCAGCAGCTCCGCCGCCTCGAGCGCGCGGTGGCGCATCAGCTGGGTCGCGACGAGCGTGATGTCGCCCCCGGCGCGCACGACCGCGGCCTTGCCGATCGTCGCCGGTTCGTCGGCTTCGAGCGCGCCGGTCAGGTTGTAGAGGTTCTTGTGCTCGAAGTAGAGCACCGGGTTGGGGTCGCGGATCGCCGCGCGCAGCAGCCAGTAGGCGTCGCCGGGTGTCGCCGGCGTCACGATCTTCAGCCCGATGATGTTGAGGAACCAGTTCTCCACCGATTGCGAGTGCTGGGCGCCGAAGCCGCCGCCGGCGCCGTTCGCGAGGCGCACCGTCATGCCGACGCTGACCTGGCCGTCGGTCATGTAGCGGTATTTCGGCAGCTCGTTCGCGAGCTGGTCGAAGCAGACCCCGGCGAAGTCGGCGAACATGATCTCGATCACCGGGTTCAGCCCGCGGATCGCCGCGCCGATCGCGCAGCCGACGATCGCCTGCTCGGAGATCGGCGTGTCGAGCACGCGCCTGGGCCCGAAGCGCTCCTGCAACCCCTCGGTCGCCTTGAACACTCCGCCCGCGGCCGCGACGTCCTCGCCGAACAGGATCACCCGCTCGTCGGCCTCGAGCTCGTCGGCGAGCGCCTGCGTAATCGCCTGGCGGTAGGTCAGCTCGGTCATGTGTAGATGTTCTCGAAGCGCGTTTCGGGCGCCGGGTCGGGCCAGGACTTCGCTCGTTCGAGCGCCCCGGCGACGTCCTCGGCGACCCTGCCCCGCCGCGCGGCCAGGTCGTCCTCCGCGACGCCCAGCTCGATCAGCGCTCGCTCGAGCAGCACGATCGGGTCGCGCGCGAGCCATGCGTCGAGCTCTCCTTCCGGGCGGTACTTCGCGGGGTCCGAGCGCGAATGCCCGACCTGGCGGTAGGTGAGCGACTCGATCAGCGTGGGACCCTCGCCGCTGCGCGCCCGCTCGACCGCCTCGCCGGCAATGGTGTGCACCGCGAAGAGGTCGTTGCCGTCGACGACGACGCCCGGCATCGCGTACGACGCGGCGCGGTCGGCCAGCCGTTCGATCGGGGTGGTCAGGCTCTGCGGCGAGTACTCGCCGTAGCGGTTGTTCTCGCAGACGAAGATCGTCGGCGTCTTCCACAGCGAGGCGAGGTTCAGCGCCTCGTGGAAGGCCCCGATGTTGGTGGTCCCGTCGCCGAAGAAGCAGACGCTGACCGCGTCGTCGCCGAGGTAGCGCGACGCGAACGAGAGCCCCACCGCGATCGGCAAATGGGCCCCGACGATCGCGAACGAGCCGTAGGCGCCGATCCGCACGTCGGTCAGGTGCATCGAGCCGCCCTTGCCGCCGCACAGGCCCTTCGCCTTGCCCATGATCTCGCCGAACACCTCGTCCGCCTGCGCGCCCATCGCCAGCACCGCGCCGTGCCCGCGGTAGGTGCAGGTCATCGTGTCGCCCTCGCGCAGCGCGGCGCAGACGCCGACGCAGCTCGCCTCCTGTCCCTGGCAGAGGTGCGTGGTCCCGCGCACGAGCCCCTGCGTGAACATCCGCTGGACCTCGTCCTCGACGCCGCGGATCAGCAGCATCCGCTCGAAGCAGCGCAGCCCGAGCTCGATCCTCGCCGCCGCCGGGGTGTCGGCGCTCACGCCGCTCACGCTCCCCTCAGCATCGCCACGTTCGCGCCGGCGCCGCCGCGCACGGCCTGCGCCGCGGCATCACGGGCGGCGCGCAGCAAAAACTGCCGTTCGGCGCGGAAGCGCTGCGACGGCGCGGCGACGCTCAGCGCCGCGAGCACGGCGCCGCCCTCGATGATCGGCACCGAGAGGCACGCCAGCCCGTCGGCGAACTCCTCGTTGTCGGTCGCGTACCGCGCGGCCACGATCCGCTCGAGCTCGGCGTTCAGCCGCGCCCGGCTCGTGATCGTCTTCGCAGTCAGCCGCGTCGGCGGATGGCGCGCGAGGTAGGCGTCCCGCTGCGCCGCCGGCGCGAGCGCCAGCAGCAGCTTTCCCGCCGCCCGGGCGTGGGCATGGGCGTAGGAGCCGATGTGGATGTCGGGGACGCGGACCGCGCGACTGCCCTCGACGCCGGCGAGGATCGTGATCTCGCCGCCCCGCCAGGCCGCGAGATGCGCGGTCTCCCCGGTCGCCGACGCGAGCTCCGCGAGCGCGCGCTGCCAGACGCTTGGGACGCCCTGCTCGCGCACGAACGAGCCGGAGAGCACACCGACGTTCGGCCCCATGTGGTAGCGCCTCGCCGCGTCCTTCTCGAGCAGCCCCTCCTGCGCCAGCGTGCTCAGCACGTGGTGCACGGTCGGCAGCGGCACGTCGAACTCGCGGGCCACCTCGGTCGCGCTGGCGCCCTCGTGCTCGGCGATCCACAGCAGCCAGCGAGCCGCCCGCGCGACCGATCGCACGGAGGTTCTGGCGGGCGCCGTGGCGGACAGGGCGGCGGGCATCGCGGCGAGTATAGACCTCCGAATGGTGAAAGTGGTTTCAGCTGGTGAAATCCGCTGCTACGCGGCGAGCGCCGCCGCCAGCTCGCCCAGCACCGCCACCATCGAGGTGTCCTCGTGCGCGAGGTGCTGCAGCATCGCGCGCTCCACGCCGACCGCCTCGTACTCGCGCAGCTTCTGCGCGACCTGCTCGACGGTTCCGGCCAGCTCCGGCCTGTGGTCGAGCTTCGAGGCCTCGTCCCACGCCCGCAGGCGGTCGCGCACCTCGCCCTTGTCGCGCCCGACCACGCAGGTGGTCATCATCGAGAAGCGAAGCGGTTCGCGCCCCGCGGCGAGTGCAGCCTCGCGCACGATCTGACAGCGCTCACGTGCCTGCCCGACCGTCGGAACGACGGTGTTGTACTCGTCCGCCCAGCGGATCGCCGCGCGGACGCTGCGAGGCTTGGCGGCGCCGCCGACGATGATCGGCGGTCGCGGCTGCTGGACCGGCTTCGGCCAGACGTCGCCAGCGCTCGTCCACTGCCGGTTGATCTCCTCCAGCTGGCGCTCGAACTCCGTCATCCGCTCGCCGACCGTTCCGAACGGGAAGCCGTACGCGGTGTGGTCCGGCTCGAACCAGCCGGCGCCGATCCCGAGCTCGACGCGTCCGCCGGAGATCTGATCGACGGTGACGACGGATTTCGCGAGCACCGAGGCCGGCCGAAACGTCGTCGGCGAGACGAGCGAGCCGAGGCGGATCCGCTGCGTGCGGGCGGCGAGCGCGGCGAGCGTCGCCCAGCAGTCGAGCGAGCCGGCCGGATCGCCGCGGTGGATCGAGCGGTAGTGGTCCGAGCGGAACAGCCCGTCCAGGCCGGCCTCCTCGGTCGCGAGCGCGAGCGCCAGCCACTGCTCCCAGCTGACGCCCTCCTGCCCCTCGATCATCAGTCCGATTCGCATCGCGCTCCTAGCTCTCCCGCAACGGCCGCAGCGCCGGGTAGAGCTGCCGGTAGCGCGCGTAGCCGCGCTCGTAGGCCGCGGTCCAAAGCGGGTCAGGCTCGATGCGGTCGCGCACGCGCACGCAGCGCCCGACGGCCTCCGCGACGTCGGCGAACACGCCGGAGCGCACACCGGCGAGCAGCGCGGCGCCGAACGCCGAGCCCTCCTGCGACTCGGTGCGCTCGAGCGGTATGCCGAGCACCGAGGCGACGATCCGCGACCACAGCGAGCTGGCGCTGCCGCCGCCGCTGAGCCGCCCGGCCCGCGCGTCGACGCCGAGGTCGCGCAGCAGCTCGAGCGAGTCGCGCAGCCCGTAGGCGACGCCCTCGAGCGTCGCGCGCGCGAGCGCGCCGCGGTCGTGGCGGAGCGTCAGCCCTGTGAACGCGCCGCGCGCGTCGGGGTCGGCGTGGGGGGTCCGCTCGCCGGCCAGATACGGTGCGAACTGCAGGCCCTCGACGCCCGGCGCCCAGCGCTCCGCCTCCTCGTCGAGCGTGCCGTAGCCGGCGCCGAGCACGCCGCGCAGCCAGGCGAAGGAGCCGGCGGCGCTGAGCATCACGCCCATCGCGTGCCAGGTTCCCGGGGCCGCGTGGCAGAAGACGTGCACGCGGGCCTGGGCGTCGGGCGCGTACGCGGGCAGCACGGCGAACACCACCCCGGAGGTGCCGAGCACGACCGAGACGAGTCCGGGCGAGACGATCCCGACGCCGAGCGCCGCGGCGGCCTGGTCGCCGGCGCCCGCGATATCGGTCGACTCGTAAACCGTCGGCAGCCACTCGAGCGGTATCTCCAGCGCCTCGCAGACCTCCGCCGACCAGCGGCGACCGGCCACGTCGAACAGCAGCGTCCCGGACGCGTCGGCGACATCGATCGCGCGCTCGCCGGTCAGGCGGTAGCGCACGTAGTCCTTCGGCAGCAGGATGTGGCGGATCCGCGCGTGGAGGTCGGGCTCGTGTTCGCGCAGCCACAGCAGCTTGGGCGCGGTGAAGCCGGTCAGGGCGCGGTTCCCGGTCAGCGCGATCAGCCGCTCGAGGCCGACGCGCTCCTCGATCTCGGTGCACTGCGCCGCCGTTCGCTGGTCGTTCCAGAGAATCGCGGGCCGCAGCACTTCGCCGTCGGCGCCGAGCACGACGAGGCCGTGCATCTGCCCCGAGAAGCCGATCTCGCCGTCGGGCAGCGCCGCCAGGCAGGCCTGCGTCGCCCGCCACCAGGCCTCCGGGTCCTGCTCGGCCCAGCCCGGCTGTGGCGTCGAGAGCGGGTACTCCTCGGTGGCGCTCGCGAGCAGCTCGCCGTCAGGCGAGATCGCGATCCCCTTGACGGCGGTCGTCCCGACGTCCAGCCCGATGAGCGTCACGCAACGGGTGCCGCGACCGCCATCGGCGCGGCCTCCACCCCGATCCGCGCTCCCGACTCGACGTCGAACAGCAGGATCGACTCCTCCCGCACACGCAGGTGGATCGTGTCGCCGCTGCGCGGCGCGCCGCGGGGCTCGACCCGCGCGATCACGTCGTTGACCGCGGTGACCGACTTGCTCACGTGGGCCGCCAGCTGGGCGTACACGTACGCCTCGGCGCCCATCTCCTCGACCAGGTTGACGACCGCCGGGATCCCGCGCCCTTCGGCCACCAGCTCGATCGCCTCGGGGCGCAGGCCGACGGTGACGGGGGTGCCGATCGCGCCGCCGTGCTGGCGCAGCGCGTCGGGGATCGGGATCACGGTTTCGCCGAGCATCACTCCGCCCGCGTCGATCCGTCCCTCGATCAGGTTCATCGCCGGCGAGCCGATGAAGCCGGCGACGAAGGCGTTGACGGGCGACTCGTAGAGCACCCGCGGCGTGTCGCACTGCTGCAGCACGCCGTCCTTCATCACCGCGACGCGGTCGCCCATCGTCATCGCCTCGACCTGGTCGTGGGTGACATAGACGGTCGTCACGCCGAGCCGGCGCTGGAGCGCCGCGATCTCACTGCGGGTGGCGACGCGCAGCTTGGCGTCGAGGTTGGACAGCGGCTCGTCCATCAGGAACACGCGGGGCTGGCGCACGATCGCGCGGCCCATCGCGACGCGCTGGCGCTGGCCGCCGGAGAGCTGGCCCGGCTTGCGCTTGAGGTACTCCTCGAGGTCGAGGATCTTGGCGGCCTCCAGCACGCGCGCCTGGATCTCGGCCCTGGGAAGCCGCGCGATCTTCAGCGCGAAGCCCATGTTCTCGGCCACGTTCATGTGCGGGTAGAGCGCGTAGTTCTGGAACACCATCGCGATGTCGCGAGCGCGTGGCGGCAGGTTCACGACGTCCTTGTCATCGATCAGGATCGTGCCCTCGTCGACGTCTTCGAGACCGGCGAGCATGCGCAGGCTGGTGGTCTTGCCACAACCCGAGGGCCCGACGAGCACGAGGAACTCGGCATCCTTGATCTCGAGGTCGAGCCGGTCGACAGCTTTGCGCTTCGACTTCGGATAGATCCGAGTCGCGCCCTGGAACGTCACTGTGGCCATCTGGGTCCTTTCTGGCTGACGCAGGCGGCCGCGTTGTGTGCGCCCCCCTGCAGGAACAGTTTGCTGGTTGCGGCGTCGTGCCGTTGCTCGCCTGCGCGGCGGGCGCAATCGTAGTGCGGCGCCAGACGGTGGTGTGTAAGTTCTCGCCCGTGGAGTTTCTCGTGGAGATCGAGATCAGGCTGCCGCCGGATCTGGCCGACGAGCGCCGTCGCGCCCTGCTGGAGGCGGAGTTCGCCCGCGGCAGCGCCCTGGCGGGCGCCGGCGTCCTGCGGGCGATCTGGCGCGTTCCCGGCCGCCTTGCGAACCGCGGCATCTGGGCTGCGGCGGATGCCACCGCGCTGCACGACGCGCTCACCAGCCTTCCGCTGTGGCCCTACATGGAGGTGTTGGTGACGCCGCTCGCGAGGCATCCGCTCGCCGAGTCCTGCCTGGGCATCGCCGCCGGGAGCGCCGGCGCAAGCGACGCCTGAGCCGGCGGCGCGCGGGCGGGCTGCCCGCGGGCGCCGGCTAGCTGGCTGTCGCGACCGAGCCATCGGAGCGCAGCAGCCTTTCGCTTGACGCGGGGCGCTCGACGACCGGGGCGATCGTCGCGTAGTCGTCCACCAGGCTGACGCCGAGTCCCGGACCCTCGGGCACCTCGCAGTACCCGCCCTTGCGAACGACGTTCGTCGTGAACGCGGCGGACGCGCTGCCGGCGTCTTCGTCGCTGGGCAGGAACTCCATCGTCACCAGGTTCGGGATCGTCGTGCACAGGTGCAGCGTCGGCGCGGTGAGCGCCGGGCCGAGGAAGTTGTGTGGCGCGACGCCGCAATGGTGCGCCTCGGCGATCGCCGCGATCTTGCGGCAGCCCGACAGGCCGCCGGCGAGGCCGACGTCGGGTCGCACGAGGATCGCCACGTTGCGCGAGAGCAGCTCCTCGAACTCCCAGATCGAGCTGAGCCGCTCGCCCATCGCGATCGGCGCGTCGATTCGCTTGGCGATCTCGGCCTGCGTCTCGATCGAGTCCATCTGGATCGGGTCCTCGATGAAGAGCGGGTGAAACTGGGCGAGCGCGTTGCAGACGACGATCGCCTTGGTCGGGTCGAGCTTGCGGTGCAGTTCGAAGATCAGGTCGATCTCGTCGCCGCCGGCCTCGCGCGCGGCGGCGGCCATCGCGCAGGCCGAGCCGACGAGCTTGCCGATCGGCAGATCCTCGTAGCCGTGCACGAGCGGGTCGAACTTGACGGCGGTGAAGCCCTCCTCGGCCGCCCAGTTGACCGATGAGCTGATCTCGTCCGGTGTGCCGCCGCCGACCAGCACATGCAGGCGGACACGGTCGCGGGTGCGCCCGCCGAGCAGCTCCCAGACCGGCAGCCCGAACGCCTTGCCCTTGATGTCCCACAGCGCCAGGTCGATCGCGGAAACCGCGGCGGAGAGCAGGTTGCTGCGGAACGGTCGCACGCGATATGCGAGATGCCAGATGTGTTCGATGCGGAACGGATCGACGCCGATCAGCAGCGGTGTCAGCTCGCCGAGGACGCCCGCGACGCCCTTCGGGTAGCCCCAGCCGGCGGACTGCCCGAGGCCGCTGATCCCCTCGTCGGTCGTCAACCGTACGAGCGTGTGCTGGCCGGTCAGCTCGTTGCCGACGCCGATCACCTCGACCGATGTGATCTTCATCTGCCCTCCGATCTCCTCACCGCCCACAGACGGTAGCGGGCCGGGCGAACCGATGCGCCAGCGTGTCGCGCTCGCGGCTACCACGTCGCGGCCGCGCGACGTGGACGGTGCGCGGCGCGCGGGCGCCCGCAGGTCAGCGGCCCGCGAGGCCGGCGGCGCGCGGCGGCGCGCCACGCCGGGCGCGAGCGCAAGATGCCTTGCATCTCCGGTTCCAACGCCATGTTTTTCGCGTGCGACAACGGCTTCTCCTCGCCTCCACCGTGGGCCTCTGGAAGCACCCGGCACGCCGATTCGAGGCCAATTCGCGCGCCCTGGGGGCGCATGATCGGTCTCTCCCGGGGCCGACGGTTCCCGCTTGACAGCCGCACCGGGGTTGGTGTAGCTTCGCCGGACGCTTCACGTTGAAACATTACAACAGGGCGGCGATCGCGGACGCTGACGAAAGCGAAGGCGGTCGTTGAGGCAAAGCAGGACCGCAGTTTGTCCATCACAAACGCTGCGCGCGTGAGGTCACCGCCAGCGGCCCGACTTTGTTGGGAGAGGAGATCCGAATGACAGTGCATGAGCCTCGTATCGAGGCCAAGAAGAGCCGTTCCCGGCTCGGCAGGAAGCTCGTAGCGATCGTCGGCGCTTCGGCGCTCGCCGCGGGCGTCGGCGGCCTCTATGCGACCGGCGCCAACGCGACGGTCAAGCACGCGGCCCTCAGCGGCAACCTGTCGATCACGTTCAACACGTTCGACTACACGACGCTGGACACGATTCTCCAGTCCTGGGAGGCGCTCAACCCCGGCGTCCACGTCACCGTCGCCGATGTGTCGAACAACCCGAGCACGTACGTCCCGCTGCTGCAGTCCGAGCAGTCGGCCGGCGATCAGCCCGACATCAACGAGGCCTATGACGTCCTCACGCCGACCTTCGAGGTCGACAACCTCGCTGCCGACCTGAAGACGGTTCTCACCTCCAGCGCCACCTATCCGGTGAGCTACTGGTATCCGTCGTTCGAGGCGTCCTACATCCCGCCGCCCGGCGCGACCGGTGGCGTGACAGTCGGCGATCCGTACGGCGTGCCGCTCGAGGCCGACGCCACGGTCATCCTCTACAACGAGAACGAGCTGAAGGCCGCTCACGTCCCGTTCCCGAAGGACGGCTGGACCTGGGCCCAGATGCTGGCGGACGCGAAGAAGCTCCGTGTCGGCAGTGGCGCGAGCCAGAAGCAGTACGGCATCTGCCTGCGCCCGGACTGGCAGGCTGAGTACAACCCGGTGCTGCACGCGTACGGTGTGACCGCGTTCACCGAGACCAAGGCCACGCTGGACACGCCGGCCGCGGTCAAGGCATGGAAGCTCATGCTCCAGCCGCTCGAGAACGGCGACGCCGTCCCCGAGTCCCAGATCGGCGCGAACGCTGCCGGCGACTGCGGTGGCGTCTTCGCCTCCGGTGAGGCCGCGATGGCCCTTGCCGTCCGCGGTGGTGCCGCCGGTTATGCCGCGAACATCGGCAACAAGTTCAAGTGGAACGTCGTCACGATGCCGACGATCCCGGTCGGCAAGAGCAAGGTCGACTACCCGGTGGGTGGCGGTAGCGTCAGCTTCACGCTCTCCCCGTCGGTCGTCAACGGTTCCGCCGGTGGCAACCACACCGCCGATCTGCCGAACGCCGAGTCGTTCATCCAGTACCTGTTCTCGGCGGCCGGCTCGAAGGTCGGCGAGGACACGTTCGGCATCATTCCGGCTGCGGCAGCGCTGAACGGCCCCACGGCCGAGTGGCGTCACCTCGCAGGCGGCCCGGGTCCGAACGAGTCGTTCCCGACCAACAACAACGCCTGGTCGATCGACGCCGCCAAGGCGATCATCGCCCCGCAGACGCCGGGTACCGTGTTCACACAGTCGAACACGGATGTCCCGAACTTTGTCCAGGCCGTGACCACTGGCGCGGAGAGCCTGTCGGCAGGGCTCAGCCAGCTGCAGTCACAGATGAACGCCGCGTATTCGGGCTAGCAGGACACGGTACGTTTCCTGCTGGTGATTGAGTGAGATGAATGGGAACGGTCGGCTCAGAGATGACCCGGCCGTTCCCTTCTCTCGCGCGGAGCAGATGAGATGAAGCTTGGAACGGTCGGCTCGAAGATGAGCCGGCCGTTCTTCATCTTTCCGCGAGGCTGTGATCATGTTTGACCGCTCAACCCGACCGCCAACGATCAGCGACACCCCGCCAACGATCAGCGACACCCATGTCTGAACCCGCCACCGCAAACCTCGGCCCCTCGGTCAATCCGCCGCGCCGGCGCAGCTCGCGTCGGGACGGCCGCGCCGCGACGCTGATGATGGCACCGAACCTGCTGATGTTCGCCATCTTCATCATCGTCCCGATCGTCGGCGGGCTGTATCTGAGCTTCACGACCTGGGATATCAACAACGGCGCGCCCAAGTGGGTCGGCCTCGCCAATTACACGAAGATGTTCAACGATCCGATCGTCGGCGTGGCGGTCGGCAACACCGTGAAGTTCATGCTCTTTGGCGTCATCCCGACGGTCCTGATCGGGCTCGGGCTTGCGCTGCTGATCAATGTTCGCTTCCGCTTCGTCGGCGCCGTGCGCTCGCTCTACCTGATTCCCGCGGCGATGTCGTTCGCCGCCTCGGCGATCGTGTGGCGCTATATCTTCCTCGACGGTCCCGGCTACGGGATCGTCAACTGGGTGCTCTCAAAGCTCGGGCTGGTCCCGCCCGACTGGCTTGTGAGCACCACGTATGCGCTGCCGGCGCTCGACATCATCGCGATCTGGCTGAGCCTGCCGGTCGCGACGATCATCTACCTCGCGGCCCTGCAGCGCATCCCGGCCTCGGTCATCGAGGCCGCGACGCTCGACGGCGCCGGCCCGATCCGCCGCGTGCGCTACATCATCTGGCCGATGGTGCGGCCGATGACGGTGCTGGTCGCGATCGTCGCGATCCTGTCCTTCACGAACGGGTCGTTCGACCTCGTGAACATCCTCACACCCACCGGCGGCACGAACTACTCCACGACCACGCTGATCTTCTACATCTACCAGCAGAGCTTCACCTACGGGCTCTGGGGCTACGGAGCGGCACTGTCGGTGCTGCAGATCGCGCTGATCGGCGGCGTGCTGGCGGTGCTTCGACTGTTCGCCGCACTGGGTAGGCGCGCGCCATGATCAGCAAGTCACAGGTGATGCACTCCACGCGCGTCCTGTTCGCGACGGTCGTCGGCCTCCTGATGGCCGCGCCGCTGTTCTACATGATCCTCAACTCGCTGATGACCACCTCGCAGACGGCCGACCTGACGCCCCAGATCATTCCCAACTCGGTGCACTTCAGCAACTACTCGGAAGCCGTTTCCGGTCTGACGCAGGTGATCTACGGACGGAGCTTCCTGAACTCGGTGATCTTCACCTTCTTCGTCGTGCTCTTCCAATGGATGCTCTGCATCAGTGGCGGCCTCGTGATCGCGAAGATGCGCTTCCGCTCGCGCACGGTCATCACGGTGATGCTGGGGGTCTCGCTGTTCATTCCGATCCTCACCACGCTCATCCCGACGTTCGTGGTCACGCTGAAGCTCGGCCTGATCAACTCCTACCCGGGAGTGATCCTCCCGATCGTCGCGCAGACCGGGTTCGGCACGCTGCTTTTCCGACAGTACATCGCGCAGATGCCGGAGGAGCTGTTCGACGCGGCGCGGGTCGACGGCGCGAACTGGTGGACGATGCTGCGCCGGCTGGTCGTGCCGCTCGCCAAGCCCGCGACCGGCGCCTACGTCGCGATTTCGGTCCTGACCGCCTGGAACATGTATCTGTGGCCGCTGGTTGCGGCATCCTCCCCCAACCTGGAGATGCTCACGCAGACGCTGGCGAGCCTCAACAACCTGACGTTCGGGACCACGCATCCGCAGAACATCGTCTACGCGGCGATCGTCATCGTCACGCTGCCGATGATCATCGTGTTCCTCTGCGTCCAGCCCTATTTCATCAGGGGCCTGACGGGGTCCGGCGTCGAGTGAGCGCGGTTGCCGCGGCTCCACCACGCTGCGAGGCGTAAGGCATGGCTGAGCTGAATCCCAACGGTTCGTCGCCCACCGGGTTTGCCGGCCTGCGCGCGGTCGTGACCGGCGGCGGCCAGGGCATCGGCGCGGCGATCGCCAGGGGGCTCGCGCGCCGCGGTGCGCACGTCGTCGTGAGCGGCCGGCGCGAGGCGACGCTGGAGGCCGTCAGCGCGGCGATCACCGCCGCCGGCGGCTCGGCCGATTACTGCGTCGGTGACGTCACCGATCCCGAGCACCTCGAGCAGCTGATGGCGCTCGCCGCCGGCTCGAGCGGCGTGATCGACATCCTCGTCAACAATGCCGGCATCTCGGGTCCGACGGCACCGCTGGCCGAGGTCACGCTCGCGGACTGGAACGAGACGCTGGCGGTCAACCTGACCGGGGTGTTCCTCGCCTGCAGGGCCGCGCTGCCCTATCTCGAACGCGCCGAGCACGGCAAGATCGTCAACATCGGCTCGGTCACCGGCAAGCAGCCCCTGCTCAATCGCACGCCCTACGCGGCGGCCAAGCTCGGTGTCGTCGGTCTCACGCGCACGCTCGCGCACGAGCTCGGGCCGAGTGGGATCAACGTCAACGTCATCTCACCCTGGCTCGTCGGCGGCGAGCGGCTCGAGAACGTGCTCGGCACGATGGCCAGGCAGCGCGGCCTGAGCGCCGATGACCTGCGCGCCGAGATGACGGCGGGCACCGCGTTCAAGCGCACCGTGTCCGAAGAGGACATCGTCGAGATGACGCTGTTCCTCTGCTCGACGGCGGCGGGCAACATCACCGGCCAGGACATCAACCTGTCGGCCGGCGCGGTGATGTACTGATGGGCGTCGCGCACCGCGAGCTCTGAGAGCGGGCTCGGCGTTGAGCGATCCCGCGATCGGGCTGGTCGGCTGCGGTGGCATGGGCCACCGCCATCTGCACGCCTACGGCGCGCTTGGCCGCGTCGGCGCGGACGGCTTCACGCTCGCCGCCGTGTGCGACCCGCGGCGCGAGGCGGCCGAGCATGCCGCCGACCTGGTGGCGGAGCTGCTCGGGTCGCGCCCGGCCGTCTTCGCGAGCGCCGATGAGCTGATCGCGAGCGGCGCGGTTGACGCCATCGACCTCGTCACCGAGCCGTCGATCCATCACCTGATCGCCGTTCCGGCGCTGGCCGCGGGGATCCACGTCCTCAGCGAAAAGCCGCTCGGCGTGACGGTGCGGGCATGCCGCGAGATGGTCGATGCGGCTGCGAGCTCGGGGGCGATCCTCGCGACCGCCGAGAACTACCGTCGCGACGGACCCAACCGCCTCGCCCGCGCGGTGCTCGACAGCGGCATGCTCGGCGCCATCCACCTGATGGTCGAGAGCAACATCGGCGGCGACAACGCCGTGCTGATCAGCCCCTGGCGCCACCTGCGCGAAAAGGGATCGATCGCGCTGGACATGGGCGTCCACTACACCGACATCTTCTCCTACCTGCTCGGCGATCTCGAACGGGCGTGCGGCGTCGCCTTCATCGCCGAGCCCGGGCGCGTGCTCGGCGCCGGGATGGTGGCCGGGGGGGAGATCGAGGAGCTCGAGCCGGGAGTGATGCGCGCGACCGGCGACGATTCGCTCGTCGGCATCTTCGAAACCGCCGCCGGCGCGCTGATCTCGCTCACCTACCTGCCCTCGGGACCGGGCCGCAAGTGGATCCAGCGCAGCCTGCACGGCCGCAACGGCTCGATGAGCGTGCCGTTCGACCGCACGGGTGGGCCCGTCGTCGTCGAGCTCGGCGAGCGCAGGCTGACCGGCGCCGAGCTTCGCGCGGAGCTCGGAGACTTCCGCCTCGAGGGCGTGACGGCCGACCTCTTCGGACCGGAGGGGACCGAGTACGACCTGCCGTTCGCCGAGGTCGACGCGGCGACGATCGCGATCGAGCTCGACGACTTCATCGCCGCGATCGTGCAGCGGCGGCCACCGGAGGTCGACGGGCTCGGCGGCCTGCTGGCGGTCGCCGGCGTCTGGGCGCTCGCGGAGTCCCGCGGCGCCGGCGGCTTCGTGAAGATCGCCGACGTCGCCGATGGCACGATCTCTGCCGTGCAGGATCCGATCGACCGCGCGATCGGCCTGCTGACGGAAGCGAGCTGAAAGGCGTAATGGCCGACGAGCAATCCCCGTTTCTCACGCCGCCGATCAAGCAGTGCGCGATCGTCGTGCACGACCTCGACGAGGCGGTGCGCCGCTTCACCACGGAGCTTCGCATCGGTCCCTGGACCGCTTACCGCCTCGAGCCGGGCGTGCTGAAGGAGATGCGCTACGGCGGCAGGGAGGTCGAGTTCTCGCTGCGCCACGCGCTGGCCTGGCAGGGCGAGCTGCAGTTCGAGCTGGTCCAGCCGCTCGAGGGCCCGAGCATCTTCGCCGAGCACCTCGAAGCCCACGGCGAGGGCCTCCATCACGTCGGCCGCTACGTCTCCGATCATCCCGCCGCGGTGGCCGAGGCGCTCGCCGCCGGCTTCGTCGAGCTGCAGAGCGCGCGCGGCTTCGGCGCCGAGGGCGACGGGGCGTTCGCCTACTTCAAGCAGCCGGAACTGCCGCTGATCGTGGAGCTGATCTCGGCCCCCCGCGTCCGGATCGAGCCGGAGTTCGTCTACCCTCCAAGCGCTGGCTGAGCGCCGCCGCCGGCGGCCACCACAGAGGAGCGCGAACGATGAAGATCGAAACCGTTGAGGCGATCCCCGCGGGCAGCGCCTGCTACGTGCGGGTGACCGCCGACGACGGCAGCACCGGGGTCGGGGAGTCGACCTTCTTCGGCTGGCCGACCGCCGTCGCCGAGATCGTCAAATCGTTCGGTGCCTACCTGCAGGGCCGCGATCCGCTGGACGTCGAGCATCACTGGCTCGCGCTCTACCGGGCGTTCAGTTTCCGCGGCATGGCGGTGACCGGTGCGATCAGCGCGATCGACCAGGCGCTGTGGGACCTCAAGGGCAAGCACTACGAGGCTCCCGTGTGGCAGCTCCTCGGCGGGCGCACGCGCCGCGCCGTGCGCGCGATGCGCGTGCTCGACACCGGCACACTCGAGCAGGTCGTCGAGGCTGCGCGCGCAGCCGCCTTCGACGACGGCTACACGGCGCTCAAGGTCATCCTCTTCCAACACGACCACCACGGCGGCCGTCAGGCGTCGCGCATCGCCGATCTGGTCGAACGCTTCGCCGCGATCCGCGAAACCGTCGGCTGGGAGATCGACCTCGGGGTCGAGCTCCACCGCAACATGAGCGCCGGCGACGCCGTGTTGCTGTGCGGCGAGCTCGCAGCGCTGCGGCCGCTGTTCGTGGAGGACCCGATCCCGCCCGACAGCGTGGCGGCGATGCGCGCTTTCGCGCAGAAGGTGAGCGTGCCGGTCGCGGCGGGCGAGCGCAACACCACGATCTGGGAGTTCGCCGAGTACCTCGAGCGTCCCGGCGTCAACTACATCCGCCCCGACGTCGGCGTCGCCGGCGGCATCACGCACGTCAGGAAGATCTGCGCGCTCGGCGAGTCCTTCCACGCCGGCATCATTCCCCACGCCGTGCCGTCCGGGCCGGTCGCCGTCGCCGCGCACGTCCAGCTCGGCATCTGCGTGCCCAACTGGGAGGTGCAGGAGCACGTGCCCCAGGACACGCCGAAATGGACCGACCTCGTCGACCAGGTGATCGAGGTGCGTGACGGCTACCTGATCGCGCCCGAGCGGCCTGGTCTGGGGATCGATCTCGACGACGCCGGCCTCGCCAAGCATCCGCCGGTGTCGGTCGACCTCGCGGACCCGCCGCTGCGCGAGGACGGCTCGGTGGCGATCCGGTGAGCGACGCCAGCGGCGCGCGGCGCCGGCAGGTCGGCCTCGCCTGCAACGAGGACACGCGCCGGCGAAACGTCGACGACGCCGACCTTGCCCGCCTCGCCCCGGCCGCCGACTTCTCCTTCCACGCGTTCTCGGTCGCCTCGGACCTCAGCGGTCCGGCGCCGCGCGACCCGGCCGCGGAGGCCGAGTTGACGGCCTTCGCGGCGGGCCTCGACGTCCTCGTCGTCTGCCACGGCGCCCCGTACGTGAGCGCCGACGTGCTGGCGGGGGCGTCGTCGCTGACGATGCTCGGCGAACTCGACGGCGACCGCTTCGGCTACCGCGTCGACGTCGCCGCCGCGCAGCGCCAGGGCGTGGTGGTCGTCGACACCACCCACGGCTCCTCCTGGCCCACCGCCGAATGGGCGCTCGGGCTCGCCCTGATCGGCCTGCGCAACGCGGGCGCCGACTTCCGGCGGATGATCGCCCACGAGCCGACGCTCCCGCACGCCGAACGCTCCGGTCCGGGCTATGACGGCGCGGAGTTGAGCGGCAAGCGTGTCGGCATGGTCGGATTCGGACATCTCGCCCGCGATCTCGTGTCGCTGCTGCGCCCGTTCGGTGTCGAGATCCGAGCCTGCGACCCGTTCGCGCCGCGCGAGCTGGCCGAGGCCTACGGTGTCGACTTCGGTCCGCTGGAGTCGGTGCTCGGCTGCGACGTCGTCTTCGTGCTCGTCCCCCTCACCCCCGCCACCGAGCGGCTGCTGGGGGCCGCCGAGCTGGAGCTGCTGCGACCGGGGGGCGTGCTGGTCAACGTTTCGCGCGGCGCGGTGATCGACAGCGCCGCGCTGCTCGCGCGCCTCGCGCGCGGCGACGTGATCGCCTGCCTCGACGTCTTCGACCCCGAACCGGTGCCGCTGGACTCGCCGATCCTCGATCTGACCAACGTCTTTCTCACCCCGCACATCGCCGGCTACACCGAGGAGAGCCGCCGGCGCTTCTTCACGCTGATGGTCGACGAGTGCCTGCGCCACTTCGCGGGCCTCGAGCCGTGGGCTCAGCTGACGCCGGAGAACGTCCGCCCGCACATCGCGCGCGGCTAGAGCAGCCGGGACAACCTGAGCACGGGCTCGCAGCGACGCGAGCGAGAAAGATCCGCGGCGCTGCCGGACATGTGGGGTGCATGCGGAGATCGCGTGCGTTGCGGGCGGCGGCCGCGGTGGGGCTCACCGCGGCTGTTGTTCTGGTCGCCTCCGCGGGAGCCGCGGACGCCGCGCCCCACAAGCCGGTCTGGCTGTGCCGCCCCGGCCTGCCCAAGAACCCGTGTGCAGGGAGCCTTGAGACCGGAATCTTCTCGCCGGGCGAAACGCTCGCGAGCACGTTCACGCCGCCGGCGAATCCTGATCCCCCAGTCGACTGCTTCTACATCTATCCGACGGTCAGTGCGGAGACGTCGCTGCTCTCCGATCTGAAGATCCAGTCCGCGGAGACCGACGTCGCGCGCTACCAGGCTGCGTATTACCAGAGCGTGTGCAAGATATACGCGCCGATGTACCACTCGGTGACGAACGTCGGCGCGCCGCAGCAGGAGGCGATGACCCCCGCCGTCCAGGCCGAGCAGTACGACGGCGTGCTCGACGCGTGGAAGTACTTTCTCAAGCACTACAGCCACGGCCGCCCGTTCGTGCTGATCGGACACTCGCAGGGCGCGTTTGTGCTGCGCAAGCTGATCGCCCAGCAGATCGACCCGAACCCGACGCTGCGCAAGCGCATGCTCTCGGCGATCCTGGCCGGCGGTGCCGTGGTCGTGAAGCAGGGGAGCCTCATCGGCGGCAGCTTCAAGCACATCCCGGGCTGCACGTCGACGAGCGAGCTCGGCTGCGTGGTCTCCTGGTCCTCGTTCCTCGGTACGCCGCCTGTCGGCGCCGACTGGGGTGACAACACCCACAGCCCAACCGATGGCGTGGGACCGGTGCCCGCCGGGGACGCGATCCTCTGCACGAATCCGGCCGCGCTGAGCGGCGGCTCGGGAGTCCTCGAGTCGGTCTTCCCGGTGTCGTTCCCGCCTGGCAACGGGGTCGACATCCCGCCCGCGGAGGTACCCGGGCAGGCCGGGTCGACGCCGTTCTTCGAGTACAACGACTCCTACACCGCGCAGTGCTCCCAGTCGAACGGCAACAACTTCCTCGACGTGACACCGATCAACGGGGCGCAGCCGCTGACCTCCACCGGAGTACTTGCGCCCCTGTGGGGACTGCACCCGCTCGACGCCAACATCGCCCTCGGCAACATGGTCAGCCTCGTCGCCAGCGAGACGACGGCGTACCTCGCGCAGGGCGGCTAGCGGCAGTAGACCCCCGATCGGCGGCGCAGCGGTACAGCCGCCGCGACGGCTCCCTCGCGGACTGGAAAGGTTCGTGTGCCTGCCGGACATGTATTCGGCATGCTGTCGCGATCAAAGCCCGCGTGATCACCCCAAACCGCCGCCTCCACGGCGATCGCCGCGGCCGGTTCGAGGCGCTCTACCTCGAGCACCACGCGGCGATCCACGCCTACGTCTACCGCCGGCTGCCGGGAGCGCCCGCCGAGGTTCAGGACGTCGTCGCGGAGGTCTTCGTCGTCGCCTGGCGGCGGCTGGACGAGATGCCTCGCGGCGCGGAGGCCCGGCTGTGGCTCTTCGGCCTGGCCCGCCACACGCTGTTCAATCACCGTCGCGGCCAGCGCCGGCGGCGGCGCCTGTTCGACCGCCTGAGCCGGGAGGCGTCGACGATGCCGCAGGCCACCGTGATCGGCGAGCCGGCCGACGCGTGGTTGGTGGCCGCGATCGAGCGGCTCCCGGACGCCTACCGCGAGGCGGTGCGGCTGGTCAGCTGGGAAGGTTGCAGCCACGCCGAGGCGGCCGTCGTGCTCGGCTGCTCGGTCAACGCTGTCGCCCTGCGCCTGCACAAGGCGAAGGCACGGCTGCGCGCGGACCCGCTCGTCACCGAGCACCTGTTCGCGGAGCGAGCGCAGGACACCCTCACCCTCAACACCGCGAGCAGCTGAGTTGGACCTCGACACCCGCATCCGCGATGCAGACCCCGCGAGGGCGCTCGTGGTCGTGGCGGTGGACGCGCGCGAAGCCCGCCGCGCCCACCGCCGGGTCCTCGCGCGCGGGCGCAGTGCGAGGCGCCGGCTGGTCGTCCCGGCCACCGCGGCGCTGGTGCTCGCCGCCGCCGCGGCGGCGATCGTCGGGCTGGCGGCGCGCGGCGAGACGGCAAGACCGGTCTCGGCCGCCGCGGTCGTGCTCGCGCGAGCCGGCCGCGCCGCGAGCGCCAGCGCGACCGTGAAGCTCGGGCGCGGCGAGTACTTCTACAACGAGATCAGGACCCTGGCGGGCGCGTACTACGCGCTCGGCAACGCCGATTCCACGCAGGGGACGTACGTCGTCCAGCCGGAGACGGTGCAGACGTGGGGGTCCGCCGAGGGGTCCGACCGCCAGGTCGTGACCAATGACGGCCCGGCGACGTTGCTCACGCACGGCGCTCGTGGCTGGGTCCTCGGCGGCGCCTCGGCGCTCGCGCCGCCGGCCAGCGCGCTGTACACCCGTTCCGCACCGTGGGGGCAGTGGGTCGAATACGACGCGCCCGGGGTGCTGCTCGCGGTCCCTGACGATCTCTCCCGGCTGCCGCGAAGCCCGGCGGCGCTGACGCAGCTGATCGACACCAACAACACGGGGCTGAACGAGGTCGTGACCGACCCGACGCTGCCCGCCTCGCCGGCCTACACCTTCAGCACCGCGGCGGCGATCCTCGCGGCGCCGGCGTTCGGCTCCTCCGCGGCGCTGCGCGTCGCGCTCTGCGAGGTGATGGCGAGCACGCCGGGGATCGAGCTGCTCGGGCCCGCGACCGACGCGGCGGGCGCGCATGGCATCGCGATCGCCGGCCCGCTCGGCGGCGACGGCTACAGCCCGTTCGGGGGCGACCGCGGGGTGCGCGAGGAGGTCATCATCGATCCCAGCGACGGGGCCGTGCTCCAACTCGCCCAGGTGATCGCGGACCCGAAGCTCGAGTCGGGTGACTTCAGGAAGGTGATCGGCGACTCGGCCGGCAAGGTCTTCGACTGGACCGACTATCTCGCGAGCGGGATCGTCAACTCCCCCTCCGCCACGCTGCCGGTGCAACCGGCGAGCACCCCGGCGGACTGAGCGCGGAGCGCGCTCGGATCCGGCCGGCTCGCCGTCGCTCAGGCGGCCGCCCGACCGTCGGTGAGCAGGCCGCGGAGGTTCTCGCCGAGGATCAGCCGCAGATCGGCCGCGGAGAGGAACGGGCAGTGGGAGCGCACGACCTCGAGCGTCTGGCGGAAGGTGGTGTAGCGGGTCGCGGCGGGAAAGTCCGAGCCCCAGCACAGCCGCGCCGGGCCGTAGGCGTCGTGGATGCGCTCCAGCGCGGCGAGCGCATCCGGCCAGGGATAGTCCCAGGGGCGGGCCGAAACGTAGTGCAGGCCCGAGAGCTTGAGCATGATGTTGGGGACCGCGGCGGAGGCCAGCACGTCGGCGAGGCCGGGCGAGTCGAGTCCCTCGGCGGCCCTGAAGACGCCGAGCGCGTGGCAGAGCACCGGCACGCTCGGATGTCGGGCGGCCAGCGCGCGCAGGTCGGCCTGCCAGACCGGCGGTCCGCCGAAGCTGACGATCAGGCATCGCTCCTCGGCGACGGCGAAGACCGCGGCGGCCTCGTCGCTGCGCAGCCAGCCGTCGTTGTGCTCCGCCGCGTAATGGGTGAAGCCGACCAGCTCGTGCTCGTCGTCGAGCGCCCGCAGGCGGTGCGCGGCGCCGGGGGCGTGGTAGGTGTCGTGCCAGGTGCAGTCGAGATCCGCCACGACATGCAGTCGCCGCGGGTGCGCCTCGCGCGCGCGAGAGACGTAGTCGATGTTGTTGGCGTTGTGGTCGATCGCCGCGCAGACGACGACGGCCTGCTCGACGCCGTGCTGGTCCATCTCGTAGAGCAGCAGCTCGACCGCGCCGCGGGTGTCCTCGTCGGGGACGGCCGGCAGATAGGGCCAGCGATGCCAGGCGTGGCAGTGGCAGTCGAGGATCGCGCCGGCGTCCTTCACAGGCTCGCTGGTGGCCATCGCGGCGCATCCTATTTCACCCGCCAGCGGCCCGGGTGAGGCGCCTTGCGGCGGCGACGCTGCTCGTCTACGGTTGTTTCGTGGCATTTGCGATGCGTTTCGCACGAAACCGATCTCGGTCTTGACGGCGGCACGGCACTTCGCGGCGGTGGACCTGGGGGCCGACAGCGGCCGCGTCGTGTGTGGCCGCCTGGACGCCCGCGGCTCCGTCTCGCTCGAGGTCGTTCACCGCTACGCCAACCGCCCGGTGCGCCTGCCGGACGGCCTGCACTGGAACCTGCTCGGCCTCTTCGCGGACACGCTCGAGGGGCTCGCGCGCGCGGCCGCGAAGGGGTCGCTGAGCGGCATCGGGATCGACTCCTGGGGCTGCGACTACGGCCTGCTCGACGGTTCCGCACGCCTGCTCGGCCTGCCCTTCCACTATCGCGACGAGCGCACGCACGGCATGATCGAACGCGTCCACGAGCGCGTCGGGCACGACGAGCTGTACTCCGTCACCGGCATCCAGACGATGCCGATCAACACGATCTTCCAGCTGATGGCGGAGTCGCAGTCGACCGCGGCGCGCGGCGCGCAGCGGATCGCGCTCGTGCCGGACCTGTTCGCGCTGTGGCTGACCGGCGTGCTCGCGAACGAGGTCACGGCGGCCTCGACGACCGGCCTGCTCGACGCCCGAAGCGGCGCCTGGGCGCGGGCGCTGATCGCCCGCCTCGGCCTGCCCGAGGCCCCGTTCGCGGGGGAGCTGGTGGAACCCGGGACGCTGCTCGGCCCCGTCCTGGAAGGCCACGCGGATGTCGCCGGCGCCGCCACGGGGGTGAGCGTGTGGACGGTGGCGGGCCACGACACCGCCGCCGCGTTCGTCGCGGCGCCGCTGCGCGGTCCCCACGACGCCGTGCTCTCCTCCGGCACCTGGTCGCTGCTCGGACTGGAGATGCCGCACCCGTTCCTTGGAGCGGACGCCTCCGCGCTCAACCTGACCAACGAGCGCGGCCTCGACGGCACGATCCGCCTGCTGCGCAACGTGATGGGGCTGTGGCTGTTGCAGGAGTGCCGCCGCGCCTGGGCCGGCGCCGGCACGGCGTGGGACTACGAACAGCTCAACGCGCTCGCCGCCGCGGCGCCGGCGGACGTCGCGCTGTTCGATCCCGACGACGACGGGCTGCTGGCGCCCGGCGACATGCCGGCCCGGATCGCGGCGCTCTGCCGCGCCGGCGGCCAGCAGGCGCCACAGACGCCGGGCGAGGTGGTCCGCTCGATCCTGCTGTCGCTCGCCTGCAAGTACCGCCTGGTGCTCGAGCGCCTGGAGGCGGTCACGCAGTCGCGGATCGAGCGCCTGCACGTCGTCGGCGGCGGCGCCCGCAATGAGCTGCTGTGCCAGCTGACCGCCGATCTGTGCGCGGTCGAGCTGCTGGCCGGCTCGCACGAGGCGACCGCGCTCGGCAACGTGCTGATCCAGGCGCGCGCCGCCGGTGAGCTGGGCGGCACGCTGGCGGAGCTGCGCGAGGTTGCGGCCGCGTCCGTGGAGACCATGTCCTACCAACCGGCGGAACAGTCGCGTGCGGCGGAGACCTACGGGCGCTTCCTCGCCGTGACCGGGCTCGACACCCCGAAATCCGAGCCGACGGCAGTCGGCCCATAAGAAAATCGAAAGGCAGAGCGATGACCGACTCAAGTCACGACTACGACCATCTGGCGAGCCGACTGCGCGAGGACGGCTGCGATGTCGAGGCGGTCGCGGCGTCGCTCGCCGCGCTCGTGATCGAGACGCCGTCCTGGGGCTTCGGCGACTCCGGCACCCGCTTCGGCGTGTTCCCGCAGGCCGGGCGCCCGCGCGACGTGTTCGAGCGCTTCGACGACGCCGCCGAGGTGCACCGGCTGACCGGCGCCGCCTCCGCGGTCGCGACGCACTTCCCCTGGGACGCGGTCGACGATCTGGGGGCGCTGCGCGACCACGCCGCCGAGCTCGGGCTGAGCTTCGGCGCCGTCAACCCCAACGTCTTCCAGGATCCCGACTACAAGCTCGGCTCGGTCGGCAATCCCGACCCGGCGATCCGCGCGAAGGCTGTCGAGGCGCTGATCGAATGCGTGGGGATCGCGACCGAGCTCGGCTCGACCGCGCAGTCGCTGTGGTTCGCCGACGGCACCAACTACCCCGGCCAGGACAACCTCGCCGAGCGCCACGAGCGTGTCGTCGAGTGCCTCAGCCAGCTGTATGCGGCGCTGCCGCCCGAGCAGGAGCTGCTCGTCGAGTACAAGTTCTTCGAGCCGGCCTTCTACTCCACCGACATCCCGGACTGGGGCACCGCGATGGCGATCTGCCGCCGGCTCGGCGATCGCGCGCGTGTGCTGGTCGACTTCGGCCATCACGCGCACGGCGTCAACGTCGAGCAGATCGTCGCGTTGATCGCCGCCGAAGGTCGTCTTGGCGGCTTCCACTTCAACGACCACAAGTACGCCGACGACGACCTGCTGGTCGGCTCGGTCAACCCGTTCGCGCTGTTCCTGGTGTTCAGCGAGCTGGTCTTGGGCGGGGGGGCGCTGCCGCGCCTGACGATCGACCAGTCACACAACGTCGAGGAGAAGGTGGAGGCGATGATCCTCAGCGTCGTCACCCTCCAGGAGGCCTACGCCCGGGCGCTGCTGATCGACCGCGAAGCGCTCGCGCAGGCGCAGGGGGACGGGGACGTGCTCGGCGGATACGAGCTGCTGCAGCGCGCCTTCCAGACCGATGTGCGCCCGCTGTGCGCGCGCGTGCGCGAGCAGCTGGGAGCCGCGGCCGACCCGGTCGCCGCCTTCCGCGCGTCCGGCTACGTCGCGCGGATGGCGGAGCGGCGGGGCGGCGTTCGCGTGTAGAGCGCCGGTTTGGCGATCGCGCGGCGGCGTGGCGGCGATCGAGTGGCGGGCGGGGCGGCGACCGCGCGGCGGCGTGGCGTCCGCCGCGCCCGCGCGCGGTTCAGCTGCCGAACTGGCTGGGGCCGGCGGGCGCCTGCGTCTGCCCGGCCGCCTCGGGGCGGATGACCCGAACCGTCGTGCCGGCGCGGCCGAGCGCCGCCGCCTGGTCGGCGCTGATGTCCGTGGCCAGCGCGATCGCGATCTGCGACAGCGGCGCGATCGCGATCAGCCCCCGCTCGGTGAGCTTCGAACCGTCGATCAGCAGCACCGACTCGCGGGCGTGGGCGATCATCGAGCGCTTGACGTCGGCCTCGAGCGAGTCGGCGTCGGTCAGCGTGTCGCCGTCGACGACGCCCTTGACGGAGAGGAACAGCCGGTCGGCGTAATGCTCGTTGACCGTGCGCGTCGCTCCCGCGCCGACGAACGAGCGGGTCAGCGTCCGCAGCGTGCCGCCCACGCCGATCAGCTCGATGTTCGGCCCGGCATCGCTGGCGAGCAGGGTCATGATCGGCAGGCTGTTCGTCAGCACGGTCGCGGCGACGCCGCTGGCGATGATCTCGCGCGCGACGAAGTAGGTGGTGGTCGAGGAGTCGAGGAAGACCGTGTCGTGCGGGTTGAGCAGCTCGACGGCGGCGCGCGCCAGCATCCGCTTGGGCGCGGTGGCGACGTTCAGGCGCCGGTCGAAGGAGTCCTCGTGCCCGGCCGCGTTCGGGAGCACGGCGCCGCCGTGGGTGCGGCGGGCGAGCCCGCGGCGCTCCAGCTCGCCGAGGTCGCGACGGGCCGTCATCGCCGAGACGCCGAAACGCGTCTCGACCTGCGAGACGGTGACCGCGCCGGTCGCCAGCAGCAGATCCGCGATCGAACGCCGGCGATCCTCCGGGATCGCCCCAAGCTCGGCCGCCTCCGGGATGGACTGGGGCGTGCCTTGCTCGATCGTCGGCTGGGTCATGAGGGCGGCTTTCGCGGAGCGCGGTTAGGGCGAGCTTGCGATCAGGTTAGCGGACGTTGAGAACCGATCTGCGCGCACAGTGTAGTCCGCCGCGGTCGAACAGTGTCGCCCGCCACCACGCGCGCGCTTTCGAGGCCCGCCGCTACTGGCCCTTTGGGCCCCAGCGACGTGTATTCGCAAAAGTTTGCGCCGTTCGGATATGATCGCCAGGCGTGTCTGCTCACTGCACTCCACCACAAATGAGCGGTCGAATTTTCCGGAGGACACCTTCCTGGGAGAGGTCTCGGCGCGGTATCGCGGTGGAGCTGTTCGTTGATGAGGAGATGGAGCTGTCGGGCGGTGGGGAGGTCCCGACAGCAGGTCTGTGCTGCAGTGACCGGCGTGCCGCAGGAAGCGGCGCCGCCGGGCACCGGAGGAGCACGGGCCGGGGCGTGGCGGGGGTCCCTGGATCTCGGCCTCGGCCGGTGTTCTGTCCTCATCCAGTCGGCTGTCGCCGGCGTGCGCGGATGCGCACGCGTCGCGACGCGCTGGCGTGCTCGTGGCGCGTTGGGGCGCCACCCTCGCGCCATGAGGTCGAGGTCGTCTCACCATGAGCACAGTGAGCGCGAACGGTCGCCGTCCCCACGTCAGGGTCCCCAACTCAGCATGTCGTTGCAGCCAACCGGTCGCCGAAGGCTCGCGGCGTCCGAGCGACCTGCGCTGAGTTCAGCCAGGGAATCGATCAATCCTTCGAAAGGATCAGATGTCATGACGTCTCGCTTGAGCAAGCGCACACTGATTTTGGCCGTAGCGGCCCTGTGCGTCGTCGGAGTCGTTGGCGGGGTGGCGTATGCGGCCTCGCTCAAGAAGGGCCTGAAGGTCTATGTCATCCCGAAGAACCTCGGGAACTCCTACTTCACGACTGCTGACAGCGTGAAGACGGGCGGCGCTCTGGCAGCGCTGAAGGCGCTTGGCGAAACCGGGACCGAGACCAGCGGCAGCGCCGCGACTCCGGCCTCGCAGCTCCCGGCCATCCAGGCCGCGATCGCCAAGGGTGCGAACATCCTGATCGTCTCCGCGACCGATCCGGCCGCGCTTTGTTCGACGCTGAAGGCAGCGGAGGCAAAGGGCGTCACGGTCGTGACCTACGACGCGGACACCAACTGCCGTTCGGTGTACGTCGAGAACGCCCCGGCGGCGTCGATCGGCGAGAGTGAAGTCGTCGACATGGCCCAGGAGCTGGGCAGCGGCGGTGGCCAGATCGCGATCGTTTCGGCGGCTGCTTCGGCGCCCAACCAGAACGTCTGGATCGGCTACATGAAGACCGAGCTGAAGAAGTATCCGAAGCTCGACCTCGTCTCAACCGTGTACGGCAACGACGACCCGACGACGGCGACCCAGGTCACCCAGGGTCTGCTGCAGAAGTATCCGCATCTGAAGGGGATCATCTCGCCGACCACGGTGGGAATCCTGGCCGCTGCACAGGTGATCGATGCGGCGCACGACATCGGCAAGGTGCTCTTGACGGGGCTCGGCACGCCGCTCGAGATGAAGGCCTACATCGAGAACGGTACCTCGCCTGACGTGATCCTCTGGGATCCCGCGAGGACCGGAACGATCGCGGCGTACGCGGCGGTCAACCTGTACTCGAAGACGATCACCGACGCGACCGGCCAGTCGTTCACGGCCGGCTCGTACGGCAAGGAGACGATCGG